>Ga0308411_10000623_pt1 | contig 23725 bp, 22 predicted proteins | sample HotsprottomLayer_2_FD_203530 | JGI IMG/M metagenome (GOLD analysis project Ga0308411, IMG submission 203530) | Hot spring phototrophic mat microbial communities from Octopus Spring, Yellowstone National Park, Wyoming, United States -... | ecosystem: Environmental > Aquatic > Thermal springs >... | reverse complement strand
CTACCGGCCGAGCGCGACGAGATCGAGCTCGCGAGCCTGCTCGAGCGCGCCGAGCGCGCGGTGCGCGCTTACCTCGGCGACACTCAGCGCGACGCGGTCGTGTCGCGCCTCGAGCGTGTCCTCGCAGGGGCCATGCGCGACGCGCCGACCGCAGGGCTGCGCATCCTGCACTTCCGCGCCTACGCGGCCATCGCGGCAACCGCGAAAGGGCGGTCCACGCTCAAGCGGCTGCTCGCCGGCGACGCGGCGCTGGCCGGGGTGCCGCTGCGCGCCCGCGACCGGTTCCGCATCGTCGAACGCCTGCTCGTCCTCGGCGACCCGGACGGTGCGCGGCTGCTCGCCGCGGAGTCGGCTGCCGACCGGAGCGACGACGCGCGTCGCTACGCCTTTGCCGCCGGCGCCGCGCAGGGCGATGCGGCGACGAAGGCGCGCTACTTCTCGGCCTTCGTCGAGGACCCGGCGATCCCCGAGAGCTGGGTCGAGGCCGCGCTCGCCCCGTTCAACGCGGTCGAGCACGCGGCGCTCACCGCGCCGTACCTCGGCCGGGCGCTCGCCGCGCTCCCCCGACTCGAGCGCCGGCGCAGGATCTTCTTCGTCAACCACTGGCTCGGCGCGTTTCTGGGCGGCCAGACCGCACCCGCCTCGGCGGCCGCCGTCACCCGGTTCCTCGGGCGGGCGAAGCTCGGCCGCGATCTGCGGCTGAAGGTCCTGGAGGCCGCCGACGAGCTGGAACGGACGGTTAGAATCCGCCGATCCTTCGCGCGCGAGGTCGCTTCTGCAGGAGGCTGACGATGTCGCATGCCCGGTACGCGCAGGTCATGGCCGCGTACAACCAGTGGATGAACGGGAAGATCTTCGCGCTCTGCGCGGGCCTCCCGGATGCCGAGCGCAAGCGCGACGTCGGAGCGTTCTTCCGATCGATCCACGGCACCCTGAACCACGTGCTCTGGGGCGACCGGGTGTGGATGGGACGATTCACCGGCAAGGACTACGGCAAGGGGCGGATCGGCCTCGATCTGTTTGAGAGTTTCGAGGACCTCAGCGCCGCACGCGCTTCGATGGACAGGGAGATCGTGGCCTGGGCCGCGACGCTCACCGAGTCGTGGCTCGCCGCGCCGCTCTCATGGACGAGCGGAATCGACGGCCGCCGGCGCACGCTGCCTCACTGGGTGACCGTCGTGCAGTTCTTCAATCACCAGACGCATCATCGCGGCCAGGTGACGACGCTGCTCAAACAGCTCGGCGTCGATCCGGGCGAAACCGACCTGCCCTGGCTGCCCGGGCTTGGCCCGATGGTGGGCGGGGAGAACTAGCCCGGCGCGCGCGGTCGCGGTGGCGAGACGCGCGTTCTCGACGACCACCAGCCGTGCCTCGCTGTTGGCGATGCAGTAGAACTGGTTGTCGGCGTTGTCGTCGACGTAGAGCGGGACCACCACGAGCCCCGCGCCGAGCGCCGCGAGATCGAGCGCGACCCAGGCGACGCCGTTGCGCAGCCCGATTGCGACACGGTCGCCCGGCGCGAGACCGTCGCGGCGGAACGCCGCCTGCCAGCGCGCGGCGAGCTCGGCGACCTCGCGCGCCCCGTAGTCTCGCCACGCACCGTCGACGTACTGGCGATACAGGCCCCGCGTCGGCGTGTCGAGCTGCGCGCTCGGCAGATCGGCGAGGTTCGCCATGATCGATCCCGGGGGCACGGTATCCTCCGTGATCCGCGATGCCGCCGCAATCCTTCTTCGCCACCTGCCCGCGCGGCCTCGAAGGCCTGCTCGCCGCGGAGCTCGCCGAGTGCGGCGCACGCGAGGCGGCGCCCGCGGGTGGGGGCGTTCATTTCCGGGGCGACCTCGCGGCCTGCTATCGCGCGAACCTCGGCTCGCGCGTGGCCACCCGGATCCTGCGCCGCATCGCCACGCGGCCATATCGCAGCGAGCAGGACGTCTACGCCGCGGCGAACGACATCGACTGGCCGGCGGTCTTCCGCGTCGAGCGGTCGATCCGCGTCGACGTCAGCGCCATCCGCTCGCCGTTGAAGAGCCTCGAGTTCGCGACGCTGCGGATCAAGGACGCCGTCTGCGACCGGTTCCGCGCCGTCGTCGGCACGCGCCCCGACGTCGACACGCGCACGCCGGACGTGCGCGTCCACGCGTTTCTCGACGAGCGTGAAGTCACCCTTTACGTGGACACCTCGGGGGAGCCGCTCTACAAGCGCGGCTGGCGGGGCGGCGTCGGCGAGGCCCCGCTCAAGGAAAATCTCGCTGCCGGCATCGTGCTCGCGACCGGCTGGCGCGGCGACGAGCCGTTCCTCGACCCGATGTGCGGCAGCGGCACCCTCCTGCTCGAAGCGGCGGCGATCGCGCTCGGGATCGCGCCGGGCGCCCAGCGCGGATTCGGGTTCGAGCGGCTGGAGGATTTCGACGCGCAGCTCTGGGCACGCGTGCGCGACGAGGCGGCTGCGCGCGAACGGCGCGGGCGGCCGGTTACGCTCTTCGGCGCCGATCTCTACGGCGCCGAGCTCGCGAAGGCGCGCGCCGCGATCGGGGCCGCGGGCCTCGCGCACGTGGTGCAGCTCAAGCAGGCCAACATCCTGGAGCTGTCGGCGCCGGCCCCCGCCGGCGTACTGGTCGCGAACCCGCCGTACGGCGTGCGGCTCGGCGCGGCGAACGAGCTCGCTGCGTTCTACCCAAAACTCGGCGACGCGCTGAAGGCGCGCTTCGCCGGGTGGCGGTGCTACTTCTTCACCGCGGACTTGCGGCTCGCCAAGCTGATCGGGCTTAAGGCGTCGAGGCGGATGCCGCTCTTCAACGGCCCGCTCGAGTGTCGGCTGTTCGAGTTCCGGATCGTCGCCGGCGCGATGCGCCGGGACAGGGAAGCTGGAGGCGCGGACCGGGAAACCTGAGCTGCCCGCTGGCCGGGGACTGTGCTTCCTTACTAACCCTTGCCCGTCACTTCACGATGTCCAGGTGATCGATGCCCTTGGTGATGTCGCGGTTCTTCGCTTCCTTCGAGTGCAGCTTGATCGCCAGCCGCAGGTCGTTCACGCTGTCGGCGTTGCGCAGCGCATCCTCGTAGCTGATGATGCCGTTATCGTAGAGCTCGAACAGGTGCTGGTCGAAGGTCTGCATGCCCAGTTCGCGCGAGCGCTTCATCAGCTCCTTGATCTCGTGCACTTCACCCTTGAAGATCAGGTCGGCGATCAGCGGTGAATTGAGCATCACCTCTACCGCGGCGATCCGGCCCTTGCCCTCCTTGAGCGGGATCAGCCGCTGCGAAATCATCGCGCGCAGGTTGAGCGAGAGGTCCATCAGGAGCTGTGGCCGGCGCTCCTCGGGAAAGAAGTTGATGATCCGATCGAGCGCCTGGTTGGCGCTGTTCGCGTGCAGCGTGGCGAGGCACAGGTGGCCCGTCTCGGCGAAGGCGACCGCGTAGTCCATCGTCTCGCGGTCGCGGATCTCGCCCATCATGATCACGTCGGGCGCCTGCCGCAGGGCGTTCTTGAGCGCGTTGTCCCAGGAATCGGTGTCGACGCCGATCTCGCGCTGCGTGACCAGACAGTTCGCGTGCGGGTGGACGTACTCGACCGGATCCTCGATCGTGATGATGTGGCCGTAGGAATTGTGGTTGCGGTAGCCGATCATCGCCGCGAGCGAGGTCGATTTCCCCGAGCCGGTCGCGCCGACCATGATCACCAGCCCGCGCTTGGTCATCGCGACGTCCTTGAGCACCGGCGGCAGGTTCAGCTCCTCGAACGTCGGGATCTTGGAGTTGATCGTGCGCAGCACCATCCCGACGTGGCCCATCTGCACGAACGCGCTCACCCGGAAGCGGCCGATGTTGGCGGGGCTGATCGCGAACTGGCACTCCTTGGTCGCCTCGAACTCGGCCGCCTGGCGGTCGTTCATCACCGAGCGCACCAGCTCGGAGGTGTGCTGCGGCGACAGCGGCTGCTGCGAGACCGGTGTCATCTTGCCGTCCAGCTTGATCGCCGGCGGGAAGCCGACGGTGATGAACAGGTCCGAAGCCTTCTTCGACACCATCAGCCGTAGCAGATCGTAGATGAACTTGGTTGCCTGGTCGCGTTCCATGGGGTCTCCCGTTGCGGGCCCTCGCCTTTGATCAGTGTACGCCTTGCGCGTCGGCGCGCTCTCAACCGACGAAGTTATCCTTGTTTGCCGCCTTGATTCGCGCCTCGCCCACGGTGACGACCCCGCGCTTGACCAGCTCCGCGAGATTCTGGTCGAGCGTCTGCATGCCGAACTGCTGGCCGGTCTGGATCGCCGAGTACATCTGCGCGACCTTGTTCTCGCGGATCAGGTTGCGGATCGCCGGCGTGCCGATCATGATCTCGTGCGCCGCCACGCGCCCCGATCCGTCCTTGGTCTTGAGCAGCGTCTGCGAGATCACCGCGCGCAAGCTCTCCGAGAGCATCGCGCGCACCATCTCCTTCTCTGCCGCCGGGAACACGTCGACGATCCGGTCGATCGTCTTCGCCGCCGAGCTGGTGTGCAGGGTGCCGAACACGAGGTGCCCGGTCTCCGCGCCGGTGAGCGCGAGGCGGATCGTCTCCAGGTCGCGCATCTCGCCGACCAGGATCACGTCGGGGTCCTCGCGCAGCGCCGAGCGCAGCGCGTTGGCGAACGACAGCGTGTGCGGTCCGACCTCGCGCTGGTTGATCAGGCACTTCTTCGACTCGTGCACGAACTCGATCGGGTCCTCGATCGTCAGGATGTGGCCGTAGTCGTTCTCGTTGATGTGGTTAATCATCGCGGCGAGGGTGGTCGACTTGCCCGACCCGGTCGGTCCGGTCACCAGCACGATGCCGCGCGGCTGCTCGGAGATGTCTTTGAAGATCTTGGGCGCGTTCAGCTCTTCGAGCGTCAGCACCTTGGTCGGGATGGTCCGCATGACGGCGGCGGCGCCGCGTTGCTGGACGAAGGCGTTGACGCGGAAGCGCGCGAGGCCGGGGATCGCGAACGAGAAGTCGCACTCGAGGTTCTCCTCGTAGTGCTTGCGCTGCGCGTCGTTCATGATGTCGTAGATCATCCCGTGCACGTCCTTGTGCTCGAGCGGCGGCAGGTTGATGCGCCGCACGTCGCCGTGCACGCGGATCATCGGCGGCAGGCCGGCCGACAGGTGGAGGTCGGACGCCTTGTTCTTGACGACGAACGCGAGCAGCTCGGAGATGTCCATATAATCCTCTCGAAGGGACGCCGCCAACTCATTGGCGCGCCGGGAGAATGCGGGCCATTATGGACACAATCGAAAAGCGCCTGCAAGCCGTAAAGTCGCGCATCGCGACGGCCGCCGCGGCGTGCGGGCGCGACCCTCGTGACATAGTTCTCGTCGCGGTGAGCAAGACGTTCCCGGCCGATGACGTCCGCGCCGCCTACGCCGCGAGCCAGCGCGATTTCGGCGAGAGCTACGCGCAGGAGGCGCTCGACAAGCAGGCCGCGACCGGCGACCTCGCGATCACTTGGCACTTCATCGGCCCGATCCAGAGCAACAAGACGCGCGACGTCGCGGCGCGCTTCGCGTGGGTGCATTCGGTCGATCGGCTGAAGATCGCCGAACGGCTCTCCGCCCAGCGCCCGGCGGGGCTGCCGCCGCTGCAGGTGTGCGTGCAGGTCAACGTGAGCGGCGAGGCGACCAAACACGGCGTCGCCCCGGAAGCGGCGCCGGCGCTCGCGCGCGCGGTGGCCGCGCTGCCGCGGTTGCGGCTGCGCGGGCTGATGACGATCCCGGAGCCGGCGCGCGATCCGCGCGTGCAGCGCGCGCGCTTCGATTCGCTGCGGCGGCTGCGCGATACGCTCGCCGCCGAGGGTCTCGACCTCGACACGCTCTCGATGGGCATGTCCGACGACCTGGAGGCGGCGATCGCCGCCGGCGCCACGATGGTGCGCGTCGGCACGGCGATCTTCGGGCCCCGTCGGTGAGCGCGCCAGCCGGGCGCGGTTATCCGCGATAATCGCGCGCATGGACATCACCTTCATCGGCGGCGGCAACATGGCGGCCGCCCTGATCGGCGGTCTCGCCGGGAAGGGCTTCGCGCCGGCAGCGATCAAGGTAGTCGAGATCGTCGCCGCGACGCGCGAGCGCCTGGCCGCAGCGCACGGCGTGACCTGCTTCGAGCGCGCGGCCGACGCCCAGCCCTTCGGCGAGGTCGTCGTGCTCGCGGTCAAGCCGCAGCAGATGGCCGAGGTCGCGCGCAGCGTCGCGCCGCACCTGGCGGGCGAGCTGGTGCTGTCGATCGCGGCCGGGATCCGGCTCGCGAGCCTGCAACGCTGGCTCGGCGGCCACGCGCGGCTCGCCCGCGCAATGCCGAACACGCCGGCGCTCATCGGCGCCGGGATCACCGGGCTCTATGCGCGGCCCGAGGCCGGCGCCGCCGGGCGTGACCGCGCGCAGGCGATCATGGCGGCCGTCGGGGAGGTGATCTGGGTGGACGACGAGGCGCTGCTCGACCCGGTCACCGCGGTCTCGGGAAGCGGGCCCGCCTACGTCTTCTTCTTCATCGAGGCGTTGGAGCGCGCCGCGCGCGAGCTCGGCTTCGACCCGCCGACCGCGCGCCGGCTGGCGGTGGGAACCTTCCGCGGCGCGGCGGAGCTCGCCGCGCGCTCCCCCGACCCGCCGGGCACCCTGCGCGAGCGGGTGACCTCGAGAGGCGGGACCACCGAACGGGCGCTCGCTGCGCTCGCCGCCGACCGCGTCGCCGACAGCGTCGTGCGCGCGGTGCGAGCGGCGAACGACCGCGCGCGCGAGCTCGGCGACGAGCTCGGGAGGACCTGATCCGGTGGGTTCGCAGATCGCGCAGTTCCTGATCCAAACCGCGTTCGGGCTGCTCACCTACGTGGTGCTGCTGCGCTTCTGGATGCAGGCGCTGCGCGCGCCGTTCCGCAACCCGGTCGGCCAGTTCGTGGTCGCTCTGACCGACTGGGGCGTGGTGCCGCTGCGGCGTGTGGTCCCGGCGTTCCGCGCCTACGACCTCGCGAGCCTCGCGCTCGCCTGGCTGCTGCAGTTTGCGATGTTCGTCCTGCTCGGCATCCTGGTCTACCAGGTCAATCCGCTCGGCGCGCTGCTGCCGCTGGTGTTGAACGCGCTGATCGAGCTCGCCCGGATGAGCCTCCAGCTGTTGATCTTCGTGGTGATCATCCAAGTAGTGCTGAGCTGGGTGTCGCCGGGCCACCCGCTCGGCTACGTCTTCGAGACGCTCACGCGGCCGTTCTGCGGCTTCTTCCGCCGCTTCATCCCGCCGATCGGCAATATCGACCTGTCGCCGCTGTTCGTCATCGTGGTCGCGCAGGTGCTGCTGATCGCGCTCGCCGGGATCCCGCGCGCGCTGCTGGTGGGCAGTGGCTGAGTGGGCACGCCGGACCGCCACCGGCTGGACGGTCGCGCTCCACGTCCAGCCCGGCGCGCGGTGCTCGGAAGTGGTGGGGTTACACGGTGAACGCCTGAAGCTGCGCGTGGCCGCACGCGCGCTCGACGGACGCGCGAATGCGGCTGTGCTGGCGTTCGTCGCCCAGGCGCTTGGCTTACCGCGGGGGCAGGTTTCGATCGCGCGCGGCGAGCGCTCGCGCGACAAGCTGGTTGCGATCGTCGGCGACTGCGACCCGCACCGCTTGCTGGCGGCGGTGCGCTGAGCCGCGCGGCAGCCCTACTCGCGCCCGAACCGCACCTCGCCCGCCACCAGCGTCCAGCGCACCACTCCGGGCAGCTCGTAGCCGAGGAACGGGGTGTTCTTGCCCTGGCTGCGCAGCGTCTCCGGCGCGACCTTGAACCACGCCTCGGCATCGAAGATGCACACGTCGGCCGGCGCGCCGACGCCGAGGTGCCCGCCCGCCACGCCGAGCACGCGCGCCGGCTCGCAGGTGACCCGGGCGAGCGACCGCGCGAGCGGCAGCCGCGTCTCGGCGCCCCACTTCAGGGTGAGCGGCAGCAGCAGCTCGAGCCCGGTCACCCCGCGTTCGGACTCGCCGAACGGCATCTGCTTCGCGTCGTCGTCGACCGGCGTGTGATCGGAGCAGATCGCATCGATGGTGCCGTCGGCGAGGCCCGCGCGCAGCGCGTCGCGGTCGCGCTGCGCGCGAAACGGCGGGACGACATGGCACTGCGAGTCGAAGTAGCCGAGATCGAGCTCGCTCAGGTGCAGATGATGGACCGCGACGTCGCAGGTGATCGGCAGCCCCGCGGCCTTCGCCGCGCGTACCCGCGCCACCGCCTCGCCGGTCGAGAGGCGACACAGGTGCACCCGGGTGCCGGTGGCGCGCACCAGCTCGACGATCGCCGCCACCGCGATCGTCTCGGCGATCGGCGGGATCCCGGGCAGGCCGAGCCGCGTGGCGACCTCCCCGTCGTGCGCGACTCCGCCGCGCGCGAGGTGCGCGTCCTGCGGCCGCAGCCAGACCGGCAGGTCGAACGTTGCCGCGTACTGGAGCGCCCGCCACAGCACCTGGGTGTCGTGGATCGGCGCATCGGCCTGCGAGAACGCGACGCAGCCGTGATCGCGGAGCTCCGCCATTTCGGTGAGCCGCTCGCCGGCGAGCTGCGCGGTCAGCGCGCCGACCGGATACACGCGCGCGAGGTTTAGGCTGCGAGCGCGCCGCGTGAGCATCTCGACCAGCCCCGGCTCGTCGAGCGGCGGATCGGTGTCCGGCGGACAGGCGAGGCTGGTCACGCCGCCGGCGACCGCCGCCAGCGTCTCGGATTCGAGCGTCGCCTTGTACTCGAGCCCGGGCTCGCGCAGCCGCGCTGCGAGATCGACCAGCCCCGGCGCGACGATGAGACCGCGCGCGTCGAGGACGCGGTCGGCGCGAAAACCGTCGGGCGGCGCCCCGTGCGCGGCGACGCGTCCGTCGGCGATGAACAGGTCGCGCGCGGCGTCGGTGCCGCTCAGCGGATCGACCAGCCGCCCGCCCTTGACGTGGATGCGCACTTTCAGTTGCCGCCCAGGATCGACATCACCGCCATGCGCACCGCGATGCCGAAGGTCACCTGCGGGAGGATCACCGACTGGGTGCCGTCGGCCACTGCCGAGTCGATCTCGACGCCGCGGTTCATCGGACCGGGGTGCATCACGATCGCGTCGGGCTTGGCGAGCGCGAGCTTCTCCGGCGTGAGCCCGTAGTACTTGAAGAACTCCTGCGCGGACGGCAGCAGCGGCCCGCGCATGCGCTCGTTCTGTAGCCGCAGCATCACCACGACGTCCGCGCCGGCGAGACCCTTGCGCATGTCGTGGAACACCCGCACCCCGAGGCTCTCGACGCCCGTCGGCAGCAGCGTCTGCGGGCCGATCACCCGCACCTCCGGGGTGCCCAGGATGTTGAGCACGTGGATCAACGAGCGGGCGACGCGCGAGTGCAGGATGTCGCCCACGATCGCCACCACCAGCGCGCCGAAGTCCTTCTTGTAGTGGCGGATCGTATAGGCGTCGAGCAGGCCCTGCGTCGGATGGGCGTGCCGTCCGTCGCCGGCGTTGATCACGTGCAGGTGGCTCGCGACGTGCCGCGCGATCATGTGCGCCGCGCCGCTCTGGGCGTGGCGCACCACGAACATGTCGGCGTGCATCGCCGACAGGTTGTCCACCGTGTCGAGCAGCGTCTCGCCCTTGGCGGTCGATGAGGTGTTGATGTTGAGGTTGATGACGTCGGCCGAGAGGCGCTTGGCGGCGATCTCGAAGGTGGTGCGGGTGCGCGTGGAATTCTCGAAGAACAGGTTGAAGACGCTCACGCCGCGCAGCAGCGGCACCTTCTTCACCTCGCGCTCGGTCACGCCGAGGAACGACGAGGCGGTGTCGAGGATGCGCACGATGATCTCGCGCGGCAGCCCCTCCAGGGTGAGCAGGTGCTGCAGCTCACCCTTGTCGTTGAGCTGCGGATTACGCATCGTCCAGGCGCAGCGCGAGCCGTCCGGCGCCATCGCGGTCCAGACGCAGCATCTTGCCGCGCGGCACCGCGAAGGTGGTGCCGGCGTATTGGGCGCAGATCGGCAGCTGGCGCTCGCCGCGGTCGACCAGCGCGACCAGCGTGATCGACTCGGGCCGGCCGTAGTCGAACAGCTCGTTCATCGCCGCGCGCACCGTGCGGCCGGTGTAGAGCACGTCGTCGACCAGCAGCAGGTGCCGGCCGTTGACGTCGAACGGGACCTTGCTCGCCCGCACCGACTTGTGCAGGCCGCTCTTGCGGTAGTCGTCGCGGTAGAACGAGATGTCGAGCGCGCCGAGCGGCAGCGCGAGCCCGAGCTCGCGGTGCAGCCGCTCGGCGAGCCATGTGCCGCCGGTGTGTATGCCGACCATCCCGGTCTCGGGGCCGGCGGCGCCGCGCAGCCGCCGCACGAGGTCCGCGCACAGCGCTTCGGCGTCAGGCAGCTGCATCGGTCGCCGCGTTGCGGTCGAGCCAGTCCTGCAGGATCACCTGCGCGGCGACCGGGTGCGCGAGCCCCTTGTGGCGCCGCCCGCCGCGGCCGATCGCGCGCAGGCGCTCCTCCGCGTCGGCCGACGAGAACCGCTCGTCCACCAGGTCGACCGGCAGGCCGAACCGCGCCGCGAGCCGCGCGGCGAAGGCGCGCGCGCGCCGGGTCTGCTCGTGCGGCGCGCCGTCGAGCGCGAGCGGCAGCCCGACCACCAGTCGCGCCGGGCGCCACTCGGCCACCAGCGCCGCGATCGCCGCCAGCCGGGGCCCGGTCGCGCGCTGGTCGATCGTCGCGAGCGGGTGCGCGACGCCCACGCCCGGCGCGCCGATCGCGACCCCGACGAAGCGCTCGCCGTAGTCGAACGCGAGCACCGTGTCGCCGCGCGCAGCCGGGCGCTCACGCATGGCCGGCGGCGTCCGACAGGGTGGCGTAGGACACCCCCAGCAGATCCATCGCGGCGGCCAGGCGCTCCTCGGGCGGCAGGTCGAAGATGATCGACTCGCGCGCCTCGACCGTCAGCCAGGCGTTCTGCAGGATCTCGTGCTCGAGCTGGCCGGCCGCCCAGCCGGCGTAGCCGAGGGTCACCAGCAGCTTGTCCGGGCCGCGGCCCTGGCTCACCGCCTCGAGGACGTCGCGCGAGGTGGTGAGCCCGATGCGCCCGCGCACGCGCAGCGTCGAGCTCCACTCCCCGACCGGCAGGTGCAAGACGAACCCGCGGTCGGTCTGCACCGGGCCGCCGAAGTAAACCGGCGCCGCGCGCAGCGCCGGCGCGCCCGCCTCGAGGTTGAGCCGCTCGAGCAGCGTCGCAAGCGTCATGTCGATCGGCCGGTTCACCACCAGCCCGAGCGCGCCCTGCTCGTTGTGCTCGCAGATGAAAGTGAGGGTGCGCGCGAAGTTCGGATCGACCATGCTCGGCATGGCGATCAGGAAGTGGTGGGTGAGATCGACGCGCGACACGCGCGCCGATTGTACCGCGCGTGCTACAGTCCCCGGCCCCCGCCGCGACGCCGCCCGCCATGCCCACCGACGCCGCGCTGGTGTGGTTTCGACGCGACCTGCGCGACTACGACCACGCCGCGCTCTACCACGCGCTCGAGCGCCACCGCCGGGTGTACTGCGCGTTCTGCTTCGACCGCGAGATCCTAGACGCGCTGCCGCGCCGCGCCGACCGGCGCGTCGAGTTCATCTGGGAGTCGGTCGCGGCGCTCGACGCCGCGCTCGCCGCCCGCGGCGGCGGGCTCGCCGTGGTGCACGGCCGCGCGCGCGAGGAGATCCCCCGGCTCGCGGCCCGGCTCGGCGTGGCGGCGGTGTTCGCGAACCACGACTACGAACCAGCCGGGGTGGACCGCGACGCGGCCGTCGGCCGTGCGCTCGCCGCGGCCGGCATCGCGCTGCACACGTTCAAGGACCAGGTGGTGTTCGAGCGCGACGAGATCCTGACCGCGGCCGGGCGGCCGTACACCGTCTTCACCCCCTACAAGGCCGCGTGGCTGAAGAAGCTCGACGACTTCCACCTCCAGCCTCATCCGGTGGCCCGCTACGCCGCGCATCTCGCCCCGCCCCCCGCGGCGCCGCTGCCCACGCTGGAGGCGCTGGGGTTCGAGCGCACCAACCTGCGCGCGCTGCCGGTGCCGACCGGAATGGCGGGCGCCCAGCGGTTGTTGAAGGACTTCCTCGGCCGCATCCGCGCCTACCACGAGCGGCGCGACTATCCGGCGCTCAAGGGCCCGTCGTACCTCTCGGTGCACCTGCGCTTCGGCACCGTATCGGTCCGCGAGCTCGTGGCGCTCGCGCGCGCCGAGGGCGGCCGCGGCGCCGAGACCTGGCTATCCGAGCTGGTGTGGCGCGACTTCTACTTCGCGATCCTGCACCACTTCCCGCACGTGGTCGGGCACGCGTTCAGGCGCGAGCTGGAGCATGTGGAGTTCACCAACGACGAGGCGCTCTGGGAGGCGTGGTGCGCCGGCCGCACCGGCTATCCGCTGGTGGACGCGGCGATGCGGCAGATCAACCAGACCGGCTACATGCACAACCGGCTGCGCATGGTCGCGGCGTCGTTTCTGGTGAAGGACCTGCACGTCGACTGGCGCTGGGGCGAGCGCTACTTCGCCGCGCACCTGAACGACTTCGACCTGGCCGCCAACAACGGCGGCTGGCAATGGGCCGCCTCCACCGGCTGCGACGCGCAGCCCTACTTCAGGATCTTCAATCCGGTGACCCAGTCGGAGCGGTTCGACCCCGGCGGCCACTTCATCCGCCGCTACCTGCCCGAGCTCGCGCGCGTGCCCGATCGCTTCATCCACGCGCCGTGGACGATGCGGCCGGTCGACCAGCAGGCGGCTGGCTGCGTGATCGGCCGCGACTACCCGGCGCCGGTGGTCGATCACGCGGCGGCGCGCGCGGTGACGCTGGCTCGTTACAAGCGCGCGGCGGCCGCGCGCTGAGGGGCGGTCAGGCGAAGGCCGGTTTCTGCACGAACCCGGCGATGTGGCCGAGCAGCTCGTCTTCCTGATACGGCTTGCCGAGATACACGTTCACCCCGATCTCCCGCGCGTAGTTGCGGTGCTTCTCCGCGGTGCGCGAGGTGATCATGATGATCGGGACGTGCTTCAGGCGCGAGTCCGCGCGCACGTTACGCGTCAGGTCGAAGCCGTCCATCCGCGGCATCTCGATGTCCACCAGCATGACGTCGGGCTGCGCCTCCTGGAGCTGCTCCATCGCATCGACGCCGTCCTTGGCGGTGAGCACGTTGTAGCCCTCGCGCGCGAGCAGCCGGCCGGTGATCTTGCGCACCGTCAGCGAGTCGTCCACGATCATCACCGTGGGCATCGCCTGCGCGACCGGGGCGGCCGGCTCCGCCGGGCGCGCGCCTGGCGCGCGCACCTGCACCACCGGTTCGCGGCCGGCGAGGATCACCGGGTTGATGATCAGCACGATCTCGCCGTTGCCGAGCACCGTCGCCCCGGTGATGCCAGCCACCCGGGCGAGCAGCGGCCCGGTGTTCTTGACCACCACCTCCTGGTTGCCGATCACCTCCTCGACCTGCACTGCCACCGTGCTCGAGCCGGTGCGCAGCAGCATGATCGGGGTGACGCGGCGTTCCTCGGGGACGAACTCGGCGTTGCCGAGCAGCCGCGGCAGATAGCGGAACGGATACCGGCGGGCCTGCCACGCGATCTCTCCGGCCGCGCGCAGGGCCGCGAGCTCGGCTGGCTTGACCTGGCGCACCTGCTCGACCATCACCGCGGGAATCGCGTACAGCACGCCGGCCGCGCGGACCAGCACCGCCTGGGTGACCGCGAGGGTGAGCGGAAGGAAGATGGTGAATCGGGTGCCCTTGCCGGCCTCGCTCGCGAGCTCGACTCGCCCGCCGAGGGCGGCGATCTCGCTCTTCACCACGTCCATCCCGACGCCGCGGCCGGCGAGCTGGGTGACCTCAGAGGCAGTGGAGAAGCCGGGATGGAAGATGAACTCGGCCACCTCGGCGTCGCTCGGGTTGTCGTCGGGGCCGAGCAGCCCCTGGGCGAGCGCCTTCGCGCGGATGCGCTCGTAGTCGAGGCCAGCGCCGTCGTCGCTCACCGCGAGCACGATCTCGTTGCCCTCCTGGCGCACGTCGATGCGGATCTCGCCGAGCTCCGGCTTGCCCTTCGCCACCCGCTCGGCGCTCGGCTCGATGCCGTGTGCGACCGCGTTCCTCAGCATGTGCTCGAACGGCGCGGTGATGCGCTCGAGCACCGAACGGTCGACCTCGACCTGCCCGCCCTTGATGTCGAGCACGGCGCGCTTGTCGGTCTCCTTCGCCGCCTGGCGCACGATGCGGAACAGCCGCTCCGAGACGCTCGCGAACGGCACCATTCGGATACGCATCAGATTCGCCTGCAGGCTGCGGGTGAGCCGCGCCTGCGCCGACACCGCCGCCTCGCTCTCGCCGACCGCCTTCAGCAGGTTCTGGTGCACCGTGGCGACGTCGTTGACGCTCTCGGCCATCATCCGGGTGAGTTCCTGGAAGCGCGTGAAGCGGTCGAACTCGAGCGGATCGAACGGCAGCTCGTTCTCCTGCGCCTGCGAGACGCGCGACTGCATCTGCGCCTCGGCCTGGATCTCGATCTCGCGCAGCTGCGCGCGCATCCGGTTCACGTTCTCGGTGAACTCGAACAGCGCGTGCTTGATCGAGCGCAGGTCACCCTCGATGCGCGAGCGCGCGATCGACACCTCGCCCGCCTCGTTCACCAGGCGGTCGATCAGGTCGGCGCGCACCCGCAGCATGGCGCGGCTCGACGCGGCGAGCTCCTGCTCGGGCTTCTGCGCCGGCGCGGCCGGCTTCGGCGCCTCGGGCGCAGCCGGCGCTGCGCCCGCACGCTCGGGCTGCACGGCGGCGGGGGCTAGCGCGGCCTGTACGCCCTCCGGCTCGGCCGCCTGCGCCGCGGTCGGGGCGTCCGGCGGCGGCGCGGCCGCGCGCTGCGGATTGAGCAGGCGGTCGTAGAGGAACCCCATCCGGTCGTAGGAAGCCTCGAGCTCGTCGAACAGCGCCGCCGGCAGTTCCTTCAGCGCGATCGCATTCTCGACCCGCGTCTCCATGTGATGGGTGAGCTCGCCGAGCCCCATCGCGCCGCACATCCGCGCAGAGCCCTTGAGCGTGTGCAGCGTCCGCAGCAGCGCGTTGGCGGCGGCGGTGTTCGACGGATCGGCGCGCCAGTCGCGCAGACCCTGCGCGACCGCCGGGACGAGCTCCTGCGCCTCCTCGAGGAAGATCGGCAGCAGGTCGGGGTCGATGTCGTCCTCGAGCCGACGCGTGCGGCGCTCGACCGGCAGTTCCTCGACCTCGACCGCCGGGATCGGTGTCGGCTCGGCGGCGAGTGCCGGCGTCTCGGCGAGCGGCGGCACCGGCGCGGTGTCGGGTGCGTCGTTCGCGGCCTCGGCCGGCGCGGCCGCGAACGCGAGCGGCTGGGGCGCGGCGACCGTGATCGCCGGCGCCTCGATCGCAGCCGGCGGCAGCGCGAGATCGGCGAAGTCGAGCCCGGCGGGCGCCGCGTCGCGGCCCGCGGGCGAGTCTGGGAGGGTGAAGTCGAGCGCCTCGGCGGCGTCGAGCGCCACCGCGTGATCGAGCGGCGCCCGCGCCATCCCCGCCGCGTCCTCCCGCACCGGCGCAGCCGCCCCGGCACCTTCGAGCTCGGCGACCAGCGCCGGCTCGCGCTCGGGCGAGCGGCGCGATTCGGCCGCGGCGAGCATGCGCGAGAGGGCGGCGATCGACCGGTCGAGGAGGTCTTGCACGTCGGTGCCGGCGCGCTCGCCGAGCGCGCGCTCGAGCATGCCCTCGAGCGCGTGGCCGAGCTCGCGCATCGCCTCCAACTTGACCGTCCCGGCGGTGCCGGCGAGCGTGTGCGCCGCGCGCTCGAGCTCCTCGGTCACCGGATGGCCGGCGGCGAGACGCGCGCGCCCGTCCTCGAGCTCGCCGATTCGCGCGCGCGTTTCGTCGAGGAAAATCGCGTAGAGCGTCGGCGAGAGCACCGCCTCGCCGATCGTGATGATCTCTTCGGCGTCCGGAGCCGCCAGCGCCGGCTCGTCGAACGGCGCCGCCGGCACGTCGATCGGCGGCTCGAAGGGCAGCTCGAGCGCAGCTGCCGGGTCGCTCGCGGTCAGGGTGTCGGCGGCCGCCGCGACCGGCGGCGCTTCGGCCGCGCCGAGGTCGAGCTCGGGCAGCGGCGCCTCGGCCGGCGCGGGTGGCGTTGCGGGCGGCGCGACTGCGCCGAGCGGCTCGCCCGCCCTGACCTTGCCCGCCAGCGCGACGATCGGCGCCTCGTCGGGGGTCGCGCCGCCGGCCTTGAGCGCCTCGACCGCGCCGCGGAAGAAGTCGGTGGCAACGGAAATCAGCGCGAACAGGTCGGGCGTGGCCGCGCGCTCCTCCTCGAGCCAGCGGTTCATCACCTGCTCGACGCTCCACGCCGCCTCGCCGAGCCGCGCGAGCCCGACCATGCGCCCGCTGCCCTTGAGCGTGTGAAACGCGCGCCGGATGGTGCGCAGCAGCTCGATGTTCTGCGGCGCCGAGCGCGCCTTGTCGAGGTTCTCGCCGATCGTGGCGAGCACCTCCCCCGCCTCTTCGAGGTACACCGCGAGCAGCTCCGCGTCGACCGTCTCGGCGCTCGCGCTGATCAGCTTCTGCGTCTCGGGCGACGGCGCGGCCGGCTCCGCCGGCGTGATCGCGGTCAGGACCTGCGACACCCTGGGGTCGAACGGCCGCGCGTCGGTGGTCTCCAGCATGCGCAGCATCTGGCTCGCCTGGCTCTCGAGCTTCGCGTCGGCCACCAGTCCGGCGTCCTTCTGCAGCGCCGTGGCCTTCTGTCGCAGATCGTCCTTGACCTTGTCGTCCTCCGGGCGCTGCTTCCACTGCTCGTAGAGCGTCTGCAGGTCCTTCTTGCCGCGCTCGAGCTCCGCTTCGACGGTCGGCGCGCTCGTCGCTTCGGTGAGCTGTTCGAGCGCCTCGACTCTGCGCGCCGCGATCGGCCGCATGAACTGCTCGAAGTCGGCGCGCCCGTGCTGCAGGGCGTCGACGTAGAACCCGAGGCCCGACAGCGTGCCCGCCACGCGCTCGAAATCGCGCGCCTCCGGCACGTAGTCGGCCCGCGCGAAGCGCTGCACCTCGGCCGCGCACTCCGACAGTGCCGCCGCGGCGCGGTCCTCGTTCAGCATCGTCAGCGCGCCGAGCACCTGGCGCACCGGCTTGTCGAGGGCCGCGAGCTCGCCGCGCTTGCCGGCGTCGCGGAAGAACGCGTCGAGCGCCTGCTCGATCGCGCGCAGCGACGCCTGGATCTCGGACACGACCTGCGCCATCAGCAGGCGCTCCTGCGCGCGGCGCGACATCTCGTCGAGCACCGGTACCGGCCCGCCCGCCTGCGGCGTCTCGCCGCGCGCCACCGCCTCCAGCCGCCCGCGCATCAGCCGCACCTGCTCGGCGAACTCGGCGCCGAGATTGGCGTAGTTCTCGACCGCGTTCTCCACCAGCAGCAGCGCGGTGGCCGTCTCCATCGCCACCGCGTCGCCGGCTCGCTCGGCGTCGTCGCCGATCCACGCCGCGACCGCGGCGGTGGCGGCGGTGAGCGCGGCGAGCTCCGGCTGCCCGAGCTCGTTCGCGCGCTCGTGCATCTGGTTGGCGAGGTCGCGGAAGGTGGCGAGGCTCGGCTGATGCCCGGAGGCGACCTTGTTCCAGGCGGTCTTGGCGTTGCCGACGAGCTCGCGCAGCGCGCGCAGCGCCGGGCTCTGCGGCGCGATCTCGGCGCGCAGCTCGAAGCTCGGCGGCACCGACCCGGCGAGGCGGAACACCTCTTGCACGTTGCGCACGTGCTCGGTCGCCGGCCGCGCGCGCGCGACCGCGAACAGCGCCTCGCGCATCAGGCGCTCGGCCACCGTCGCCGAGCCCTCCATCAGCCGCTTGAGCTGTTGCTCGATGCGGTTGGCGAGCCGCGCGACCAGGGTCTGGTCGGCGATCGCCTTGGCGAACACCGCGTCGAAGAAGCCGAGCGCGACCCACCAGAACGCGCGGCTCGCGGGGTTCGACTGCGCGGCCTCGACCGCGGCCACCGCGGCGCGCATGTCCTCGACGCCGGACCAGTCCTTCTTCAGCCAGCGCAGCAGGCCGCGCTGATAGCGGCCACGCTGTTCGCGGTAGTACTGCGCCGCCTGCCCGGGGGCGAGCTCCACCGGCGCCCGCTCGCGCCGCGGCGGGCGGCTCGACAGGTCGGGGTAGTAGAGATCGACCGGGTCCACGTTGTCGCGCCCGCGCGCGGCGGCGACCTCGCGGTAGACCGCGAACAGCCTGAGCGGCTGGTTCGGCTCGCCGGCGAGCAGCCGGTCGAGGAACGCGGTGATCGCGCCGTAAGCGTGCTCGGCCGCGGCGACGAGCTCCGGCTTCGGCGCACCGCCCGCCTTGGCGATGTCGGCGAGCAGCGCGTCGATCTCCTCGGACAGCCGCGTGACCCCGTCCAGCCCGACGATCTGCAGCGCGCCGTGAGCCTGGTGGAAGTGCGTCTGCGCGAACCGGATCTGGTTCGAGTCGCCCGGATTCGCGGCGAACGCGCGCAGCGCGCCGAGGCTGCGCTCGAGCGCCTGATCGATCTCGCTCTTGACCCAGGTGAGCGGGCCGATGTCGAAGTCAGCCGGCGTGCTCATGATGCGGCAGCCACCCCTGGTTGTCCCGTCGTCGTCGGACCGCGCGCGCCCGCGTCGCGGCTACGAGATCTTGAAGTTCGCGACCGAGCCCTTGAGCTCCTGCGCGAGCTTGGCGATCTGGCCGACCGACACCGCGGTCTGCTTGGTGCCCTCGGTGGTCTGCTTGGTGACCGAGAGGATGTCCTGCATCGAGGTCGCGACCACGCCGGCGGCCTGCGCCTGCGCCTGCGCGGTGACCGAGATCTCCTCGATCAGCTGCGCGAGACGGCGGGACACTTCGCCGATCTCGGCGAGCGCCTGGCCGGCGGCGTCGGACAGCTTGGCGCCCTCGACCACGCCGACGGTGCTCTTCTCCATCGCCGCCACCGCGTCGTGGGTGTCGGTCTGAATCGTCTTCACGATCGCCGCGATCTGCTTGGTCGCCTCGGCCGAGCGCTCGGCCAGCCGCTGCACCTCCTCCGCGACCACGGTGAAACCGCGTCCGGCCTCGCCCGCGCTCGCGGCCTGGATCGCCGCGTTCAGCGCGAGCACGTTGGTCTGCTCGGTGATGTCCGAGATCAGCTCGACGATCTCGCCGATCTCCTGCGAGCTCTCGCCGAGCCGCTTGATCCGCTTCGCGGTCTCCTGAATCTGTTCGCGGATCTCGCCCATGCCGGAGATCGAGTTCGACACCGCCTCCTGGCCCTTCTGCGCCGCCGACAGCGACTGGCGCGCGACGCTCACCGACTTCGACGCGCTCGCCGACACTTCGTTGATCGCCCGCGCCATCTTGAGCACCGAGGCACCGGCTTCCTGGATCTCCTTCGACTGGCGCTCGGCCGCCTGCAGCAGCTTCACCGAGGTCGCCTGCGCCGACTCGGTCGCGCTGGTCACCTGCGCGGCGGCGCTGTTGATGCGGCCGACCAGCACCCGCAGCTCCTCGATCGTGTAGTTGACCGAGTCGGCGATCGCCCCGGTGATGTCCTCGGTCACCGTGGCCTGCACCGTGAGGTCGCCGTCGGCGAGGCTGCCCATCTCGTTCATCAGGCGCAGGATCGCCTCCTGGTTCGCCTTGTTCTGCGCTTCGGCCTCGCTGCGCAGGCGCTCGGCGTCCTCGCGCAGGCGCACCTGCTCGGCGGTGCGGCGCTGCTGCTCGTCGCGGTAGGCGCGTGCCATCAGCGCGATCACGCCGATCGCGAGCAGCGCGCACACCACCATCACCACGTAGTTCCAGAACGTGCCCTCGAGCTCGCGCTCGAAGGCGGCGGCGAGGTCGGTCGAGGCCGCCAGCAGCGGCTCGGACTCGTTCACGACGACTCGTCCGGCCGCCTTGGCGTTGACCAGCGGCTGGATGCTGCCGAGGATGCTGTTCACCGCCTTGCGGTACTCCTGGTAGGCGGCGTCGAGCTCCTTCAGCTTCTCCTGCGTCTCCGGGTCGCGCGTGGCCGCGAGCCGCAGGGCGTCGTTGCCCTTCATCAGTCCGGCGAGGATGTCGCGGAAGGTGTTGGAGTCCTTGCCGAGCAGGAAGGTCACCTCCGGATCGATCAGATCGGAGGCGAGCAGCGCGTTGGCATTCTTCGCCATCCGCTGCGTCAGCATGACGAGCTGGCCGGTGGCCGAGATCTCGCGCGCACCGGCCTGCGTCTGCAGCTTGAGCGCCGCCACCTGCTCGGCGAGGTCGAGTAGCAGCGGGTTGTTGTCGTTGATGGCCTTCACCGCGGCGCCCAGACCGACGAGCGGCTTCTGTTGCGCGAGCACGAGGTTGATGCTCGGGTCGACCTTCGCCCAGAGCTGGGCGACCTTCTCGAGCGGCTCGCGCGCGGCCTCCGGCGTCGCGGGCACGTTCACCCCGGCGATCGTGCCGCCGTTCGCGAGCGCGTTGTAGAGCTCGGCGAACTCGTCGCGGCTCGCCTTGAGCCGCGCGAACGCGGCCGGGATGCCCTGCAGGCCCTGCTGGGTCTCATTGGCGATGCGCTGCGAGAGCATGCGCATCTGGCCGGCGCCGGTTGCGTAGGCCGCCCCGTGGGTGGCGGTGCGGATCGCGAGGCCGCCCATGGCGAGCGCGACGACGACCGGGACGGCGAGCAGGATGATGTAGGTCTGCATGCGGGTGCGGAACGACCCGCCGCCAAGCCCCGCCCCGGCCTTCTTCGCCCCGCCCCCGAGCGCCTCGAGGATGCTCGTCGAGCTCGCCTGCACTGCGCTCTTCTTCGGCGCCGGCTTTTCCTTGGGCGCCTTCTCGGCAGCCTTGCTCCTGCCAAGTCCGATGCTCAACGCCTTGAGATTGATAGCCATCACTTCCCCCACGGTGCGCGGCGTCCGCGCCAGCAGTCTCGTGCGATTCCCAAACCGCGGAGCGCTCGCCCGGGCCCTCGCCCCTTGCGCGTGCGCGCGTCCCGCGTGCTTCTCCGCCTTTGTGTCAGAGCCCCGCTTGTAGGAATTCCTCGCTGTACACGAGCTCGCTCATGTCGAGCTCGCGCCAAACCTGCCCGTCGCGGTCTCGATACCGGCAGGTTTCGTACGGTCCGCGCACGGCCGCGTCGTCCTGGACCTGGAACTGCTGCAGGTTGCGCAGGCCCAGCATGCGGTTGACGAGCAGCGCGGCGTTCATGTGGTAGCGCTCGGCGACCAGCAGCAGGCGCGCGTCCGGCGTGACCGCGGTCGGCTCGCCGCCCTGGAAGGCCGCGAGATCGACCACGTTGAACAGATTGCCGCGGATGTTGGCCAGGCCGCGGAACCAGCTCCGGGTCAGCGGCACCGGGGCGATCGCCGGGACCGGGATCACCTCGCCCGCCTCCTCGAGCCGCACGAGCCAGAGGTTGACGCCCACCTGGACGCCCAGCCGGGCCGACGGGGTGTCGGCCGCCGCCGCCTCGTTCAGCCGGCGCACGAGGTCCTGCTGGAACTCGCGCAGACTGACGCGGCGGGCCATGGCGCGGTACCTCGGGTCGGTGCTTTATTTCGCCGCCGAGAGCTGCTGGATCTTGGCGAGCAGCTGCGAGGCGTCCACCGGCTTCACCAGGTAGTCGTTCGCGCCCTGGCGCATGCCCCAGATCTTGTCGGTGTCGGCACCCTTGCTGGTACACATGATCACCGGGATGTGCTTCGTGGCGTCGTCCCGCGTGATCGTGCGGGTGGCCTGGTAGCCGTTCAGCCCCGGCATCACCACGTCCATCAGGATCAGGTCGGGCAGCTCCGACTTGGCCTTGACGATCCCCTCCTCGCCGTTCTCCGCGGTGACCACCTGGTAGCCCTTCTTGGCCAGGGTCTCCAGCATGAACTGCCGGTCGGTGGGCGAGTCGTCGACGACGAGAATCTTCTTGACCGGCATGGGCTTCTCCTTGAATCGCGGATTCACACGCGGTGCGGCGCGTGGGCGCCGACCGTCTTGAGCAGGCTGTCCTTGGTGAACGGTTTGGTCAGGTATTCGTCGGACCCGACCATCCGGCCGCGGGCGCGGTCGAACAGGCCGTCCTTGGACGACAGCATGATGACCGGGGTGCCGGAGAACCGGGGGTTCTTCTTGATCAGCGCGCAGGTCTGGTAACCGTCGAGGCGCGGCATCATGATGTCGCAGAAGATCAGGTCGGGCTGGTGGTCGGTGATCTTCGCGAGCGCGTCGAACCCGTCCTCGGCCAGGATCACCTGGCAGCCGGCCTGGGCGAGAAAGATCTCGGCGCTGCGCCGAATGGTGTTCGAGTCGTCGATCACCATCACCTTGATGCCGGCGAGACTGGCGTTGTCGCTCAATTCCACCCCCCTCCCGCTACGACCCCGGGAGCGGGCGGCAAGCCGGCCGCCGGCGCCGAGGCAGCGGCCATTCTAAGCGAGCGGGACGGCCGGAAGCTATCCGGGAATCGAGGCTTCGGCCAATTATTTAACGCGGTTTCTGAGGTGTGGCCGGGGCCCGAGAAGGGGGATCCGCGAGAGCGCGCGAGAGGTGCGAGCTCAGATCTCGACCATCTCGAAGTCCTCCTTGCGCGCACCGCACTCCGGGCAGGTCCAGTTCAGCGGGACGTCGTCCCAGCGGGTACCGGGCGCGATCCCCTCGTCCGGCAGGCCGGCGGCTTCGTCGTAGATGAAGCCGCAGATGAGGCACATCCAGGTCTTGTACGCTTGAGCGGTTTCCGCCATCGGATCCACGGGTTGGCAGGAGGTTGAAGGGGTGGGCTCGGCTAAAATCGGGCGCATCATACCGTGCCGCCCCGCAGGGCGCGCGATCGCCCCCACGCTCCTGCCTCGCCGTGCGCCTGCCCCGCGGGCTATACGCCCTGACCCCCGAGGAGCCGGACACCGGCCGCCTCACCCGCCTGGTCGAGGCGGCGCTGGCGGGCGGCGCGCGCGCGGTGCAGTACCGGCAGAAGTCGGCCCCCGCGGCGCGGCGCCGCGAGCAAGCGGCCGCCCTGCTCGCGCGCTGTCGCGCCGCGGGGGTCCCGTTGATCGTCAACGACGATGCGGCCCTCGCGGCGGAGGTCGGAGCCGACGGCGTCCATCTCGGGCGCGACGACTGCGATCTGGCGGTCGCCCGGCGGCTGCTCGGACCGGGGCGGCTGATCGGCGCCTCGTGCTATAACCAGCTCGACTTGGCGCGGCGGGCCTGCGCGGCCGGCGCGGACTACGTGGCGTTCGGCGCGGCGTTCGACTCGCCGACCAAGCCGGCAGCGGTGCGGGCCCCGCTCGAGCTGTACCGCGCGGCGCGGCGGGTGCTCGCGGTCCCGATCGTGGCGATCGGCGGGATCACGGTCGCGAACGCGCCAGCGCTGCTCGCCGCCGGGGTCGACGCGGTGGCGGTGATCAGCGCGCTGTTCGAGTCCGACGACGTGACCGCGCGGGCGCGCGAGTTTCAGGACCTCTTCCTTCGCACGGAGCAGCCATGAACCGGAACGAGCAACTGTTCGAGCGAGCCCAGCGGCTCATTCCCGGCGGCGTGAACTCGCCGGTGCGCGCCTTCCGGGCGGTGGGCGGCACCCCGCGCTTCGTCGCCCGCGGCGAAGGGGCCTGCTTCTGGGACGCCGACGGCAAGCGCTACATCGACTACGTCGGCTCCTGGGGCCCGCTCATCCTCGGCCACGCCCACCCGAAGGTCGTCGCCGCGGTGGTCGAGCGCGCGCGCGCGGGCCTGTCCTTCGGCGCGCCGACCGAGCTCGAGATCGAGATGGCCGAGCGGCTGTGCACCGCCCTG
>Ga0308411_10000621_pt1 | contig 23775 bp, 29 predicted proteins | sample HotsprottomLayer_2_FD_203530 | JGI IMG/M metagenome (GOLD analysis project Ga0308411, IMG submission 203530) | Hot spring phototrophic mat microbial communities from Octopus Spring, Yellowstone National Park, Wyoming, United States -... | ecosystem: Environmental > Aquatic > Thermal springs >... | reverse complement strand
AAAAGTAAATTATTTTATAGGAAACAACAAAGAAAACTGGAAAACAGATATTGATATATATGAAGCAATAATATATAAAAATGTATATGATAATGTAGATATCAAATTTTTCACAGACAAACATAAAAAACTAAAATATGACATTATTATTAATCCACCTATAAATATAGAAAAAATAGAAAAAGAAATAAAACTAACATATTATCATTTAGATGATTTATATATAAACAAAGAAAATAATAATTTAGAAGGAATAGTTATTACAAATGAAAAAACAAAGGAAAAAACTATCATTTTAAATCAAGAAAAACCATTAATTTATCAAGAAAAAGAAAATGAAAATAAAAAAGAAGAAATTAAAGGACAATTTAATATTATAGAAAAAGATAAAAAAAATAAAAAATATACCTTCTCTTTTAAAATAAATGAAAATGATATAAATAAAATAGATAAAAACAAAAAATTAATTATTGATCCTCCTATAGTAACATTATATTATTCTACTTATTTAGGAGGAAATAGTGATGATTATGCTAGTAGTATTACTGTTGATAATTTAGGATATATTTATATAACAGGAAATACACTTTCAACTAATTTTCCTACCTCAAGTGCATTTCAAGGATCACTTGCTGGTTTATCTGATGCCTTTGTTACTAAATTTTCTACTTCAGGTAATAGTTTAATATTTTCTACTTATTTAGGAGGAAGTGGTAATGATTTTGCTAATAGTATTACTGTTGATAATTTAGGATATATTTATATAACAGGATATACACTTTCAACTAATTTTCCTACCTCAAGTGCATTTCAAGGATCACGTGCTGGTAATTATGATGCCTTTGTTACTAAATTTTCTACTTCAGGTAATAGTTTAATATTTTCTACTTATTTAGGAGGAAGTGGTAATGATCGTGCTAATAGTATTACTGTTGATAATTTAGGATATATTTATATAACAGGATATACACTTTCAACTAATTTTCCTACCTCAAGTGCATTTCAAGGATCACTTGCTGGTTTTTCTGATGCCTTTGTTACTAAATTTTCTACTTCAGGTAATAGTTTAATATTTTCTACTTATTTAGGAGGAAGTGGTAATGATTATGCTAATAGTATTACTGTTGATAATTCAGGATATATTTATATAACAGGATATACAGAATCAACTAATTTTCCTACCTCAAGTGCATTTCAAGGATCACTTGCTGGTTTTTCTGATGCCTTTGTTACTAAATTTTCTACTTCAGGTAATAGTTTAATATTTTCTACTTATTTAGGAGGAAGTGGTAATGATTATGCTAATAGTATTACTGTTGATAATTCAGAATATGTTTATATAACAGGAGGTACACTTTCAATTAATTTTCCTCTTAAAAATCCTTATCAAAATACAAATCAAGGAGGTTATGATATATTTATCTCTAAACTTTCAGAAATAAGAGTACAATTTACTTCTTCAACTGTTTCAAATCCTGAATCAATAAATACTTATTTAATAGAAATAAGTTTATCTTCAACAAGTACAGAAGATATACAAGTTAATTATTCAATTATAGGAGGAACAGCTACAGTAGGACAAGATTATACTTTATTACCTGTTTCTTTAATTATACCCGCTGGCTCAACAACTACATATTTACCTATAAATATTATTAATGATGATATTGATGAACCAGATGAAACAATAATATTATCTATTTTCTCACCAACAAATGCTTTACTTGGAGAAAATACAACTTTTACTTACATTATTTTAGATGATGATTTACCTTCTTCACCCTCTTCTTTATCTAATAATTATGTTTCAGGTTCAAATATTTATTTTCAAGTTAAAAATTTACTTGAAAAAAATAACAAAAAACAAGCAGAAAAATTAATCAAAGAATATCTACATTTGTTTAAAAAAGAAAAACTACTTAAAGAATATCCTAACTTATTTACACCTCAAGAATTAACCTTTATTTTTACTATTACAGGAGATATTAAAAATATAGAAAATATAGAAGAAATAATAAAAGAAATAAAAGAAGTAAAAGAAAAACAAGAAACAAAAAAAATAATAAAAACAACAAATAAATACATTACATTAAAACAAAAACTAAATTCTCATCCTTTAAAAAATTACTTTATAAATAACTGTCAATCCTTTAAAAAAACACTAAAAATAAATACAAAAGATAAAGAAGTTAAATGTCTAAAAATAATCCTTAACCTTGATAAAGAAACAGAAATAAAAGGTCAAGTAAATAAAGAAAATAATATCTTTGATAATAAAACAAGACTATCTCTTATAAAATTTCAAAGAAAATATAACATAAAAGAAGAAAGAGGAATAGTAGGCAGTAAAACAAGAAGAATATTAAATGAGATATTAAATGAGATAAGGAGATAGGTTTTTTTCTTGAAATAAATTTTATTTTTAATTATAATAATTACTTATAATTAAGATTTTTTAATTAAAAATGACTTGTTATTTTTGTTCACAAAACGCAAAAGAAATTAACTATAGAGATGTTGATGTACTTAAAAAATTTTTAAGTGCTGGAATGAAAATTAAACATAGAAAAAAAACAAATCTTTGTTCTAAGCATCAAAGAAAATTATCTGCCGCCATAAAGCGAGCAAGACAAATGGCACTTTTGCCTTATTTACCATAAATTATTAAAAAAACAATTCTTTACAAATAATTAAATCCTTATTTTAAAAGTTTTATAATTTATGCAGAAAATTTTTCTTAATAAAATAAACTTTAAATTATTTCCTTCAAGTAAACCTAAGTATAATCCTATTTTATTTTTTGATAAAGAGGAAGATTTATATAAAAATAAAGGATTTTTGTATTTAGATAAAAACATTCAAGGATATATAAAAAAAATATTTAAAAAAATTGAAAAATTTGAATTTTATCATTTAGTTTTAGCTGAAAAAAGTATATTTTTTGCAAAATTAGATGAAAAAATACTTTCATCATCTAAAAATTTTTCTATATTTGTAAGAAAACTGTTTAAGTTTTTACATAATTCAAGAGAAGAAAATTTTTCTTTATCTTTTGAAGATTTACATAATGATTTACATTATTTTGAACTTTTTGTTATTAACTTTGTGATAAGTAATTTTAATTTTGCTGAAGTTTATAAAAATATAGATAATAAAGATAAAAATGAAATTAAAAATATAGAAATCTTTGTAAATAAAAAATATTTATCAGATTATAAAAATAGATTAAAAAAGGCAATCATAATTGGAGAAGAAATTAATAGAGCAAGATATTTATCAAATTTACCTGGTGGAGATTTAACTCCATCTATATTTGTTGATGTATCTAAAGAAATCGCTAAAGAGTTAGATTTAAAAATAAAAATTTTAGAGGAAAAAGATTTGGAAAAAATAAAAGCAGGTGGGTTGTTAGGTGTAAGTAAGGGGTCTAAAGAAAAACCATTTTTAGTCATTTTAGAAAATAAAAATAAAGGTAAGGAAATTAGTTTAATAGGAAAGGGAATTACTTTTGATACAGGAGGATTACATATAAAAATAGCTGATGCTATGAATGAAATGCATCTTGATGTTTCTGGCGCAGCTAGTGTTTTAGCTTCTACATTGGTCATTAAAAAACTTAATATACCTGTTAATTTAGTAACGTTTATTCCACTTGCAGAAAATATGATTTCTGGAGAAAGCTATAGGCCTGGAGATATATTAAAAACAATTTCAGGAAAAACTATAGAAGTAGGTTCTCCTGACGCTGAAGGTAGAATTATATTAGCAGATGCTATTGATTATAGTAAAAAATTTTATAAACCTAACCTAATCATCACTCTTGCTACTTTAACTGGTGCTGCAATGGTTGCCTTAGGAACAAAAGCTGCTGCAATTTTTTCAAACAATAGAGATTTAGAAAGATTTTTTTTAGAAACAAGTGAGAAAACTTTTGATTCTTTATGGCCACTTCCATTATGGGAAGATTATAAAAAAGATATAGAAGCTCCTTTTGCTGATATCTGGAATATTGGTAAAACAAGATGGGGTGGGGCAATACATGGAGCTATGTTCTTATATGAATTTGCTAAGCCTAATAATTTTGTTCATATAGATATGGCTCCAAGAATGACAGCAACAGAGGATGATGTTTTAAATAAAGGATCTTTAGGTTTTGGTGTATATTTTTTTGAAAAAATATTTGAAAATTATAAAGATTTATATGATCTTATTTAAAAATATTTTATGATATTATTAGAAAAAGTTCCTCTTTCTGAATTTACTAATTTTAAAATAGGTGGAAGGGCAAGATATTTTTGTATTATTAGGGAAATTTCTGATTTAGAGAAATTAATTAGTTTTATAAGAGAAACTAAATTAAATTATTTTATCTTAGGTGGAGGAAGTAATTTGCTTATAAAAGATGAAAGTTTTGAAGGAATTATAATTAAACCTGAATTTAATAAATTTGAAATTCATAAAGATGGTGTTGTAAAATCAGGATCAGGAATTTATGTTAATTTGCTTGTATCTCATCTTTGTAATTTAGGATATAAAGGATTAGAATGGGCTGGAGGATTACCAGGAACTGTAGGTGGTGCAATTAGAGGTAATGCCGGATGTTTTGGTTTTGAAATAAAAGATATAGTCAAAAATGTTTTAGCATTTAATCTTAAAACAGAAGAATTAAAAAATTTTTCTTTAGAAGAAATAAACTTTAATTATAGAAATTCTTTCTTTAAAGAAAACAAAGATTGGTTAATAATTGAGGTTGAATTTATAATGCAACCATATCATAATTCTCAAGATCTAATTAAAATTATGAATGAAAAAATAAATTATAGAAAAGAAAAACATCCTCTTGAATATCCTAACGCAGGCAGTATTTTTAAAAATATTGAAATCAATTCAGCTACAAAATTTTTATTAGAATTAGCAAAAGAAAATAATGTAATTAAAGGGAATAAAATACCCACAGGATTTTTAATAGAATATGTAGGGCTTAAAGGAAAACAAATTGGTGGAGCAAAAGTTTCTGAAAAACATGCTAACTTTATTGTTAACTTTAATAATGCAAAGTCTCAAGATGTTTTGGATTTAATAAAATTAATAAAAGAAAAAGTTTTTGAAAAATTTAATTATGTATTAGAAGAAGAAATACAAATACTTTAACTTATCCACATTTTTAAATTTTTTAAAAAATTTTAGTTATAAAATTTTTTATATAAAGAAATAAATTTAAAGATTGTAATCTAAAATTAAATTTAGAAAAATCAAATTATTAAAATTTGAGAATTAAAAAATCGGATAGTCGGTCCGATTAAAATTAATAGCCAGATAAAAGGCGGATTTAAATATGGCTACAAAGAAAGCTCATCATCATAAGAAATCAGCAGCAAAAAAGGGAGGTTCCAAAAAAAAGAAGATGAAATAAAAAATATAAATATTTCTAATTAGCCCCCTACCTTAAAAGGTAGGGGGCTAATTTTTTTAATTATTTTTTTTTAATAAAAAAAATTAAAAATTTATGTAAATTCTTTTTAAAAATTTTTTTTAAAAAATTTTTATTTTAATATAAATGTGGATGTAATGTGAATTTAGTTAAAAAACTATATTTAAATAAAGGAAAATTTTTTGAGTTAATTTTATATTTAATTTTTATTTTATAATAAGTGGTATAAAATGGTATAAAAATTAATTAAAGTGGTAAATTGTGGATAAAACAGTGGAAATAGTGGATAAAATGCTTTTAGGAGAATATAAACACAATTTAGATCCTAAAGGAAGACTCTCGATTCCTGCTAAATTTAGAAATAAATTTAGCGAAGGCATAGTGATAACACGTGGATTAGATAACTGTTTATTTGGTTTTACAAAAAGTGAGTGGTTAAAGGTGGTAGAGAAAATAAATTCTTTACCATTAAGCCAATCAACAGCACGAGCTTTTTCGAGGTTAATGCTATCAGGTGCTTTTGAAACTGAAATTGATAATCAGGGCAGAATTTTAATACCTGAAATATTGAGAAATTACGCTAATTTAAATAAAAAAGTTGTGATTGTAGGTGTTTATAGTAGAATTGAAATTTGGAGTGAAGAAAATTGGCAAAAATATAAAAAAGAAACTGAAGAAAATTCTGAAGAAATTGCTGAAAGATTATCAGATTTAGGCATATAATGCACACTTCAGTTTTATTAGAAGAAACTATATATTTTTTAAACCCTAAAACTAATGATAATTTTGTTGATGCTACCTTCGGTTTTGGAGGTCATAGTTTCAAGATTTTAAATTTTATAAAACCAAATGGAAAAATATTAGCCCTGGAATGGGATCCATATCTTGTCGAAATTATTAAAAAAATAAAAATGCCTAAAAACATAATTTTAAAAAATACAAATTTCAAAAATATAAAAAAGATTGTTAAAGAAGAAAAATTTTCTAATGTCAAAGGAGTTATTTTTGATTTAGGAATTTCAAATTGGCATTATAAAAATTCTAAAAGAGGATTTTCTTTTAATAAAGATGAATTTTTAGATATGAGAATAAATCCTTTTGATATAAAAATTACAGCTTTTGATGTAGTTAATTATTTTTCCCGAAAAGAACTAATAAATATTTTTGAAAGCTATGGAGAAGAAAAAGAAGCTTCTAGGATAGCTGATTTTATTTTAAAAAAGAGAAAAGAGAAAAAAATAGAAACGACAAAAGAATTAGCTGAAATTGTTTTAGAAGCAAAAAAATATAAAAAGAAAAATATACATCCAGCCACACAAGTTTTTATGGCTTTAAGAAATTTTATTAATCAAGAATTAGAAAATCTAGAAATAGGACTCGAAGATGCTTATGAAATTTTAATAAGAGGAGGTAGGATTGCCATAATAACTTTTAATGGTTTAGAAGATAAAGTAGTAAAAAGGGTTTTTAAAAAATTAAAAGCAAGAAATGCCAAGTTAGTTACAAAAAATGTGATTAAACCTTCATTAAAGGAAATTAAAGATAATCCTGCAGCAAGGTCAGCTAAATTAAGAGTAATAGAAAAAAATGAATAGAAGAAAAAAAAGAAGTTTAAAAATAAATAAAAATAGCAATCCGCCTTTTTCCTGGCTATTAATATTTTTTGTTGTTATCTGTGTTGAAATTGTTGTATTAAGTCAAGAACGAGCTTGGTCCCAAAATTATCAATTATCAATTGATAATTTGCGGGACCAAGCAAACGTTTTGTCATCGCTTAATGTAAATTATTACAGTTATATAACTAACTTTTATAATAATGCTTTAGAAATTAAAAGTTTGAGTAAAAATAATACAAGTAGTATTTTTCTTACAGAAGCAGAAAGATATATATTAAAACAAAAATCTACAAAAATTTCTTTAAGATAATATATAATTAATTTTTATATAATGCTAAAAAGACATAATGAAAATATAGGTGTTTATATTTTAATATATTTAAATCTTTTATTTTGGTTAATTCCTATCTACTATCTTATTCAACTTCAATTGGTAAAAGCACAAGATTTTAAAGAAAAAATAGATTATTATGGAATAAACAAAACAATCAAACCACTTAGAGGTAAAATTTATGTTCAAGATAAAAATAGTAATTTATATCTTGTAGCAGAAACAAAAAAAATATACGATGTTTATTTTAATCCACTCAAAAGCAAAGATCCAGAACAAGAAATTAATTTAATTTCAAAGATTTTGAAAATAGATAAAGATAAAATAAATACTAAAAAACAATCTTCATTTATTATAGCTAAAGAAGTAGAAGAAAGTGTTTTAAATGAACTCTTGAAGCTAAAATTAGATTCTTTATTTTATGAAGAAAATTTAAAAAGAGTATATCCCGAAGATCATTTTTTAAGTACAATTATAGGATTTGCTTCTTATGATGAAAATGAAGGTTTATTAAAAGGTAGATATGGAATTGAAAAATATTATGATGAAATACTTAAAGGAGAAAAGGGATTATATTTTGGTGTTAATAAAATAAAAACAGAAATACCAGGTGCAGATATTGTTTTAAATATTGATTATTTTTTACAAAAATATTCTGAAAAAATCTTACAAGAAGCAGTAAAAGAATATCAAGCAGAGGGTGGTTTAATATCAATAGTGACAAATGACGGAAAAATTTTAGCTTTAGCTGAAGAACCTAATTATAATTTAAATAAATTTCCCGAGATTAAAAATTACAATACTTTTTTAACTAAATTTGTTCAAAATTATGAACCGGGATCTGTTATAAAAACAATTACATTTTTTGCTGGTTTAGATAATAATGTTTTTAAATCTTCTGATAAATATTTTGATTCAGGTTATATAAAAGTTGATAATTGGACAATATACAATTTTGATAAAAAAGGAAGAGGTGAAGTAACTTTTGAACAAGCATTTGAACAATCTTTAAATACTGGTGCTATGCATATACAAAAACTTTTAGGCAATTATAGATTTTTAAGTTATCTTAAGAAATTTAGATTTAACCTAAAACCATTTATAGATTTCCCTAATCTTAATGATGGTAATATTAAAAATTTAGAAAAATCGCCAAGAGATTTAAGAGATGTTAATTTTTTAACAGCAAGTTTTGGTCACGGAATTAGTATTAGTCCTGTTCATCTAATTCAAGCATCTACAGTTTTTGCTAATAAAGGAGAAATGGTTAAATTAAATTTTGTTGATCGAATAAATTTTTCAGATGGCTCAATAGAAAAAAACACAAAAAAGATTGTAACTAAAATTGGAAGTGAGGAATCTATTAATGAAATAAAATATCTACTTGAACAAGTAACTTTAGATGGAGGAGGCAAAAAAGCAAAAACAGAAGGTTATAGAATAGGTGGCAAAACTGGTTCTGCTTATATACCTAAGGTAAATGAACCAGGCTATAGTGATGATGTGATAAACACTTATATTGCACTTTTTCCATTATCTAATCCTAAATTTATAATTTTTGTAAGAATAGATAAACCTAATCAGGGATTGGCAATGGTAACCACTGTTCCTGTAGCAAAAAAAGTTATCGATTACTTGATTGATTATTATAATATTCCTCCAGATGATATTCAAGAATAAAATTAAAAGCTATATTTATAAATTTGATGATTTAGCAGGTTTTTTCTTTTTGCCGCTCATTATTTTATCTTTAGTATTATTTTATTTTGAATATTTTAATTTGCTTCAATTTATTTGGATTGAAATATTTTTAATAATTGGTTGGCTTGTTTATATTTATAGATATTTTAAGGATAGCCAAGATCAAAAATAAACTTATAAAAAATTTTTAAAATCTTTTTAAATAGTTAACTTTTACTCCCTATTAATTAAATTATAATTTATAATTAAAAGATATTTCTTAATTTTGTTATTTTATTAAAATAAAATGAGCAACAAAAAATATAAAATAGAAGAAGGTTTAACCTTTGACGATGTTCTTATAATTCCACAAAAATCAAATATAAATTCTAGAGAAGAAATAGATTTATCTTCAAAATTAACAAAAAATATTATTCTTAATCTTCCTATAATTTCTTCTCCAATGGATACGGTAACTGAAGCTGATATGGCTATAGCATTAGCTAGAAATGGAGGATTGGGAATAATTCATAGATTTTGTTCTATAGAGTATCAAATTAAACAAGTAGAAAAAGTAAAAAGGGCAGAGAATTATTTAATAACAGATCCTATTTGTATAAACCCTGAAACTACCTTAAAAGAGCTTAAAGATATAATACAAAATTATGAGTTTCAAACTTTTTTAGTGGTTGATGAAAATAAAAGACTTATTGGTCTTATTTCAAGAAGAGATTATTTCTTGGAAGATAATGATGGTGTGAAAGTAAGATTTTTAATGACTCCTTTTGAAAAATTAATTGTTAGTTATAAAAAATTAAACTTTGAAAAAGCAAAAGAGGTTTTTAAAAAATATAAAATTGAAAAAATTCCTATAATTGATAAAGATAGAAAAGTAAAAGGACTTATCACTTTAAAAGACATTAAACATTCTCTAAACAAAAAAGCTGTTAGAGATAACAAAGGAAGATTGATAGTTGGAGCTGCTATAGGAGTAAGAGGTGATTTTATAGAAAGAGCTTATGAATTAGTTAAAGCTGGGGTGGATATTTTATGTATAGATATAGCCCATGGACATTTAAGCAAATCAATTTTGGCTATAAAAAAAATTAAGTCTAAATTCCCCAATATAACACTGATTGCAGGTAATGTAGCTACAGAAGAAGGCGCTCGTGATCTTAGAAAAGCAGGAGTAGATGTAATAAAAGTAGGCATAGGACCTGGTTCAGCTTGTACAACAAGAATTGTTACAGGAGTAGGTATCCCCCAAATCACTGCTATTTTTCTTGCTAAAAAAGGAGCAGAAAATATTCCTATAATAGCAGATGGAGGTTGTAAAAATTATGGAGACATAGCTAAAGCACTTGCAGCCGGAGCTAATTTTGTTATGCTTGGATCAATGGTTGCTGGAACAGATGAGTCTCCAGGAGAAATTTTTACTATTAAAAATAAAAAAGTAAAAGGTTTTAGAGGTATGTCTTCTTCTATATCATATCAAAATAAGTCGAAAATATTAAATGAATTAAATAATTATACTCCTATAGCAGAAGGTATAAGTTATGGATTTATAGATTATAAAGGTTTAGTTAATGAAGTTTTACAAAATATAGAAAAAGCATTAAGATCATCGTTTTCTTATGTTGGAGCAAAAAATTTAAATGAATTCCATAAAAGAGCTAAATTTATTAAAGTTTCTGCGCTTGGTTTTAGAGAAAATTTACCCCATGATATAAATTATTTGGATTGACTGTTTATATAATTAAGTAGTTTATCTACAAGAATTTTTTGATACACTACCAATTTTTCTTTAGCTAAGCTTAAATCAAAATAACCTATCTTATCAACTTCCGGTATTATAATTTTTTTATTGTGAAAAGGAATTTTTATAGATATCATATATGGTTTGAAATTTTCCAAGTTTCCGAAATCTTTTTCTAAGAGATATACATGAACTAATTTATTTATGTTTTTTATAACGGTAAAATAAGAAATTTTATTTATATCTTCCTGATCTAATTTTAAACTTGTTTCTTCTTCAAATTCTCTAATAGCTGTTTCAAAAGAGTTATCATTTTTTTTAATTTCTCCCTTGGGAATACTCCAAGTATTTTTATCTTTATTTTTCCAAAAAGGACCTCCTGGATGAACCAAAAGTATTTCGATTTTTTCTTTAATTTTTCTATAGTTTAAAATACCGGCTGACTCTTTCATTTTTTAATATTCTAATTTTATTCATAAGTATAAATTTTTTCTTTATAATGTAATTTCCTTAATTTATCTAAAAGTTTTAAATTTATTGATGGTGTAGGTTGGAGTATATATAAATCACTTTCATTATTAATTGAATCTGCTTCTATGTATTTATTAAAACTTCTAATTTTAGTGTGTATTAATAAGCCTAAATTAGTTATTGTTTCCTGTATTAGATAACCTTTTTCTAAATTTTTTTCAGTATATCCAAAAGAAAGTATAATAAATTTGTTTTTTAAGAAATTGATATTTTTTCTTTTTTTATTACTACCTTTTCCTACTAATAATTCTATAGCTCTTGTCAACCATAATTTTAAACCACTGATAGTATAGGGAGGATCAGAAATTATTAAGTCAAATTTAGGTAAATTATAAAAATTTAATGGTTTTCTAAGATCATATTTTTTAATAATAATATTCAAATTAAATTTTTCTTTTATTTGGTTAAAAAAATTTATTAAATCATCATCAATTTCAAAAATACAACAATCGAAATTTAAGTTCTTGTGCTTGGCAAATAAAAGCATAGATAAAGAAACCATATCATCATCTCCTAAAAAAGCTATTTTTTTATAATTTAAATCAAATTTTTTAAATATAAAAATTGTTTTTTTGATAACAGTTTGACTTGTAGCATAAAATTGATCATATTTTCTTTTAGGTTTTGGCATAATTTTTTTATACTTATCTATTGTTTTTAATACTTCTTTAATTATTCTATCTTCAATCATTTTTAAGATTTAATTATAATTATAAATTCTATTTAAGAAATTAAATTTATAAATGAATTCACTTTTTTTATTTAATAGTATAACTCGAAAAAAAGAAAAATTTGTTCCCTTGAAAGATAAACTGGTGACAATGTATAATTGTGGTCCGACTGTTTATGAAAGGCCTCATATTGGTAATTTTAGGGCTTATATTTTTGCTGATACTTTAAGAAGGGTTTTGGAATTTAATGGTTATAAAGTTAAGCAAATTATTAATATTACTGATGTTGGACATCTAACTTCCGATGCTGATACAGGTGAAGATAAAGTTGAAAAAAGTGCTAGAGAAAAAAAGAAAAGTGCTTGGGAGATAGCAAGGTATTTTGAAAGATTATTCAAAGAAGATTTTAAAAAACTTAATCTCCAAAAACCCTTTAGGTTTCCTCGAGCTACTGAGCATATCAAAGAAATGATAGAACTTATTAAAATTTTGGAAAAGAAAGGATATACTTACAAAATTTCTGATGGTATTTATTTTGATACTTCTAAATTTAAAGATTATGGCAAATTGGGAAATTTAAAGAAAAGAAAAGATTTATTTCCAAGAATAGAAGTTAATCCTGAGAAAAGAAATCCTTTTGATTTTGCTTTGTGGAAATTTTCACCAAAAGATCAAAAAAGACAAATGGAGTGGCAAAGTCCTTGGGGTGTTGGTTTCCCTGGTTGGCATATTGAATGTTCAGCTATGGCTATGAAATATTTAGGAAAAACAATTGACATTCATACTGGTGGTATTGATCATTTAACAGTTCATCATCCTAATGAAATTGCTCAATCAGAAGCAGCCACGGGGAAGAAATTTGTTCGCTATTGGCTTCATGTAAATTTTTTACTTGTTGAAGGACAAAAAATGTCAAAGAGTTTAGGAAATATTTTTACCTTAGAAGATATTGAAAAAAGAGGTTTTTTTCCATTAGTCTTTAAATATTTAATTTTAACTTCACATTATCGTTCAGAAATGAATTTTACTTGGCAAGCAATGGCTTCAGCAGAAAATACTTACAGAAATCTTATTGAAAATGTTAGTGGAGAGTTAATTATGGACGCGGACCTACGCGGAAATAAGAAAAATGTTAATTATAGTCTGCATGAGTCTGCGTCTAAAGAAATTCTCAACATCATCAACAATGATTTTGATACGCCAAAATTAATTGCTAAAATTTGGGAAGTTTTAAGATCAAATAAAAGTTTTGAATATAAAAAGAATTTTGTGCTTTTGGCTGATGAAATTTTGGGCTTAGGTTTAGAAAAATTTATAAAAAGAAAAATTCCTAAAAAAATTAAAGATAAAGTTTTGTTAAGAGAAAAATTGAGAAAAGAGAAAAAATGGGAAATGGCAGATAAAATTAGAGAAGAATTATTAAAACTTGGATATAAAATTGAAGATACAAAATTCGGACCTTTTGTAAAACTCATTGGTTGAATATATTTTTTTAACATACCATGACAACCCTCATTTATCCGTATGAATCCGTTTTAGATTCGCATAAATCCGTGAAAAAATATCCGCGTTAATCCGTGTCGAAATCTGCGTTAATCCGTGGTCATATAATTTTTATAAAAATTTTTCTTTCTCTAGGTCCGTCAAATTCTATTAAAACAACTTTTTGCCAAGTTCCTAAAACTAAATTTTTATTTTCAAAAGGTAAGGTTAAAGAAGTGCCAATAATTGAAGACATAATATGATCACCAACATGGGAAGGATCATGAGGATGGCGATATTTTAATTTAGGGATTATAGCCTCAAAAGCATCTAACATATCCAAATCAGTGCCAGGATCTAAATCAGCAGTTGTTAAAGCACAAGTTGTATGTAAAGCAAAAAGAAAAACTAACCCAGATTCTTTTTCTTGATCTTCTAAAAATTTATTTATTTTTTCAGTTATATCAATTACTTCTTTATGTTTATTAGTTTTGATATTTATAACCATTTAATTTTTGATAAAAAGTTTTCTGTATTAATTTCATAAATTATATCAAAAAAATTAATCAATTTAATAAAATTAAACATAAGATTATTATGAAAAATAATTTTTAAATCTCAAAATTTCTTAAAAATACACTCTAGGGGGTATAATTTTATTATCATGAAAAAATATGTTTGTCCAATGGAATGTCTAACTGAATCTCAAGATCAGCTTGTAAATTGCCCTGAATATGGGATGAAACTTTTGGAGATGCAGACTGAGCGGACTTCACGCAGACTAGGCAGACAATACGTAGACCATGCAGATTTTACCCAGATGGAGCAGGAAAGTATTTCAGCCAAGTCTGCGTTTAATTCTGCAAGTTCTGCGTTTTTATATTTTATTTCATTGAAGGTCATATTCCAATAGAAGCTATTAATAAACTTTTAACAGAAAAACCAGAAATTGACGGTATTGCTCTGTTACAAATGCCTTCAGGTTCTCCTGGAATGCCAGGCTTTAAACTTTCTCCTTTTAAAATTCATTCAATCAAAAATGGCCAAGATAAAGGAATATTTATGGAAATTTAATTTTTAGTCGGTATATTGTATAATAATTTAAAGAAAAAAAATGGATAAAACATTAAAAACAACAATCATTGTTGGAATTTTAATTTTTTCTTTTTCTACTCTTTGGTTTGTCTATGAATATAGTAAATCAAAGCCGGAGTTAAGAACATTTTCTGTTTCAGGTGAAGGAAAAGAATTTGTTGTGCCAAATATTGCTGAAATTAGAATTGGAGTTATTAGCGAAGGAAAAGATTTGAGGTTGCTTCAAAAAGAAAATACTGAAAAAATGAATAGAATTATAAGTTTTCTAAAAGAGAAGGGAATTGATGAAAAAGATATTCAAACAGAAAATTATTTAGTAACTCCAAAATATGATTACTCAAAACCTCCTTATAAAATTGTTGGTTATACAATTAGTCAAGATTTAAAAATTAAAGTTAGAGATTTAAGTAAAATTGGAGAAATTTTGTCGCAAGCAGTAAATTATGGAGCTAATAATGTTTCTGGCCCAAATTTTACTGTTGATGATAAAGAAGTTTATTTAGAAAAAGCAAGAGAAAAAGCAATTAAAAATGCTAAAGAAAAAGCAGAGAAAATTGCCAAAATAGCTGGATTTAGATTGGGAAAAATTGTAAGTATTATAGAATCAAGTCCTTTTGAATCTATTCCGGTTATGTTAAAAGAAATGGGAGCAGGAGGAGAATCACTGCCGGCTGTTCAGCCACAAATTCAACCAGGCTCTCAAGAAATTAAAGTTCAAGTTAACATTACTTATGAGATTAGATAATTTTTAAAGAAAAATGAGTTATATAATTTTAGCTCTATTTTCAGCATTAACAGCAAGTTTAGTAGCTATATTTGGGAAATTAGGATTAAAAAATGTTGATCCTACAATAGCAACAACAATAAGATCTTTAATTATGGCAGTATTTTTAGTAATTGTAAGTTTATTTTTGAAAAAATTTGAAAATTTCTCTTTAAATCTTTTGACTTCCAAAGATTGGCTTTTAATTATCTTAGCGGGAATTTCTGGTGCTCTTTCTTGGCTTTTTTACTTTTGGGCACTTAAATTTGGTCCAGCATCTCATGTAGCAGTTATTGATAGATTAAGTTTAGTTTTTGTAATTTTACTTTCAGCATTAATTTTAGGGGAGTTTTTTAATTTAAAAGTTTTTGTAGGGATGATATTAATAGTTTTGGGTGCTATATTAATAGTTTTAGGTAAATGATCGATTTTCATGCACATTTAGACGATGAAAAAATTTTACCTTTTTTAGATGAAATTATAAAAAGAGCTAAAGACACGGGTGTAAGTTTAATTATTTCTCCAAGTGTAAATTTAGATTCTGCGCTTAAAATAATTGAAATATCCAAAAAATTTGAAAATGTTTTGCCTATGATAGGGATTCATCCATCTGAAATTGATAATTTTAAAGATGAAGATTTTAATTATCTAGAGGATTTTATTAAAAAAGAAAAAATAATTGGCATAGGTGAAATTGGTTTGGATTATACTTACAAAACAGATAAAAATAAACAAAAAGAAATTTTTGAAAAACAGTTTCAATTAGCAGAAAAATATAAATTACCTGTAGTTTTGCATATAAGGGAAACTTTTAATAATGTTTTTGAAATTTTGAAAAATTTTAAAGTTATACCTATTTGGCATTCTTGCACAGGAAATTTAGAAGAAGTAGAAAAATTTTTAGAAATTGGAGGTTTTATTTCTTTTTCTGGAATAATAACTTTTAAAAATGCTAGTAGATTAAGAGAAATTGTAAAAATTGTACCTTTAGAAAGAATATTTTTAGAAACTGATTCTCCTTATTTAACACCTGAACCTTATCGAGGTAAAATTAATGAGCCAGCTTATATTAAATTTGTCTATCAAAAAGTTGCTGAAATAAAAAACATAGAAATTGAAAAAGTTAGCAATATTATTAGAAATAATTTCGAAAATTTGTTTAAAATATAATTTTTAATATGCTAAAAGAAGTAAAAGGAGATATAACAAAAATTGAAGCAGATGTAATTATTAATGCAGCAAATACACAGCTTATTCATGGAGGAGGAGTGGCTTTAGCTATTGCCAAAGCTGCTGGTAAAGATTTAGTTAAAGAAAGCAAAGAAATAGGTTTTGTTCCAATAGGAGATTTTGCTGTAACTACTGCTGGAAACCTTAAAGCAAAGAAAGTAATTCATATTCCAACAATTGACTATGTAGACACTAAAAAAATAAACTATAAAGAATTAGAAGGAGTTTTAGAAAAAGTTTTTAAATATTGCCAAGAAAACAATTTTTATAAAATTGCTACACCACTTTTAGGAACTGGCGTTGTTGGTTTAGAAAAAGAAAAAGTTAAAGAAATAATAAAAAATTTATCAGTAAAATATCCAGAGCTTGAAATTATAATTGTCGAGAAATAAAATTTAGTTTGAAATTTAGTTAAGCTTATGAATTATTCCAGGTAAGTTGGTTTAATTTTATTTGGAGGTGGGGCAGGGATTGCTTATTTAATTGCTTTTCTTTTGTTTTTATTACTAATTAGAAGAAAAAAGAGAAGATCTTTGATAAAAATACTTCTTATTATTGCTTTAATTATCGTTTTTGTTTTAGCTGGTCTTTTTTTACATTTATTTTTCTTTTAATAAAACACGAAACATTATTTCTACCGCTAAAATTCCATTAAAAACATACCTTATAAATTTTTTATAGAAATTTTAATTTGCTATAATCTCTTTATGAAAATTGCTTTGGTTCAATTTGAAACAAAAATTGGTCAAGAATTTTCAGAGATTTCAAATAGAGTTATTAATTTTATTAAAAGAGCTAAGAAGAAAAATTGTAGTCTTATTTGTTTTCCAGAAGAATTTTGGTTCGGTCCTTTAGATTATTATACGAAAATAAAAATAGAAGAAATTGTAAGTAAGATAATGCCACAAATTATTAATTTTTTTCAGGAGCAAGCAAAAAATTATTCAATTAATATTATCCCTGGAAGTTTTATAGTTAAGGAAAATAATCATTATTTCAATCAAACTTTTATCATTAATAAAAAAGGCAAAATTGTCTTGACCCATAAAAAACAAAAATTAGTTCCTTTTGGTTTTGAAGGGGGAAATGTCACGCCTGGAAAGAATGATATAAAAGTTGTAAAAATTGATGGAATTAAGATTGGTGTTTTAATTTGTAGAGAACTTTTTTACCATCATCTTTTTAAAGAACTTAGAGAAAAAGGAGCAGAAATTATTTTTATTCCCTCATTTTGGTCAAAACGTTCAAGCGATTATTTAAGACATAATCTCAAAAATAAAATCAAAGTATTGTCAGAAATGAAAGTAATTGATGCTTTATGCCAAGCTCGTGCTTTTGAAAATGAAGTAATAATTTGTTTTTGTAATGCTAGCGGAAATTTAAAAGATAAAAATGAATTTGATATTTTAGCTGGAAGAACTCAAATTTGTTTACCTTTTTATGGTTGTATAAAAAATTTGAAACAAAACAAAGAAGGAATGATTGTTTTTAATTTTAATAAATCAATAATTGAAGATGCAAGAAAGGCTTATAGGTTGTTTGAATAAGTTTATAAAATTATCAGCAGATCATCATTTTTTAAGATAATACTTTTTCTTTTTTCATCAAAATAAATTTGAATGGCTTTAATTTTTACTCCTTTTAAATAATTAATCATTTCTCATAATTTTTTATTTTTAACAAAATTTTCATTTTTGAATTATAATTAATTTATGGAGCCGAAAGTAACTTTTATCATCCTAAAATGCCTAAAAATATAGAACAAAAAATAGGAGAATCAAAAGAAAAGAGAAAGCAAGAAATTAGAGAATTAGGTTTTTCCAAAGAAAAAGCTATCGAATATTTAGCTGAACATTTTACTCTTGAGACACTTAAGATAAAAATTCAATCTCTACAATCAGTAGGCTTTATTAATCCTGTTTCTTTAATTGAAGAACATCCACAAATAGCTGGTCTTAATATCAATCGTGTTATCCAATCTCTTCAATCAGTAGGTTTAAAGATCCTATTTCTTTAATTGAAAAATTTCCACAAATAACTAGTCTTGATATCAATCGTGTTATTCAAGATTTACAATCAGTAGGCTTTACTAATCCTACTTCTTTGATTGAAAAATATCCACCAATAGCTAATCTTAATATCAATCGTGTTATTCAATCTTTCCAATCATTAGGCTTTACTAATCCTGTTTCTTTAATTGAAGAACATCCACAAATAGCTGGTCTTAATATCAATCGTGTTATCCAATCTCTTCAATCAGTAGGTTTAAAGATCCTATTTCTTTAATTGAAAAATTTCCTTCAATAGCTGGTCTTGATATCAATCGTGTTAAAAGAAGGATCCAACTAATACAAAGATTAAATACAAAATTTCAATTACATCTTGATCCAATAGAAATCATTGAAAGTTTCCCTTCATATTTAAGTTATGATCTAAAAAGAATATTTTTCTTTCTTAGAATAGCAAGGTTTTATAATGCTGATGAGAAATTCTATAGAAACCTTATTACAAGAAATCCATTTATTGTTTTTAACATCTTATATCAATTATATTTACAAGGCAAAATTTCTGATAAAGATGAATTTAAAAGACTTTTTAATAAGCTCAAAAGATTTACTAAAGAAACAAAACAAAAAATTAAACAACAAACCAAAAATAATCTCTCTCAAATAATTGAAAACTTAAAACAAAAACAAGATGATGAAAATGCAAAATTTCTTTTAAAATTAGCAAATTATTTACAAGATTTATTATAGAAAAAAAGAAAACCTAATTTATAATTAATCTATAGAACCAAAAATAATCCCAATTTATCATGCTTCTTTAATTTTAGATTGGGGAAAGATTATTTTTGTTGATCCTGCTTGGAATATTGATTTATATAAAGATAAACCAACTCCTGATTTAGTTTTAATTACGGATATTCATTTTGATCATTTAAATGTTGATGTTTTGAAAAATTTAAAAGGATATTTTTTAATTATTGCTCCCAAAGCTGTTTATGATGAACTTACTGATGATTTAAAACAAAAAACAAAAATTTTAAATAACTTTGAAGAAACAAATTTTGAAGATTTTAAAATTTTAGCTTTACCAATGTATAATCTTACTCCTGAAAGACTAGAGTTTCATCCCAAAGGAAGAGGTAATGGCTATCTAATTGAAAAAGAAAATTTTAGAGTTTATATTGCTGGAGACACTGAAGATATTCCTGAAATGAGAAATTTAAAAAATATTGATATTGCTTTTTTACCAATGAATCTTCCTTGGACAATGTCAGTTGAACAAGCGGCATCAGCAGTTTTAGAATTTAAACCTAAAAAAGTTTATCCCTATCATTATCGAGGCGAAAAAGGTTTTAGTGATATAAATAAATTTAAAGAATTAGTTGAAAAAGAAAATAAAGATATTGAGGTAATTTTAGTTAATTGGTATGAGTAAATTTAAATATATTATTATGTTTGCTTTTTTGGTTTCAATTATTAATTTTTATGTTCAATTTTTTCAAGTTTTTTTAGGAGGCTATTTATATGCAAAAATTGGTTTAGGACCACTTATTGTTGTCTCTGGCTTAACTTCTCTTATAATTTTAATTTTTTTACCATTTTTAAAAATTGAAAAATGAAAAAAATTTTAGGAGTGAATAATAATGTTTTTTATTTGAGTTTAGGGAGTCTTTTTAATGATTTTTCTAATGAGATGATTTATTCAGTGATGCCTGCTTTTTCTTAGGGTTTCTGCCAACTTTTTGGTGGCGCTTTCGGAGGTTTAATTTGATCAAAATTTGGTTTTAATTTTGCTTTTCTTATAGGAAGTTTATTAATTCTTTTTTTCTCTTTATTTTAAGTTTTTCTTTTAGAAATAGTTTATAATTTGTATATAAATTGAAAAATAAAAACAGTCGAAAATTAAGAGATTATTTTTAAAAATGGCAGGATTTGATCAATACCATGAACCGCCAGAAGAATTAAAAGAAGAAATTAGAGATTTTGCAAGAATAATCGCTTCATTAATTGAAGAAGCTGAAGCAATTAATTGGTATCAGCAGAGAATTTCTATTACTAAAGATTCTGAAGTTAGAAAAATAATGGAACATGCTCAAGAAGAAGAATTTGAACATTTTGCTATAGATTTAGAATGGCTGACAAGAAAATTGCCAAAATGGAGAGCAGTCTTAAAGGCTATTCTTTTTAAAGAAGGGGATATCTTAGAAAACGCAGAAAATTGGGAGAAAAGTAGAGAATAAAATAAATTTACAAAAGTATGAAAACAAAAATTTTGATTTTAATTTTTTCTTTGATTGGTTTTTTTCTTTGTATTTGTATTTAAATAGACCGGATTCTTCATTTTGTACTTTGGGTGGTTGTAGTTATGTTTTAAATAGTAAATTTAGTAAAACTTTTGGGATTGACAATTCAATTTTAGGCGTTTTTTATTTTCTGATATTTGGAATTTTAAATTATTTAAATAAAGAAAAATTTTTAAAAATTTTATCAGGTATCGGCGCAATTTTTGCTCTTTATCTTATTTTTGTTATGCTTTTTATTTTAAAATAAATATGTTATTATTGTTTAATTGTTGATTTTTCAGCAATAATTATTTCTATTTTAAGCCATGATTTTCGAAAATACTTTCAAAAAATTTTTAGAGGTTAAAGAATTATTTAAAAATTTAGTTGGCGATGATAAAAGTGTTGAAGATTTATTTAAAATTTTAAAAAAACCGCAAAGAGAAATTAAAGTTTATCTTCCTTTAAAAAGAGATAATGGAGAAATTGAAATTTTTGAAGGTTATAGGATTCAGCATAACAATTTTTTAGGACCATATAAAGGAGGAATTAGATATTTTTCTGAAGTTAATGAAGATGAAATAAAAACTTTAGCGTTTTTGATGACAATAAAATGCTCTTTAGTTAATTTACCTCTCGGTGGGGCAAAAGGAGGAATAAAAGTTGATCCTAAAAATTTATCAGAAAAAGAATTAGAAAATTTATCAAGAGAATATGTAAGAAAAATTTATGATTTTATTGGACCAGATAAAGATATTCCTGCTCCTGATGTTAATACCAATTCAAAAATTATGGACTGGATGGTAGATGAATATTTAAAAATTTCTAATTCAAAAGATATAAAACTTAAAGCAACATTTACTGGAAAATCAATTCAAAATAATGGTTCAGAAGGGAGGGAAGAAGCAACAGGAAAAGGAGGAGAAATAATTTTAGAAAGATTTGTTGAAAAAATAAACTTACAAAAACCATTAACTGTAGTAATTCAAGGTTTCGGTAATGTTGGCTATAATTTAGCAAAATTTTTATATCAAAAAAGATATAGGTTGGTTGCTTTATCAGATAGTAAGGGAGGAATTTATAGTGAAGAAGGTTTTAATCCGGAACTTGTTATGGAATGTAAAAAAGAAAAGGGAATGATATCTGGCTGTTATTGTGTAGGTGATGTTTGTGATTCAAGTTTAGGAAGAGATATTTCTAATGAAGAACTTATTGAACTTGACGTTGATATTTTAGTTCCCGCAGCACTTGAAAATGTGATAACTGAGAAAAATGCAAATAGAGTAAAAGCAAAAATAATTTTAGAAATGGCAAATAATCCTTTAACTGAAGAAGTAGATGAAATTTTAAATAGAAAAGGCGTTGTTGTTATTCCTGATATTTTAGCAAATAGCGGTGGTGTTACAGTTTCTTATTTTGAAATGCTTCGAAATTTAAATAATGAAAAATGGAGCAAAGAAAAAGTTTTTGAAGAATTAGAAAAATATTTATTTAAAGCTTTTGATGAAGTTTGGCAAATAAAAGAAAAATTAAATATTGATTTAAGAAAAGCATCATATATTGTTGCCCTAAAAAGAATTTATGAAAAATATATCAACCTAAAATGATTTTAGTTTATATTACAAATCCAGATAAAAAGACTGCTCATAAAATTGGTAAATATTTAGTTGAAAAAAGATTATGCGCTTGTGTGAATATTTTTCCTATTGAAAGTTATTATTGGTGGAAAGGTAAAATTGAAAAAACTAAAGAATGTGTTGTAATCGCTAAAACTTTAGAGAAAAATTATGAAAAAATTAAAAAAGAAATAAGAGAAATTCATCCCTACACAGTTCCTTGCATTATAAAAATTAAAGCTGACGTAAATAAAGAATATTTAGATTGGTTAAGGGGCGAAATCAATTAGAAATTCTATCATAATTATAATAATTATGTTATAATTATAAAAGGTCGCATTTAATTAATAATTAATAATTTAAAAAAATGGAAAATCAAAATTGTAATTGTAATTGCTGTCAGCACGAAGGAGGCGTTTGCAATTGCGGCTGTGGATGTTGTTCAAGAGTTTGTAAATGTGATTGTTGTGAACATAAAGACAATAAATGTAATTGCGATTGTGGATGCTGTTAATTAAAAGATTTAAAATTAAATGAATTTAAAATTAAATAAAGAAGAGATAGGTGTTTATATTTTGCGTTTGGGGCTTGTTGTTGTTTTTCTTTATTTTGGAATTTCTCAGATTTTGGATCAATCTAAATGGATTTATTTTGTTCCAGATAGATTTTTAAATTTTTATATTAGCGAAATTTTAAAATCAAAATTAGTTTTTATCAATGGAATTTTCGATGTGGTTATAGCTTTGTCATTAATTTCAGGGTTGTTTATAAGAATATTTTCTTTTTTAGGATTTATTCATCTTTTTTCAATTACGATTTTTTCTTTAGGATTTGAACCGAGTGGAATAAGAGATTTAGGATTAGCTTTTGCAATATTGTCTTTATTTTTTTTATGTCGTAATTAAAATAAAAATTTAGATATGAAAAAAAATTTAGGTAAAATTGATAGAATAATAAGGTTTATTCTATCATTGATTCTTATTTATTTAGGATATTTTATTTTACCTAATTATGGGATAGTATTTAGTATAGTTTCTTATATATTAGCAATAGCCCTTATTTTTAATGCTTTAAGTGGTTATTGTGGACTTTATAGATTATTAGGAATTAATACAAATAAAACCTGCGATTTAGAAAAAAATAAAAAAGATAATAAAGAAAATTAATATTGTTTTAAATTTATTTTTTCTACATATTTATCAATATCAAATTTTCTTTTTAAGCCTTCCGCGCTCATATATCTTATTTTTCCAAATATTTTTCTTTCTTGAAATGGCCTATCAAA
>Ga0308411_10000619_pt1 | contig 23800 bp, 18 predicted proteins | sample HotsprottomLayer_2_FD_203530 | JGI IMG/M metagenome (GOLD analysis project Ga0308411, IMG submission 203530) | Hot spring phototrophic mat microbial communities from Octopus Spring, Yellowstone National Park, Wyoming, United States -... | ecosystem: Environmental > Aquatic > Thermal springs >... | reverse complement strand
TCCCTTCGCGGGCAAAATAACCGACACCGCTGTTGAAGAGGACGACCCGAGAGACGGGCAGAGTGGCCGTCGCCTGGGGATCGATTTGTGCCGCCGCCTGGAGGTTGTTCGAGAGGTAGCGATCGGCGAATAACCCGATCGCCGCCGCCCCGAGCACCGGGGCCAAAAACAACGCAAAACGCCATTTTCGCATGGAAAGAACCTCGCTTGTGAGAGAAGAACGTGATACCGACATCAGTACAACGTTTCAGTTGAGGAAAAAGTTGTGATCAATCCCATTTTTTTGACATCTGAGTGGCAGAAGAACACTCGGAATAAAAAAACAGCCCTACCTTTGAGATGGCGGGCTGGAGAAAGTGATCTTAATGTGGCTGTGTGTCGGAGAGTTATGCTTTGTATTTCTCGATGAGGATGCGTGCGGTTTCTGGCCGCATTATGCCCGGATCAGGCAGTTCTCCATTGCGGAACATTTCCCGGAGTTGCGTGCCGCTGATGTTGACGGGTGTCCAGCCCTTCGATGCGTATTCTTCGACCAGCCCGACACGTCCGAGTTCAGCGTAGTAGGCAGCGAAGCCGACCTTGACCGGCTGGATCAACAATTCTCCCTTTAATTCATCGAACTTCCGTTGGGCGGCGAGACCGTCCCAGATTTCGGTTTTGTCATCGTAAGGAGCATCGGCATGTTTGCGACCGATGATAATGTCGGTGAAGCCAAAATTTTGTCGATAGATTGCGTGCATGATGGCTTCTTTCGGTCCAGCGTAAAACATTTTGATATCGAGTCCGATTAAGAGGACGTGATCGGAGAAATTTCTGCCGACCGATTTCCAGAGCGTTTCATCGATATCGCCTTGGCCGAGCGCTTTATTGTCGATGAGGGCACGGTAGGTTTTCATTCGGGTGACAGCATCGACATCGTCGGCTTTTGTTTCGCCGACGAGGGGATTAAGGACGGCCCCGGCGAAATATCCGGCCCGGGTCAGGCGTTCAAGGCCGACAATCAACGCATATTCGTGAGCGCGGTGCAAGGCGTTGCGGGTTTGAAAGGCAACAACCCGTTGCCAACCTTTCTGGGCGAACAAGTTCCGGACTTCCCGGGGGGAAAGAACCAGATCGCCGAAGTGAGGATTCTTCGGTTGGGGGAGGACTTCAACTTCTCCGCCGATCAGATAAGTTCGGGGGTCGGAGTTTGCGATGCGTGCGCCTGGGTGATCTTGGCGAGTGGTTTGATAAACCGAGGCATTGTATCGGGGCTTGTCCCAGGGGAAGACATCGTGAACGGTAATCGTTCCGACAATGTCCCCCCGTTCATTTTGCAGAGGATAAGCTGTGCCGACGGCGAGAGTTTTCGCATGCTCTTCACTGACGGGGAAAGCGAGCGGGATGGTCCAGGCATACTTTTTGCCGTTGCGTTCAATGACTTCTTCGTCGAGGACGCGGTTATATTCTTCGCGGCACATCGGACCAGTCAGGGGAGACAAGCCGCCGTCGGCGATCCGATATAACGTCGAAAGATCCGCATCGGAAATGAGGATCGGCGGGGTGTTTGGCGGAATCAGCGACGGATTTGTCCGATTGATGAGTTCCGCAACACCACCGTGCGGGGGAATCAAATCAGGCATAGAACTCCCTCGAAAGAAGATCATCAGATCACGTATTGCAAGCCGTGTCCTGCTTCGACGAGGTCGGCGAGTGTCGTCGTCGTCAGGAGGTCGAGTCTGGCTTGATGAATGCGGAGCCAGACACCATGTAAAGCAATCGCCGCTGGTGTGGCATCAGCGGGAAGGAGCGGCGGCTCAATTCGTTCCACGATGCCAAGAACATCGGCAAGGCTGATGTCTTCAGGCGGTCGGGCGAGATGATAGCCACCGGAAGAACCGCGTGTGCTGAGCACGAGCCCTGCTCCCTTCAGTTGCAGGAGTATTTGCACGAGGAATCGCTGAGGGATCCGATGCTTCTCGGCGATCTCAAGCAGCCGGACCGGCCGCGGGTCAGCGTGGCGAGCCGCTAATTCGATCATAGCCAGGCATGCATATTCAGCTTTTGCCGACAGTTGCATCGCTTTCAGCATTATCCATGATGGTTATCCGCCATGAGATCGGGGAGCATGCCCGAACACGGTGGATCAAAACAGTGTCAGATGCCGGCCCCATCCTTGACTTCAATCACATGCAAACCGCATTCTTTTTTGACTTTCCCTGCCCAGCGTCCGGCCCGATCATCTTCCCCGGGCTGGACAGGCCGGGTGCACGGCCAGCAGCCGATGCTCGGATAACCTTGATCGTGCAGGGGGTTATACGGGACATCATGCTTCAGGATGAATGACCAGACATCGGATTTTGTCCAGTGGAATAACGGATTGATTTTCACAAGTTGAAATTTGGCGTCCCACTGGATAATGCCGGCCGCGGCCCGCTGCTCGGTTTGATCTTTGCGGATCGCGCTAATCCAGGCTCGGGGCTGCAGCCTTTCCAGGGCTTGGCGTAAGGGGCGTATCTTACGATCGTAACAACACTGATCGGGCCGCATCTCGTACAACGGTCCGCCGTGCTCGGCTTCGTATTCGGCCACGGTCAGTTCCGGTCGGATGAATTCCACGGCGATGCCGTAACGCTGGAGAATCCGTTCTCGTAAGGCGAGAGTTTCTGGAAACTGGTAACCAGTTTCCAGATTGATCATAGTGACGGTCGGATCAATTTCCGCCAGCATGTGAATCAGGCAACAGCCTTCGGCGCCGAAGGCGGTGGCCATCAGCAAGCGGGGCTGGAACTGGCGAACCGCCCAGCGAAGAATCGCCTGCGGGCTGGCCGAGTGCAAGGATTCATTTGCCGCAGCAATTTCGGCATCGGAAAGTTGGGGCGATTCCGTCTTCATTCCTCAAACTCCTCGAGCAAGCAAAGTATCTTTATCGGTATTCTCAGGATTGAGGCAAGAGCGGTTTGTTGCGGATGCCCGAATGGTTAAATACCGCTGGCCGATTCAACTTCGGCTCAGTAAGTAGGGAACGCCTGATTTCTTGACGAAAGCCGCTTAAAACTCAAAATTGATGCGTGTTCCGAACGAGTGGACGATCCCCTTGGCGAGCGGGTTTGCCGCCTGATCAACGTAGGTCCAGTCGTAGTTGAATTGCATCTTGGTGATCGGGTTGAGATACCAGTTCAACCCGAGCGTGACGGCCTGAAGCCGACCACCCCGGATCAACGTGTCGTTCAGGTCGAGGTAGGAGTATCTGGCACCGAGTTCCCAAGCTCCGAGCCCGGCGAGATGCCAGGGTGAGTTCTTGTCCAAGCGAAAATGATGGTTCGGGATGACCCGATTGAAAGTGTAGGTGCGTCGGTTCCAGGAGCGATGTTCTCCGGTAAGAAAGTACAAGGTGGAGATGTAGAATCCGGTGTAATTGATTGTTCCTTGCGGGACATTATTGGCTGTGGTCGCGTTGTGCAGTTGATTGCTTTGCATTTCGCCAATAATCGTCAAAGGGCCGCGCGCATAAGCCGTGTCGAGGTTAAAGAGAATGTTGCGATTGGCGGGAATTGCACCGGTGGTGGCAATCACATTGAGGAGCGGTCCGGGAGCGTTGCGAATCAGATTTCGGATTCGGGCTGTCACCAAGTTATCGACAGGGTCGCGGTGGCTCATCGCTCCCCCGAAATACCAGTAAACTTCCCCGGCTTCTTGCCACAGCGGAAGCAGCCCGACACGGCCGGTGACGGCATATTCCCCGTCGCCCAGACCGAATCCGAAGGGGTCAGGTAAATTTTTGAACAAGCCAGCATGCGTAAACAGCCGATCATCCGCCCAGGTTCGGAATACGGAAATCCCGGGTGAATATCCGTTGTTGAATTCACTGACATATGTCAAGTCGAATAAAAAGGAACGTTCCATAAAAGGTAAAAAGCGATCGCTATCGAGGTGTTCGAGGCTGAACGGTTCCTTCTGATTGCCGATTTTCACATTGCCAAGGAAAGGCAGATTTTTGTGAATCAGATAGCCGTCAGTCAGACTCGGAATCGTCGGGACATCGACATCCCGAGTGACCATGCCCGCGCGAGATCCGGCGGTGAAGCCGTTGATAAACTCGATTTCGATGAAGAATTCGAGATCATCATAGACGGTGCCATCTGCCCGGAAGCGAATCCGGCGTGGCGTGGTGCCATCTTCGAACATTCCGGTGCCTCCCGGGAACCGAGTCAGGGACGGCTGTGCAGTAAACCAGGCGGAATCGTATTGCAAAGTTCCGCCGAAATGAATGAGAAACTGCTTGTCCGGAACCGTAAAATATAGTCCGTGGTCCCAGTAACTGCGGAAGGTGATTTCTTCATCGGCTTTTTTGCCTTTGTCCGGCGGGCTGCGACAAGCCGCGTTCCCTTGCAGAAGGCCAGTCGTCACTGCGGGGGCAGAGGGCAACTCCAGGGGAGCGGTTTCACTAGCATGCGACAGGCTGTTCGGCGTCGTGGCTGATCCGGTTGGCGAGGCAAACGCCCCAGCAGGAGTCGAGACCGGATTGAGACTCGTCTCGTTGAACTTGCGTTCGGATGTTACGGAAACAGCGGGTAAACTTGACGACGGAATGGTTATTCCGGGTTGTGCGCTCGTGGTGGATGCCAGCAGAAAGACCGTTAGTGTGCCGAGCACAGCCGATGCGGCTTTGCCGAATTGGCTGCTTCCACAACGCATGAGCTCTTTCCCCCCCATCAAGAGTCCGCGTTTGCCCCGGGCATATCGTGGGGTGGGAAGAAAAACAACATCACCTGCACTCAGGTTCCGGATTTGAATGTGTCTTGATGTTAATGCTCAATTTGATACCAGTCGGATGAACTCGCCTCGGCTTTGCTGTAAGTATCGTCGGGATCCACCGGAAGAAAGCTGATCTGTTCTTCGGTCAGTTCTCGGGTGAGTGGCGCGGCGGCGTCGGCTTTGATCATATACCGTCGGGCGATGCGGTCGGATTCTGACTCGAACTCGACCGCCTCGGCATAAACCATTTCGTATAAATCCGGGAACTGTCGGAGAATCCGGCTCCAGAACCGGGTCAGACGAGCCTTAAACGCGGCCTCGGTTTCATTGTGATCCGCGAGGAGCGTCAAACACAGATACTCATCCATCATCAGTGTTCCTTATGAAATCACTCAACGACGACGCGGTCATCGATCAAGGGGTAAAGTCATGGAGGGTCAAGGTCAGATCCAGTTCCGTGAATTCTCCGGCTCGGACTTCACAGGCGAGTGAATATTGCACCGGTGGCCGATACTGCCGACGGAGAATCAATCCGGTTTCCGGATCACGTTCGTCGGCGGCGATATGCCAATTTCTCACGGAAATCATGACCCGGCAGGGGCCTTCCGGAATTTGCTCGAGGCGAAAACGGCCGTTCTCATCGCTCAATGTATAATACGGATGTTCGCCGACGAACAGCTCTGCTGACTGCCAGTATTTTCCCGCCGCGTTACTTAGTTCCACCCGGCCGGGTTGGCGAAACACCCGGGTGAGCGGTTGATCAGGCCGAGGGAATGGCAGTGTCCAGTAAGCGGCTTCACGAGCCCGGAGCATTTGATGCCAGGGCGAATTGGAGAGCATCCGTACTGGGGCACCGATGCGGGTGAATCCCGTCGCTAAGCTTGGGCCATCTCCCATTCTCACGACAATCTGCTCGTCATCAATGATAATCGTGGCCGGTGGCAAATCCCAGGGTTTTGCTCGAGCGAGATCCACCGTTTCGAGATAGACCGCTGCCCCCGCGATTCCGTGAGAAACCGGGTGGATTTGCGGAGTATGCGGATTCCGAAGCAGCGGTCCGTTCAGTTTGCGGGTCGTCACGGCTTGAATCGGTGGCACCTCCGGAAGCGGCCCCCGCCAGCGGACCTGCCCGCGGATGCTCCCGGTTTTTGTAGGATCGTAATCGCGTGTTTGCCGGAGCGGGGGTGGGCTAGATTCCGTTGGCAGCAAAGACGTTGGCCGACCTTCGCAACCTGCCCCCATGCTGATGAATCCGACGGTGATTGTCAGACACCGGAACATCCTGTTCACCTCCGGCAGATGAGCCGCTACACTTCAGGAAACTGCATCATGGTTCAGGAGAGTGTCATGCTTAGCCCCGGGGTGACGAAATATGTTGTCCGTCATCGGGCCGAGGCACCGACCGTGCCCTGTCCTTGCGGCGACAGTACACGGATTCTGACCGCTGCCGATGGCGGACCGTGCTCGGTTCATGTAACCTCGATCCGAGATTCGGTCCGCCACTATCACAAGCAAACCGCAGAGGTTTACTACATTTTGACAGGGTGCGGCAAGATGGAGTTGGACGGAGAGTGGGTTCACATCGAACCGAATACGGTCGTGTATCTGCCTCCGGGAACACGTCATCGGCTAGTGAGCGACACCGGGGTGACGACGGTGGTGGTCGCTATCCCGGCCTTTGACCCAGCCGATGAGTGGTTCGATTGATCAGTCGGGGGCATCCGTGAGAGCAAGCGACGGCCGGCGTCAAGTCTTTCGGAGCCGAACCTGTTCCAGGCCACTGGAACCGGTCAATCAGTGATCCTCGGTATCGAGTTGAGGTTGTGGCACGTTCGTTAAAAACGTGGAGGCTGTTGCCGTTTGATGCGGAACAAACGCATCGTTTCGCCAAGTTGGCCGGGGTGTCGCCGGTGGTGGCACAACTGCTGTTAAATCGCGGGGTTCGACAGGCCGATCAGGTTCAGGCGTTTTTGACCGCCTCTCTGGCTTCGCTGCATCCCCCCCGGTTGTTGCCCGGGATCACCGAAGCCGCACAACGGATTCTGGCCGCGATTCGAGCGGGACGGAAACTGTGCATCTACGGCGATTACGATGTCGATGGCACGACCGGGACCGCAATTCTGTACGGCTTGTTGCAGCGGCTTGGTGCCAACGTGGTCTTCCATATGCCATTGCGATTGAAAGATGGCTACGGATTGAACCGGGAAGCAATCACCGACTTGGCGGCGGCTGGGGTGACTCTGTTGCTTACGGTCGATTGCGGGATTACTAGCGTGGCGGAAGCAGAGGAAGCGAGCCGGCTGGGCATCGAATTGATTATCACGGATCATCATGAGTTCAAAGCGGAGTTGCCCCGGGCGAGCGTGCTGGTTCACCCCCGATTGCCCGGATCGCAGTATCCGTTTGATGGCTTGTCCGGTGCTGGCGTGGCGTTCAAATTGGCCTGGGCTATCGCTCAGGAAGTCAGTGGTCGAGAAAAGGTCGATCCGATCTGGCGCGAATATTTGCTGGATGCGGTCGGCCTTGCGGCCCTGGGGCTGGTGGCCGACGTGATGCCGTTGCGTGACGAGAATCGAATTTTTGTTCGCCACGGTCTGGCTCGACTCGCAAGTCATCCATCTGTGGGAATCCGTGCGTTACTGACGGCGGCAAATGTCGGAGGCGGCGGGGTGATTCGAGCCGAAGATGTTGGCTTCCGGCTGGCACCGCGGCTGAACGCGGCCGGGCGGCTCGAATGTGCGACGCTAGTGGTCGATCTCTTGACCACCATGAATCCGGATCATGCTCGCGCCCTGGCAGAGTATCTGGAAAACTTGAATCAGCAGCGGCAAAGCCTGGAACGCAAAATCACGCAGCAAGCCAAGGAAATGGCGGAAGCGGCGGGTTATCATCAGTTGCCGGCGATTGTCCTCGGTTCCTCGGACTGGCATCCCGGAGTTGTTGGCATCGTTGCCGGGAGGTTGGCCGAAGATTATTCTCGGCCTGTCTTAATCACGGCGTTTCCCGCAGATCAGGAGGTCGGCAGCGGATCGGGACGCTCGATCGCGGGCTTCCCCTTGCATGAGGCGCTGCAGGCGTGTGATGACCTCTTGCTGGGGCACGGCGGCCACGCCGCTGCCGCGGGGTTCAAAGTTCACCCGTCGCGTTTCGAGCAGTTCCGTGAACGGTTTACCGCCGTGGCGAGTCGCTGGTTTCCGGGCGGTGTTCCTGCCCCCCTGTTGACTCTGGATGCCGAGGTTCCGCTTTCGGCGTTAACGATTTCGCTGGTGACGGAGCTGGAAAAACTCGAACCGTACGGTGCCGACAACCCACGTCCACGATTTTTGGCCAGTGAATTGTGGCTGGAAGGTGAGCCACGCCGCGTCGGTGGGGGGGATCGGCATTTATCCTTCCGGGTTCGGCAAGGCGATTGCCGAATGCGGGCGGTCGCCTTCGGGATGGGCGATCGCCTGGAAGAACTGACCTCGGAACAGGGGCGATGCTGCCTGGCATTTACCCCGAAAATCAACGAGTGGAACGGCTATCGGAGCGTCGAACTGGAAGTTGTCGATTTTCGGGCCGGGCCCGTCCCGCCCCTGGGATAAATCTGCAAAGAACAGAATCGCTCAGGGCATTTTCGGTGCCGGCGGTTCTTTTTTCTTCAACTCGTCGAGCCGGCGTTTCCAGGCTCGAAGAATCTGCTGGCGAATCATCTCCGGAGCGGCGGCATCGAACGAGGCGAGTTGCCGATTCTTTTGTGATTCGGGATCGACTTCGTTCAACAAGATCATGAACGCCGCTTCCCGCAGAATGATTTTGTTGGCATCGAGCAGGGCGAGAAGCCGCTCCCCGGTGTCGGGTGAATTTCGCTCGGCCGGAGTTAACCCGCGGAGTAAGGCCTGGAGTGTGGCAATTTCATCGCTGGTCAGCCGCGCTTTTTCCTCGAGAATCGTGGCCAGCTTGGCCTGCGCCTCCGGATACGCCAGCAGAGCGGCACGCAATCCGAACAAGGCCGCTTCTCGAACAAAAGGTCGAGCCGGGTCTTCCGCTGCTTCGACCAGGGTAGTCAAGCCTGGCTCGCCGTTCATGGCTGCCTCGGCGAGAACCGCAATCCGCGCGGAAGCAATTGCCTCTAGATTGACCGTGCCACGGACACTGAGCCCTTCGGCAAAGACGACGCGGACGCGGCTCGGGTCGGTCAACCGCTCGGTAAACTTATTGATGGCGAGCAGGGCTGCTTGGGCGTTAGCAGCATCCGGGTAAGTTTGAAACTTCGAAAAATAAGCAACTCCTTCCGGGGGCAATTTTTTCGGACCCTCCAGCCCGGGCCCTTTGTTGTCCCAGTGAACCACCTGGTTGACTTCGATTTTCGGGAATTGTTTGTAACCGACTTTGAGGGCCGCTGTTCCCGAGTTGACAGCGAATCCGACGGTCACTTGTGGCAATTCCGCAAGATCCCCGGGCACAGCGGTGCGAATCAATTCAACCGCAACCTCGGTTTGATCATTGGGTAAAGTTAATTCCCAGACTTGATCCGGCCCGAACCGCAGGCGAATTTTACCTCCCTCGGGAAGTTGCGATTTCAAATAAATTCGGCCGTCATGCAGGGTCAGATCAGCGATATAACCGGGATACGGGTCGTGCAGTGTGACGCACGACCAGAGTAACGGTGCGGGCAACAGTTCTGGCAGATTTCCCCAAAGTTCGACAATCGCCCCGGCGCTGAGCACGACACTGCCCTTGAAGCCGGGCAAAGCCAGCAAGCGATCCGTTGTCTGAACAGTTAAGTTTGTGGGGCCAACGCGAACCCAGCTTTCCATGTCAGCGGGTTTTGCGAGCAACATCATGTTCGGCTTGTCGACTCGGCCGGCCCGAACGCGATCCGTTTTTGCCGGCGGCGGCGGCACAGCGATTTCCACTTTCGGCAAGCCCGGCTCTTTCGCGGGGGGCTCTTTCCCGGGCGGCATCGGCTGCGGCCGCGGTTCCGGCGGGCGTTCCTCCGCTGGCGGAGCCGGCGGCGGCGTTTCCCCAGATCGTTTATTTTCGGTGCTGGCAGAACTCGGCGGCGACGGCAATGGCACCAGCAGCACATAGTCCAATGATCTGGAAGCACCGATCTGTTCCAGCGGTGGAATCGCTTGCCAAAGTGTCACGATGAAACCGAGGGCCAGCAAAAGTACGGCCCCCACTTTCAATCCGCGGCGTGTCCACGATTCCGACTGCGAGTAAGCCGACATCCCGAGCAACAGGGCAGCATCGGCTTCATCCGCTTCGATGTCGAAGGTCTCCTCAGCAAAGATACCGCCGACCGGAGCAATGGCGGGGTTCGGCGGTCGATCGGGGATCGATTCCCGGCCCTTGACCAGCGCGTACATTCGCCGGCGAGCCGTCGGTGGAACTCGCACCGGCTGGCTCAGGACCACGGTGAGAATTTGATGGCAGGAGGCGACATCGGCCAAGAGAGGATCCGATTCAAGACACGCTTGCTCAAACTGAGCCACGCGTTCGCTGGCCAGGCTATCGCTGAGGTAAGCGGCCATCACATTCGGATCGTTCGGCGAGCCATCATACGACAGTGGCGGGGCGGTCACCCCCCGTCGGCGGATCAACTTCTTAATTCGCTCCGCCAATTCCTGCGCCGATTCTGTCTCCGCGAGTCGCTGACCGATCAGCCGCGAATCCGTGGCGCTAAGGGTATCATCCAGGTAGGCAAGCAAGGTGCGGAGCGTCAGGCGAAGCATGACATTCTCAACTTCATGAAGGAGCGATCAAAGAATTCCCGGCTATTTGTAATTGTGGCTGCCGAGCGGCTCTTTCGTGCAAAATTTTTTCAGAAAAACCGTATTGCGGCAAATCCAGTCGTTACAAGGTGTTCCTCGGAAAGATCACCTTGCCGCGAAGGCTGATCGTCTGATCGGGATTCCCGACACGGCTTTTCGAAACCGCCAGAAGACTTGCTCGGTGTGGTCGACCGAGGCGATCTCATCCCAACCGTCACAAGGTTGGAAACAATTTTCCGCGATGACCGAAATCAATCAGAGTCAACAGAATCGAGAGGAAAAGTCTCTGAAGCCCGTCGGAAATTTATTCCTTGAGCAAACGGGCAAACAGTTTGCGAAACTTGGCCAGTTTCGGCTCAATCACAAAACTGCAGTACGGATTCCCCGGGTTGTTGCGATAATAGGCGTGGTGATAAGCTTCAGCCGGGTAGAAGTTGGTGAAAGGCTGCACCTCGGTGACAATCGGGGCGGGAAAGATGCGTTGCTGATTCAGTTCAGCAATGACGTCCACGGCTATCTGCTGCTGCTCAGCCGAATGAGTGTAGATCACCGAGCGATACTGCGGGCCGACATCGTTTCCTTGTCGATTTGGCGTGGTCGGGTCGTGCGTGGCGAAGAAGATGTGCAGTAAATCTCGGTAACTGATCATGGTGGGATCAAAGTGAATCTGCACCACTTCCGCGTGGCCGGTCTGCTTCCCGCAGACTTGTTCGTAGCTAGGATGTTCGATGTGGCCGCCGGCGTACCCCGGCACAACTTTGTCGACGCCCCGGACTTGCTCAAAGACAGCCTCGGTGCACCAGAAACAGCCGCCCCCGAACGTCGCCAAAGTGTCGGACTCAGCCATGATTCTCCCTCGCTTCTGATAACCTCGGCAAACGTCTCCCACAGAATCCAAGCACCTCGCTTGATCACATGCTTGATGAAACGATGGCGTTTCCCACAAACGAGCCGAGGAAATCTTGGACGTGGCGATTGAAAGCTTCAGGAACCTCGAGGTTGCTCAGGTGACCAGCTTCCGGGAGGATCGCGAGCTGAGCACCAGGAATGGCGTCCGCCAAAGTTTTTGCCACGGCGGGGGGTGTCAGTTGATCTTGCTCTCCGACGATGACGAGTGTCGGGACGCGGATCGCCGACAGGGTGGCAGTCGCATCGGGACGGTCACGTAAGGCGGTCAACGCCGCCACAATTGCCGGCACGGTTTGCGCCTCGGCCATCGTCGTGATTTCAGAAACCAGTGCGGAATGTCGTTCCAGGGTGTGGGGGGCGAGCAACTTCGGCTGCATTACGGAAAAGACCGCAGCCACACCCTCAGTCTGTGCCAGTGTGATCATGCGATCGCGATTCTGCCGGGCCTCGGGTGTGTCGGCCTCCGCTCGGGTGTCGGCGAGAATCAGCCCCGTCAGTCGAGTCGGATGGCGACGGGCCAGGGCGAGGGCAACGTATCCTCCCATCGACAAGCCGCCAACCACCACCGGCTGTTCGACGCCGATGCCACTCAGAAATTCAACGAGATTGTCGGCAACCCCATCCACTGTCCAGCCTTTGGCCGGTAAGCTTGATTCGCCGAATCCGGGCAAATCGACGGCGATGACACGGGCGACCTGACTCAGCGATTGAAGCTGCCGTGCCCACATCGCCCGGCACAACGGAAACGCATGCAGCCACAGAACAACACTCCCCGAACCTTGATCATCATAAGCAAGGCTTTCCCCACTGCTAGGCTGAACCCACCTCGGCATCGGACCCCTGCTCCTTCCAACATCGCTGATTGAAAATTGCCCCCAGCATCATGATTACTTAGACGCTTGCAGGAAGGCCAGGAGATCAGCGAGTTCCTGTTGGTTCAATTGCTGCTCGAGCCCAGCGGGCATGATCGACACCGTTCCGGGCGTCAGTTCATCAATATCGTTGCGTGGAATCCTGACTTCTTCCGTGGCGGTGATTCTCAACACCACCTCGTCGGCAGACTCGCGAGCCAGCAGCCCGTTGAAGACCCGGCCATCAAGCGTGGTCACTTTCCATGGTTCGTAACTGCGGACAAAACTGGCGCTGGGGTAAAGGATCGATTCGAGCAGATCCCGGCGCGTCCGGATGCTGCCGATTCGTGTCAGGTCGGGGCCGACTTTGCCACCGAGATACCCCATCGCATGGCAGGACATGCACGCCGCTTTTGTGCTCGTGAACACGGCTTGTCCGCGGCGGATATCTCCCTGAGGAAGTTCAAGAAGCAATTGTTCCAATCGGGCTTGCTGCTTGGCTCGATCGGCGTTCAGGACCGCGTACAGTGCTTCGGCACGGTCACGGACTGAGGCCGGGTAATTCGCAAGCCGGGGAGCGAGCATATCGACCCGGAGTGTCGATCGCAGCGGGGACGCCTGCAAGGTTTCCAGAAGCGTCAATCCGGCAGCTTCGTCACTGCCGGTCGCGAACGGCGCTAAGAATCGATCGAGTTCCATCGGGCTGGCGGTTCCGATCCGGCTGGCAAGTTCACGGAGTTGGTGCGGAGACAATCGGGATTTCGCGAGTAAATCCGCTGCGGAACTTCGGATATCTGCCGGCTGATCTCGATGAATGGCAGCGAGAAGTTCCGCGAAAAGATCCTCGGATATCGGCTGCGGACTGCCCGGTCGGACCGTCAAGGCGGCAAAGCGGATGGGTGCTGGCAGCTTCTTGTTTGCCGCCAATGTGGTCAACGCGGCGTTAAGCCGAGCTGGGGTCGGCATTTGCCGGAGATTCAACGCTTTCAGGGTCGCAATCGCATCACTTGTCAGGCTGTTGCTGGGTTCCGTTAATACGTTGCTCAGGGCATCGAGCCAGGATGCCGGGGTTTGCCGAAGCTCTGACCTCAGCATCGCCCGAAGCGCGAGTCGGCGAATTTCTGTCGGATGATTGTGATTGCCGGCCAGGTCCGCCAGAAATGATTGCACGGCCGGAGACCGGGCTGACTTCGCCAGTTGTTCGACAAGGATTTGCTGCTCTGCCGGTGTCGTGCTCGAGGCGATACGGGTCCGGAACACATCCGCGAGGGCGGCTCCCCACTCCGGATGCCGACCGGCGATCCACCACGCGGTTTCGCGGATCTCGGGTAATGGGGCATTGAGAAGAGCGGCCACCGGTTCGACGGAGAGTTGACCGCCGGGCATCTGATCCAGCGCGATCATCGCGGCCTGTTGTACCCGGAACGACGGATGACGTAACCCCGCCGCTGTCGCTTTCGGCTCGGCAATTTCAATCAACGCGTAAATCAGCGAATGTTCCAGGACACGATCATTGGCTTCATCGCTCAAGGCGTCGAGAATCGCCGGGATTGCCGACGGTTCCCCGATCCGACCGAGTGCCTCGGCGGCAAGTCGTCGGCGGTGCCGATCATCGGACTTCAGCCCGGCGATGGCCTCCTTCAACCCGGTTTTGTCACGGTTCAATGCGATGTGATACAGTCGCGGCAGCGGTTTCACGGCCGGTTTTGCCACTGGCTTCGCATCGACTTTGCGAACTCGGTAGATCGCTCCCAGGATATCTTCTTTCGCCAGTTGTGAAGTCGGGCAGCACATTTTATACCAGCCGCCCGTGTCAACCACGATCAGAGAGCCGTCTGGTGCTTCGAGCACGTCGGTCGGATGGAAATCGCGGTTGTCCGAGACCAGAAAATCGGAGTCGATACTCTGGAATGTCGCCCCGTGTGGAACAAGTTGATGCCGGGTCACCTTGGCCATGTTGAACAGGCAGCAAAAGATATTATCTGTGTACTCTCTCCCGAGTGCCGCATGGTCATAGCGATGCAGGCCGCAGGGGGCTGCCGCGCCAAGGTGGGACAATGGTGGTAACAGATTCGGACCGGTCCAGGGATGAGCATAAATCGGGTCATGATCCTTGCCGTAGACCCCGCCGTAGACAGCGTGAATCAACCCGTCGCGAAGACCTCCGGCCGGGTGCTGCAAGAAGGTGCAGGAAAGAATTCGCTCGCCAGTAGTGGTGAAGACGACATCGACCGGGTTGTCCATGCCGCCGGTCATCACCGGTTCGACCCCCGTTCCATCCGGTTTTGCTCGGAAGATATGCGATGCTTTCGTGGTAAAGGGCTTCCCGTTCGGCAGTGTGTAAGTCTGCTCGGCAAAGGCCCCTTTGCACCAGTAGAGATAGCCGTCCGGACCACGATACGGCCCGTGGAGATCGTTGGCGCAGCCGGTGAGTGTTTTCCCGTCGAACCAGACTTCTCGGCGGTCGGCCACGCCATCCCCGCTCGTGTCGGTCAGCTTAAGGATTTTCGGTGGCACCGCGACATACAACGATCCCTCGTACCAGAGCGTCCCTTCGGGAAAGGCGAGTTTGTCGGCAAACACGACGGAACGGTCAAAGACGCCGTCGCCGTTTGTGTCTTCCAGTCGGACGATTTTATGCGTCGGGTTCTGCCACTGCTCGGCGGGGCGGGCATTTGTCCCCGAAGAATCGGCCACGTACAACCGACCCTGGTCATCGAAATCGGCAGTGATCGGCCGATGCACCAGCGGTGGGCCAGCGATCCGATCAACCGTCAAGCCAGCCGGCACTTGAAATCGGTGGCCGTTGAGCGAGATCACGTTCCGCTGGGGTTCCGCAGCAACTCCAGCCATGCCACCAAGCAATCCAAGCAATATCAGCCACATGGCTGTTATCGACGGGCTTTTCGCACGCATATGCATCTCGGATCATCCACAAATCGGGTTGCGGCGAATAACCATTCACCATACACCTAGTATAGCTGTTCGACTTTCTGCAATCAGGGTGTCGCCGTGGTCTCGTTCCGATCGTTCACTCCGCTTATTGCCGTGGCAGGCTTGCTGATGGCAGGTGCTCTTGCCGTCTGCACTGCCAAGGATCCCTTTGTCTTCCAGGACGGAGACCGGGTTGTCCTGATCGGTAGCACACTGATCGAGCGGGAACAAAAATATGGCTACTGGGAACTGTTTCTGACGCTGAAGAACCGGGAAAACCAGGTCAGCTTTCGCAACCTGGGCTGGAGCGGCGACACCGTTCACGCCGAGGCTCGCGGCCGCTTCGACTACGCCAACCCGGCAAAATGTCGCGAGCAGCTCATCTCCCTCACAAAGGCATTGAAGCCGACGGTGATCATCATCTGCTACGGTCACAACGAATCATTTGAAGGGAAAGCCGGCGTGCCGAAATTTATCGCTGGCCTGAATCAATTGCTCGACGAACTTCAGTCCATAAAAGCGAGAATTGTCTTGATGAGCCCGACCCGGTTCGGATCATCGCCGGCACTTCCGGATCCGTCGCCGCGGAATGCCGATCTCGCCCTGTATTGCGATACTCTGCGGCAAGTGGCCGAACGCAGGCAACTCGAATTCGTCGACCTGTTTGAACGGGTTGGCGAACCGTTAACAGAAAACGGTTTGCATTTGACCGAGGACGGATATCGCGCCGTTGCGGAGAAACTCGGGGCGCGATTCTCGCCAGAGCTGGAACCATTGCGTCAGGCGATTGTCGCCAAGAATCAACTGTTCTTCCACCGCTGGCGGCCTCAGAACGAGACGTATCTCTTCGGGTTCCGCAAACACGAGCAAGGCAAAAATGCTGCCGAGGTCGCCCAGTTTGATCCCCTCGTGGCCGAGGCGGAGAAAAAGATCGGGGAATTGCGGACCCGGATTAGCCGCTCCGCTCATTCCCCCGAATGACTCGGATTCCTTCTGAGCCACCGATGGTGGGTCGGTGCCGCTCAGATTAAGCCGGGCTCCTCCCAGCCTTTGCGGGGTTCCCGGCGAACAAACTGGTTCGCCGCGGGCAGATTCGTTACTGCCAGTTTCACAGGATCCCACTGCAACGGCTGATGCGGAAAACGCGTTGCCAGGCAGCCGAGTAATACCATCTCCGTCAGTGGTCCCGCATAGTCGAATGGAGCGGACGGTTTTGCTTTTCCAAGAATCGCATCGACAAATTGGTGGTAGTGATTGTCACCGCCAACGTCGGGTAACTTCTTGCCCGCGAATTTCTCCTCGGGCAACAGGACCGGGGCGGCAATATACGGCGAATACAGGACTCCCTCCGTACCGATGTACAGCGACCCCTGATCGTGCAGTTTCCGTTTGCCAATCACCTGGGTGACCGTTTCCGGCGGGCGGCGGTCGCCGTCGTACCAGGTGATCGTCACGGTTTCCGTGGTGTACTGTGTCCCGGGGAAGGTGAATGTGACCTGCGAATCAAGACCCCAATTGCTCGCGTTCGGCTGCCCGCCAACCGACTCGACTTGCTTGAGATCTTTCACACCGAGGGAACCGAAGACAGGATCCAGGATGTGGCACCCCATGTCACCGAAGGTGCCCGTGCCGAAATCGAGCCGCTTCCGCCAGTTGCCCGGATGATAATAGCCGCCGCCGATAAAGGGCCGCTCGGCGGCGACCCCCAGCCAGAGATCCCAGGCCAAGTTCGCGGGAACCGGATCAGCCCGATCCGGCTTCGGTGACGGATCACCCCACTTTTTCCCACTCCAGCTATGCACTTCCTTGACTTTGCCGATCATCCCCTGACGGATAGTTTCGACAACGGTTCGATGGACGGGGTGCGAGTGAATCTGAATTCCCATCTGAGAGACAATTTTTTGTTCCCGGGCAGCCTCGGTCAGTCGCCGAGCCTCAAAGACTGTCTGGGTCAGTGGTTTCTGAGTGTAGACATGCTTCCCCATGCGGATCGCCCGCATCGTTGGGTTGGCGTGCATATGATCCGGGGTCGAGATGTTGACGGAATCAAATTTTTCTTTCTCAAACATCTCGCGCCAATCGGTGTAGACGGTGATGTCCGGGAATGCCTGTTTCATTGCCGCCGCCCGATCCGAGTCCACATCGGCGACGGCCACCAGCTTGAGATTTTTGTGGCTGGTCAGGCTACGAATGTCGGATGCCGCCATCCCCCCGGCACCGACGCTGACATGGCGGACGGTTTCACTCGGGGCGGCGTGTGCGTGAGCGCGAAAGACCGCTGGAACGGCTAGGGAAACAAGCGCCGATTTCAACACTGCCCGTCGGTTCGTGCAAACTTGTAGCTGGCTCATCTGTCAAACTCCTATTGTAGCAGGTCACGGTTATGAATCAGGCGAGGTTCGTAACAACATTCGGGAAACGGTCGATAAGATTCGCCTCTGCGGTGGTTGGTATGCGTGTGAACTAGTTGCTGGCATCGAGTCGTCGGATTTGCAGATGCCGGAAACTGACGGGGTCGCCGTGACCGCAAAAGCCAAAATGACCTTCCGTGCGATCTTTTCCGGGATGTGGCTGATGATCTTTGAACTCCGTGATCGTACTGAGATTCGTCTGGAGGATTGGCGAACCGTTCAGTTCGACCCGGATCGTCGGTCCTTTGACGGTGACTTGCATGAAGTTCCACTCGCCGGCGGGCCGCTGATAGCCACGGTGGGCTGCGACCATTCCGTATGCGGAACCGTTGAATTGCCGCGGATCGAGTTTGGCATACTTCGGGTGATCATCGTCAAGGATTTGAATTTCGCACATGCCCTGTGTGCCGGCATGGCCGGAGCCCGGGTAGCGAATGGCCAGGCCATTATTCCCACCGGGCGGTACCTTGTATTCGAAATGAATCACGAAATCGGAGAAACGCTCCTCGGTGAAGAGCACGCCCCCTTTTTTCGCTTTGCAGGTAATCGCGCCGTCAATGACCTCGTAATTGTTGACAGATCCGGCCCAGCCCGTTAGCGATTGGCCGTCGAAGATCGGGCGGAAGCTGGTGCCGGCTTTTTTGCGGAGGAATTCGTTCGCTTCCTCGGGCGGAATCTTGCGGACAAAAAGGTTCCGCCAGCGAACCTCGCCCGGTGGGTGGGCTTGTAAAAGCAGCGAGGCAGGGCTCGGTAACGGCCTGGGGTTCGGACTGTTACGATCCCAGAAATTATCGAGTTGGCAATGATCGACGACGAGTTTGTCGTTCAGATACACCGTCACGTAGTCGCCGATGATGATCAAACGGAACTTGTTCCACTCGCCTGCAGGTTTATCAGCACGAACGAGTGGATCTTTGCCTTCTTTATGAATCGTATTGTTCCACAAGCCGCCACTGCCTTTTTCGACGCCGTATTTTTTCTGATTCGGATCCGGGTTCTCTGGATCCCAGACCTGAACTTGCGGGGTCGCTTTCAGGTAAATTCCGCTGTCGGCTCTCGGGGCAATTTTGTATTCAATGAGAAACTCGGCATCGGCGAATTCTTCGTCGGTGGCCAGTGACATTTTGCTGTCCTTGCCATCGTGGACAAGTTCGCCGTTATCCACTTTCCAGTGTGCTTTCGCTTCTTCCGTCCATTGTGCAAAAAGTTTTTGCCGTTCTTCCGCGGAGAGCTTACGGATCTCGTAGGGGTCATAGCCTTTGCTGTGGATGGGCCAGCCATGCCAGCCGCTGAGATCTTTGCCATTGAAAAGGCTGGTAAATCCTTTCGGTGGAGCTGGATCGGCAGCGACAGCGGTCAGATTCAGGATCCCGGCGATGATGACGATGCCCGTGGCCAGTCCGATGCTACGCATAATCATCCTCAACACACGTGGGAAAGGGTCGGGGGGTGGGAAATTCCTGTGAACTGCATCTTACCCGGAAGAAGGGGGCGACGGCCAGCACTTCTCGGCAGCTTCGGTGAATTTCCCGTGTTGGAATCGCCCGAGGTTCAAGCACTCAGCCCCGATGGCTGACCGCGGATTCTCGGTTCTTCGACGTTCGCTTACGACCCTGACGGTGAATCTGCCGGCTCCCTTTTGTCACGCGTCCAAGGAGTTCGTTGATTCTGTCGATGATTCGGTCGATCGGGTTGCCCTTGACCTCGGCGGTTATCATGTGTGAAAAGAATGCGACGCATGGTTGCGCCCGGGTCGCGGAGGATGTCGCTTATGGCCACGGTATCGGCCCCTGCCCCCACCTGTTTGCCCCAAGCTTTTCCGGCCGGGTCTTCTCATTCGCATTATTGGCAGTTGCCGACGTTTTTCCTGGGACTGACCGCCGCGGTGGCAAGCCTGCTGTATTTCCCGCCTTCGCCGAGTGATCCGGCGGTGGCCTTCCACCGCGAGGTGCTGGCTTTACGAGCAGCGATCGAACAACGCGGGATCAATCCTCTGACACAAGCGGAGATTGCTCGGATCGCTGTAGCGACGGCCCAGGTGACGGCGATGGCCGATCGATTTCCCCTCCTGGCCAACGCCGCCCATTTTGCCGCCGCGACCGGCTACATCTTCCTGGCGGATTACGGCCCCGCGGAAGAAATGGCCGAGAACTGGCGTGCGGCTGCTGATCAACTGGCGCGGGTCAATCCTCAGGAACTCACCGATGCTGAGGAAGCGAAGCGGTTCCAATTTCGGCAGGCAAAAGTCATGGCGGCACTCGGGCAGGGTGATCCGATGCTCCTGTACACGCTGTTGTCCAACCCGCCGATCGGGGAGGATTATGGCGGCGAGCGGCCGCGGCTGCTGGCCGAAGTCGCATTGCGTGTGAATCCTCCCGAGTTGAAGCGGGCCAGGCTCGAACTCGCCGCTTACCTCGGTGGTCCCCCCCGACTGAACTCAGAGGATCTGGCCCGTTTGAAATTACAACTGGCGGATATTCACATTCGCCTCAAAGAGCCGGAGAAATCCCGGCCATGGTTGACGGATCTGGCGCGGTTGTCGGCTCCGGTGGAAGTTGTTGCCGAGGCTCGCCAGCGATTGGCGACCATGGCGGCAGAGGAAAAGCAGTGGGAACAAGCCCTGGAATATCTCGAATCCGCGGCAAGTTTGCCGGATTTAGCTTCCGAGCGACTTGCCGCGATCGAGTATCAAGCCGGCATAATCTCGTGGCGGATGAATCGACACGCCGAGGCGCGGCGTTGGTGGCAACTGGCGATTACGCGTTCCGGGCCGGACGCTGCCGCGGCCGCGATTCGCCTCGCCGAGCACATTGCCCTGGAACCGGCCGCCACATCGTCGCTTCCGCAGTCGGTCGAATTCCTGGAACGCGCGATCCCGGCTGGCACTATTGCCCCGGTTTCGCTCCCTTCTCTCAATGAGGCTCAGATCCAGGCAGCATTTGATATTGTCATTCAAAAAGCGGTGGCGGCGGGAGAGTTTTCGACGGCGATGCGGGGGATTGACATTTTTGCTCGCATTGCTCCACCGGCCCGGGTGCGGGAATTACGCGCCGACGCCCTCAGTACCTGGGCTAGCGTCGCTGAAAAACAGGGCGAGAAAGCCACGGCAAAAGCCCGTCATCGGCAAGCGGCTCAGGAGTACAGCAGTTTGGCCAGCTTGGCGACGACGCCCAGCGGGCAAGGCGACGCCCTCAATCGCGCCATCACCCACTTTCGCCAGGCGGGGGATCATGCCACAGCCCTCCGAATGATTGAACAACTGCTGTCGATTCCGAGCATGTCACCGGACATTCTTGCCTCGGCCTGGCTGCAACAGGGCGAAATCCTGCTCGAACGCCGGGATTTTCCTGCCGCCGAAACTGCGTTGAAAAAAGCAGTCGCGACGACGGGGCCGGCGGCCATGGCCGCAAGAGTTAAACTGGGTTTGGCTCATCTCGAACAGGCTTCGGAAAAGTTGAAATCCGCGGCCACACCCGAGGCCCGAGCCGCTGTGGAACAACAATTCAAATTCGGGCAAGACTTACTTGCTCAAGTTGCGAATACGGCACGAACCGACCAGCCAGCCATTCGCGAGGCTCGACTGCAAGCCCTGTTTGAACTCGGCAAGTTGCTGTTGAAACAGGGCAGTCTCGTCGATGCCGAATCGCGATTCCGGCAAATTCTGCAACACGCGCCTCAAAGTTCCCTGGCACCGATGGCCAAGCTGTACCTGGGAAGCTGCCTGATGTTACTGGCACGCGGTGATCATCAGGGCGGCCGACCCCCCGCCGATGCGGCGCGAAAGCTCGCCGAAGCTCGAACCTTGTTCGAGGAACTCGCTAACGCGCAAGATCCATTTTTGCAAGCACAAGCCGATGTCCGCTTGGCCAATACCACGTTACTGTTGAAAAAATTCGATGAATTGCCCTCTCTCTGTCATCGACTCGCCGAAAAATACCGGGGGAAGGTTGAAGAAATCATCATTCTCAGCATGCTTTACTCAGCGTACCGATTCATGGACCGCGACGCTGACGCGAGCCGGACACTCGATCGGATGGAAACGGCGTTCAAGCAATTGACCGACGATGATTTCCCGGGTGGGGCGGAAGAATACACCCGGGAGTATTGGCAAACGCAGTGGTTCGCCGTGCTCAAACCCGCATCCTCCACCCCTCCGAAATAAGATTTGTTGCTGATTTCGAAGTCGCCGATTCCCTGCGCATAATCCGCCACAGAGCGGCGGCAGCAGAAACCCTTGCCGGGACGCCACCGCGGTCCGTCCGACGTTCGCCAGCAGCCCCGGCGACTTACACACCGCTTCGCTCAGTTCGCACTTGACCTCACTTTTTATTTGCGGTATTCCCAGACTTACGTTATCGGATTCTCGCCGATGACGACGATATTCATGGGAATTCGACCTTGTTTTCTCTCTCAGCTCAGATACGGTGGCCAGGGATGGCTGAAAAACGCAAATGATCCTTCGCGTGCTCGCCGAATGGATACTCGGTCACAATCGGTTTAAGCAGCGAGGACAAGTCGGATAGCGGCAGAATCGCAAACAATCATGAGGCAATGTGCCACGTTACCTCTGTTGAGTGAATCGCCCGGCCGATGTTTGCTCGCAACCCCGGCTAAAATCAACTTGTTTCTGGAACTCCTTGGCCGGCAAAGTGACGGTTATCACGCGATCGAAACGCTTATGCTTACGATCAACTTGTACGACACTCTGGAATTCCGACTCCGTGACGATGGCCGTATCATGCTTCACTGCGACCATCCGCAACTTCCTAGCGGACCGGGAAATCTGGCCTACCGTGCTGCGGCGGCTTTGCAGTCAGTTTCTGGCTGCAGGTTCGGTGTTGATTTGCGGTTGACTAAACGGATTCCGCATCAGGCAGGTCTCGGTGGTGGTTCCAGCGACGCCGCGGCGACCTTATTCGCCTTGAATCGACTCTGGCGATTGAACTGGCCGAGGCAAGAATTGCAAACAATTGCCGCGTCACTCGGTTCCGACATCAGCTTCTTTCTCTCACCTCCGGCGGCGTGGTGCACCGGTCGTGGCGAGCGAGTGGAACCGGAACAGCCCGGGGCTCGCTTCGATTTCGTGGTGGTCAAACCCTCGCTCGGTTTAAGCACCGCCGAAGTGTATCAGCGGGCAACCGTCCCGAGCCGAGGAATTTCCGGTCTGAGCGCACGAGAAGCCCTGCGTGCGGGGGATCCGGTTCGACTTGCTCAAGGATTGCATAACCGGTTACAAGAGGCGGCCTTTGCGGCAGCACCGGCGGTTCGCGAAGTTTACACCAGATTGCAAGAAACCAAGCCGCTCGGCTGTCTGCTCTCCGGCAGTGGCTCGTGCGTCTTTGCCTTGTGCCGAAATCGGGCCGATGCGGCTCGGGTTGCCCGGGAATATGCCCGGAATGCTGCCACCTTGGACCCGGAGCTACGGATCTTGACGGTGAGGAGCATGAGATAAGTTTTGACCTCCAGAAGAGTCCCCAGTCTTAAAGGAGTACGGCGGTGGTCATCACGGAAGTCCGCATTAAACTCTGTGAAGAGAATCATGAACGCTTGCTCGCGTTTTGTTCGGTGACATTTGATAATGCCTTTGTTGTTCGTGATCTGAAAATCATTGAAGGCACCCGCGGAATGTTTGTCGCGATGCCGAGCCGGAAGCTGACCGATCGCTGCAGCAATTGCGGCTGCAAAAATCATTTGCGGTCGCGGTTTTGCAACCAGTGTGGGCATCGCCTCGATGAAAATCGGGCCAGCCGGGATGGTGAAGGCCGGGCCAGGCTCCATGCCGACATCGCTCATCCGATTCACAGTGCGGCCCGGGAAATGGTGCAGAACGCGGTGATTCGCTCGTATCTGGAAGAGAAGGAAAAAGCCAAGTTGCCTGGATATGTTTGCCGCTACGATGATTACGATTCCGATTTTGAGGATGCGGATGCTGCCGTCAGTTACGGAACGATCGCTGTCGAAATGGGCCGGACCATCAAGGCACATGCCCCGCATTCCCAGCCGCCTCGAAGCATCCAGGCCAAACCAGCCGACCTCCCGCCAGCACGCGCTCGACTGAGCCAGACTGAAGAAAATTTCGGCTCGGGGATCCTTTAACTTTCGAGACGATCATTCCGGTGCAAAAGCGGGTGTCGCTGAATCCAGAAGCAGCTGTTACAGACTTTTATCAAGGCTTTAACGGCTTTGCTAAAAAGTCCAG
>Ga0308411_10000618_pt1 | contig 23856 bp, 25 predicted proteins | sample HotsprottomLayer_2_FD_203530 | JGI IMG/M metagenome (GOLD analysis project Ga0308411, IMG submission 203530) | Hot spring phototrophic mat microbial communities from Octopus Spring, Yellowstone National Park, Wyoming, United States -... | ecosystem: Environmental > Aquatic > Thermal springs >... | reverse complement strand
CTTACCTATCATTACCTTCTTACCTATCTTTACATCCTAACCTGTGATTACATTTGAACCTGTCATTACATCCTTACTCGTCATCTCACGGGAAAAAGAAAAAATGTTGGGATATTTCAATAGCGAGTGCAGAAGCGAAACCTTGAGTGGCACTTTTTTTGTTAGATGTATGTCTAGCGACTTCGCGGGTTCTCATGCGCCGCCCTCTGGCTTCGGAGGGCGCTTTGTTTTTGTTAGGAAGTCGTATCTTTGTGGGGTGGCCAGTGAAGTTTTCCCTTGCGCAGCCGTCGTACTGACTGAACCGAGAAACTAAAAACCGACTAGTGATATGAAGACCGAAGAGAAACTTTGGAATGGGAAGTCGCTAAGCGAGCTTCTGACGCCTTGGAGAGCGGAAGCCAACTTCATCCTCCGTCAGATCGGATGGTACTGGTATGGCATAGCGCCAGACCCGCATGAATTCTTTGACAATCCTGATGTGTTTGTCTTCCTTTTCGTCAAGATGGCCGCTGAGTATGATTTTGAGCATGGCAAGTCATTGGTGGGCTTTCACAGGCGTCTTAACGAGGGGCTGGAGCGACACAAAACAGAGCATGGTGAGCTTCCTAACTTTTTCAACCCTATTGCGAACGCATTGTGGCGGATTAGCTTGGGCATCTCAAAAGACAATCACGAGCGTTTTCTTCACGAGGAGGAAGTGCGTCTTATCATCCGCTTGGGGTACGAGCTAATCCGTCGTCTCAATCTTGGCTACCAGCCGCCGTTCGTGAAGCTCCCCAACCTCCCTCCGCTAGCCTATTTCGACGGGCTGCGTACCATACCCGACATTCAGACACACGAACTGGCAAAACTTCTGTAAAACCAAAACCGACGTGATATGAAAGCGCAGGACAAAAAAACGATTAGGGATTATGAAGTGGCGCTTCGCCACTATCCGCAGCACCTTGTCAATGCGATGAAAGCCGTCTTTGCAATGGCTTTGCGAGAAAAACTTAGTTACGAGGCGGCGGCGGCCGCTTTGGGTACGGCAGAAGCTTGGCAAGCCGCTCAGTATCTCCGCCGCATGCAAAGCTATTCCGAGGCTCAGCACCTCTATTATTCAGAAATGAAGGACAAGATGTATGTAAAGTACGGCCTCGACTACGACTACGACGAGGAAAACGAAAACTACGAATGAGAAGGCTATGAAAGTCGTAAGTCGTAAGGTGGATGTTTTGCCCGAATTGCCGATAAATGATAAAGGATGGGAAGGTTTTCGGGTCATATTACAAGTAGATACGCATTCTCAGAAAACGCTTTTTTGCCCTTTTTGCCATACTGTCCAAACCCCTCGTCTGAAATGCCAGCATGCGACTGATTACAATGGCTGGCGGAAGGGGACTTTTGTAGCTACGCATAATGATACCTTCCTAATCGTAGTCCAGAGAGACTATCCCGACAAAATTCATCACGAAGTCCATATCCGCAAGCTCCACTTTCGTAATGTAATGCAAGTTTCGCCTGTTCCATTGACAGAAAACGAAGCCATTGACTTGATTACTATGAAAAACGGGGCAGTAAAAGAATTCACCTTTGAGCATAATGGCGAATTGCGGAAGGGATGGCTTTTTATCATTCATCCCCGTGATGAAAAGCATGCGCATAAAGTGAAGGACATCATCAAGATGCGCAGCAAGAAGTGGCCACCTCAAACCGCATCCGTATGAGCTGACGCTTGCCGTGCCGTAGGCACATACCAGCGCCCGAAGGGCTTCGTCTCTTCGTGGCGCTTTTCTTTTATGGACAGCGGAGTTTTCCCTTGCGCAGCCGCCGTACTGACTAAACAGAGAAACCCAAGACGACTATGAGTAAAGGTAGGACAAAAATGAAGATGGTTCCCAGTGTGGAGATAGTAACATTCAGAGAACTTGAAAGAACCGAGAAACACACTAGGATTTATGCAGAAGTAATAAAAGACTATCTTGAAGAGCTGCATCCCAAACTGCCTGCTTATTTCTGCAATAGCGGTTCCTATGTTTGGCCCCTTTGTCTTGACGGCGACATAGACAGGTTTTTAGAGACAAATAGAGCTAAAAGAATAGACGCAGAAGGAGAAGTAGATAAAGATGTGTTGGTTGCTATTCACAATATAATAAAGAATGATAAATATCGTAAGCTAAAAAAAGATTATATAGTTTACTTAGTGCTTGCGCTAAAAGAGGAGCTTAGCGATCCGCAATCTGAATTAAGCCAAGCGCTTGCCCAAGCCACTGGTTCGTCGTAAAGGCCGCTGACGCTTGCCGCTTCCCCTACCAGCGCCCGAAGGGCTTCGTCCCTTTGCGGCGCTTTTTTATAGATACAAGTAGTGGATTATATACCGCAAAGCGTCAATAGCGTGGTCAGAATACCCATTCAAATGCTTTTCATCCCTCCATTGCAAGTTTTTGATCTCCCGTATCAAGTTAGCACTCTTCGGATCAATAATTAGCTTGTACCGATTAAGAATAGCATAGGATTGGCGCAGCTCCATCTTTCTACATGCGGAGACGTATTCTAATCCTAAGGCTTGCAAAGCCGTTATCATATCGGGTTGTGCGGCGTCGGCTAGCGCCACCTCGTAGTCTATACTTTCCAGCACTCTCTTTATCTCGTCTAAACACTGGCCTTGTTTGTAGAGTAGCTCCTTTACGTAGAGTTCGTACTGACCTATTTGCCAAGCGGCCACGACAGCTGTCTCCGCATGTGAGAAGCCAAAGTCTATACCTATGTAAGGTCGTGTCTTTGCCGCTATGTGATCGTATTGGCCTTCTGTCGCTATATCCCAGTTTAGTACTGCCCTTCCTCTGTAATCTTCTCTTTCCCCTAATGCGTAGATTTTGTACAACACTTCATCGATAAAACGCATGTTTTCTATTGCTTCTCTTTGAGCTTTTGATAGGAACGGGTTATCCCAGTGAGTGCTTTTGTCAATGATGTATTCGTCTGGGCTTAGGTTTTCCAGAAAGTCGTCAAGCCAGAATTTGCCGACTGGGTTGAAGTCTAGGAAGATGCGGTCGGCGGTACGCATGTAAAGCTGAGCAAACTCCTCTTGTGATAAAAGGTTGGCCTCGTTGATGAAGAGCCAGTCTCTTTGCGGGCCGCGTAGTTTAGCCTCCGTGTCTGCCGAGAAGAATTCTACAACCGCACCGCTTGGGAAGGTGAAGGTCAGAAGCGACCTGTTTTGCTGCACAAGCTCGCCCAAAGGCTCGACAATAGCCCTAAACTCACGCAGCGCACCTTTTCTAAGATGCGAGAAAGTCTTAGATACGACGCTTGCTAACTTGAATTGGCCTTCAATGGCTTTTATCGCCAAGTATTGTAGAATAGTGAAGGTCTTTCCAGACCTTGAACCACCATAAAGGACTGTTATGCGCTTGCGCTTCTCAAGCGTTTCCCAGTGTTTTTTAATTATCCGTATTTTCATTAGCCCCAACTAGCTCAATAGTTATCTTTACTTCTTTGCTGTCGCCTGCATATAGTTTTCGTAGTTCTAAATAGGTTTTTAGTAGTCTTCCTAAAGTTATGGTAGCATTTCTATGAAGTCCACTGGGATTTTTCTTGATTGTGTCGGCTATGTACTTAATCTGTCTTGATATTGCCAGTTTCAGTTTTTTTAAGTCGCTGTGCATAATTAATTAAAGATACTATCGTCAAAAAATTATCCTCGTCTTTTGCTCCCAGAAGACGCAAAAAGGGAAGCATCGTTTCGTAGGCTGGCAACCTAAGCTCGTTAGATACCAGAGACTGGGCTGCGGCCTCGTAAGCCTCCTTAGTGCCGAGGTGTTCAAGCAAGCGCATGGCCGCCTCACACTTTTGCTGTAAAGCTAAGATTTCGTTGTAAATAGCTTCTCTGTGCAGTTCAATCCAAAGGTCTCCGAAGGCGTCTAACTCTGGGTCTAAGCAATCTAGCCACCTGTCGGCAAACTCCTTAAAACTTACCGACCTCAGGATTTCCTGCGGTGTTTTATCCTTGTCTTCTATATTCATCTCGCCACCTGATTTTTGAGAAGGATATTTTTACCTTTGCAAATAAAGGCTCGTTAGTAATACTTATGTTTTCGGGTTTCAAATCGTATATTCTGTCTGGCAAAACAAAGTTATTTCTGTTGATAACATCACATCTTTCGGCAAATTTGATTATATCCACATGGCTCATATCGCATGGGTTTTGTATTATAAGTTCCACTTCGTATCTTTCTGAATACGCTCTTACGATGCTTTCTTTTTTGTAGGTAGATGTTACAAAGTCCTCCGTTTCGTATTCGTCGTCAATGCGGGTTATTTTCCCTATAAATCTGGCTTTGTGTCTTGCATTGTTTGGTATGTCTACACCATATACAGTGCCTTTGAAATAAGCTATTATATCAATATAGTCTTTCGGTATTATATTGGCTATTGTAAAACATGTGCAATAGTTGTCTACTCTACAAGTTGTAATAGTTGTAGATACATATTGCCAGTTGCCTGTGTTGTCTAGGTAAATAAAGTTCCAAGGCTCGTTGTTTAGAACTGGCGTTGTGATGTCGCAAGTCTTTTTAGATAGTGGATTTGCTGGTTGGTCTATTGGTATGCCTGGTACTACAAAGTCGTAGAAGAAGCTTTCGTCAATTATGAATTCGGCCGAATAGGCAGGTAATAAGACAACTCGGCGGACAGAGTGTCGGACATGCAGTGTATATCTACCAGGCGGGAGGGCAGTTTTGTCTAAGGTTACAGTATAAACGCCCAAATTAAATAGTGGTTTAAATATCTGTAGGTTGGGGTTTATTTCGTCTCTATAAAACCCCAGCGTGTTATTTGAATAGTTTTCGGCCATCCATAGTATACTTTGCATAACGGGTTTATATCCTTCTGGCCTTTCAAAAACGCTTGCTCGTATAAATGTGGTAAAATATCTATCTGCCGGATCTTCGCCTGTTGAGGGTTTTGTAACGACTATAAACGTGGGTGTTTCTGTTACCGTGGCTATTTGATTATCTGGTTCGAACTTAGTTTTAAAAGTTGAAGAAGGTGGATGGAAAGACACGTCTTTGCTTTCAAAGACGGCACCACTTGGTAAGAAAAGCCTCCACCTAAAAGTTACAGGTGCGTTTAGCCAGTTTATGAGATCAAGCCCATACCCGCCACTAGGTGATGTCAGAGATACGGGTATCGTAGGCACTCTTCTTAGTGAGGGGACAGGGATCGCAAAAACTACAAATCTGGGTGGAGCGCCCACTGGAGTGTCGGGTGGTGCGTTAGGTATGTTTAAGTCCCAGTTTAGCCCCACAAAAAATGGATCGGTAAATAAATTACCTATGTGGACATAAGGATATATATTTGATAAGGAAGTATGATACGGGTTACCAGCAAAAGGCGTAACCACGTTATCTGTATTATATGTAATCTCCTCTATCGGGACAAAAACATTGTTTACCAATAAAAGGGTTTGTATTATATATGTGCCTGGAAATTCTACATAATCTTGTAAGACGCCCACTAAACCATCATAACGATACATTGAGCAATAAGGGTTTTCAACAATGAATAGTCCTAATACGGGTTGTACGCTTTCTTCTTTATTTGTCATTACCGCTATCCAGCGGCCGCTTGCCGTTTGCCCTACCATAACACCCACGTAAGAGGCATTAGGTCTGGAAGAAGGCAAAAAGGGTGGAATTTGTGGGTCAGTCAGCTCAAAGCTGTTTTGTATTGTCTCCGAACTATGATGCGAGTCACTACCCAGTAAGCATATTCTTGACCTTTGTGGTGTAAATCCAGTAGGCGGCGTAAGCGTCCCGCTCCCAGCCGATATTGTTAAAGTGCCTGGCGGTAAAAAAGTATTTGTATTTTCAGCTCGGTTAGGATGTAAAAGTAGGCAGTTGAAAATAAACTCAAATGAACGAATTACTGAACGCTTTCTGATGTTTATGTCTATATTACCACTTAATGGATAAAGATTGGTTGGTACTTGTGCAGTTGGGTCTAAGTTAGTTCGGTAAGCATAAAACTGCGTTCCGTTTAAAACATGCGTATATTCCCTAAATCGTCTTGGTTGTAATGCAGGGAAAACACCATCTATGATATTTTCGCCAACATCATAAAATCGAGGGTTGTGTATTAGCTGTGGCAATAAGTTGCTGGGCGAAGTGCTGGCCACTAAACCATCGGCATGTGGCTGCATGAAGGGCAAGCCCGATAAAGGAGATGTGTCACCAGAATTGTTTCCTGTGTGTAAAGCGCCTTCCACAGCATTTGTCTCGTCTAAAAGATAACAAGTAACCGCAACGGGGTTTTGTAAGTTATTAGCGCCACTTACAAAAGCGTTTATGATACGAAAAGTCGCCGCATTGGCGTTTATAGAGCGTATTATCGCATGAACGACAATATATCTGGGCGGACTAGCAAATAAGTTTTGTGTTAAAAGTAAGAAAACGGTATCGTTATTTGCAAAGCCTTCTACTTCCCAGTCTTGTTGTGTGAGTGATATTGTAAAATCGTTACCATTAGTCCACGACGAAGGAACGGCGCTTACAAACCCGTTTGGTGTAGGGTTGTCCATTGAGCCTTCGGTCGGTTCTAAAAACACGCAAACCCGCTCTGTAATCCGTAGCGACCAAGGCCAAAGCGGCGGTAAAACAAAAATGTATTCTTGGTTTATTATCTTATAGCCATTTACGGTTCCGTCTATGCAACTAAACTCTATATCTCTTTGTATCATACGATTTTTGAGGTTTTGAGTTCTTGCAAGATTTCGGTAACTTCGTAATCAACCTCTGCATAATCGCTATTCACTGCCCAGCGTAGGTTTCTGACGCCAGGAAAACCCTGATTGGCGAGGAGTTGATAATCGGAGGCAGTAAAAGGTATCCGCACATTTTCATAAACCCGCATAAGCTTTGGATTGAACCTTTGGTCAATAAGCCTTAGAAGCGCCGTTTCATCACTTTCAGCAAGCGCTGTCGGACTATTGGCATAAACTATCTTCGTGTTGAAGTATTCGCTGCCTATAAGCGCTAATCCTACGGGTGCTGGATCGGGAACTCTAACTCTTCGTATTATCCGTCGTGCCAAACTTAGCGCTCTTGATAATATCCTTGTCAATCTGTCTAAATCCGTAATTCTCGTTTTGACTTTTGCTGGGCTTTCGTTTATATTCTTACGCTCAAAACCCCTAAACCCATTAAATCTCACCTCCAAAGCATGCGGCAGCCCATTACTAAACCTATCCGAAAAATCTCTTGACAAACTTATCAGGGTATAACCAGCAAAATCCTCTGTATTATAGCGATAATACTCAGCATACGCATTATTAGCAAGTGGAAACGATAAGAAAGCAGAAGAAAAACGCAAAGTATTGCCAGTTACAAAAGCTCTTACACTAAGTATATTACTAGCCAAGTTGATAAGTTCCGTTGCTTCGTAAGTATCCACATAATCACCTATTAACCAAACTTTTCGCAGTTCATTAGGAATAACCACATTATATCCACCTTCACCACAAACATCTTCAATAGCTTCCGCTAAGTTTATAGATTTAGTTTTCTTCTTTGTGGGTAGTAGTTTGATTAGTTCGTCAAGTATGGTTATGAGTGATGCAGCTAGCAAAGCTATAAAAGCAGCCCGTATAGCTATTAGGGCAGCCTTGAAGACGGCAGCGGCGGCAGGCCCCGTAGCGCCACCAGCTGCGTGGGCCACTGCATTAGCGACATCCGTTGCTAAAAGACGGGTCTCCTGAACTATGGTATATGTTAAGAGCATGGCGGCGACAAGATAAGAAGCCACTACACCCCTATCGCCTTCCCTTTCCAGCGCCACCTCAATAGTGGCCACCCTCTTAGGCCGCCTGCCAACTACGTCCCTCTCAAAAATACCCAGCTCGTCAATTTCTATATCTACGATCATGCGGTTTTTTCCCCACTTTGCCTTATCCGCATCAATAATCCCTCGCCATGTTAATCCACTATGCCTAAGTAAAACCCTTATTGGCCTGTAATTGTTAGTTCTAAATAGGTTATTGACAAAAGTATAGGCTTGGTCTAATAGTTGAACGCCATTTATGGTACTTTGTATAGTCAGCTTTTGCGGGTCTTTGGATACATTGATGACCGCTGTTTCCCAGTTTGCCCATTCGGTAAGTCTGCGGCCTTGGATAATCAGCTCAACGTATCTCATAGCGCCCTCTTGATGCGTTTAGTTTCACCTTTCTTGCGCAGCACGATGTCTATGGTGTTTAGGAAGCTGTCCGTATCAAACTCAACCCGTTCGCTTGTAATCAGCTTAGGCAAGTCTTCATTTTTTATGCCCTGCAATTGCCTGTTGATGTGAGCAGGCACAATGCGCTCGCCCTCATGTACTCTGACGATAAGAGCATCTCTAACCGCATTTGGTATCTTGACGCCTGTGTTTACGTATTCAGTGCCTTCATAGAAGGTTGGCAATCTAGCGATTAGCTGGCTGAGTAGGGTTATGTCACGTATAGTTTGAGCAAGCGCATTGGGTGCGCCTCTATCAAGTAACTGGGAATAGGTTTTGACGGCCGCTATGGCAAACTCACGACGCTGGGCTTTTCTTTTTAGGTCTTCACTTCTTTTTATGAGTTCGGCCTCCCGCTTTTCAAGTTCGGCAATGCTCTCACTTGCGGCGAGACTGCCTTCCTTAGCTAACCCTTCAAAAACAGAGATGCGTCGCTGTAAGATGTTGCGCGCACTTTCCAAGCTGGCAGCCGAGCGCTCGTCTAAACGACGGAAGTAGTTTTCCAGTCCGTCGGTAATAGCCTGTATCGCCTTTATGTATTCCTGTAAGATAGCCTTCGCCTCTTGATTAGCTTGCTCAGCAAGCTGTTTCAGCTTGGCATTCAGCTGTGCAATGAGAGCTTCCGTTCTGGCTATCTCCAATTCTACTCTGGCATCGCCCGTAACCGCAAAAAGCTCTTTGAGCTTCTCTAAGCGCTCCTTTGCAAACTGTATTTGTAACTCAGTAATCCTTCTCTCACGATATTTGATAAAGTCTTCTTCCTTTTCAAAGTTAGCTCGCTCTGTTTCTAAGCGTGCGGTAGCTAACTCCTGACGAAGTTTTATGTCTTCATCGGCTGCCTTCAGTCGGGCTACCTGAATGGCGCGAAGCCGTGAGGCTTCCACCTCCCGTACCAGCTCCTCCTGACTTTCACCCAGCTCCTTTTCAGCAATGCGTATTTGCTCAATAATCTCAGCGTAGCGTGCATTGATAGCGGCAATCTCCGCATCCAATGCGGCCTGCGATACCTCATTCCGTATTTTGATTAGCTTTTCGGTTTGCTCTTTTATGAGCTGGCTTTCCTGACGCACAAAGTCAGCTTCTATGGCAGCTAACGAAGCTAAATACTTCTGCCTTGCTTTTTCAAGACTTTGTGTATCTTTCGCTAAACGCTTCGTGGCCTCTGCATAAGCTTTATTTAGCTCCTCTAACCGCTTCTCCCGCTCTATGCGTAGCTTTTCACGAGCCGTCCGCTCGCCTTCAATCTCAACTTCTAACGATTTTAGTGTTTCTTTTATAATACGCTTTCTTTCTTCTGCTATTTCGGCTTCTTGTTTTGCTAAATCTTGTATTACTTCTCTTCTTTTTAGCTGTGTATTTGAAAGTTCTTCCTCTAACTGAATTTGTTTTTCTACCAGTTTTTGTCTTTCATCGGCTCTGAAGCTAAGGTAAAAGTTCTCTACGGCATCGGCAGCCTCCCGAAGCGAAGCTGCTATACCAGAAATCCGTTTTGATAGCTCCGTTTGCCTAAGCGAAGCGGCAAGCGCCGCAATAGCATCAATAATACCCGCAAATCCTTTGATAACCACATTGAGGCCCTTAGCCCACAATTTTAAAGCCTTAGTGATGACGCTGTCTTCTATTTCCCGTGCGGCTTGCTTCGTTTTTTCTAAGTCCGTCCGAATGCGCTTCTCTCTTTCTTCCAACGCCTTTCTTTCTAGCTCCGCTTGCTCTCGTAAAAGACGACTTTTCTTAGTTAGGTCTTCTAATGTTTCGCCTTTTATACCTTCTAATCGTAATTTTATGCTTGCAAGCCGTTCATTGAGTTCTATTTCTTCTCTGGTTAGTTTTAGTTTTTCTTGTGCTTTTTGCAAGTCTTCCTGTCCTCCAAACTTACTAATAAGCGAACTGAGCGCCTCTAAGAGTAAAATGATACCTACACTACGAAGGGCTTTGCCACCTTCTACAATGGCCTTGAAGAAGCCTTTCGCTCCACCACCCGCTGCCCTGAAAGCATCACCAGCCCGCTGCGCTGCAAAACCTAAACCTATGATGCTTTTACCTATAGTACCTTGTGATAAAAGCATCTCATTCAATGCCTCTTTGAAAGACTTTGCGTAGTTACCTACATTGCGTTGATACTGACCTACACTATAATCTAACTGCTTTATATAGGTATCTAACTGCGCAATCGCATTTCTAAGCTGTGAGGCCTCTTCTGTGTTTTGCTGTCCTGCGACGACTAAGTTTTTGTATCTCTCCCTAAGGTCGTTTAGGGCATTGCTAAGGTCTGCATAGCTATACGAAAGCTCTCTATTGTTACCTGATAGAACTCTCTGCGTTATCTGTAAGGCCTCGGCCGCTCGCTGTGCTGCCGTCTCGGCGGCCGCAAACCGCTTGTACGCTGCCTCCGTGTCCTTGACCTGAAAACGCAACTTAGCTAACTCGGCAGCTAGCGCATCATAACCTTTGCTCTCTTTGTCTTGCAGTATGGTAATCTTCTCCTGCAAAGCCGCCAGCTGCTTCATCATCTTGAGTAGCTGATTACCCGATTTTTCGGTCTTGCTTTGCGCCTCCGCTATGTCCCGAAGCGTCTCCGCATTCACATCCTGCGCACTTTTCGCCTTCTGCATCGTCTGTACCAGCTCCGCTACCGACGCTTTGAACTTATTACCTAAAACATCCGAAGCCTTATTAACTACTTCTATGAGCTGATTTATGTTCTCAATGACAGGATTGAATAACTCTTCACTGAAAAAATCTTTATATCCAAACTTTTCAGTTGCCATCGCTGTTTTTCTTTTGAAGAGCTTTCATAAAGTTAGCCAGCCGTTTTTTAGCTATTTCGGTAGCCATGTTCCTTACTTCGTCGTCAGTGGGTCTGAGCACTTTGAAAGGGACAGTTTCATTCAATCCTATAACGGCCTCTTTACGTTCGTCGCTAAACTCGGCGAAAAGCTCACCTTTTTTGATGACATAACGGAGTGTGCTGTATAGAAGGCCCGTCTTGACGAGCGTCCATGTTTTGCCAGGCAAGCCCACCTTCTGTCGCCAACGGAGATAGCGGTCGGAATAAGGTACTTCTCTGCTTTGCGCCCCAATGCGACCTAAAAGATAACGCTGTAACTGCCTGTATGCGTTTGTCTGGACAGTAATTTGCTGTAAAGAACCGCTACGATAAGCAGGAAAGGCAACCTCCTGCCTGTCCAGCTCTATGTCGCCCCTAAGCGCGGAGACGGCCTTCCGAAGCCGCTCCTGAAGATCGCTAAACACATTACGGGGCACGGAAGCGTGCTCTCAACCCAACCCAGTCAAAAGCCGTAGCGGGAGGCGTCGTAACACCCGTGCAGTCCAGAATATAGTTTTGTCCAGAAGTTAGTGGGTTATTGAGTTCATAAAAGCCACTCCCAGCGTTATTATTAGCTTGCGCCACAAGCGTAACGCCGTCGTCAGCAAAAATGCGTATTTGCGCCAGCGGGGCTGCGTTGCTTATCGGGACAGAAGTCGGAAACGGCACCTCAACTGCATAATTCACATAGAGATACACACGCCAGCCAGTACCAGCCCCAGGCATGGTCGGATTGTAAATACGCCAGCCCACAGGCTGCGGCGGTACATAAGTGAGATAAGATTGGTCAGCCACAAGTGGAATTAACTCGTAATCTTCCCATTCAAAAGGAACTTGGAAGGTTATAGTGTACTTCTGTACGGTAGAGTAACTAGGAAAACCGAAGTTAGCAGTGATAGTGCTGGGCACCAAAGGTATTGGAGCACCTGCTACACCAAGGTCGGTCTCTACCTTAGCACCCCAAACTACACCATTAGCATCTACAAAAAAGACGCCTACTTGGTTTTGACATCTCAGCGCTGTGATGTACTCGCCAAACTCTGCGGGAACCTGCGCTAAGATAGCCGTTACTGTGCGCGCATTATTCCGCACAAAAAACGTGGTGGCGCCTATTTCCTCCGTTACAGGCTCGCCCCGCTCACTACTAACATCATGCAATCTCGGCGTGATAAGCGCATAAATATCTGGAAATACACTATTCGTCGGGACTAACTGTAGCTCATTCACTGGGTTAGTAATAAGCTGATTGGCTCGCGTAGTAAAAATCATGCGCACAATAGGCGCCATCTTGATGTTACAATCGGGTAATCCAAAAGCCTCTGGTGCCTGTCCGCACCTACAAATCAGTGCCATGGTTAAATATACAAACTAAAAAATTTTTCCCGCTTTGTATATTTATCTATGCTCACCCCTTCCGAAATAATCATTGATATAAGCACATCTCAAATAAAACAAAACGACCCAAGCGTTTGGATAGTTTGTATTGCTTTATTAGTAATAATAGCGGGAAACACTTTGATAGCTGTCAAAAACTACGAAAACCATAAGTGGTGGTATGGAGTAATAAAGGTTATTGCATATTTTGGGATGTTCGCTCTCACATTATCTTCGGCTGGGGCAAGTGCGGCGTTGGCGAGTATTAGTACTTATCTGGGCATGGAACTTAATACTTTACTCCGTCGTTTACACGAGCTGGGTCTCCTAAACGGGTTTTTCCATGCTATACGAGGCAGCCGAAAGGATAAGACAAGTAAGGTTACGGCGGAGCGTTAATCCGCTCGGCGGTGGTCTCTACGAAGTCTGCCCGCACTGGTGGTCGTGGTGGCTGCCCGACAACCCGAACATCGTTTGGAACTTTTGGGATTACAACGGGAACGCTTTCACGGCCACTTCTACTTACGGCACAGACCCAGTATTCCTGACCACAACGGCCGCACCGCAAAACTACATCATCATTCCTGCCTTCCCCGTTAGTATCGTTCATATTAGTGAGCTGGATACGGCCGTAAAAGAGGCCTACATACCTACCCTGTTCTTAGTTGCCGACGCCAGCACAAAGGTATCTCCCCTACAATTCCCCTTCATGAATGTTTTTGCTATGCTGGTGATACCGCAAAATGCGAAATGGAGCGCAGAGCTTACGCACCAGACACATGAAGGCATGCTGGCCGCCGTAAGCGACATCATGGAAGAAGCCATGATTGAGGTTACCGATGCAACTTGGGTTAGTCAGTACGGCACTAATCGTGGCCTTTTGCGCACAGGCGACGCTGGACTGCCAATTGAAAGTAATGTTTTGAGTATGAACTTGGCTTTTTACTTGTATAAAAACTAAACCCGATTACCTTTTTCTGGAAGCCAAGCTTCTTTATCTGCATATCTACCCAACATCTCTTCAAAGAAGGCTCTCAGTTCTTCTTGTGTTACGACGCCAAGATTGTATCCCTGAATAAGTATGTTCGCAATTGCTCTTTTGTCTTCTAGTAAACCCTCCATCGGCCCTGTATTATACACAAAGGTATAGTTTTGTCCCGCCCGCACAAACGCTCTTGTCATCGACTCGACAAACTGGTCGGCGGCAGGTAAGATAACATGCGTATAAAGTGCCCTCAAACCTTCCTCTTTATTAGCGTAAGTCTTGTTTTCAGGGTCGTTGAGAAGACTACTATCTATACCATATAAATCGCATATTTCTCTATTTATTAGTGTGGATATTTTATCCAAAGCAAGATTATTCATCTCAGGAGTTACGCTAACTATATTTAAAGGCAAAGACACAAATTCAATACCGCCGACACCTGTAATTCTGCGTTTATCTTCAAACATTTTTCTGAGTAGCTCGACACTTTCTTTTGTTCTGGTAACTTCGGGAGAAATGACCGCAAAGTGCCAAGCCCCAAGATTACGAAGACCTTGTACTAAGGCTCTATAGTATTCGTAAGCCGCTATGAGGATGGGTTGTGCTGACTGAATGGGTTGTCGTGGGTTTTGTACCACAATAAGCTCGCCCAAAGGCATGTTTTCGGGCAGCGTGGATATCGGAAAGTAAGATAAACTCTGGTCAAAAACACAATAGCCTAAAACGTACCAATCGGCAAAAGCTACACCCGCATAATAATCAAAGATTTGCGATTGTTTTGGAAGCTCCTCACCTAATAATCTAACACCAAAGGTAAGCCTATTAACGGCCGTAGCTAGAAGGTTATGTATTTTCGCCAAGGTAGGTATGCTACGGAGCGCATCCTCTGGGGAGACACTCGTAACTACCGCTGCCGTAACAGGATTGACTGACGGTTCCCGACGCCTTACTTTGCGTTGTATCAACCTATCTAATCTAAGAAATCGTAAAGCGTCTTGAATGCCCGCCATAGCTTAGAAATATACCCAGTTTCTTTCTATTTTCAAGCTAATCTGCTGAAAAGTAATCGCCCCTAATGGTAAAGTAGCGGGCGTAACCGTTATAGTACCACCAACGGATGTAAGAACGGTATAGATAGTGTTATTGACTATAAGCTCCATATTTGGACAGAGGATGTCAGCGGCTGTGCCCGTTACGACGATTGTATTAGGTGCCGTTATTGTACCAGTCAGTTGCCTTTCAAAAGGCGTCCACCTTTTCAGAAAATTACTATATAAACCCGCTATCTTGACGAAGTTCCCCGAGGCAAAAATGTTTCTATTCGGCACATCGGAAGCTTTTTTTACACCAGCACCTAAAATCGGTTGCTGAATGTACATAAATGTCCAAGATAGAAAAAGCTCCAAAGCGCCCAAAGTGCGCAAGCCTACATTAGGTGGCGCAGTCGGCGGCTGGGCTACAATCAAATCCCCTCCGCTTCGGAATAAATCACGAGCTAATTGTACCTGAGCTTCGTCTATGGCTAATAATAGATCGGGAGAAAGATTATTTGTATTAAAAAGCCTGTATTCACCGACAAAATCAGCTGGTGTAAGAAGCATTAGAACGAAGCAATTGCACTTATGTTTTGGAAACCGTTAGAAAATTTGTTTATGGTATTGATAAAAGCCCCATTGGCAGGAATTTGAACTACTGGCATTGCTGGTGGCCCTCCTTGTGTATATGCCGTTGGCATTTGATACATAAAATATCTCCCGAGAACAACTCTTCGCTGGTTCCTTTCACTAGAAGTTTCACTAACTCTTTCTACTAAAACTTCTTCATAAACATATCTTGTAAATAAAGAGGGCAAATAATCAGGATAAAAAGGTATTCTGTCATGCAAACCAATATCGCCAATATTTGTAACGTTGTTTATAAGATAGTTCGTGTTGTGAGCTACGGGTATTATTGTAACTCTGGGCGTATCGTACAGGTGATGTTCTGTTGCACCAGATTGTTGTGTCGGGGTAATTCCAGTCGTATTATCCATAAGCATTGCAGCATAATGAAGAATGGGAACTAAAGCATGGACATTCTCGGTGCCAGCCACACGATGAACGGCGGCTCTACCTAGTGCAAAAACCTCTCTGTACGAAAAATTGGCCCCCGTTGTAATAACAGGCGGCAGAAAAACATAGCCACCTGTAAAAATAAGATACCAAATTTGGGCCTCTATTGCATCTAACGCTAAACGAAGAGAACCCAACAAAGCATCCAAAGCGTTTTCAGTCCTTAAGAATTCTTCGGTAGTCAAAGCAGTATTAGCTATTCTAAATATAGGAAGTTTTTCATCATAGACTTGGTGATCTGCAAGTATTTTTTCTCTTGTAATATCAAGTAAATATGAAAAATACCTATTTGAACCTATTGTGTTTACAATTGTCATTCCCGCGTTGAGTGTCTGTTTCATCTCCTTCAAACTCTGGACTTGAATGGTCTCGCAAAGCCGCATGGGATGCTTGGGGTGCACAATACTATGCGGGCTTTGGCCATTCCTGCCCCAGAGCTTCGTATTAACAGACGTGATATGAAGATGATACTCAGCTATACCGCTCATGTCTTCCTCCGCGCTCGTGTTTTGGTTTCCGTTTTATTTTCACCTTCCTGTGGCACCTTTACAAGATTTTGTATAACTTCCTCTGCGCTTTGTGCCCCTTCGTTTTGCTCAGCCACTTCACCTGGAAACCCGTCTTTATACAAGAGCTTGCTCAGTTTGGAATTCGGGTCTTTCAAATGCCTTTTAAGTAGCATAAAGGCCAGTGGTGGGTGGACTGCTAAACCAAACCAGCTTTCCGATACCCATATTCTTATTAACTCGTCTAAAACTTCATCCTCAATCTCACCATTTGGCTCAACACGCTCCAAAAGAAACCGCTTGATAAGTTCCTCACCACTAGGTGTTCTGTTCCATGGAATAATATAGCCTGCATTAGCATAAAAATAGGCGGGCAAGCTAGGATGTATATCTGCTAGCTCTTTGCGATAACTTTCTATGATACTCTTCTTTTGGTCTTCCATAGTATTATGGTTGTAAAGACAATAAGTCAGTAAGCGCATCGCTTTGAATAGCTGGTAGCGGGAGCTTCATCGGGATAAAGCGGAAATACACTTCTGCAGTCAGTCGGTACAGGTTTCTTTCGGATGCGCTTTCGGCAACCCGCTCAAAATAAACCTGTACTTCATCAATTACCTCAATCCTAACTACCTGCGTATTTGTAAGCAGTAATCTACTATAGTTAGGGTCAAACATTATATTACGCACTTCCAGCTCATTATTCCCAAAGACGCCGCCACTACCATAATGTGCATAACCAGGCGAAATCCTGTCCCGTTGAATACCAAAGTACACAGACGGACTAGCCAAAAGAATGTTTCCAAACTTTAGCGGCATGAGGTCATCCATGAAATTAACCGCAAACTGGATTTGCATGGCCGCAATAAGGTCATGCCAACGAGCACCTATTTGCGATTGAAGGTTCAAATAACCTGCAAAAGGTGCCACGTTGAAGGCAGTAGAATTAGCAGCAAGATAGCCTATGAATTGCCAATTGAGGTTGTGCAAAACATGCTCGACCATTGCGGTCGTCAGGAAGTCTACAGTTCTTTCGCGTGTGTCTGCAATGGTAAGCTCATGCGTGATAAGATCGGTTACGGCCAGCTTCTGGAACGGATAGTCTTGTACTGTGAAGGTGTATTCACGAAGGGGTTTAGGAGCACCTTCTCCAACTAAACCAGCCCTCCCCGTTACTGTGCTCGGATAAAAAAGACGAAGCGCATTATTAACACCAACACGGGTTATCTCAAACTGATCCATGAAGCGTCGGCCATCCCGTATTTCCGTTTCGGCCGTTTGATAGTATTGGTATTCGGTCTGTGAAGCTCTCGCTGTGCCCAAAGTACTGTGCCGATAAGCGGAGGCATACCGCATGTCACCAAACGAGAAAACAACGGGAGCGTCGGATTGGCCCGCCACCACATTCCGCAGCTTCCGCGTAGCCCGCTCAATAGCATGCAGACTAGCGTGCTGCGCAACCGTCTTGGCTGCTTCCTCCTTTTTCTCTACGTTGCTAACCTTAGCAAGCCGCTCTAAATCTTCTAACGCGGCCGCTGTGATCTCTATAGTTTGCTTGATGTCCATAGTTACTTACGGATTAGGTTTGTAAGGTTCGTAGTAAGTCTGTGCGTCAGCTTGGCAAGCTCACTCAGACTATGCTCATTCTTGGCTATATCACCCATGATGCCTTCCACCTTAGAGGCAACTTGCTTTGCCTCCTCAATCGCCGCCTCCGCTTGCTCTCGCATCTGCGCCATGCCCTGCTCTAAAGCCTCTAATCGACTGGTAAGGTCGGCAACTTGCTGCTGCAAAGCAGTCCAGTCCTCAATCAGCTTTTGTACACTTTGCTCAAGAGCCGCAATCCGCTCTTCTTCTTGATGTTTTGCAGTCATATCATTTAAATATACAACATCCGAATTTTTTTCTCCATTACATTTACAATCTTTATGCTGTTTGCCACCTTTACCTTTACCACCTCCACATCCACAATTCCGCACATTGTTCATGCATGCCAAAGGCTCCCCCTCCGGTGCTGCGCATGTATTGAACGCAGGAATACCTACCAAAGAAACCTCGTAAATCACAATATCGTCAAACCACTGGTCTCCATCAATCACTTCTACACTATCCGAAAACCACGAAACCGAAAGAGCTAATGTTTCGTCTTCAACTTTATTCTGATAGAATTCATCGTAAATATGAAAGTCTATGTAAAGTGCATCATTGAGATAGTAAAATCTATCAATATGTCCAGCCGCTTTGTATTCGGTAGCATCGGGGTAGTCGTGTTCCACATTGATAACATCCGAGCAAGCCCTTACCTTAGCCGTCCGTTTGACGCCTGTGCCGTTCTTAGATAGCTCACCAAAGCGGAAAAGTACGCCAGTGTACTTTTTAGGTTCTGTTTGATGAGCTACGATTTCTTCGGTGTGGGTATATCTCGTCTTCAGACTCTTCGTCATAATGCAAATTTACTTGATAAAGCCCAAAAAGTGCAGCAAGACGATCATCATCTAGCTCTTCTCCATCTAAGTCTTCAATCTGTAGGCTTTCTACTTTTTCTTTTTCGCGTATAGCCTTATATGCAGCTTGTCTCACTGCAAAGAAAACACCCGATCCGATGTACGCCATCTTAGCTCGCTCTGGATCGCATTTCAGCATAGACTTACAAATGCCCTGAAAAGCATCCGCTATGTAGTCTTCAATGTTTAAACCGAACTTACCAACCGCTCTCCCAATACCATTTGCGATGTATCCGAGATTAGACATCATTACATGAAGTGGCCATTTAGGATCGTGGTCTTTTTGATAGTTTCTTATGGCATCTGCAAGTGAAACTACACTTCCATCTGGATTTTTGAGGATGTATTGATTTTTGTGCTTGGTAAGATATTTGAATGCTTTGCTGACGGGCGTAGATTTCCAGTCGTCTATGTGCGGGCGCTTTTTAGCCATAGCCTACGGCCTTAAGGGCGTCGTCAATGCTTCGTACGACGAAGTAGTCGAAGCCATGCTGACGAAGGCGCTCGGCAAAGAGCTTCTGTGAAGCCCTAACCCGACCTGTCTTCGTTTTGACTTCCAGAAAGAAGACTTTCCCATCTTTCAAGACAATAAGGTCGGGAGCACCAGAGACGAAGCCTGCGTCTCTAACCCGACCTTTTGAGTATTGATTGGGGATATGAATAACAAGAAATCCTAAAAGATCAAGCGCTTTTACAATGGCAGTCTGTAAAGAGCGTTCTGAATTCCGAATGGCTTTCTTTTTCACATCCGTCTAGCCACAAAAAACGATTTCAGCGTCGCTTCCAGTATAAAAAGCGCATGGTTTAGTCCTTTTTGTCGCAAGTACTCTGCCACCTCTTCTCTTAAGCCAAGCAAATAGGCTGCCACTTCGTTGTCGCCGCCACCATTCCGCCTTATGTTTTTCATTTGCGCATACATGAAACCGAGAAAGTCGTCATCGGTTTGGTAATTCAAACGTGGGCTGGCGGGCTTGGGAGGCGGTTCCGGTGGTGGGGCCGGTGGGGCAGGCGGCGGTATTTGATTTTGTATGGGCGGTGGTGTAGGCGGTGGCTTGGGTGGTGCTGGCGGCGCTGGCGCAGGCGCAGACTCCAAAGAATTATGATTTGTGATGGGCGGCGCAGGTGGCTTCGGTGGTGGCGGCGCTGGCGGGGCTGGCGCTGGCGCTGACTGCGCCCTCACAGGAACTTCCTTTGGCGAAGGCGGTATGTACGGCTCCGCAAAACTAATCTTCTTGCCATTCAAAAGCGCTATCATCTTGATTGTGTTTATTTGGCTTTGTATATACTGGATTGCAGTATGCAAGTCCTCTTCTTTCAGTTTCTCATTCACGATGTCAATATACTCTGTGAGTTTTTGGATAGCTTGGTCTTTTTTATTTGGTGGATCTTCAAGAAAGTCTGTGAAGATTAGCTTGACATACCGCTTTACATCGTCCATGCTGATTTTTTCGCCCTCGTAGATGATGTCAGAGGCAGGCGGGTCTTCATTGACCGCCGCCTGCCCCTGCTGAGCTTTGTATTCTACATCATCCCAAGGGTCATCATCTTCTACCTCAAATTCATCCTCTTCCTCCTCGTAGCCCTCGTCCCAAGGGTCGACTCCGCCGCCGTTGCCCTCGCCTCCGCCTCCTCCTCCGCTGCCACCACCGCCGTTGTCATCGCCACCCTCAGGTGTCGGGCTGCCGTCGGGGTTGTCATCATCGTCGTCATCACTATTATTTGCGTCAGTAGTTTTTACATCGGAAACATTGGCTTTTGCAGTTTGCTCATTTTTACTAGTCTCGCATTGCTGGGCCTCCTTAATATCTTTTTCTTTTACCTTCAAGGCCACACTCATATCAATTATTTCATCAGGATTACTAAACAGATGTGATAACATTTTTATATCTTCAACATATCCTTCGTTTATTTCTGATTGCCATTCTTCCAAAGACATTTGTTTTATTTGGTCAAAAATCAATACAAAAACCCTTTTGCCTTTTTGTTTGTCTATTATTTGTTTTTCTATTTTTACATTATAACCAGCTGCTTTAGCAATTGCGTTTATTCCAGTTACATCGTTTGGATTACGACCAAGTACGGCACAGATGCGCCGAAGCTCGGCGGAGGCCGTAGCATCCATTTCTCTAACTTGCTGAAATATGTCGCGTAGCTTATACGGGTGGCCTTCTTGCACTTTCTCTTGCATAAAAAAGTCTGCCAGAAAACCAAACTCAGAATTGCGCATAGGTTCCAGCTTAGAAAACTTGACGACTTTTTCATATTCTTTTTCAACATTTAGCACCTTAGCAAGACGATAACCCCATCGGTACCAATCGGCAAAACGGATAGACGAGGGTACTGTTTTGGGCGCTTCTTCTTTGGCCACCCTCCTAAATAGCTCTATTAGCCCAGCCCTAGCTCTAACACAATTTTCTAATATAAACCTATTTAGTGCCTCACCAGCAGTACCAGGTTTATCATCAAATCGTATAAAGAAAATCCTATCTAAAAAGTCTTCCTTTATGTAATCTCTTATTTCGGTTACGGACACAACGACAGAACCAGTCAATGTTAATCTAACAACCTCTTCATCCCTAAATAGCTTGCGAAGCTCTGCTAACCCGCCCGTTATTTTAATTTTTAGCAGGTCAATAATATCTTTTATTGAATGATGAGCCTCGTCAAAATATGTTGTTTTTTGGAAGCCTGCAATTACAGCCACATAATCTCTATAACTTTGGCCTTTTGGTGTAGCCCAAGGTTGGCCACATTCTAAGTAAGCCAATCCAGTAGCAAACGAGCTTTTGCCAGCCGAGGGTTTGCCGATAAGGAAGTAGCCTGCATTCGCTATCCCTAATAAGGTTGGGAAAAACATAGAGAGGACAATCTTGTGGTCATGCTTCAAGCGATAACCAATGGTGCGCATGTAAAGTAAAAGAGCCGCTATGTTCTTGTCCCCTTCTCGCAAAATAGTCTCTGGAATGATAGGCGAACCCATTGTCCCAAACCTTGCATAAACACCTTCGGGCGCTTCCTCATAAGGCCACACCAAAAGCGGCGCACCAGAAACTGGGTAACAATATATTTTTCTATTGTAATGGCCCCATAAACCTTCTATACCATTTACAACAGCATATAAAAGTTTATCTTCTGGTAATACTATGCCATTGAATTCAGATATATCAACCTTTTCCAAAACGGCGGGTATTGCCGCCTCTACATCTTCTCTCGTAATCTTGCCTATATTCAAAGCATTATACAAATAACCAGAAAGATTTTCCACACCAATCAAACGCCCCCTTCTAACAACATAAAGCCTACTATTCCAATAAACCCACTTCTCGTTCAATAAAAAACTTACTATTTTGTCGTGCTTTGCGCTTTTAGGCGCTTTTTCTTTCTTTTCGTTCTGTTTTTCTTCCGTGTTGGTAGCTTGTTGTGTTTGTGCCAAGTTATTTTTCGGCTTATGGAGTGTTTCTTTTGCTTTTGGGGAGGCCATAATAACTATATTAGCCACTTGTTCTGGTAGTGAAGATAAAACCGAACGCAGGGGTTTTGGTCTTTTATTCCATTTAGGAAGGTCGCTGACTAATCTACTTATTTCAACTTCTGTATCAAAGCCTGCGGTAGTTTGAAATAGTTTAACGACCTCCCTAAGGACTTTTTCTATTTCTTCTGTATTGAGACCAGCGTTCCATAATACGCCAGCCAGCGATACAATATAGTTATGACGGTAGCCTTCGGGAATGGGAGGGTTCATTCTCCATAGACCCTTTGCCTCGTCGCAGCCGACGGCGTCGTAAATCGCCCAGCTTGGGAGCCAGTTCATGGGCATCAGTCCCAAATCCTCTCCCTCAACCCATTGATACCGATTGCCATTAGGATGAAAAGACGGTGGCGCCACCACATACCCACCAGCGCCCTTTAAATCCACTCCATCCTGTAGCCTTTTAGTAGGAATTAGCTCTCTTGTTAAATAATAAAAATGTCTTCCATGATAAAACACACCAGTTTCTTCATCTAAGTAGCCACCACCAGTTATGACCGAGCAAGTGGGGGGGAGCTTTTGCTCATCCGCTTCATAAAACCAGTCGCCGCCATTACGAGGGTCGAAGTCTAAGACACAGAAAAAACCGTGCTCGTACTGCCCCGTAACAATTGCGACATTGGCATCAGAGTACTTAGACCACCACTCTTGTATAATTTTTCGATCGTTGGTAGCTTGATTAGGCCAGTCTTTGACAAGTGGCTCTTTACCTCTGGGTTTTACAGGGAAAACCCGAAACCCAAGCTCCGCATACCGCAAAGCGGCACGCAGAAAAGGATTATCTTTGTTCTGCGTCGTCATATCACAGTCGGTTTTTGTTCTGCGTTTGCCCCTTCCGAGTAGGAAGGGGTTTTTTGTTTTGTGCCTTCTTCATCTCTTCTATCCATTGCTCCTTCATATTCATAGCGAAGTTTTGTAGCGCTGGATTGTTCTCCAAACTAGTGTCGGCAAGATACTTTTTAGCACCTTCTACAAGCCAAGCCAAAATACCTTCCTTTTCTTGCATAATAGCGTTGAAAAATTTATTCCCAAAGAGTATTTTGCAATAGCGATTTTCTTGGAACATAATAGGATAAACACGAGTTAGAAATGGGGCTGGATTTCCGTCAAGTGATGGAAAGCCCGATGAGGCTATAAAGGCCTGTGTAAGGCTATAAGCATACTCCAAGTTACCATACCAAAAATAGGGTATTTCGTCATGTTTGCATAGGTGTTTTAGTGCAGTTGTTTCCATAAAAGCACCATTAGGATAATCTTCACAATAAACTACTCTTTTCCCATTTAGTTTCCTTAGAAGACCCTTGTTGTAATGAGCGTTTTTAAATGCGGTATAGTGGACCGCAATAATATAATCTTCTAATATCAGGTCTAAAACATGCAAAAGCCATTCTTTATAAGTAAAGAGCGAACCATGAAGCCAGTAAACGCCGTTCTTAAGTCCAGTAAGTGCGCCGCCTAATGCCCATTGTAAATAGTCCGCTAAAAGCGTATTACCGTTTGTAGATATTCCCAACCCTTTGTAAAAGTTTGGAGCAATTGCGCTTGGGTTATATCGAGTTGACAGAGAATGAGTAAAAAACAGGTCTTTTTTGTCGTCGTGTTCATACAAATGGCCTGTTTGTAAATCTATTACGCCATTTGCCACAGACAAAAAACCTCTGGTTTGTAGTAAATCCGAAGGGTGTCTAACGATGTTGAATTCTCTCGTCTCAATAGACTTTACAAATGCTTTGTAAAAAACATCATCAGACACATTAGTCATCCAACTCC
>Ga0308411_10000616_pt1 | contig 23910 bp, 18 predicted proteins | sample HotsprottomLayer_2_FD_203530 | JGI IMG/M metagenome (GOLD analysis project Ga0308411, IMG submission 203530) | Hot spring phototrophic mat microbial communities from Octopus Spring, Yellowstone National Park, Wyoming, United States -... | ecosystem: Environmental > Aquatic > Thermal springs >... | reverse complement strand
GCATCACGCCAACATCGTGCCCTGGCAACTGCTGTGCGAGCAGACTGGGGCCGTGCTGCGAGTGATTCCTATCAACGAAGACGGCGAATTGTTGCTCGACGAGTACGAGCGATTGCTCAACCCGCGCACACGACTGGTGAGCATCGTGCATCTGTCCAACTCGCTGGGAACCATCAACCCAGTCGAGCGAATCATCGAGATGGCCCACGCGCAAGGAGCGCGAGTACTGGTGGATGCGGCGCAATCGGCCTCGCACCTGCCCCTGGACGTACAGCAACTGGACTGCGACTGGCTGGTCTTCTCCGGGCACAAGGTCTATGGCCCGACGGGCATCGGCGTGCTGTATGGCAAGGCCGAGGTGCTGCACGACATGCCGCCCTGGCAAGCAGGGGGCGACATGATCGACCGCGTCTCGTTCCAGGGAACGACCTACGCCCCGCCGCCGAGTCGATTCGAGGCCGGCACTCCGCACATCGCCGGCGCGATCGGGCTAGCCGCCGCCCTGGGCTATCTCCAAGATCTGGGACTGCAACGTGTGGCCGAACACGAAGACGCTCTGATGCGGCACGCCACCGCTCGGCTCCAGAAGATCCCTGGAGTCCGCATTGTCGGCAACGCCCTGAACAAGGCCGCCGCTCTGTCGTTTCTGGTCGAGAATCCGCCGCTGTCGCCGTTGGACATCGGCACTCGGCTGGATTTGGAAGGCGTAGCGGTACGAACCGGCCATCACTGCTGCCAGCCGCTCATGGATCGTCTGGGCATCTCCGGCACGACCCGAGCTTCGTTTGCCGTCTACAACACCCTGGCGGAAGTGGATTTCTTCGCCGACGTGCTGAGCAGCATCGTGGCCGAGAACAGCAAACGGCGATCGCTGAATTTGTCCGTGGATCACGAACGATGTCCAGCCGAGATCACGTTGTGCGGTGGAGCCGCCAACACCTGCCCTCCACGTCTAGAGATTCAGTACGCTCCAGCCGCTGGCGAGAGTCCGCAGGCCGTCGCTCGTGAGATTCTCGAAGTCTTCGATTTCCTCGATGATTGGAACGACCGCTATCAATATCTGATCGAACTGGGCGAGAAGTTGCCTCCCATGCCGGCGGAGTTGAAGACCGAGTGCGCTCGCGTGCATGGCTGTCAGAGTGTGGTCTGGCTCAGCGCACGACGCAAGCCGGGCAGCAAGGACGTGCTGGAGTTCCTGGCCGACAGTGATGCCGAACTAGTGCGTGGTCTGATCGGTCTTCTGGAGAAGCTCTTCAGCGGCCAGCGTGCTGGGGACGTGATGGCTTTCGATGTCGAGGAGTTCTTCCGCAAACTGGGTCTGGATCAGCACCTGAGTCTGAATCGTCGCAACGGCTTGGCCGCGATGGTGCAGCGTATCCGGCAGCATGCCCAGGCTCTGTGTGGGTGAAGCGGCAGCGTCGTCACCTTGCACTGGTCTGCCGGACAGGATGTGTGGTAGAACCCCAGCGAAGGTTCTCATTCTCCCCAGCAAGGAGGCTGGGCTATGCGCTGGATCGCCGCGTGCGGTTTCCTGGCAGTGTTACTGCTGGGCGGTCTGTCGAGTGAACTGATCCGCAACGAGGGATTACGCGCCCGGTTGGCCGAAGAAGTACTCGTCTCAGGAAACTGGCTGGTGCCCCACCTCGACGGCCAACCGCACCTCACGAAACCGCCAGGCATGAGCGTCCTGATTGCTCTGTGCAGCTTGCCTGCGGGGCAGGTCACGGAGTGGACAGCACGCCTGCCTTCGGTGCTGGCGGCGGCTCTGGTCATTGGGCTATTCGCCTGGACGTTCCAGCGGTGCGCGGGGGCGGGATGGCTCGCTGCAGTGGTGTTGCCGGCCTGTCCGCTGTGGCTGGATCGGCTGCCCTCCGCCGAGATCGATCTGGTGCAATTGGCCTGGGTCGCTGCAGCCATGCTGTGCTTCCTGCGAGCTGTGGAGGCGGCGGAGGCTTGCTCCACTGGCTCTCGCTCGACGCATACAGAGAGCCTGTGGTGGCTGGCGGCTCTGCTGTGCGTCGCCGGCGGATTCTTCACCAAGTGGACGGCACCGGCGTTCTTCTATCTCACGGTTCTGCCATTTCTGGCCTGGCGCGGTCAGTTGCGGTTGCTAGGGCGAGCGGGGCATCTGGGGGCGGCCTGTCTGTTCGTCGCGCTGACAGTTGGCTGGCTGGGGAGCGTCGCTCTGTCGGTGGGCTGGACGGAGGTACGCGACGCACTGAGTCGGGAGGCCCTGCTGCGGCTGTCGCCGAGCCATCATCCCCGACCGTATCCGTGGGACGAACTGCTCACGTTTCCGCTCGCGTTCCTGGCCGGCTGTCTACCCTGGGCCATTCTGGCGGCGGTCGCTCTGGTACTGCGTCCGCGTGAGGAGTCGGCGTATCGGCTGTGGCAGTTGTGTCTGGTGTGGCTGGTCACGTCGCTGGTGTTCTGGACGGTGGTGCCGGGACATCGGCCGCGACACATCCTACCGGCGCAACCGGCCGTGGCGGGACTGGCCGTCCTGGGCTGCCTGACATGGCGGCGATGGACGCTGTTGCCCACCTGGATCGGCAATGAAAAGTGTCTGAAAAATGCGCTGGCTGGTTTGCTCCTTCTGTGGTTGGGAGTCAAACTCGTCCACGTCGCCTGGGTCTTGCCGGCCCGCGTCGAGGCCCGACAGCCGCGACGCGCTGCGGAACGTTTAGCTGCGCTGGTTCCCACAGATGCAGTGCTGCACGTGCGCGGCCTCAAGGACGACGGGCTGCTGTTCTACTACGCCCGGCCGGTTTGTCGGTTGCAAGGCATGCCTCCTGCCGGGGCCTGGTGTCTGCTCAGCGAAAAAGAGTTTTCGAGCAGCGAACTCTGTCTAGCGGCCAGGGAGTTGTCGCTGCCCGGTTGGGGCCGACTGATCCCGCAAGCCTGGTTGCGCGACGGACAGGGCGAGTCGCTTTTGTTGGCCGTCGCACTGTCCGCAATCGATCTGGACTCCGATAATGCTCGATGAGATGGCTTCGTTGATTCTGAGCGGAGATTGTGCTGTGTCCTCTTTCGACCCACTGTCCATGATTCGTCCGCGTCGGCGGATCACCGGCATTTCGGCCATCCTGTTGCCGTTCACCTCATCGGGCGAAATCGACTGGCCAGGCTTCCGGGCACACGTCCGGCGCACTGCCGATGCGGGTCTGATCCCGGCGGTCAACATGGATACCGGCTACGTCAATCTGCTCGATGAGGCCACCCGCCTTGCGGTACTTCGCGAGACGCAAGCCGTCCTGAGTGGCGGACGATTCGTGGCCGGTGCCTTTGTCGCCGACCAACCGGGCGATCTGTTCCACCGCGATGCCTACCTGCGACAGATCGAACCCATCACTGCTCTGGGCGGTACGCCGGTGATCTTCCCTAGCTATGGACTGACCAGCCAGGCTGACGACGGAGTTGTCGCCAGCCATGAGGCCATCGCCCGACAGTGCGATCGCTTCATCGCCTTTGAACTGGGCCAGATGTTTGCTCCGTTTGGCCGCATCTACTCGCTGGAGACCTATCGCGGCCTGCTGGAAATCCCGGCCTGCATCGGAGCCAAGCACTCCTCGTTGAGCCGATCGCTCGAATGGCAGCGGTTGCAACTCCGCGATGCCGTCCGGCCCGACTTCCACGTCTACACCGGCAACGATCTGGCCATCGACATGGTCATGTATGGCAGCGACTACCTGCTCGGTCTGAGTACCTTCGCCCCGGATCAGTTCGCTCGTCGCGATGCTCTGTGGCTGGCGGGCGATCCGGCGTTTTACGAACTCAACGACGTGTTGCAGTACCTGGGGTTCTTCGCCTTTCGCACGCCGGTGCCCGCCTACAAGCACAGCGCGGCTCAGTTCCTCCATCTGCGCGGTTGGATCGCCAGCGATCGGCAACATCCCGCTAGCCCGGCCCGGCCCGATAGTGACCGTGCCATCCTCCGCGAGATTGGCAAACAACTCGGCATATCGGTCAGCGCGGAGTAAGACGGTTCAAAACCATCTCCCCTATCTGGGCTCGAAGATGCGACAGCAGACTTCGGCTCGCCATTGGCGGCCCTCGTGCCACGGCCCGAGGCATCGATCGCGATTCGCACAGATCAGCCTTTCGAGGACGAGCGTTGCCACAGAGCCAGCAGGCCACGCATCACTACAGGCAGCAGAGCCAGCAGCAACAACGATCCCAACACGGAGCCGGTCAGCACATCACGCGGCTGCTGGATACGTCCGAGTTCGGCACCGGCGTTGACGTAGAGGAACGAACCGGGCAACATGCCCAGCCAGGAAACCAGGGCAAAGGGCAACAACCGCATCGCCGTCAGAGCCATGCCCAGATTGATGAGGAAGAACGGAACCGCCGGAATCAATCGCAGCGTCAACAAGAACCACACACCCTCGCGGTCGATGCCGGCCTGGAGTTGCTTCAGACGACCTCCGAGGCGACGTTGTACCCAGTCGCGAAACAGATAGCGGCTGGCCAGAAACGCCAAGCTCGCGCCGCAGGTCGCCGCTGTGCAAGTCAGTGCCACGCCCAGCACTCGTCCGAACAGGGCACCTGCCACCAAGGACAGCAAGGCAGCGGCCGGCACCGACAAGGCGGTCAAGATCACATAGATCACAAAGAAGATCGCCGCAGAGGTCACCGGCTGTTCCGCGACGCGGAGTTTCCAGTCGTCCACCTGGCTGCGAATGCTCTGCCAGTTCAACAGGTCGGCCGCGCCGCCGGCGTAGAAGGCTACCACGCCGCCGACGAGTACGAGCAACAGCAGGCCGCGCAACAGCCCGAATCGCGGGGGAGACTCCGGCAAGTGGTCGTTGGCCATGCAGCAACAGCCCTCGAAAAGTTGAGCGATTTTCGTCACTATAGAAAACATCGCCTCGGACGAACCGGATTGTTGGTGAGGTTCAGCGATTTCGTGGTTGCTAGCAAAGGGAGACCGTCCATGCTGGATCCTGTGCGACAGGAAGTGATCGCCGGTGCCCACACCGTGGTGGTCAAGGTGGGCACCAACGTCCTGGCGCGATCCGATGGACAACTCGATCCAGACCGCTTTGCTGCCTTGGCGGCTCAGATCCACCGACTGCATGCGGCGGGCCGACGGGTGGCTCTGGTTTCCTCGGGAGCCATCGGAGCCGGCGTGGGTCGGCTCGGTTTGGGTAAACGGCCCACGGATCTACGGCAGTTGCAGGCCTGTGCCGCTGTCGGTCAGACCTTCCTGATGCAGGCCTGGGAGGAGGTGCTGGTCAAGCATGGCATCCCCACAGCCCAGTTGCTGTTGACAGCGGCCGACTTCGACAGCCGCACTCGCTATCTCAACATTCGCAACACCATTGTCACGCTTTTCGAGTGGGGCTGCTTGCCGATCATCAACGAAAACGACACAGTCAGCGTGGCCGAGATCCGCTTCGGCGACAACGACCATCTGGCTGCTCTGGTCACGAATCTGCTCCAAGCTCCGTTGCTGGTGCTGTTGAGCGTGGTCGATGGCCTGTTCACCGCCGACCCGACGGTCGATCCCTCGGCCCAGCCGATCCGCACCGTACCGATAATCGACGGAGCCGTTCTCGACCGAGCGGCCAGTACCCGCAGTGCCTTGGGATCAGGCGGCATGCCGAGCAAGTTGCGAGCCGCCCGACTGGCCACGGTCGCGGGCGAGTCGGTGATCTTGGCCAGCGGCCTGCGACCCGATGTGCTGGATGCCATCTTCCGCTGCGAGCCGGTCGGCACCCTGTTTCTGCCGCACTCCAACACCCTGCCGGCCTGGAAACGCTGGCTGGGCTACACCGCTCGGCCGCGCGGTCGGCTCATCGTCGATGCCGGGGCACGCAATGCCGTGCAACATCAGGGCCGAAGCCTGCTGCCCATCGGCATCGTCGGTGTATCGGGATCGTTCAGCAAAGGCGATGTCGTCTCCATCTGCGACCCAGACGGCGTGGAATTCGCTCGCGGTCTGACGAATTACCCATCAGGAACCGTAGATCGCCTGCGTGGCGTTCGCACTGAGCGCATTCGCGAGGTACTCGGTGCCTGCCCCTACGAGGAAGTCGTCCACCGCGACAATCTGGTAGTGGTGAGGTGAGGTTGCTGCTCTAGCCGTTGACGCAAGGTGGCTCGCTGGAGCGAGCCGCTCCGCGTCAGCGGGCGGAGTGCGCGCTCTCCAGGTGCTTGTGCGCTCTCCAGGTGCTAACGCAACCTGGCTCGCTTTGGTGAGCCGCCCCGTGTCAGCGAGCGGAGTGATGTCCTGGGGGAGTACGAAAAGCCCGCCGCGGGGTATGATAAATAGCAGTTCTCCGCGAGGCCACCCGGCGAGGCCGAATTCGCCAGACTGCACCAGAGGATCTTCGATGCTCGTTGTGATGAACGCACATGCCACGGCCGACCAGATCGAACAAGTGGTTGCTACCATTCGCCACATGGGGCTGACTCCCCATCCGCTGCCGGGCACGACGCGGACGGCCATTGGCATCACGGGTAACATCAGTGCCGTTGATCCTCGATCCCTGGAGGTACTGCCCGGCGTACTGGAGTTGCTCCGCGTGACCAAGCCCTACAAACTCGCCAGCCGCGAGATGCATCCCGACGATACCCTCGTGCGAACGCCTCAGACGGTCATCGGTCCAGGCACCTTCACTCTGATAGCCGGCCCCTGCTCAGTGGAAAACCAGGACATGATCTTCCGCACGGCCGAGTTCCTGCGTGGCCTGGGAGTGAACTTGATGCGCGGCGGGGCTTTCAAGCCGCGCACCAGTCCCTACGTCTTTCAGGGGCTGGGGCAAGAGGGACTCGACATCCTTGCTCGCGCCCGAGAGCGAACGGGGATTGGCATTGTCACGGAGTTGATGGACACCGAATATGCCGAGGCGGTCGAGCAGGCTGCTGACATCATCCAGATCGGAGCCAGAAACATGCAGAACTACAGCCTGCTGCGTCGCGTCTCGCGGTTGCACAAGCCGGTTCTGGTCAAGCGCGGACTGGCAGCCACCTTGGAGGAGTGGCTCATGGCCGCCGAATACGTCATGTCCAGCGATAAGTACAATGTGATGTTGTGCGAGCGTGGCGTGCGAACCTTTTCCGATCACAGCCGCAACACGCTGGATCTGTCCGTGATTCCGCCGTTGAAAAAGGTCTCGCACCTGCCCGTACTGGTCGATCCCAGTCACGGCACAGGCCGACGCGATTATGTGCCGGCGATGGCCCTGGCCGCTCTGGCAGCAGGGGCGGACGGCCTGCTCATCGAGGTGCATCCCGACCCGGATCGCGCTCTGTCCGATGGGGCCCAGTCGCTGGACTTCGCCACCTTTAGTCAGTTGGTAAAGCAACTGCACCGCTTGGCCGATGCCCTGGGCAAGACGATCAATTGACCAAGGAGCCGAACATGGCCGAGACAGCAAGCGTGCCGCCGTTGTTGGGAGAGTACACGCCACGACTGTACACGGTCGCCGATCTGGCGGCCCTGCCCGAACAGTTGCCCTCCGGCCCCGTCCGCTACGAACTGCACCACGGGAGGTTGATCGACATGCCGCCGCCGGGCGACGTTCATGGAGCCGTCGAATCGAAAATTGCAGCCGCTCTTGTCTACCAGGGCGAGTACGCCGGTCACGGCAAGGCGCGGAGCGGCGACGTGGGGATTGTACTGAACCAGAGTCCGGCACACGTCTTTGGAGCCGACGCGGTGTTTATCAGCAATGCTCGCCTACCGATACAGCGGTCGCCGGAAGGCTATCTGCTGACCATACCCGATCTGGTGGTCGAGATCCGCAGCAAGAACGACAGCCTAGCGGCACTGCAACGCAAGGCCGACGACTACTTGCAAGCAGGAGTACGAGTGGTCTGGCTGATCGATCCGCTGAACCGAGTGGTGAGCGAACGCCGCGTGGGGCAGCCTGAGCGATTGTATACAGAGACGGATACTCTGACGCTCGACGAGGTGATTCCCGGCTTTGCTCTGAGCGTGGCTGCGGCTCTGGCAGAGTGAGGAGCAGTTGCCGAACCCTGACGGAATAGGGGGCAGGAAACCGTGAGATTCGCTCATTTTCCGCGCTGTAATCTCTTGATCCTGGCAGCATCGTGACATATGCCCAACTGAAAAGCAGTCACCTCGGTATCGGGAAACCGATTGCCTCGAAATCAGGGGAGCCGTTGCCGTGAATGAGCAAGAGTGGCACAAAAGTGCGGATCTGTCGGCCATGATCGCCTACGTTGGGCCGGCATTCACTCTCCGCAAACAGCGTTTACTGGCGGCAGCCTGCTGTCGGCGGTTACACGAGCAGTTGAGCGATCCACGCGCCTGGGCCGGTGTCGAATTTCTGGAACGAGCCGCTGACGAGAAGCTCAAAAAAGCGGACTGGTTGGCTATCCGCGAGCAAATCGCAGAAGTAGTAAAGGCAGCGCAACAGCAGGAAGTGGCCGAGTCGCTGCGTGTCAATGCCGCTCGCGAGGCGTATCGGCAAGCGGATCGCGACGCGGAAAGTCACGAATATGGCGCCTTTCGCCTCTATGAGACAGCGAGCGAAGAAATGAGTTGCATCGTCAGCCATCTCCGCGCTCAGGCCACTAGTCGAGCCGTCGCGGCTCTGGCGGGACTTCTCGGGGAGGAACCGGATCTGGCCGCTCTTCTAGGAGAACTGGCCGCTGCTGTGGGACTGGTGCGACGGGCCAATGCCTGGTTGGGGCCACGCGCTGACCTCGAGCAGGCCGCTGAGGCGGAGGCTAGCCGCGGCCATCGCAAGTCCCGTCATAATCGCGCCTTGCGGATCAGTCGGGCGGCTCAGACCATTCAAAATGCCATCGAACAGGCCCAAGAACACGCAGGAGCCGTCGAAGAACGTGGTATTCGCGACGAAAAGAAACACCAATGTGCCCTACTCCGCGACCTGATCGGCGATCCATTCGCCGAGAAGCCCGCTGTCAAGCCTAGTTGGCTCCGAAGTAAACGCAGTGCTGTCAAGAAACTGGCCCAAACCATCTATCAACAGCGGAGCTTTAACCAACTGTTCGCTCTGGCCAACGCTCTAGAAGAAGCCGGCTGTGCGGAACCCGCGTTGCTGAACTATTGCCGACATCCCGGCGAACACGCCCGCGGTTGCTGGGTGCTGGATCTGCTTCTAGGTAAGGAGTGAACCGGCCGGATGCGTCAACCCCTGCTCTCTCTCGTGCAGCTGTGCTGGCGAGGGGGAGCAGGGGTTATTGGTATCTGTCGTGGCGAGCGATCACTGTTCGGGAACCGGGGGCGGTATCGTTTCCTCGATTGCCGTGCCAGGATGGCAGCACGTCACTGGTTCACAGCACATCGGTGCGCATCGGTGAAAACACTTGCGGTGGCAACAGCCCGACGACAGGGCAACTACCGCCAGTACGAATAGAACCCCAAGTTGACGCCAGCGCATGTGAGCAACTCCATTCCTTCGGGCGCGCCACGGCGCACCGTCCCTGCGAATCAGCCGGTTGAACCGTCGCCCGCCTGTGCCGAGACACCCGACCCGACACGCAGACAAGCACTCCAAGTATGCGCAGAGAAACAACGCAGGCAAGAAAGAGATAGCCCAAAGAGAAGAAATGAGCCAAGTAGGATGAGAAACTGTATCCACTAGGGCAATTCTTCCGAATAAGGAGATTGCCCCTGAGGAAAACAGGCGGGCGATGAGTGGAAGCGATCACCGACACGGCGGAGGAGCAGCGGGGGTCGCAGGCACGAACGCCGCTGTCGTAGGAGGAGGTGGTGGAGGAGCCGGTATCGCTACAGGAGCTCCAGAAGGCGGACAGCACGACGGTGTAGCACACAGCTTTCGACCACACAGATTCGAGCTGAGACAGCCTGTTGTCGCCCCAGCGAGGAACAACAGAAGGGTTGCGGTCAGACAACGTGTCAACATATGCGTATTCTCCAGGGTTGCAGGTAAGCCGACCGGGTTACCCGGCCTCCCCTTCTTTCATGGTGTGCTTGTACGCCGGTGAGTTCAATCCGAGTTGTCGGTGAACAGGGTGGTATCTGTTTGCCGGCGACATTCTGTATCGGCTAATACCATCACAACTATCGCACGATGGATACTCGGAACGCTGTAGGCATCAACTATGTCGATTGGACAACTGGTCATTTGCGAGTTATCTTTGAGCAACCCATGTTGCAGACAGGATAACGCGGCGGGGTTTCGCTAGTGGGACGAAATACTCGGCTATATTCTAGTTGCTCCGTCCCTTCTTGATAGTAGCTCGCAGTAGGTGTCGATATTCTCTGTCAAGGCAGGGCAGGACATGAGTTTCGTGCGAGAGCCGAATGCCGAGCCCATTCCTGGGTATCGATTGATCGAACCGCTCGGAAGCGGTGGCTTCGGCGAAGCGTGGAAATGCGAAGCCCCTGGGGGCATCTTCAAGGCGGTCAAGTTCGTCTTCGGCAATCTCGACTCGCTAGATGCCGATGGCGCACGCGCCGAGCAGGAATTCCGCGCGCTGGAGCGGGTCAAGGCGATTCGCCATCCCTTCGTCCTACAAATGGATCGCATCGAAAAGGTCAATGGCGAATTAGTCATTGTCATGGAACTAGCCGACAAGAGCCTGCATGATGCCTTTGAAGAGGCACAGCGAGCGGGACTGGTTGGCATTCCCCGCGATACCTTGCTGCGCTACATCCGCGATGCCGCCGAAGCTCTCGATCACATGAACGAGAAGCATGGCCTGCAACACCTAGATATCAAACCGCGCAATCTGTTTCTCGTCAGCGACCGCGTCAAAGTAGCCGATTTCGGGCTTGTCAAGACGTTAGAGCGGTCGGGCAGTTCGGGGCTGCTAGCGGCGGTCACACCGCTGTATGCCTCACCAGAAACCTTCACCGGCGAGATTAGCAGTCGCTCTGATCAGTACAGCCTCGCCATCGTTTACCAAGAGTTGCTGACCGGGCATCGGCCGTTCAACGGCAAAAGTGCCCGGCAACTCGCCAATCAGCACATGCAGGAGCCGCCCGACCTACGCGCCCTACCGGTCGCCGAACGTCCGATCGTCGGACGGGCTTTAGAAAAGGATCCCGAACGACGGTTTCCCAGTTGTCTAGCTTTCGTTCGTGCCCTATACGCCGCCCGTTCGCCGTCGTTTGCCAGTCTAGTACTGGATGAAGCTGCCGCGCCCAGTCATGCCCAGATCACGCTCGATCCCCTAGAAGGAATCCAGCTTGAGCCGGTTCCCGAGGAACAGCTCAGCCCGGTTGATCTGCCGGCAGTGGGCAGTCAGCTGACCGCCGACAACGAAGCGGTATCCCGTCTCGGAGTCACCGTGGCCCAGCCTTCCACGGGAGCCTTGCGGCCGACCCTGGTCATTGGTCTGGGAGGCTTTGGTCGCCGGGCTCTGATGGAACTCCGCTGTCGTTTCCTCGATCGCTTTGGCGATCTGGACAAGGTACCGATGATCCGCTTTTTGTACCTCGATACCGATGGCGATGCCATCAAGGAGGCCCAGCGGGGTGCGGCAGAAGTGGCGTTTCGGCAGCAGGAGGTCTATCACCTACCCTTACAGCCGCTGTCTCACTATCGTCGCCGACAACTCGAGCAACTCAGCGAATGGTTGCCCATTCAGAAGCTCTACGCGCTGCCCAGAAGCCTCAAAACCCAAGGAGGCCGCGCTCTGGGTCGGCTCGCCTTCTCTGGTCACTACCAACGGTTAATCAGCAAGATCAAACGCGAATTGCAGCACGCTTGTCATCCCGATGCCCTATATCAGACCGTCGCTCAGACCGGCTTGGCGATTCGTGACGACATCCCGCGCGTCTATGTCATTTGCTGTGGCACGGGAGGATCCTCTGGCTACCTGCCCGATCTGGGATACTCCTTACGACGCATTCTCCAACAGGCCAACAAGCCGGATGCTCCGGTTATCAGTTTTTGCTTCTGCGGCGCGCCGGATGATCCGGCTACGCCTGCCACGGAGTTGGCCAATCTGCACGCCACCTTGACGGAACTCCATCACTTTGCCGAGCCCCAGGTACTTTTCTCGGCCCAGTATGGCAGCGATGCGGCCCGGATCAAGGACGAAGGGAGTCCCTTTGATCAGGTCTATCTGATTCGCCAGCAGCATCGAACCCCCGAAGCACGCCGAGAAGGGCTGGCTCAACTGGGAAGCTATCTGTTCCATGAGTTGACCACTCCTCTGGGATTGCGTCTGGATCAATATCGCAATCGTCGCCGTCAGCCGACTATCTTTCGCAGTCTGGGCACCTTTGGCGTGTGGTTCCCACGCGGGTTACTACTGCGCTTGGCCAGTCGGGATGCCTGCAAGCATCTTCTCAGCGAATGGCAAGCCAACACCATGCTGGCGATGACCGCAGCAGAACAGGCTACCTTCGACGCGATCTTGGCAAGCGTTCTGTCCGATCCAGAATTGCAACCTGATGCCTTGGTTGCTCGGATCGACCTGTTAGCTGCTGAACAACTCGATGCGCCGGCCCGCGAGGCCTTGACCCGACAGTTGGCCAGCTTCGAGGATCAGATCAATCAACCCTTGGCCCAGGACGATCCAGGAGCGTGGGCCAGGCAAACCCTCTCGCGAATGCGCGACTGGCTGGGAACTGGCCTACCCTTGCCCGGCCAGACCGTCATGCAGCAACGCCGCAGTCCTCTGACGCGGGCTCTTGAGGCAGCCGTCACAGCTCTGATCCGCGAATGGCTGGGCCGCATCGATCAACTCTTGCAGTCGTTACTGGAGTACAATGGTCGACGACTGGCCCAGGCGGAATCGGCGATTCATCGCTGCATGCGGTTTTGTGAAGAATCCGCTCACGCTTACCAAGCTAAGTCGCGAAAGGACTCCAACATCAAGCAGACCCTGGAAGCTCTGGATCAGGCGGCTCAGAACTGTGCCGCCGGGGCAGGCACTTGGAGTCTGTTTGGCAGTCGATCGCGCAAGTTGCTGCGTACTTTCATCGCTCAGTTGACGGTCTATGCCCGGCAATGTCTGGTTGAGGACATTCAATCGGCTGTTATGCATTTCTATTGTGGACTGCGTGGCAAGCTAGCTGATCGACTCAAGGATCTCGATTGTTGCCGACAGCAGCTACGCGGCGTGCAAGAAGCTCTCACCACTCAAGCTGAGGCCGACGAGTTCGACACGGACAACGTCACCGACACGCTGACCTTCATGCGGGGACAGGCACCAACTGGTTTTGGAGCCGGTTGGGGAGCACCAGTCGGCCCTGCTCTGTCGCAGACTCCGCTCTCCTGCACAGAGGCCTACTGGCACTCCATTCGCGCTTGCAACACTCATCGCGTGGTTCTGCCGCAGGGCGAAAAGGAACTAGAAACGGCTGCTCGACGTTTCCTGGGCACCCTGAGTCCCGAAGCCTGGGCGCAACTCGACACGAGTTTGTGTGAGGAGGTGCTGATCCCCAATGGCGGGTTGCTCAAGTTGTGTCTCGATCAGAGCGATCTGACCCGTCATTTCGCCATTCCGCTCATCAATTGCGCCATCAATCGGTTGAGCGAACTATTGCCCATCACCGATGTGGCTCAGGTCGAATTGAATACCACAGACGACCTGTCCGAACGCGTCAAGCACTATCTGAAGTCAGCACAACCCTCCCTGTCGCACCTCGACCGACTGACGCATTCTGATCAGAATCGTCGAGCTAGTACAGGTTCCGGCCTTCGACTTCGGCCCGTGCTGATCGGTGCCGGCGAGGGAGAGGAAATGCCTTCGGTTCGTCCGGCTACAACCAAGTCTGATGCTGAACAGGTCTTTCTGCTGGTGCCCGGTAGTCCAGCTGGCCAGGAATTTGGCGAGCAGGCTCGCCAAGTTCTCGAACAGGTGCATCTGGTAAACGTTCCAGGTCAGGCCGACTTGGTCTTTTGCCGGGAACAGGTGGCTCTGCGATTGGAGGATCTGGAGGTGATCCTGGCTCCCAGTCGCAATGCTTACCACGAACTGAACCTCAACCAGTTGACCTCGCCCCACGCTCGCTTCGATATCTCCGACTGGACTCCCCTGGATCCTTGACCGGCATGCGCGTCGTCGGCGTTCTCGATGTGAAGGGAGGGCAGGTGGTGCGTGGGCAGGCCGGCCGACGCGAAACCTATCGACCGCTCATCAGCCCTTTGTGCCCTTCCGCAGACCCACAGACGGTCGCCGCTGCCTTGCAAAGGCGGTATGGCTTGCGAGAGTTCTATCTGGCCGACCTCGATGCCATCGCCGGAGCCGAGCCGGCCTGGGCGATCTATCGCTCGGTAAGTGAGGCGGTGCGAGGAACAGGCGAACAGCGGGCGGAGTTGTGGGTGGATGCGGGCGTTCGCACGGCGACACGAGCAAGAAACCTGGCGGCGAACGGGGTGGATCGAATTGTCGTCGGACTGGAAACCGTGGCAGGCCCGGAGGTGCTGGCTGAACTGGTCGTCGAACTGGGCGAACGGCTGGTATTTTCGCTGGATCTCAAAGATGGCCAACCTCTGGGCCTTCTCACTGGTTGGCCTAGTACCGAGCCGCTCGCCATCGCCGAGCAGGCCATCGCTCTAGGTGTTCGTCGGCTCCTACTGCTTGATCTGGCTCGCGTGGGCATGGCCACAGGGACGGGAACTGAGGAGATGTGCCGGTGGCTGGCCCAAGCACATCCGCACCTCTACCTGGCCGTCGGAGGCGGAGTACGAGATGAGGCCGACCTTCTGCGACTCCAGGCGTGTGGCGCGTCGGCGGTTCTGGTGGCCTCGGCACTGCACGAGGGGCGACTAGCTCAAGCACGCCATTCGTAAAAGGCCGACTGACCAATGTTTTCCTCAACCTCGACACGCAACACCAGCGGTCGGTAGTTGTGCTGCTCCTGCAACACCGTCAGCAACCGCTGGCCGATGTAGCGAGCGATCAGTTCGGCGGTAGTATTCTCGATGGGCAGTAGCACGCAATCCTCGCGAGGAAAAAGCCACTCGCGGTCGCGGTAGCGAACGTGAACCCGGTGATCGTCGGACTCGACACGGATGAAGGCATTACGAGTGGCCAGCATCATGCGATGATCGAGCTCGTCGGTGATCTCTCTGGTGCGCTGCTTGAGGGTAATGAAGTCGAACACATAATAGTTGTCGTCGAGTGCCCCCTCGACTTCCACGCTGGCTCGGTAGTTGTGGCCGTGCAATCGTTCGCAGCGATCGCCCTCATAACTGATGAAATGACCGCTGCAAAAGACCAAATAATCCTTGGTGACGCGGATCTTATAACGCTCGCTCATGGTTGCCTTTGTGGAGCAGGGGTTCAACAACAGCCTGCTGGCATTGTAGGCACCGCTCAAGGAGTCGTCATGCTCGCACGGAGTTTCTCGACGGCAAGCCACATCGCCTTGTGATCGGGATCATCGTCGATGTTCAGCCCCAGTCGTCGCGCTTCGGAACGGGCCTTCTCGTCGCTTTGTTGCTTATGGACACGGAAGTACAGATACCACAGCCCGCCAGCGACGGCTCCGGTCTTGTCGGAGACAAAGATGGGCTGGTTGTCGGCTTCCTCGACGATGCGGACGAAATCCTCGTAGATCGACTGGGACAGCGTTTTGGCGGACACTTCGAGACTGAGGAACCGCAGTCCAGCAAACTGTCGGCGGGCCGCTGCGAGATCCTCGCCGGGGGCGTAGAGGTGCAAGACCGACTTGTAACCGCGCCGTTTGAGCCACTCGATGCCGGCAGGGAACGGCCGAATACCTGTGGCGATGCCTGGGGCGACCTGAGCATAACCGGGCAAATCGACGGTATCGGGCAGTTCACTGTCGGTGGTGGTGCCGCCTCCCTCTTTTGACGGAGAGGGATACTGAGAACGTCGATCCGCATCTGAAGGAACAGGTGGCCCCAGATTGGCGGCAGGGGGAGACTCAGTCATCGATCCCGGAGACGGGGTGGATGCCGGTGGCGGTGCAGGCGGAGGGGCCGCTGCCGGGGGAGGTGTCGGTACGCCGGCACCAACGGGCGGAGCTGGCGGCGGAGGAGTCAAGGCCACAGGTGGCGGAGCCGTCGTCGCTGCTGGAGGGATCGGAGCAACTGGCTGCAACCGTCCAGGGGGAGCTGTGCCACAACTATTGCAACCGGGCCGACCGGCTATATAGTTGCCACAACGATGCATCGGACAACCTGTCAGGTTGACGAGTGTCAGCAAGGCTCCCACCACAAGGTATCGCCGCGACATGACCGCTCCTCCCTTCACTGTTCCACATTCTGATTGTACGTCGGCACGAGCGACTTCCCTAGCGCACAGCAGCCCTGGCATCGGCAAGACGACTGTGGGAATGGGCAAGGCGTAGCGGTCGAGGCGACTGTATCGGCACCCCGAGGTGGTTCTCGACCTAGAAGCCGGCAAAGGACTCTAGTTGCACGCAGCTGCACGCTCGCAGGTTCTGCGCTGTGAGCGAGGCGATGCCGGGACATCTCAATCGCGAAGTCGATAGCCTTCGCGTATGGCTTCCTTCATGTCGCGCACGGCGCGTTCCATGCCGACCAGTACGGCTCGGCTGACGATACTGTGGCCGATGTTCATTTCCTCGACCTCAGCGATGGCGGCCACGGCTTGCACGTTGTGGTAGTTGAGTCCGTGTCCAACGTGAACGTGCAACCCCAGAGCGGCGGCCTGGCGGGCGGCTCGGGCCAGTTTGTCCAACTCGACCGCCCGCGCCGCTTCGCCGCGTGCCTCGGAATAGCTGGCGGTCTGCAATTCGATGGCCTGGGCCTGGAATCGGGCACTGGCTTCCACCTGGGCCTCGTCGGGATCGATGAACAGCGAGACCTCGATGCCTGCGTTGCGCAACTGGTCGATGGCCCGTCGCACGGCGAGTTCGTGGCGGATCACGTCCAGCCCGCCCTCGGTGGTCAATTCTTCGCGACGTTCCGGCACCAGGGTGGCCTCATCGGGGCGAACTTGACAGGCCAGCGTCAGCACGGCATCGACGGCCGCCATTTCCAGATTGAGCCGACTCGTCACCACCTGACGCAGCACTCGCAAATCGCGATCTTGAATGTGCCGACGATCTTCGCGTAGATGGATGGTGATACCGTCGGCTCCTCCCAGAGTGGCCAGCACCGCCGCCGCGACCGGATCGGGTTCGCTGGCCCGTCGTGCTTGTCGCAGGGTGGCGACGTGGTCGATGTTCACTCCCAGACGAATCATAGCGACACCTTTCCGTTGGGTTGCACAACGCCTCTGATGCTGATGGTATTGCCTGGAGACTCGCGATGCTAGAGTCCCTGTGCTGCCTAGGAGCGAAAAAGCCGATTCTAACGTCTGTACCGTTCTTGCCGTCCCAGTATAATGAGCCGATGGATCGCATGCTAGTCTTGGTTCTCTCCCGATGGCACAGGAGCCATTTGGTCGTGCTAGGTTTGTCGCACGCGATCGTATCGCCGTAACTCTCTCCCAATATCTTCCCGCATAGCTAGATGGAACATGAGGATTCTCTTTTGCTGGGACAATGTCGCCGAGGCCGAACTGCTCCAACTGTATCTGGGCAGCGGTGATGAAAATGGCGTGGTTCAGGCCCACAGTGCCGAAGACATGCTCAAGAAGGCTCGCACGCAAACCTGGGATGCGATCCTGTTTTCGCTGGCCTATCCAGAGAATGTCGAACAGGGATTCGAGTTGTATAGTCAGTTGCTGACAGTGGTCGGCCATACGCCAATAGTGGCGGCGTGTCGGCCGCAGGAGATGATCAATCTGCCGCGCTTTCTGATTCGCGGTCTGCGGTTCTACATCTATCGCGATCCGCAGGGCGATTTCATGTTCCTGGTCAACGCGACGCTAGAGTCGGCCATTGCCGCCACTCGTGCCGAGGAAGAGCGTAAACTGGCCGAACAACTCCGCGAGGAGATCAACGGCGTGCGATTGTTGCAGGAGGCCATCATTCCTTCAGGGCTTCGCGCTCCCAAAGGCTATCAAGCGGTGGCTCGCTACGAACCGGCCCAGTTGACGACATTGAGCGGTCAGCCCGTCGTCATGGCGGGCGGCGATTACTACGATCTGTTCACGGTGGACGATCACACGCTGGTGGCTCTAGTGGGCGATGCTTCGGGGCACGGCTTGAAAGCCTGCATGTCGATCATGACCATGCACACACTTGTCCGCATGCTGGGTGCCACCCGCTTCAACGACACGGCGAACTTCGTCAGCGACATCAACTCGAAGTTGTGCAGCAATTCCATCGTGCAGTCCGGCGGTGGCTTCATCACCCTGCTTTATGCCGTTGTCGATACACGCACGCATCGCGTGGTGTGGACGAGTGCCGGCCATCCACCGCCGCTGTTGCACCGACTGGACACCGACGAGGTAGAGCAGATCGGCTCCAAGGATGACGGCGGCATGCCGTTGGGCATCGTCGATGGTATGGAATACTCGGCTCTTGTCTTCCAGATGCCGCCCAACAGCCGATTGCTGCTCTACTCCGACGGTCTAACCGATGCTCTGGCTCCTGGGGAGACAGAAGGGGGCAAGGCCTACGGCGTGGCCGGCATCTGCGCCGCCCTCCAAGCGTGTCGGCATCGCTCCCTGCAAGAAACGCTCGATCATCTGTTCGCCGATTCGCACCAGTTCACGGGTGGGATGGGCCGACACGACGACACCTCGGTGTTGCTGCTGCAACGCGATGCGTAGCACCACCTGGCTCTATGGGGAGCCGTTCCCTACCTCTCCCCGAGACCCATACAAGAGCGGGGGGTTTTGCTTGACAACCCGCCTCTTTTGCCGCAACATGGCCTCTTGACCAACCAACCTGCCTTCCTCACTGGTTCCGAGCGAGAACGAACCATGCCGGCCTTCCGAACTGCCTTGATCGCGTTGCCGCTGTTGCCCCTGCTACTTCTGGCCGCTGGACCGCCTCGTGAACACTGGCACAGCCTAGTCGCTTACCCGACTCAGGTCGTGCTGACTGGGCCGCGCGCTGAACAGCGTCTGGGCGTGCTGGCCACCAATGCCACAGGACAGCAACGCGATCTGTCGCGTCAGGCGCGCTACTCGATCGCCTCCGAACAGATCGCCACCGTGTCGGCCGACGGCGTGGTGCGTCCCGTCAGCGATGGCACCACTCAGCTGACCATCCAGGCCGGCGGTCGGCAGGTCAGCGTGGCCGTACATGTTCGCGGGGCCAGCAAGGAATCGCCGGTCAACTTCACCCGCGAAGTCGAGGCCGTTCTCACCCGTGCCGCCTGCAATTCCGGGCCGTGCCACGGTGCCCAGCATGGCAAGGGCGGTTTTCGCCTCAGCTTGTTCGGCTTCGATCCAGAATTCGACCATTCGCAGATCGTCCACGGTGCTGAGAGCCGACGCATCGTGCTGTCCGATCCAGAACGCAGCATCCTACTGCAAAAGCCGGCCCTGATCATGGAGCACGTCGGCGGCGAACGCCTTCGGCCCGGAACTCGGCCCTATCAGATCCTCAAAGCCTGGCTCGAAGACGGTGCGCCGGCCCCCGGCCGCAACGACCCAACTATCGAATCCGTCGAGGTCTGGCCGGCGCGTCGGTTGATGCAGCCTGGCGAACAGCAACAGGTGCTGGTCACCGCGCGCTGGAAAGATGGACTGGTCGAAGATGTCACTAGCCTGGCTCAGTTCGATGCCCTCAACGAAGCCATCGCCACTGTCACCCCCGACGGCTTGATCACCGCTCGCGGAGTGGGCGAATCGCACATCATGATTCGCTTCGCCGGACAGGCCAGAGTCGTGCAGGTCACCTTGCCCTATACGACCGCGCCGATGCCCGCGATGCCCGCTCACAACTTCATCGACGAGAAACTCATCGCTCGCTGGCAGCAACTCGGACTTTCTCCCTCTGAGTTGTGTTCGGACGAAGAATTCCTCCGGCGGCTCTATCTGGATGCCATCGGCACGCTGCCGACTCCCGACGAGATCCGCGCCTTTCTGGCCGATCAGCGACCCGATCGCCGCAATCGCGCCATCGATGCCGTGCTGGATCGGCCCGAGTTCGTCGATTTCTGGGCGTTGAAATGGGGCGATCTGCTGCGGATCAATCGCGATCTGCTCCAGGAAAAGGGCATGTGGAGCTTCCACAACTGGATTCGGGCCGCCCTACGGGATGGCAAACCAATGGATCGCATCGTCCGCGAGATCATCACCGCTGAGGGCAGCACCTTCACGGAGGGGCCGGCCAACTTCTATCTCGCCTCTCGTACTCCCGCGGACTGGTCGGAAACCAGCGTGCAACTGTTCCTGGGCGTGCGGATCGGCTGTGCCCGCTGCCACCATCACCCCTTCGAGAAATGGAGCCAGGACGACTACTACGGCATGACCGCGTTCTTCGCTCGCCTGGGCACCAAGAACAGTCAGGAGTTCGGGCTGTTCGGCCGCGAAACCGTGGTGTTCCTGCGGCCCACCGGCGAGGTGACACATCCACGCAAGGGCGGCGTGGTTCGGCCGCGTCCCCTGGATGGCCCGGTTCTCGACGATCCGCAGGATCGCCGACGGCAACTCGCCGACTGGATGACCTCCGCCGACAACCCCTTCTTCGCTCGCAATCTGGCCAATCGCTTCTGGGCCTACACGATGGGACGCGGCCTGGTCGAACCCATCGACGATCTGCGCGAAACCAACCCACCGAGCATTCCCGAGTTGCTCGATGCCCTGGCCGCCGAACTGGTCGCGCAGAAATTCGATCTCAAGAGTTTCCTACGCACCATCTTCCGCTCGCGTGCCTATCAGTTGAGCAGCAAGGTCGCTCCAGGCAACCGCGCCGATGCCAGCAACACTTACTACACCCGCTATACCCGCAAGCGACTGACCGCTGAGCAACTCGCCGATGCCATCGACTTCGCCACGGGCACCGTGGAGAAGTACCCCGGCCTTCCGCTGGGGACGCGAGCGATTCAGCTTCCCGACACGCGTGTGCGGTCGTTCTTGCTCGATGTCTTCGGCCGGCCTGCTCGCCAAGTGACCTGCGAGTGCGAGCGAACTGCCACCCCTAACATTGCCCAGGCTCTGCACTTGCTCAACGGCGACTTCCTCAACCGCAAGATCGAGCAGCCCACCGGCCGGGTCGCCCGATTGCTGACCGCTCGCAAGAAACTGCCCGAAGCGGTCGAAGAGTTGTACCTCGCCACGCTGTCGCGTCGGCCGACCGCCCAGGAACGCGAACGCGATGTCGCCTGGATTCAGCAAGCCGCCTCGCCACGCGAGGGATTACAAGATCTGCTCTGGGTGCTGATCAATCGTCGCGAATTCCAGTTTAACCAGTAACCGCCCCCATCGGCGCAGGCATCGAACCGATCTGGAACCCCGCAGAGGCGGTTGTTTCAGATCGGTTCGTTTTTTTGCTGATATACCCGGCAAAGGGGGAAAAACTATTCAAGCTCGCCGATTTCGTCGCCAGCGACGATAGGCGAAGCCGCCCAGCAGGGCAGTGGCACCCAGCAACAGCGAGGACGGCTCGGGAGTGTCGTGGACATCGTTGTTTCCCGTGGTGCCGATATCCGTCGTGCTAGACAGATCGGTCACGCTGATCCGTGCCGACAGCGAAGCCTGGCTCAACCCAGGAGCTGGGACATCGACCGTGATAGGATCGATAGTGACAGTATAGAGGTGATTGCCCAGAGTCAGTTGCTGCGTGGTCGGCTCATGGAACAGAGCTTGGAGCGTCGATTCACTCCACGTCAAAAAGCCCAGCACCGTACCCGAGAAGGTGACCAACCCAGACTGGTCGCCCTCGGTCAGCTTCAGATCGACCGAGAAGTCGGTGTTGAAGAAATCGGGTTGCTCATTGCTGGCGTTGGTAGTCACATTGGCACCGAAAATGCTGACCGGCGAATCGGCACCAACCACCGTCGAGATGGAACCGCTCGGCGCAACCGCAAAGGTCACTGACCCCGAGGTGCCATCGCCACCCGTCAGCACAGCTGAAGGCCTGAATGTCCACTGGTAAGAGAAGTCCACCGGGACAGGATCAGCCCAGGCATGGGATTGTCCCAGCACAACCAGAACCGACAGCAGCAAAAAACCGGCTGTACGGCGTTTCATGGAGTGGATCCTTTCCGAGAAGGGGTAGGGGGGAAACCCACAAAGAGGTCGATCCACGAAAGCGGGCGGGATACTACAGGGCAGGTCATCGCAAGTCAATACCGTGACAGCAAGTGATTGCTTGTACAAAGGTTGTACAGTCGGCCCAGCGGAGCCAGCTTACCCGAATCGCTCAAGAGATACGGGTTAGGATCGAGGTCAAGAAAGGTTGTAGGCGTGCCGCGGAGTACAGGGGAAAAGGGTAGTCGCGGCGAGTCAGGACGGCTCGGGCAGACAGGTTCGCTTCCATCACGCGGAGTTGCCGAGCTACCTCTTCCCTCTGGCTTGCCACGCCGGTACGGAGTTGTTCATCTAGACGCTGCAAGGCGCGGAACCGGGCACGTCGGCCAACCCGGTCACTGGGTTGCTGACCGATCCAGGCATGCCATTCGTCCAGCACTGTCGCCAGACGAGTGCGTGCCGAGAGGTCGAGGTGCCGCTGCGGATTGTGATATAGATCGCGGAGCAACTGACGGGTTCTCTGATAACTCTCAGCACTGACCTCGGGCAAGGGCAGCCCGAGCCAACAGGTTGCCGAGACGACCACATACCCCGGCAGTTCGATCCCCCAGAATCGTCGGACGATGGCATCGGTCAATTCGTCGTACTTGCCTCCACCGAGACCGTGCAGGAACAAATCGCCGAGCAACAGTCGGGCGAACAGAGTGGTCGTCAAGGCCCGAGTTCGGATCAGCCGACCGGTGTCGGTCAGTTGGCGAAACGCCGAGAGAAATGCCGTGCCTCGAGCCGGAGTGGGTAGATCGGGCCAAACCTCGTCTCCGCACCGCAGTTGCAGTCGATCTGCCGCCAGCCGGGCAAACAGCCGCTGTCGTCGGTTAGTGTCGCGATGCCAGCACCACAGAGGAGCCTCCAGCCAGTCCCCCTGGCTGGCCAGATCCGGAACGGGGTGACGGCGACTGCGTATGCCATGCGCTCGGCGATACTCCTGGACGACGGCATTGTAGACAGCCACGAAACGCGGCAAATGGCTCAGGAGTACGCCGACGAGCCAGGCAAAGGAGTCGGTCTGACACAGAACACTGATCGGCACTTCCAGATTGTGACAGCCCCAGGCGCGTTCGAGGTGGCGGCGAGCGGCAGCAAAGGCGGCTCCCATCTTGCCATCGTGTCCCAGTTGTCGCAACACCTCGGGCCAGAACTCGGCAATCAGCGGTTGACTGTTCCAGGCCGCCAATCGTTCGCACACCTGATCAGCGAAGTGGGCAAACAGTGTCGCATCGTGAACCGAGCGTGTCTCCCAGGTTTCCTCGCCCTGCCAGTGATCGAAGGCCAGCGTGCCCAGCCGAGGCGATTCGACGGGAGGCAGTGGCAGAGGGAGGCGAGTTGTCTTGACGGTGTCATTATCGACGATCAGGTTGACAGCCAGGGCACGGTGCCGCTGAGCGAGGCCGGCCAAGGCAAAGTTTTTGATCCACACCCCTGGATGGAACAACTCCGGCTGGTGTCCAGCGAGCAGCAACGGCGCGTTGTCGTCCGCCTGCGATGCTGGCAGAGGTTCGCCACGATTGGCCAGATAGTGGCGGGCAGCGGCTAGTAGTTCCTGTCGGGCCAGACGGCGAATCTGGGCCAGATCGGCAAGTGTGGCAATCGGTTGCCGATCCAGGGTAGAGCGAAGAGCCCGATTTCGGGCGAGTAAATCGCCCACTTCCTCCAAGGGCGGTAGAGCGAGAACGGCACCATCGTGCCGTGGGGCACGCAAGGAAGCGATCACGAGGCAGTGCCCACCGAGAGTGGGGTTTCCGGACTGCAACCCAGAGCGGCCGACAATCTATTGAAGCGGAAGTCAGCCTCGGCCTGGGCGATGACCTTGCGATAATAGGCCAGACGAGCAGTGGCATCGTTCAGCACTCCACCGAAGGCTCGACTGGGATCAAGATATAGCCGGGGTATACCGACCTCGCG
>Ga0308411_10000614_pt1 | contig 23927 bp, 19 predicted proteins | sample HotsprottomLayer_2_FD_203530 | JGI IMG/M metagenome (GOLD analysis project Ga0308411, IMG submission 203530) | Hot spring phototrophic mat microbial communities from Octopus Spring, Yellowstone National Park, Wyoming, United States -... | ecosystem: Environmental > Aquatic > Thermal springs >... | reverse complement strand
CCAGTGGGCGCGAACGACTGCGAGTGTTGTTGATTGCCGAGGCCTGCAACCCTGCCTGGAGCAGTGTACCGCTGGTGGGCTACAATCTGGCCCAGGCACTAGCCTGCCGTCCTGATCTGCAGATCACCGTAGCAACCCACGTCCGCAACCGACCGATGCTGGCCGATTCGGAACTGGCACAGCGGGCTTCCATCCACTATGTGGACAACGAATGGCTGACCGGCCCGTTGTTCCGCCTGTCGAAGTGGTTACGCGGCGGAACGACGCTGTCGTGGACGACCGTAACCGCCCTGGCCTGGCCCAGCTATCAGGTATTCGAGTCTGCCTTGTTTGCTCGCTTCCGCCGGCAACTCGAAGCCGGATATTTCGACCTCATCCATCGCGTCACCCCTCTGACACCGACCATTCCCAGCCCGTTAGCGGGCTGGGTTCGCACGCCTATGCTGCTCGGCCCGCTTAACGGCGGGTTGCCCTGGCCGACCGAATACCCCGAACTGCGGCGTCAGGAACGCGAATGGCTGACCCCACTGCGCGGACTGTACCGCAAGATGCCCGGCTACGGCACTTGCTGGCGCCATCTCGCCGGTGTCGTGGCCGGCAGTCGGCACACCGCGACCGAGATCCCCGCAGACTTTCGCGGCCGACGATTCTACATACCGGAAAACGGTATCGACCCGACGCGATTTCCGCTCCAGGGAGCCTCCCAGCCGACAGGGAAACGATTCCGCTTTCTCACAGCGGGCCGACTGGTTCCCTACAAGGGAGTTGATCTGACGCTGGAAGCTCTGGCTGGCAGTTCTCTGCTGCGCCAGCAGAGCGAACTGGTGGTGATCGGTGACGGCCCGATGCGTCAGTCCCTGGAAAACCAGGCCGCTGCCGCCGGGCTGACCGATTGCGTTCGCTTCCTAGGCTGGTTGCCGCAAGCGGAACTGGCCAATCAACTGCGGACTGCTCAGGCGTTCGCCTTCCCCAGTCTGCGTGAATTTGGCGGCGGAGTGGTTCTGGAGGCGATGGCCAGCGGACTGGCTCCGGTGGTGGTCGGTCACGGCGGGCCGGGCGAACTGGTCGGCGACTGTGGCGTGGTACTGCCCTTGCAACCGCGTCAGCAACTGGTGGCCGACTTGCGACAGGCGATGGAATCGCTGGTCAGCGATCCAGGCCGAACCCGCGCCTTGGGACAGGCCGCCTGCGAGCGCGTACGCAACGAGTTCACTTGGGAGCGAAAGGCCGACCGTATCGTGGCTGCTTATCGCGAGGTGCTGCAAGGCGACTCCGCCCGATGACGCCGGGCGGCTCGCTGGTGAGCCAATCCATCTCAGCGATAAGAGAGAACGGAAAGGACGAACTGCTTGTTCTACCCGCTGTTTCTGATCCTGCTGTTGTGGACGGTGGTGACCGCTCAGAAGCACGGCCCACGTTCGGCGATTTGGCTGTGCTGGATGACGGCTCTGCTGATGTGCCCGACGTGGATCATGACGCGCTACGGCGGCTTGCTGCTCGATCTGCGGACGGCGACGGCTGTGGGCGTGCTGATCGGGTTTGCTCTGGCCGGCCCTGGGCAACTGAGTGCCTCGTTTCGCCAAGTGGTGCTGGGAGACGTGTTGGCCCTGTTCTTCATTGGGGCACAGATCCTGTCGCAATTCACTGTAGGGCCGTTCACTCCGCTAACCGGGCCGGAGATGCTGCGACGCATGCTATTGCCCTATCTGATGGGCCGACTGTGCCTGAGTTCCGCCGAGGATGTGGATCGCATGGTGCCGCTGCTGGCGAAACTGTGCCTGATTCTGTCGCTATATGCGGTCGTCGAGGGAGTGAGTCGGGTTCACATCGTCAACAAGATGCTCGGCAAGTCCTATGGATTGCTAGAACAGGGCGAAGGCTACCGCATGGGGCTGAAGCGTGCCCAAGGGCCGGTCGATCACCCGATCTTCTTCGGCATGATGCTAGTGATGCTGTTTCCCTGGTCGATCGAGGCGATGCGACGAGCGCGGGCCGGCCGAGGGCCACGCTGGTGGATCTGGGTGCCGATCGCGATGGCGGGCGGACTGTTCGTCACCGTCTCGCGAGGAGCGCAGATAGCTGCCCTGTTCACCCTGTTCGCCACGCTGTGGTTTCGTCGTCCGCGCTGGCGGGTGGCGGCTCTGATCGGTGCCGGGCTGCTGGCCCTACTCGTCTACGCTAACAAGGATCTGGTCAAGGATCTTTCGGAAACCATCGCCGGCGAGAAGACTGAGGAACCCAAGATCATCGTCATCGACGGCGAAGAGGAGATCTACAACGGCACGACACATCGCGTGTTGCTGTACAAGGTGTACCGCGAGGCCATCGAACGGGTGGGCTGGCTGGGCTACGGCTACTCGCTGCTCCGCGTGCCCCTCGACCCGGAATACGAACAACGCTTCGGCTCGATCGACAATCATTATCTGCTGCTGCTGTTGCAGCACGGCTGGCTGTCGATTGTCGGGTTTCTCAGTTTGGGAGGCTGTTCTCTTCTCTATTTGATACGCGCGGGGTGGAATCCGCGGTATCGGCAGGCCGGAGTAGCCGGCGCGATGGCCGGGGCGATGGCTGCTGTGCTGGTGCTGCTGTTCTCGGTGTGGTTCTCGCCCGATTTCGCCTCCGTGTGGCTATTCAACGCGGGACTGGCAAGCTCCTTGCATAGTCTTCCCAGCAAGTCGGGATGGCAGTCGTCCGAAGCCCCGCCCAGTCAGGCAGCACAGGAGCCGATTCCCATCCCCGTGCCCCGTGCGGTGCCACGACCGAAGTTGACGGCTGGCCACGCGCCGATTCGATCTCTTGTCAAGACCCTGGAGAACGCATGAGTTCCACCCCCCGCTTGCTGATCATCACACCGGCTCGCGACGAGGCAGCCTTCATTAGCCACACCCTGCGAAGCGTAGCGGCTCAGACCCACCGCCCGGCTCGCTGGATCATCGTCGATGACAACAGCAAAGATAACACCGCCGAACTGGCCGAGGCCTTTGCTCGCCAGCATCCGTGGATCGAGGTGGTACGTCGGAAATCGACGCCGCAGCGACGCGTCGGGCCGGGCGTAGTCGAAGCCTTCTACGACGGACTATCCCGAGTCAACCTGAGCGAATACGACTACATTTGCAAGCTCGATGCCGATCTGGAGTTGCCGCCCGACTACTTCGCCATCTTGCTGAGCCGCTTCGCCGACAACCCTCGACTGGGCACCGCCAGCGGCAAGTGCCTGATTCCGGTCAACGGCCGATGGGTGCGCGAACGAACCGGCAACGACTTCTCGCACGGTGTCGCCAAGCTGTATCGCCGGGAGTGCTTCGAGGCCATTGGCGGCTTCGTCCGCGAGGTAATGTGGGACGGCATCGACTGCCACCGCTGTCGGATGCTCGGCTGGGAGGCGGTCAGTTACGACGAGCCGGCTCTGGATATTCGCCATCTGCGTCAGATGGGATCGTCCTTCCGCAGCATCTACCACGGCCGGATGCGTTGGGGACGCGGCCAGTATTTCATGGGCACGCACCCGCTGTATTTGCTAGGCATCACCGCCTATCGGATGCTGGAGCGACCGTGGATCGTCGGTGGTTTGTGTCTGTTCGCCGGCTATGTCGGAGCCTGGCTGAAGGGCCAGCCGCAGTACGACGATCCCGCCTTTCGTGCCCACCTGCACCGCTGGCAACTCGGTAAACTATTCGGCTGGCTGAATCGATCCGCCACGTCGGCCACACCAGCACTCGCCCTCGCTACCGCTCCTGCCGCCTCTTCTGTTTCCACACCCAAGGATTGAACATGACCGCAGTGGCGATTCCCGTTGTACCGTGGTCGATAGGCCTGCGTGGCCTGGGTTGGACTGGTCTGGCTAGCGTGACCGGCCTAGTCATCCGACTCGGCAGCAATCTGCTCCTCACCCGCCTGCTCGCGCCGCAAGCCTACGCCCTGCTGGGCACGGCGATGACGGTATTGACCCTGCTAGAATGGCTGTCGGATCTGGGCATCCAACCGGCCCTGGTTCGGCATCCGCGCGGAGATGAACCGATCGCCCTGCTGACCGGCTGGTGGATGGGTCTGGGACGCGCTGTGGGGCTGTCGCTGCTGGGATTACTGCTGGCCTGGCCGACCGCCTGGGCGACAGGGCAACTCGAACTCGTTGCTATTGTGGCCTGTCTGGCGATTCGCCCCGTCTTATTGGCTCTGCGAAGTCCGGCTTTTCCACTGCTGCGCCGTGACATGCGCTTCCGCGATCTGTTCCTCGACGAGGTCACGATGACGGCTGCGGGAACGGGAATCAGTGTGCTGTTGGCCTGGTGGACGGGATCGGTGTGGGCACTGGTCGGTGGCACGCTGGCGGGCACGCTGGCGGTGGTCGTGCTGTCGTATGTGCTGGTGCCCCAGACACCGCGCTTGGCCTGGGATCGCGAGATTGCTGCTGATCTGACGCACTTCGGCACTCAGGTCTTGCTGAACACGCTGGTCATGGCTCTGTGGCTGAATCTGGATCGGTTGATCGGCGTTCGCCTGGCGGGTCTGGAAGCGATGGGCTGCTACTTCGTGGCCTGGAATCTGGCGAGTGCAGCGGAGGGACTTCTCACACGGGCCTGCGATGTGCAATTCTCGCTGCTGTCACGACAGGCGGAAGCGGCGCGTATCGAGCAGGAACGCCGGTTGCTAGATCGCTTGACCAGTGTGCTGATGCCGATCGGAGCTGCCTGCGTTGCCCTGGCTCCGCTGGTGTGCCGGGCGTTGTACGACGACCGCTATGCCGCTACCGGCTGGATGCTGGCCTTGCTCGGAGTTCGCCTGATGGTGCGTACTCCCGGCCAGTTGCGTTTCCAGGGACTGCTGGCACAGGGGAGAATCGGGGCATCGATTGGAGCCTATGCCGTGGCTCTGCTGGTGCAGACGGTGCTGGTGCTGACTCTGGGAACGCTGTGGGGCGCAGCCGGGATAGCGACGGCAACTGTGCTTTCGACGCTGGCCTGGACGCTGGTACAGACCGTCCTGGCCCCAGGCCACGGCTGGCGTGAAGGCGTGTGGTTGAGCCGAACTGTGGGCTGGGCGATGCTGGGACTGGCCGGTGCCTGGATGTTCGCGTAATCGGCACATCATCTGGCTACCCCGGAGTTCAGAATTGCCGACTGAACCTGGATCAGGCTACTGTGTCTGATGGGAGGGGGAAGGCGACGATTCCTTCCTCCATCCCATTCGAGAGTGACACCCACTCTTTCCCCCAGCCCCGGCCTGTTGTACGATAACCGATCTGATACGTGTTGGGAGGCGTTGACATGCCCGAGGGCGTGGTACGAGTTGGTTTTCTCGGAGCGGGCCGCATGGCCACGGCACTGGCCAGTGCCTGGTTGCGTGCCGGTCGCATCGTCGCGGAGCAAACGCTGGCCAGCGATCCGCTTGCTGCCGCTCGCGAGGCCTTTCACCAGACGACTGGCTGTCCGACCACAGCAGACAATCGCACCGTCGCCAGTCAGGCCGATCTGCTCATTCTGGCCGTCAAACCACAATCCATGCCCGCGCTGCTCGCCGAGATCCGCGAGCCGGTTTCCCAACGACGACCGCTTGTCGTTTCCATCGCGGCGGGCATCACCCTGAAGCAATTGGCCAGCGGTCTGGGCGAGCAAACCCGGCTCATCCGCGTCATGCCCAACACGCCCTGTCTGGTCGGGGCTAGTGCCTCCGGCTACGCCGCCGGCGAACAGGCCACCGCGGACGATGTGGCCCTCGTACAGAGTCTGCTCGACGAGGTCGGCAAAGCGTTTCGGGTCAGCGAGTCGCTGCTCGATGCGGTCACTGGGCTTTCCGGCAGCGGGCCAGCCTTCGTCTATCTGATCATCGAGGCCCTCTCCGATGGCGGCGTTCGCATGGGCTTGCCGCGTGACGTGGCTACTGTCTTGGCCGCACAAACCGTATTGGGAGCCGCTCGCATGGTGCTGGAAACAGAGATGCACCCCGGCGCACTCAAGGATGCGGTCGCTAGTCCGGGAGGCACCACCATTGCCGGACTGCACGAACTGGAGCGAGCTGCCGTCCGTGGCGCGTTGATGAACGCCGTCGAAGCGGCCACCCGCCGAGCCAGCGAACTGGGAAATCCGAGGTAACTACAACTATTATGATACCTGCCGATCATGAACGTGTTCTCGTTGTGGATTTCGGCTCACAGTATGCCCAACTCATCGCCCGGCGAGTCCGCGAGCAGAATGTCTTTTGCCAGATCGTTCGTCATGACCTCCCCGCCGACCGCATCGCTGCCTTGCAACCACGCGGCCTGATCCTGTCAGGCGGCCCCGCCAGCGTTTACGAACCCAACGCCCCCCGCTGCGATCCCGAGTTGTTCCAACTCGGGATCCCTATACTGGGGATCTGCTACGGCATGCAACTGGCCTGTCAGGCTCTGGGCGGACAAGTACGGCCTGGCACTAGCCGGGAATTCGGTCGAGCCGTCTGCCAAGTACACCACGCCGAGGGGCTGTTCGCCGGTGTGCCGACCGAACTGGTCGTGTGGATGAGCCACGGCGATCAAGTAGAGAGTGCGAGCGACTTCGTATCGCTCGCCGCTACCGACACCTGCCCGCTCGCTGCCGTTCGCCACACCAGCCGGCCCGTTTATGGCTTGCAGTTCCACCCCGAGGTCAGCCACACCCCACACGGTAGCCGACTACTCCGCAATTTCTTGTACGACATTTGCGGCTGTCAGGGCACCTGGAAAATGGGGTCGTTCCTCGAACAGACGGTCGAGCAACTGCGGCAGACCATCGGTAACCATCGCGTCATCTGTGGTCTTTCTGGTGGGGTTGATTCCTCAGTGGTCGCTGCCCTATTGTTGCGAGCGGTCGGCTCGCAAGTAGCCTGCATCTTCGTGGACAACGGCCTGCTGCGTGCTGGCGAGGTCGAGGCGGTTCGCAAGACCTTCGCCGATCACTTCCACGCCGACCTGCACGTCGTTTCTGCCGGCCCGCGCTTCCTCGAAGCTCTGGCCGGGGTCACCGATCCCCAGGAAAAACGCCGACGCATCGGCCACATCTTCATCGAAATTTTCGAGAACGAAACGAAACAGATCGACAATGTCAAGTTTCTGGCTCAGGGCACGCTCTATCCCGATGTCATCGAGTCTGGCGGAGCGGTGGATGGGCCGGCCGCGAATATCAAGCTGCATCACAACGTCGGTGGCCTGCCCGAAAAGATGCATCTCAAACTGGTCGAGCCGCTACGCGACCTCTTCAAGGACGAAGTCCGCAAGCTCGGCCTGGAACTGGGCCTGCCCGAACATCTGGTGTATCGCCATCCCTTCCCCGGCCCGGGGTTGGCCGTTCGCTGTCTGGGTGAAATCACCGAGCCACGCCTACACATTCTCCGCCAGGCCGACTCCATCTTACTTGAAGAACTCAAAAAGTCCGGCTGGTATCGTCAGACCGCCCAGGCCTTCACGGTACTACTCCCGGTGCAGTCCGTAGGTGTGATGGGCGATGGCCGCACCTACGAGAACGTCATCGCCGTGCGTGCCGTCCAGACCGAAGACTACATGACCGCCGACTGGGCGCACTTGCCCTACGAATTGCTCGGCCGCATCTCGACCCGCATCATCAACGAGGTCAAGGGAGTCAACCGCGTCGTCTACGATATCTCAAGCAAACCCCCCGCGACCATCGAATGGGAGTAGAATGACAGGAAGGTTTGTAAGCCCTCCAGGTGCTGACGCAACCTGGCTCGCTTTGGCGAGCCGCCCCGCGTCAGCGGGCGGAGTGGCGAACCAACCTCCCACCGCTGACGCGGGTGGGCTCGCTCAAGCGACCCGCACACATGAGCAAGCGGCAGTGAACAGGATTCCTTGTGAATGGGAGTACATCATGTTGCGATGGATGATGGCATTCGCACTAGCTGGTGCCCTGGTGGCGACGGATTTGCGAGCCGAACGCCCCCCGCAATCGCGCGAGATGGCCGAGGCCGTCGTGGTTGGCACTATCGAAAAGATCACCCCAGTCAAGAAACCGTTCGCAGGTGACGGAGAGATGACCACCTACCGGGCCATGATTCGCATCGCTCGTGTCGAGCGTGGCGACCGCTTGCAAGCAGGGAAAACCGTGACCGTCACCTGGTTCCACGTCACCAAGCTACCCAGCGAACCGATGCCGGGAGCCTATGGCCATGCCTACAAGGTGCAGCCGAAAGACCGCGTTCGCGTCTGGCTCATGACCGCCGACAAGGGCACCTATGCGGTCATCTACAATCCAGATGGTTTTGAGAAGCTCAAGAAATGAGGCTGTGGCGATGCGCTTCATCAAGATGCACGGCATCGGCAACGATTACGTGTACGTCGATTGCTTCCATGAGTCGATGCCGGCCGATCCGTCGGCTCTGGCTCGTGCTGTGAGCGACCGTCACTTCGGCATCGGCAGCGACGGGCTGATCCTCGTGTGCCGATCTGAGGTGGCCGACGCTCGCATGCGCATGTTCAATGCCGACGGCAGCGAATCGGAGATGTGCGGCAACGGCATCCGCTGTGTGGCCAAGCTGGTTCACGACCACGGTCTGTCTAGCAACAATCCCCTACGCATTGAGACCGGCCGCGGAGTGCTGACCCTGCGTCTGGAGGTCGAGGCGGGCAAGGTGGCTCGCGTCGAGGTGGACATGGGCGAGCCGATCCTCGAAAGTGAGCGCATCCCCACCACGTTGCCCGGCCCGCGAGTGATCGATCAGCCCTTGCCGTTGGCACTGGACGGAACCACCTACGGTCTCGATCCCCGCCTGACCTGCGTGTCGATGGGCAACCCGCACGTCGTGCTGTATTGCCGGGATGTCTCGCGCGTTCCGCTCGAACAGGTCGGCCCACTGCTGGAAAACGCCGCCTGTTTCCCACGCCGCATCAATGTCCACTTTGTCGAGGTGCGTTCGCCCGATGAGGTGGTCATGCGCACCTGGGAGCGGGGCAGCGGCATTACGCTAGCCTGCGGCACGGGGGCCTGTGCGGTGTGCGTCGCTGGCGTGCTGTCCGGCCGAACCCGCCGACAACTGCTGGCCCACTTGCCGGGCGGCGACCTGCACTTGCACTGGGCGGAGCAGAACAATCGGGTCTTCATGACAGGGCCAGCCACCGAGGTGTTCCAAGGAGAATGGCCGGACTAGCCCACCTGCATCGTGAAGCCGAATCATCGTCGTTTCTACCTTTAGATGTCCTGGGGACTCCCCTCTCGTGAGGGCAGGTAGATCAGCAACAGGGCAGCCCCGAGCAATCCGCTGGCCGTCGAGCCGAGGAGAATACCGATCTTGGCTTGATCGCGCATGGCCTCTTCAAAGGCCAGGCCGGCGATGAACAGGGACATGGTGAAGCCTATCCCGCCCAGGCAGCCTGCACCGACTAGAATGCCCCAGTTGACCCCGGCCGGCAGACGGGTAAGTCCTAGTCGGCTAGAGAGAAAACTGAACAGCACGATGCCCAGCGGCTTGCCGACCAGCAGTCCCAGAGCCACTCCGAGTGTGACTGGATTAGCCAAGTTGGTTCCCTGGATGGTCACGCCGGCATTGGCCAGGGCGAAAATAGGCATGATAACGAACGCCACCCACGGATGCAGGGCGGTTTCTAGTTGTTCCAGGGGCGAAGTGATTCCCTGTGCTGCCGGTTGCTGGTTCCCCTCTCCCGCGATGCGAGCGGTCAATTCGCGTGCCATATCGACACGCACGCGGCGCACCAGTCCCAGACGAGCCGGGGTCAACAGTCCTAGGAACACCCCAGCCACAGTGGGATGGATGCCCGAATGGAGAAAGGACAGCCAAGTAGCAATGCCGACCAGGATATACACGCCAAAGGAACGAACTCCAAACCACCGCAGCATCGCTACCAGCCCCAGGCCGCCGATGCCGAGTGCCAGGGCAGTCACATCAATGGGCTTGCTGAACACCACCGCGATCAGCACCACTGCGCCGATGTCGTCAGCGATGGCCAGAGTCAGCAGAAAAATCTTCAGGCCGCCCGGCACGCGCGGCCCCAGGAGAATCAGCACGCCAACTACAAAGGCGATGTCGGTCGCAGTGGGCACCGGCCAGCCTTGCCAACCCTGGCCGCCCATCAGCACCAGGCTGTACACCAGGGCCGGCATCGCCATGCCCCCTAGAGCAGCCACCACCGGCAGCAGGGCCTTGCGCGGCTCGGCCAACTCCCCCATAATCATTTCTCGCTTGATTTCCAGTCCCACTACGAAGAAGAACAGCGTCATCAACCCGTCGTTGATCCAGTGCAGCAGTGATTCGTCCAGAGCAAACGTCCCCACGCGAATACTCACATGGGTTTCCCAGAAGTGCTGAACCGGCTCGGCCAGCGGCGAGTTAGCCAGTAGCATGGCCACTACCGTGACAGCCAACAGGATGATGCCGCCTGCCGCCTCGACCTGGAGAAAGCGTCGAACGGGGGCAACCAATCGGCTGGCTGCGGTGGATTCTTCGAGTCGGCTCAGTTCCTCGTTGTACAACTCGATATCGACCAGTCCGAGCAAGCGGCCGTTGTCATCGACCACAGGAAAGGCGAGCAAGCGATGCTGAATGAAGAATTCGCAGGCTTCGAGAACCGTCGCGTTGGCGGGGATGGTCACCACCTTGCTGATCATGATGTCTTTCAGAGGGGCCAAGGGATTGCCCAGCAGCAGTTGTCGGGTCGGCACCACTCCCTGAAGACGATTGTCGTCATCGACCACATAGAAGTACTGAATCCGCGAGCGAGGTGGATTGCGTCGCAATTCTTCCAGGGCCGCGCCAATCGTCAATCCCACATGCAGACGGGTAAAGTTTTGATGCATCCGCTCTGTGATGGGCAGAGTCAGACGCGCGTGCCGCAGAGTCGCCAAGTGCATCGGTTCCTTCTCACAAGAGCGTTAAATCCGGTCTGCTCAGAGGTTGTGAAGAATGAAGCGAGCCGGGAGCGTCAGCGATCGGAGAAGCGCCCTCCACCCGCTGACGCGAGGTGGCTCGCTAGCGAGCCGAGAGCGTCAGCGACCGGAGTTTTGTGCGCCCTCCAGCCGCTGACGCGAGGTTGCCCACGTCGCCTCTTAACTGCTCTGAGTCGGAAACAGAGCGTGAGCGCGGAGAACCTTGAGGTAGTTGGCCCGTTCGTAAGCCGCTGGATTGGAAACGGAACGAAAACTCATACAACCACGCATCGTTCGCACGGAGTGGTATTCGTGTTCGGCCATCCAGTCGCGGATACCGCCGACCACGCCGCTGAGAAACTCGATGCCGTGTCGCAACACCGCCGAGGTCATCATGGCAACACTCGCACCAGCCATGATAGCCTTGATGACATCGGTGGAAGAGTGAATGCCTCCGGTCACAGCGATGTCGGCTTCCAGATGGCCGAACAGAATGGCCGTCCAGTGCAGCCGCAACCGCAGTTCCTCGGCCGTACTCAACCACAAACTCGGCACCACCTCCAGACGGTCGAGGTCGAAGTCCGGCTGATAGAAGCGATTGAACAGCACCAGCCCACTGGCCCCAGCTTCCTCTAGCGACCGCGCCAGGGCAGCCGGCGCGGTGTAGGCCGAACTCAACTTCACCGCAACCGGAATCGTCACCTCCGAACAGACATCCCGCACCAATCCGATCAGATCTTCTTCGACCTGCATACTTGTGCGATCCGGAGAGGTTGGAATGTCGTAGACGTTCAGTTCCAGGGCATCCGCGCCGGCCTGTTCGATCAACCGGGCATGATGCGTCCAACCGCCGCGTGTGTGGCCGTTGAGGCTGGCAATGATCGGGATTTCCACCTTCGCCTTGGCTTGGCGGATGTGTTCCAGATAGCCATCCGGCCCCATGTTGTACTGCTTCATGTCGGGGAAGTATGAGAGCGATTCGGCGTAGCCCTCGGTGCCGTAATCCAGATAGCGGCCCAGATCCAGACTTTCCAACTCGATTTGTTCCTCGAAGAGCGAATGCAGCACTACCGCTCCTGCGCCGGCATCTTGCATCCGCTGGATCGAGTCCAGTTCCATGCACAACGGCGAAGAGGAACAAACCACCGGGTTGCGCAAACGCAGTCCCAGGTAATACGTCGTCAGATCGATCATGCCTTGGTCTCCGCCTTCGCAACCGCCCCATTGCCATTACTCGCCGTCGCTGCCTGTGCCGGCAGAGCCGCGAGGTATTCGTAGAGTTTCCAGCGTTCCTCGACATCCTGCTGGGCCAGTTCGAGCAACTCGCGAGCCGTTCGGGGATCGGCCTGGGCCAGCATCGTGTAACGAGTCTCGTTGTAGATGTACTTCTCCAGCGGCAAACTCGGAGCCTTGGAGTCGAGAATCAAGGGATTCTTACCCTGCTTTTTCAGTTCCGGGTTGTAGCGGATGAGCGGCCAGTAGCCCGACTGGACAGCGGCCTTTTGTTGATCGATGCCGCGCGCCAGGTCGTAGCCGTGGGCAATGCAGTGACTGTAGGCAATGATCAGAGCCGGCCCCTCATAGGCTTCGGCTTCGCGGAAGGCGGTCAGCGTCTGCACATCGCTCGCTCCCACCGCCACTCGCGCGACGTAAACGGTGCCATAAGTCATGGCCATCATGGCCAGATCCTTCTTAGGAGCCCGCTTACCGCCTGCGGCAAACTTGGCGACCGCTCCACGCGGCGTGGATTTGGACATCTGCCCTCCCGTGTTGGAGTATACTTCGGTATCCAGCACGAGCAACTTGACATTCTTGCCCGAGGCCAGGACGTGATCCAGCCCGCCGTAGCCGATGTCATAGGCCCAACCGTCGCCACCGATGATCCACACACTCTTGCGAACGAGACTGTCGGCCAGGGCGAGCAGGTCACGGGCTTCGGGACTGGTGTGTCCCGCCAGTCGCTGCCGCATCTGGGCGATACGGTCACGCTGAGCCGAAAGCCCCGCCTCACTGGACTGGTCGGCATCGAGGATCGCCTGGGCTAGTGCTGCCCCGATGGGTTCCCGCAGTCGGCGCACCAGTTCCCGAGCGTATTCATTTTGCTTGTCCAGTGCCAGTCGCATGCCCAGTCCAAACTCGGCATTGTCTTCAAAGAGCGAGTTCGACCAGGCTGGCCCGCGTCCGGCCCGATTGACGGCCCACGGCGTCGTCGGCAGATTGCCACCATAGATCGACGAGCAACCCGTGGCATTGGCAATCAGCAGACGATCGCCGACCAATTGCGACAGCAGTTTCAGATATGGTGTTTCGCCGCAGCCGGCACAGGCTCCGCTGAACTCAAACAACGGCTCGAGCAGTTGCACGTCCTTGATACTGTCGGTGCGAATGCTCAATCGCTCCGGGTCGGGCAGCCGGAGGAAGAAGTCCCAATTAGCCCGCTCCTGATCGCGGAGCGGCTCGATGGGCTTCATGTTGATCGCACGCAATCGCGTCTCGGACTTATTCTTGACCGGACACACCTCAACGCAAAGCCGGCAGCCGGTGCAATCCTCGACAGACACTTGCAAGGTGTAACGCTGGCCTTTGCGGTCGGGCCAGCGGGCATCGGCCGACTTGAAGGTCACAGGTGCCCCATCGAGCAGTTTCGGTTCGTAGACCTTGCCGCGAATGACGGCGTGCGGACAGACCAGTACGCACTTGCCGCACTGGATGCAGATTTTCTCGTCCCAGACCGGCACTTCCTGAGCGATGTTGCGTTTCTCCCATTTGGTCGTCGCCGTGGGCCAAGTGCCATCGACCGGCATGGCACTGACCGGCAATTGATCGCCCTCGCCACGAATGATGAGCGAGGTGACCTTGCGAACAAACTCAGGAGCCTGCTCGGGAACCGCCCGCCGCAGGTCGAAGTCCGAAGTCGCCGTGCTGGGAACCGATACCTCATGCAACTCCGAGAGCGCGGCATCGACGGCAGCCCAGTTGCGATCGACGACGGCCTGACCGCGCTTGCCATAGGTTTTCTTGATCGCGTCTTTGATGGCGGCGATGGCCTCGTCACGCGGCAACACGCCCGACAGGGCGAAGAAGCAGGTCTGCATCACCGTGTTGATCCGCCCCCCCATACCGACCTGTCGAGCCACCTTGTAGGCATCGATGACGAACAGTTTCAGTTTCTTATCGATGATTTGCTGCTGGACGGTGCGCGGTAACTTGCCCCAGACCTCGTCGGGGCCGAACGGACTGTTGAGCAGGAACGTGCCCCCTGTCTCCGCCAGACTGAGCATGTCCATGCGATCGAGGAAGCTGAACTGATGGCAGGCAACGAAGGTAGCTCGGCGGATCAGGTACGTCGAGCGGATCGGCCGTGGCCCGAATCGCAGGTGCGATACCGTCACCGATCCCGACTTCTTGGAGTCGTAGACGAAGTAACCCTGCACATGGAAGGGAGTCTCCTCGCCGATGATCTTGATCGAGTTCTTGTTGGCACCGACCGTCCCGTCGGCACCCAGGCCGAAAAACACGGCTCGCACCACATCGGGCGGCTCAATCGAATAATTCGGGTCGTAGTCCAAGCTGGTGTGCGTGACATCGTCGATGATGCCGACCGTGAAGTGATTGCGGGGCCGATCCAGAGCGGCATTATCGAAGACGGCCTTGATCATGGCCGGAGTGAATTCCTTGGAAGACAGGCCATAGCGTCCGCCCAGGACGCGTGGCCGAGGGCCGTCACTGCTTTCGTTGAGAGCGGCGATGACATCCAGATACAGCGGTTCGCCGATCGCGCCGGGTTCCTTGGTGCGGTCGAGGACGGCCAGCGTCTTGACCGTAGACGGCAACGCGCGGACGAAATGCTCGACCGAGAAGGGGCGATACAACCGCACCTTCAGCACGCCGACCTTTTCGCCCTGAGCCATAAGTGCCTCGACGGTTTCCTCGACGGCACAGGCTCCCGATCCCATGAGTACTATGACCCGCTCGGCCTCGGGATGGCCGACGTAGTCAAACAACCGATACTGCCGACCGACCACCTCGGCAAGGCGATCCATGACCTCCTGTACGATGGTCGGACAGGCCAGATAGTAGGGATTGACCGTCTCCCGTCCTTGGAAGCACACATCGGGATTCTGAGCAGTACCGCGAATAACCGGATGATCGGGCGAAAGGGCACGGCGACGATGTTCGCGGATCAGTTCATCATCAATGACTTGCCGGATCTGCTCAGGAGTAGGTAGATCGATACGATTGACCTCGTGAGAGGTACGGAAGCCGTCGAAGAAGTGCAGGAATGGCACACGCGCTCGCAGGGTAGCGGCATGGGCGACCAGAGCGAGGTCAGCCGCTTCTTGTACAGAGTTGGAAGCGAGCATGGCGTAGCCGGTAGACCGGCAGGCCATCACATCGGAGTGATCGCCGAAGATCGACAGCGCCTGAGCAGCCAGCGAGCGGGCGGCGACATGCAAGGCCATCGCCGTCAGTTCGCCGGCGATCTTGTACATGTTGGGGATCATCAACAGCAAGCCCTGCGAAGCCGTGAAGGTCGTTGTCAGGGCACCGGCTTGCAAGGCACCGTGAACTGCACCAGCGGCACCGCCTTCGGACTGCATTTCCTCAACGTGCGGAACTGTGCCCCAAGCGTTGACGCGGTTTTCGGAGGCCCACTGATCCGCCCATTCTCCCATCGGTGAGGACGGAGTGATGGGATAGATCGCTATCACTTCGCTGGCCTGATAGGCCACATGAGCGACCGCCTCGTTCCCATCGAGAACCACTTGCTGCTTGCCGGCCATCGATTCTCCCTTCGATGCTCACTGTCCAGAACACTCATCCTCGCTAGCTTCACGAGAGTTGATGATTTGGTTGTCTGGCAGCAGGGTTCTAGCTTGCCTGGCAGACTCGGACAAGAGAGAAACCCACCGCCACATCAAGAACTCACTGATTCTGAGCCGGCCTGTTGAGCAGAACAGGCACCAGACCTCCGCGAACGATCTTGTCAGCGACACTGCCCAGGAGTATACGCGACAGGCCACGTCGGCCGTGCGTCTCCATAGCGATCAGATCGGCATGACGCACTTGCGCTTCGAGCATGATGCCGATCGCTGCTTCTTCCTCGATGACTACGCGTGTCTGCACCTTGCAGCCCTTGCCGGCCAGTCGGGCGGCTACGCCGTCCAAATAGCTTTGAGCTTCCTGCTGCTGAGCCTCCATCAATTCGCGGGCCTCACTGAGTACCGATTGCCCCAGACCCATGAGGCTGGTTCCCTCAGGCAGATAGCTCGGTCGCAGGATCGGTTGAATGACGCGCACCAGAGTGAAGGTGGCATCGAAGAGTTTGCCCAGATCGAGAGCCGGTTCGAGAACCTGCTCGGCCAGAGGTGTCCCATCGAGAGGCAGAATGATGTTACGCAACGGATATTCACGTTGCAGATCCGGTTTGCCTTCGTGGGGACGAATCAGGAGAATCGGCCGCGGTAGCTCGCGAATGAGGTCGTCGGCCACACTGCCGAGCCAGAAACGGCCCAGGGCACCCCGACCGTGCGTACTCATCACTACCGGAGCCGCATCGACCCGCAACGCATACTCGCGCAGTGCCGGAGCCACATCCCCGTCGATGAGAGCCACCTTGACCTGCATGGGAGCTTTTTCAGTCAAGCGTCGCACCACATCGGCCAGATACGCCTGTTCGTCTTGTCGCAAGTGCAGATCGACCGCATCTATGACGGCAACGCCAGCAATGGTGGCGGGCGGCACAATCTGGTGAACATGCACCAGATGCAGAACAACGTTGGCACGCCGGGCCAGAGTCGCTGCCAGCGGCAGAGCGTGTTCGCCGAACGTCGAACCGTCCAGCGGCACGAGCAGTGAACGAATCATGGAACACCTCCAGAAAAGATCTGGGGAGAGGTCGAGCCGTCCCATTGGACACTCGTTTACGGGGCAAACGTCATGCCAGAGTCGACCTACCCAGCCGGTTGTGCCGCACACCACGATTTTGTTCACACTGCATGCCTGAGATAGCCGTTTTAGGTGTGTCGAAACCGCCCAGTAGTGTGCGGCCTAGTGCGTGGAGAATCCAGGCTGCAACCGGGGCAATCGCGTTTCTCGGGCCACGTTCGGCGAGTTCGAGGTCTATGGGGCACTTGGGCACGCTAGTTGCTGGGGTTCTATCTATGTCTGCCCGGCACTGCGCGTGGGCGGGTTGATCCTGGTTTGCTGACAGAGATATGTCGTGAAGCGTCCTGAACCATCTGGCCCAGACAAACGCCTGAAGATGCTCGAGGTGGCCATCAAACGGCAGCAGCATCGACCCGATGCCCTGATCGAAGTGCTACACCGCGCTCAGGAACTCTTCGGGTTTCTCGAACCCGAGGTGCTACGATTCGTGGCCCGTCAACTCAAGCTCCCACCCAGCCGGGTTCAGGGAGTCGCCACCTTTTATCATCTGTTCAGTCTTCGACCGCGTGGTGCCCACACCTGCGTCGTCTGCCTGGGCACCGCCTGTTACGTCAAGGGCGCAGCCCGGTTGCTCGACACGCTGTACAGCTTGGCCCACATCCGCCCCGGTCAGACCACTGCCGATGGCCGACTGTCGCTGCAAACCGCCCGCTGCATCGGAGCGTGTGGCATCGCGCCGGCTGTAGTTTTCGATGGCGAAACTATCGGGCAGGTGGATACCGAAATGCTCACGACCCGCGTGAAGGGATGGCTGCATGAATCGGAGTGAACTGGAAGATCTGGCGGAACGCGAGCGAACCCGATGGCGGCCGTGTCGGGTTCTGTGCTGCTCGGCGACCGGCTGTCGCGCCGCCGGCTCACTCGATGTCCAGAGCGGCCTAGAGCAGGCGGTGCAGCAACAGGGGCTGAGCAAACAAGTCGAAGTCGTGCCGGTCGGCTGCCTGTCTCTGTGCGGTCGAGGGCCCCTCGTGCAGATTGAACCGCAGGGACTGCTTTACGAGTTCGTTCGGCCCGAACAGACGGCCTCGATCATCGCTTCGATCAACGGCGGAGCCTGCGAGGCGACGCGCGGCGACCTGTCGCATCCCTTTTTCGCCTCGCAACTCCGCATCGTCCGCGAGAACAGTGGTCGCATCAACCCGGAACGCTTTGAGGAAGCGGTCGCCGAAGGGGCTTACCAGGCACTGGGCCGCGTACTGGAGGAACTGACTCCCCAAGAGGTCATCGACCAGATCACCCGCAGTGGTTTGCGCGGTCGCGGCGGAGCCGGCTATCCCACTGGGTTGAAGTGGGCGACAGTGGCCAAGATGCCTGCAGGGCAAAAATATGTGATCTGCAATGGCGATGAAGGCGACCCAGGGGCCTTCATGGATCGCAGCATCATGGAGGACGATCCCCATCGCGTTCTGGAAGGCATGGCCATCGCCGGTTATGCGGTTGGTGCTAACCAGGGCTTCATTTATGTACGCGCCGAGTACCCCCTGGCGGTGTCGCGGCTCACCAGGGCTATCCAGCAGGCTCGACAGGCTGGTCTACTCGGCAGCGATCTGTTCGGCACGCCCTTCGATTTCAAGATCGAAATTCGCATCGGCGCGGGGGCGTTTGTGTGCGGCGAGGAAACCGCCCTGATCGCCTCCATCGAGGGCGGACGCGGCACGCCGCGACCGCGTCCCCCCTACCCTGCCGAGCGCGGCTTGTATGGCTGTCCCACGCTGATTAACAACGTGGAAACCTTCGCCAACATTCCCGCCATCGTCCGCCGCGGTGCCGACTGGTTCGCCAGCATCGGCACCGAACACAGCAAGGGCACCAAGGTCTTTTCCCTAACGGGCAAGGTGCGCAATACTGGGCTTATCGAGGTGCCGATGGGCACCTCGCTACGGCAAATCGTCGAGGTCATGGGCGGTGGTGTGCCCAACGGTCGGGTCAAAGCCGTACAAACGGGTGGCCCCTCGGGTGGCTGTCTGCCGGCGAGTTTGCTCGATACGCCGGTCGATTACGAATCGCTTACTCAACTCGGTTCGATCATGGGATCGGGCGGCATGATCGTTATGGACGAACACACCTGCATGCCGGACGTGGCCCGCTTCTTCATGGAGTTTTGCATGGAGGAATCGTGCGGCAAATGTGTGCCGTGTCGAGCCGGCACCGTGCAACTGCATCAGTTGCTCGCCCGCATCCTGGCCGGTCAGGCGCATCCCGCCGACCTGCGCCATCTCGAACAACTGTGTCAGCTCGTCGGTGAGACGAGCTTGTGCGGTTTGGGACAGACAGCTCCCAATCCGACGCTAAGTACGCTGCGCTATTTCCGCCACGAGTACGAATCCCTAGTGGCGGCCCATTCTGCCGAGAGGTGACCAAGTGGCTGTACTGACGCTGACAATCGACGAACGGCCCGTCAGTGCCCGCGAAGGCGACACGATCTTGCAAGCGGCGCGAGAGGCGGGTCTCACCATCCCGACCTTGTGTCAACTCGACGGTCTGAGCCTTGTAGGGGCATGTCGGTTGTGCCTGGTCGAGGTGGAAGGTAGCCGACGCTTGCTGGCGGCCTGTGTGACGCGAGCGACGGAAGGCATGATCGTCCGCACCGCCACACCTCGCTTAATCGAGTATCGCCGCATGATTGTCGAACTGCTGCTGGCCGAACGCAACCACCTCTGCGCGGTGTGCGTGGCCAACGGTCAGTGCGAATTGCAGCAACTCGCGACCAATCTAGGAATCGATCACGTCCGTTTTCGCTACCAGTTTCCGCAGTACGCCGTGGACATCAGCCACCGGCAGTTCGGCCACGACCCAAACCGCTGCGTGCTGTGTACCCGTTGCGTCCGCGCCTGCGACGAGATCGAGGGGGCACATACCTGGGATGTGGCCGGCCGAGGTAGCCATTGCACGGTCATCACCGATCTGGCTACTCCCTGGGGAGAATCGACGACCTGCACCTCCTGTGGCAAGTGCGTGCAGGCCTGCCCTACTGGAGCACTGTTCCATCGGGGATCCACTGTCGCCGAGATGCGCCGCGACCGAAGTCGGCTATCCTTGCTCGTTCTGGCTCGGGAGAAGAAACAATGGCTGCTCTGAAGTTAGCCACTGCCTGGCTGGGAGGCTGTTCCGGCTGCCACATGTCCTTCCTCGACATGGACGAATGGCTGCTCGAACTGGCCGGCCGCGTTGAACTGGTCTACAGCCCGCTGATGGACAGCAAGGTCTATCCGTCCGCTGTCGATTTGTGTCTGGTCGAAGGCGCAGTGGCCAACGAGGACAATCGCGAGCTACTGTTGACTATCCGTAAGCACACTCGTGTGTTGATCGCCTTCGGCGACTGTGCGGTGACCGGCAACGTCACTGCAATGCGCAATCCATTCGGCGGGGCACGAGAGGTATTGCGTCCGGTCTACCTAGACAACGGCGACGACAACCCATGTGTGCCGTCGGCTCGCCCGAGTCTGCCGCTGCTGCTCGATCGCGTCGAACCGATCATGTCCGTGGTCGCTGTGGATCATTATCTGCCCGGTTGTCCGCCGCCCGCTGCCCGCATTCGTCGCATTCTGGAAGAACTGCTCGACGACCGAGCAAGCCAGGAGCAGCTTCTGGACAACCCCAGGAGGGGTCATTCATGGAACGTATCATCATCGATCCCGTAACGCGGATTGAAGGACACGCCCGCATCAGCATTCTGCTCGACGAGGAGGGCAAGGTCAGCGAGGCGCGTTTCCATGTCACAGAGTTTCGCGGCTTCGAGAAGTTTTGCCAGGGTCGGCCGTTCTGGGAGATGGCTGGCCTGAGTGCCCGGATCTGCGGCATTTGTCCGGTCAGCCACCTACTCGCCTCATCGCGGGCCGGCGATGCTTTGCTGGGCATCCGCGTCCCGCCCGCTGCGGAGAAATTGCGTCGGCTCATGAACCTCGGCCAGTTCATCCAGTCGCACGCTCTGAGTTTCTTCCACCTGTCGGCTCCCGATCTACTGCTGGGCTGGGACAGCCCGCCGCAACAGCGCAATGTCTTCGGCCTCATCGCCGCCAATCGCGACCTGGCTCGCGCCGGTATCCGCCTGCGGCAGTTCGGCCAAGAGGTCATCGAACTGCTCGGCGGTCGAAAAATCCATCCCGCCTGGTCGGTTCCCGGCGGCGTGCGCGAACCGCTTACTCCCCAGGCTCGCGACCAACTGTTGCGCTGGCTGCCCGAAGTTCGCCAGACCGTTCAGACCGCCTTGGCCTTCTGCAAACGCTTCCTCGATGAACACCCCGAGGAGATCCGCGTTTTCGGTCACTTCCCCAGTCTGTTCCTGGCCCTGGTGCAGCCCAACGGCAACTGGGAACACCACGATGGTCTCCTCGTCGTAGTCGATTCGACTGGGCAACGCCTTGCGGAACTGAGCGATCCGCACGATTACGCCTCGATCATCGGCGAGCATGTCGAGCCAGATTCCTATCTCAAGTCTCCGTTCTACCGACCGTTCGGCTACCCTGCGGGGCTGTATCGGGTTGGCCCGCTGGCTCGGCTCAACGTCTGCACTCGCATGGGCACTCCTTTGGCCGATGCAGAACTCCAGGAATTTCGCCAGCGAGCCGGCCGTATCGCCGAATCATCGTTCCTTTACCACCATGCTCGACTTATAGAGATCGTAGCGGCCATCGAACTCGTCGAGCGATTACTCGACGATCCCGAGTTGCAAACTGGCCGAATCCGCGCCGAGGCCAGCATCAATCGCCAGGTCGGTGTCGGCATCAGTGAGGCACCACGCGGCACCCTATTCCACCATTACGAGATCGACGAAGACGGCTTGCTCAAACGTGTCAATCTGATCATCGCCACGGGACAGAACAACCTGGCCATGAATCGCACTATCACTCAGATCGCCCAGCACTACATCCGCGGCAAGAACATCCCCGAAGGAATGCTCAATCGCGTCGAAGCGGGCATCCGCGCTTTCGATCCGTGCCTGAGTTGCTCGACGCACGCGGTTGGTAAAATGGCCCTGCACGTGCAACTGTTCGACGCGAGGGGCAACGTGGTCGATGAGGTGTGGCGATGAAAGTGCTGCTCATCGGTTATGGCTGTGAGTTGCGCGGCGACGATGCGGTCGGTCAGTTGATTGCCCGCACGGTGGCCGAGTGGCATCGGCCCGACTTGCGGTGTCTGGCTGTGCCGTCGCTGGTGCCTGAACTATGTGCCGAAATGAGCCAGGCCGATGGTGTGCTGTTCGTCGATGCTGGCGCGGTAAGCGAAGTGGGCATTGCGGAGTTGCGAGGACGACGATGCGATGCCTTGGGGCACACCAGCGATCCGGCAAATCTGCTAGCTCTCACCGAGGTCGTCTACGACCGTAAACCGCGAGCCTGGTTGGTAACCGTTCCGGCCCGCGAATTCGAGCCTAGCTTGGGGTTGTCCGCGTTGGCTCAGGCTGGTGTCGCAGCTGCCCTAGCACGAATCGAGGCCTGGCTCGACAAACTGGCCTTGCAACTTCGTCCTGTGTGAGGAATCGCTCATGCATGAGATCGGCATCATACAAAATGCTCTGGAACTGGCCCAGGAAGCTGCCTGCCGCGAGGGAGCCAGCCAGATCCACCGCGTGCGTTTGCGGATCGGCCGACTCGCAGGGGTCGAACCGGAGTCGCTGCAACTGGCCTTCGAGGTCGCACGTGAACAGACCCTGGCTCGACGGGCTACTCTCGAGGTGGAATCCGTACCGATCGTGTGCTGGTGTGCTTGCTGTGAGCAGTTGTTCGAGTCCGATTCTTTCATCTTTTCCTGCCCATCTTGTGGCCAGATCTCTGAAGAGGTTCGCCAGGGACGAGAGATCGAACTAGCTAGTCTGGAGGTGTCCTGACATGCAAGCCGACACCAAAACCATAAACATTCATCAGGGCATCCTGCTCAAAAACGATGAACTAGCTCGCCGGATTCGCCAACGCTTCAACGAGATTGGCACTTTGGTACTCAACGTGCTGTCGTCGCCTGGATCTGGCAAAACGGCCCTGCTAGAGCAAACGCTCTCTCGGCTGCATCCGACCTGCAGTTGTGCCGTCATCGTTGGCGATCTGGCGACCGACAACGACGCACGCCGTCTGCGCCGAGCCGGTGCCCCGGTGGTGCAGATCACCACCGGCACGGTGTGCCATTTGGAAGCCTCCATGATCGAGCAAGCCTGTAGCGAACTCGATTTGAAGTCTTGTCGGGTGCTTTTCATCGAGAATGTCGGCAATCTGGTGTGTCCGGCTTCCTACGATCTGGGCGAATCGCTGCGGGTCGTCCTGCTGGCCGTTACCGAGGGCGAGGACAAACCGCTCAAGTATCCCAAGATATTCAAGACGGCCGATCTGATTCTTGTCACCAAGATGGATCTGGCCGGCCTGGCTGGGTTCGATCTGGAGCAGGTTCGCAGTAATCTGGCGACTATCGCCCCTCAGGCAGAGGTGATTTATCTTTCTTCGCGAAATGGGGAGGGGATGGATGCCTGGCTCAACTGGATACAACAGCGTGCCGGCACCTGCCGCGTCTGAGACCGCGATTCAGGCTCGCCTGTTCCGCCTAACTGGGCAAGTGCAAGGCGTGGGATTCCGACCCTTCGTTTACCGTTTGGCTCGCCGACTGGGGTTGGTCGGCTGGGTGTGCAACGATGCACAGGGAGTGAGCATCCACGCTCAAGGACAGGTTCGCTCCCTCAAGGAATTCGCGCGTCGCTTGCTAGAAGAAGCTCCGCTCGCCGCTCACATCGACGATTGGCGGTGCCTGTCCGCTCCCCTGCTGGCAGTGGCTGAATTCCTCATTCGCGAATCTGCCGACTCCACTTGTGATACTCGAGTTCGGATTCCTCCCGACCGAGTGGCCTGCGCTGCCTGTCTGGCGGATGTAGACGATGCCACGAACCGCAGGGCCAGCTATCCGCTGACGACCTGTACGGAGTGTGGCCCGCGTTACTCGATCATTCGTTCGCTCCCCTACGATCGGCCAGGGACGACGCTAGCCAATTTCCCCCTTTGTCCTGCTTGTGAGTCCGAGTATCGCAATCCGCTGGATCGCCGCTTTCACGCCCAGCCAATCGCCTGTCCAGCCTGCGGGCCGCGGGTGTGGCTGTGCAATGCCAACGGCGATTTGCTCGCCGAAGGAGCGACCGCACTGCCCCTCGTCGCCGGC
>Ga0308411_10000611_pt1 | contig 23932 bp, 33 predicted proteins | sample HotsprottomLayer_2_FD_203530 | JGI IMG/M metagenome (GOLD analysis project Ga0308411, IMG submission 203530) | Hot spring phototrophic mat microbial communities from Octopus Spring, Yellowstone National Park, Wyoming, United States -... | ecosystem: Environmental > Aquatic > Thermal springs >... | reverse complement strand
GCCGTCGCCCGCGCTACTCGTTTCCCTCGTCGCCGATTGCGTCGAAAATCTTTTTGAGCAGCAGCGCGGCAGCGGCATACGGTTCGTTGAGAATGTCCTCACCGTAGGCTTTGATCAACAACGTCGCTGCCACCGGCGGGAACGCAATCTTCCGTTCGCTGGCGTCCAGAAACTCGTGGTACTCGCCCAACGTAATCTCGCCGACTGCGGGCGTCAGTCCCGCCACCCGCGACCGCACCGCCTCGTCCGGCTCGAAAATCTGCGGCAACACCCGTTCGTACACGCGCTTGAGCGCGCGTAGCGGGAACCGATCCGCCTGATCCCCAATCGCTTTCCGAATCAGCCGCGCCACCACCGGCGCGGTCAACTCGTTGTTGAGCACGCTCGCAGCGTCGCGGATGCTGAGCGCCGCGCGGTCTATACGAATTGCCTCGATGTCGTAAATCTCTGCCGGTTTGTCCATATCTCCTCCTTACGAGAGATTGGTTGGGCTGTTTCCAAGCGTGTACCGCCGCAACGACGGCGTTCTGACCGTCACCATAGCGACATACGGTTCCGCGTCGCTCGGATCAAGCGCACTGAGCGTAACGTTGGTGATCACCCCTAACTCCGTCGTTGTCCCGCCGTCGTTGCTGGTTGCGTAGGCGCGCGCCTGGCTGACCAACCCGCGCGGCGACCAACGCACACCGAGGCGAGGCGAGGTGCTTTGGAACTGATCAAAGATCGTATTCGCCGCAGAGTTCGTATCCTCGTTGTACAAAAACGTCAGCGTAATCTCAATCGGTTCGCGTTTACCGACGGTCACCGTCGCATAATCGCTTGAACCGCCAACATACGCCTCACCGCTTGGGCGCGAAAGCTCAACGTCGTCTATTTTGACGGTTGCGTTTGAAACCGCAGTCCACGTCGTTCCGTTGGTCGAAATCTCGACCGCAAAATTACCCGCGTAAAGCCCGGCAAGAACTCCAGAGTGCGACATCCCCTACCTCCTATACCGACGGCGCGCGGATGAGGTGCGCAAATCGCGTCGTCATCACAACGCCCTCATACGCTCGCTCGCCGTATCGTATTACGTCCACTATCCCGCTCACGTTGAGCAACTGCACATCGCCGCGAACATACCACGCGAAGCGCAGTTGCGCAACGTAATCCTCAATATAGTCCGCCAGCGCCGCCGCCGTATCCGCAACGCCGCGCCCCATTCCAACGTCGCGCACGAGCAGCAGATCGTCGATCTCCCACACCGCGCGCGTTGCGCGCGTGGGGGTGTAGACGCCGCCTTCCACCAAACGCAGCCCGCCGAGGACGGGGATAATCCGAACCGGAAGTTGCGCTGCGTCCGACCAGTTCGCCTGCGTGGAGAGATACCAAACCGGAACAACAGCGTTGTTGTACTGCACCGCCAGGTCGGACAGCAGCTTGAGAATGTCAATGACGGTGTTATACGACATCGCGGTAGCGCTCCAGTATTGCGCGAACGTCATCCGGCAACGCCGACGGCAGCAACACCAACCCGTGATCAATTACCGTTGGGCGGTCGGGATCGTTCGCCGTTCCGCGTTGGCGGTACAGCCACGCCGCCAACCGGATCGTTGCGTGAATAATGTCGTCTGGCGGGTCGGTACTGTACCCCCAACGCGCGGTAATTTCCGCCGTCTGCGTTCTGCCGCACCAACGTTTGTCACGTCGCACCAATATAGAGTGCGGCGCGTCAACCGGATGTTTGTCAATTTCCGCCAGCGGGATTGTTACATCATCCCCGTCCTTCGCGCCGGTGAGTTCGGCGATGTAGACGCCCGACGGCAGCAGCAGATAATCCCAACGCATTACCCCGTCCCACATCATATGCTCGTGTCCGAATCGGCGTGCGGTCGAAACGAGCGGCGCTTCAAACACTTTGCGCGTCATCTGCTCAATCATCGCAGTTGCGCGCACGAGCAAATCCGTCAGCAGCGCGTCGTCTGCGTTTGATGTGATGCTGAGATAATCCTTCAACTGCGCCAGCGTCGCGTACATCGCTTACCTCACAGCACGCGCGTCCAGTTTGACGGGAGCGACGCGGGAATATCGCGCCCGGGGAACGCCGAAATCTCAATCGCAATCTGCGCCGTACCCGTTCCGGCGATGCGTACAAACATATGCGATGCGAGCGTTTTCGCTGCATATGCCTCTGCGCCGGTCACGAAAATCTCGTAAGACGAGTTCGACGCCAGCGACGTAATCGCCTTATCCGTCAACTGCGCCGAGTTGTTTGTGTTGTTTGTGTCGTTGACGTGTACTTGCAACGACGCGGTGCCGGTCACCGTCCCGGTGTGCGCAACGATGCGCACCGCCTGCGCGTTTGCGATGCTGATAACCGACGTGTCCGCAGGCGCTGTTACGTTCGCGTTGAAGTAGCGCAGCAGCGGCTGGATGGTCTCCTGAACAAGCATCGTATGCTCCTCCTCTAGTGCGCCGTCACAACACCTGCATCTCTTTTATTTATAGAGCGTGTTGTGACAGCGCCCGTTGTGTGTTCAACCGTTGATCCGTAACCGCCGTCACAACACCGCATCTTCTTTTCTTTCTATGCAGTGTTGTGACAGCCCGCCTCACCCAAACGTAGTACTCCCCACCGCCGGTGTCATCAGCAGTAGCAGCGTCACAACACAGCATCTTCTTTTAATTAAGAGATGTGTTGTGACACTGCGCTTGTATTACGATCCAGCCTCGATCTCGACGAACGGGCTTACCTTGTTGTTCCCCGCGCCGTCCGCCAAAATCAGCGGCGCGTTGACGAGCGGCGCGCCGTCCACCCGCACGCCGAACAACCACACCGATTGCCGCTTGAGGAACCGCACGTGTTCACTAAACGCGACACTGAACGACGTGCGCTCGACCATTGCATAGTACGACAAATCCGCCAACACCAACGATCCGGCGCTGGTCACCGTCGGCAGATGCTCGCTGTAGGCAATCGGGATGCCCGCGAGGGTGTCGCCGTACACCAACGACTGCCCGTTGACGGTATAGAGCAGCGTCTCGCTGAGTCGCGTCGCCATCAGCCGCGAGCGCCAGAACGGGTGTGCGATCCAGACGGCGGTTGCGCTGCCAGGCAACAAGCGCTGGATCATTTGCAGAATAGTGTTCGTATCGTTTTCGACCTGCGTGCCGCCCGTCGCCCGCGTCACGCTGATCGCCGCCGGGTGCCCAACAATCCCGCGCGGCTGCCCAACACCGGTTCCCCGCAGCATCACGCGCGCCTTCAACACCGCGTAGGCGCGCCCGAACAGCGACACCAGCGTATCCTCAAGCGCCTGCGGCGCGTCGGTGATGAGTTCCGTCGCCGCTGCAACGTAGGCATCCGCCGAGTGCGGGCGGAAGATGCGCTGCTCGAAGCGCGGTTCGCTCTCTTGAACATCAGCGCTCTGCTCGCGCCAGATGAGCCGCACCCCACCGACCAGCGCGCTCGATTCAACGTTCGGCGCTTGGTCTTGCTCCAGCACCGGGAGCGCCAGTTCTGCAGCGTTGGTGCGCAGCATCAGCGGACCGCGCCCGGCGGCGACCAACTGGTCGAACAGCATCGGCGCGCCGACCGCGCGGATACGCTCCTCGAACTGAGTGGGCACCAGAAACCCGCCGCTTGCGCCGGTCGTTTCATCCAGCGCTTTCGTACTCTTGTACACCGCGCGCAGACGCTGAATGTTGTTGGTCGCAACACACTTCAAGAAGTCGCCGAACGACACACCTTCGCCTTCCGCAGTGGTTGCTGTTGTTGCTACGCCGACGCTCTGCGCCTTCACCGCCGCCGCCACCTCGTCACGCAGCCGTGCGGCAATTTCGGCGGCGAGTTCCGACTGATTCATCACGATTTCCGTCATCTCCTTCCTTCCCTCCTTCATTTGATGACAAGCCGATAATTCCGAAGCATTGTGCGCGGCTCTGCAGGCGTCGGCGTGATGCTCGCGTCCAACCCAAGCAGCCAGCGTTTGATGAATGTCGCTTTTCCGACCGCTTCACGCATTACCAGATGCGCCGCAGTGCCGCTCGACCAGCCCAGTTCCGGCGCGATCTGGGCGAGGTAGCGATACTTTGCATCAAGCAGCCCGCGAATGATCACCCCCTCATCGGTGATCTCCAGCGCGCCGTAGCCGATCGGCTCTTCAACGAGAATCACCCCCGACGCGGTTTTGACGGGTTGCGCGTGGTTCAACCAAATCGGCGTTTCGCGTAGACGCCCGAAGTCGGTATCTCTCGTGAAAAACTCGTTTTCGAGATCGGTTGCGTCGGGGCTGCCGAACACCACCAGCAGTCCTTCAACGTCGCCGGTGTATGCCGCCTTCAGTGCCGCGCCGGGCGCGGTCTGCCACTCCATCTCTCACCTCCCCTTCAGCACCGCGATTGCTTCCTTCAGCGCCGCCTCTGCCGCGTCCTTCAGCGCCGCCCAGCGCCCGCGATGGACGCGCGCTTGCGGCATTCCGTAGACGTAGCGCGCATACGACGCGGTGTTCTCGACGATCCGCGACGTTTTCGCTAATTTCTTGATCCGCAACTTCTGCCGCAAGTTCCCCGTTCGCCGGTAGCGCGATCCGGCGGGCGGGGGCGGGTAGACCTGCATCACGCTGTGCGCCGCCGCCGCGCCCGCGTCAAGCGCCGCCTCAATCTGCGCCGAACGCGGCAGCAGTTTGTGCAGCGCGTTGTCTACGTCAACAGAAACACTAAGCCTCATTCTTCCTCACCAGCCTTACGCCGCACCGACAACGCGGGTGCGCCGGGGGCCCGCTCCGTCCGCCCCACTCGTCCTCGCGCTTGCCGTGGAGCGCGCCGCATATCGGACACACCTGCTCGTCGTTGGCGGTTTCCCAGATCATCACGTACTCCAGATTATGCTCGGCGCGTAGTCCTTCTCTGTACGCCCGCACGCCTGCCGTCGCCGCTTCGGTTGCAGCGGTAATCGCGACGGTCTCGGCGCGCTTCGCACCAACAACCGGCTCGATCATTGCAACGAGTTCGGCGCGGTCGGCGTTCGGCATCCGCCGCCACGCCGCGACCGCGCGGGCGATGTAGTCGCGTGTGTACGGATAGAGCAACTCCTCAACTTGCCGCCGCGTCGCTTCCTCTGCCCAGTCCGCCAGCAGCGCATCGACGTTGACCGCAACGCCGATTTCCGCCCGCATCTCGTCTGCAAACAGCCGCGCAATCGTCTCGATATTGCGGCGCATCGCGGGGTAGAGCGTCTCGTTGAACATCTGCGCCGTAATCTCATCTGCGCCGTCGAGCATAGCCTGACGCAACTGCTGAAACGCGCGCTTGAGGTCGCGGTACAGTTGCACCTCGTGCGGCATCAGTTCCGGTTCGGCTTCGTCTTTCTTCAGCGACTTCGCTTCAACGTCCGCCGGCTCCTCACTTACCGCGCCGTTGACGCCCGCCAGCCGCAGCGCTGTTCTTACGTCGAGACCGGCAGCAACCGCCTCGCGCGCAATCGCCAGTCGGTTACGCAGACGCAGTAGTTCTTGGTCTGCCGCGTCCTCAACGAACTGCGGCAGATCGAGACGTGCGCGGGCTTCGTTCAGCGTCAGCACCGGTTGTTCGGTCAGGCGCTGGATCGCCTCTGCCTTCTCCAACTCCGAGTTCTGCACCGCGTCGATGCGCGCCTCGTTGCAGCGCAGCGTTTGGTTGTACGCCGTAAAGTGCGGTTGGAGCATCGCCGCAATTTCGCGTGCTCTGGTCAGTATTGTGAGAAGAACAAACGTTTGGTAGTCGCGCAGCGCGGTTGCGTAATTACTCGCATTACTGAAGACCAACGACATCGGCACTTGAAACGCAGTGAGCATCAGTTCCGCCGCGCGCTGGAGCAGTTCCGGTTGGATTACGTCGGAAAGTTTGTCTCCCAACGTCACCGTTTTGATCTCGCTCGACAGCGCCAAATGCCGAAACGCATTGCGAATGCCGCTGACGAGTTGTCGCAACCACTGCTCGAACCGCGAGCGCTCCGCATCGGTGGGGCGCTGGGCGAACATCCACACCGTCGGGCGCACCGCGCCACGCTCAAAGTACGTGCTTTGGTACCGCTCTGCCGCAAGCAGTGTGCGGGCTTGCAGCAGCGCAGTAGCCACCAGTCCGACGCCGGGTTCAACCTCACTTCTTACGGACGGTTCCCAGATGTGCAGTAGTTCTGTTTCCGGCTCAAGCCGCACTTCTGTGTTGTTCACGCGGCGCGTAAATCCGACCAAGCCGCGCTTCGGATCGGTGACGGGGGTGATCGTTTTGGGGTGCAACCGACGCAACCCCAACGGCGCTGCCGGATCGCGCAGTAAATACGCCGCGCCGTACAAACAGAGGTCGATCTCGACACCGCGAACGATTGCCGCCAACCGCTCGGCGTCGAATGCGACCAGCATACCGCGCCGCGACGTAATCTCCCACGGCAGCGATGCCAGCGCATTGGCGCGCAACGTCACCGCCGTGCGCACCACCGCGACGCGCTCATACGCCGTCTCTACGTCAACCGCGTCGCCGTCACCGGTGAACACACCCGTCCACGCGGTCGGAAGGAAATCCTCCAGATTGAGCGCCTTGATCTCGTAGCGCTCAAACGGCGACAGTACGAGTTGTGCGGCGGGCTTATACATCAAACAACACCTCAGCGCCGCGCGCCGCGCCCCACGCCGCCAGCGCCAGCGCGATCACACCGTCGTCGTGACAGCCTTCCGGCGCACTGTAGCGCATCCGACCCGACGCGCCGATCTCGACGCTGTACATCTCTAACTCGTTGAGCAGCCAGTCCAATTCCGGCAGCACAATCGTTCGCTGCTCCAGCGCCAGCGCGAGGGTGTCAATCAGCAGCGGTTTTGTCGCTGCGGTCGTCGTAAACGCCTGGACGGGCAGCCCGGCGCGCTGTAATTCTTCGATGTTCGGCGCGCCGATGCTGTTTACCTCCGCAATCACCACGCCGCCGCCGTTGCGCTTCCAGAATGCGACCAGAGCGCGGCGCTGCGCTGCGAAATCCACATCAACCAGACGCTCCACGTCAACGACGCAGCGCGTCTGCGGATCGAGCGCGGCGAATACGGTTGCGTCCTCATAGCGCCCCCAGTCCACACCGATCACCGCTGCTTCGTTGCTGCGTTTGATCGCCCCGACGCACGCGCGGACGTTGCGGAACACAGCGCCGCCGTCGTCGAGAAACTCTGCGTCTAACTCTTGACGCGCGGCGCGTTCGGTCATTGCAGATCGCAGCAGCGCAATATCTGCCGGGTCGAGACGCGGATTGTCACTCGTTGAACGCCGAACCGTCGCCCAGCGCGGGTCTTCTATCGCGCTCTGGTGGATACGCCAGAAATCCCCTCGCCCTTTCGGCGTCCCGGCGAGGATCGCGCGCCCGCGCCGGTCAAGTAGCGCGGGGATGAGGTTTTCGCGCCAGATTGTTTCGAGATTGCGCACCAGTCCCGCCTCGTCTACCACAATCAGATCGTACCCGCGCGACCTTCCCGCGTTCTCGTTGTCGAGCGACCAGAACTCGACGCGCCCGCCGGTCGTTGTGTCAATCCGCCGTTCCGCTTTGTACTCGTCCGCAACCGGCGCGCGCAGTACGCGCCGCGTTTGCTCCCATACCGGCAGCATCAGTTTGTAGGTCGGCGCGAAATATCCGACCGTCTGTCGCCGCACCAGCGCGGCTTCGACCAGCATTCGCGCCAGTAAATGAGATTTCCCCCACCGCCGCCCGGCGCGCAGATGCACGAACCGCGCGCTTCTGGTCTGTTCCGCAACGGCGCGTTGATCGGCGTGCAACTGGGGCAAGCGTATCTCATACCGTTTTGACGAACGCCGCCTCATCGACGATCACCAGTACGCTCTGATCGGCGTTCGGGTGTTCCTCGAACTGCGACAGAAACAGCCGCGCGGCGGCAACGCGCGCGCTTGCCGGCTCGTTGTCGTTGACAACGATCATAAACAGCGCACGCAACACCGCAGCGCGGGCTTCGTCTGTCAGAAGTTCGTCAACAGTCATTTGCGGTAGAACGTCTGAGCGATTGCTTTAGCCTCCGCTTCGTTCAGCGGAACAAGATACGAAACGACGTACCCGATCATCACCGTCAGCGCCGACTGCACCTCGGCGGGAAGGTCAATCCCCGCGAACTCACGCAGCGCCCACGCAAGAATGACAACGGTTGCGGCAGCGAGCGCGCCGTAGGTCACTTTGTCCAACGGTTGTGAAAAGGGAAGGTTCATCTCCTCCTCCTACTACTACTCCTCTCCCGGCGGGGCGCTGTGTGCCCCTCACTTTAATTGTACTGCAAAAACCCAGACTTTTCGTACACCAGATCGCGGCGGCGCGGGCGCGCGGTGTCACAACACCTGCTTCTCTTTTATTTCTATAGAGTGTTGTGACACTGCTGATGATCCGACGGCGGGCGCGGGGGAGTACTACTTTCAGGTGGTGCGGCGGGTGTCACAACACTGCGTATAAATAAAAGAAGATCGAGTGTTGTGACGCTGCTGAACAACCAGAAACCCCGCCGTTGCCGACGGGGTTTCTGGGAGAAGGAGAAGGAGGATCGTCTTACGCGCGCTTCGCTTCCTCGTAGCGCAGCGTCTCAACCAGTCTGCGCGCTTCCGCCTCGGTCGGTCGCCAGCCGACCGGCTCGCCGCGGTACTCGACCGCGTAGTCGCGCGTCTCGCGGTCGTAGAGGAGGCGGTAGTCAGCGCCTTCCTCAATAACAACCTCGCGCGCGGGGCGCGGCTTTGGTGCAGAGCGTCGCTTGGGCATTAGTGGTCTCCTTTCGCGTAATCGACTACGCGCACAGTATACCACACGCGCGCCGGATTGTCAAGTCACAAAATCGCGGCGAAAATCTCGAAAATTGGGTATTGACAAACGGCGCGGGGTGTGGTATAGTATAGTCACAGTAAATCAACACTATCTCAAAGGAGGCGCACAATGGAGACCTACAAGATTTGGGAAGGCGAGCGAACGTTTCTGCCAGGCGACGACACCAGCAAGTACAAAGTCTTCGAGATCACAGGCGAGGAACTTGGATGGTTCGAGGACGTAATTGAAGGAAAGACCTACTACGTTTATCAGACAATCGAGGGTGAGGTCGTGATCAATATTGTGGAACAGAACTACGGTATCGGTGAACCTAGCCGCGCCGTAATCTACCGGTTCAGCAACCTGGAGGACGCGGCGCAGAGCGAGCAGCGATACGCTCTTGAGGAACTGCGGCTTATCTAACGAACCAACCAACCACAAACCCCGCGCCTAACAAGCGCGGGGTTTTCTTTTCCCCACCGTCGCCAAGCCCGCGCGTCGTCGTCACAACACATCTGGTACTAGTTGTGTTTGACGAACGGGGTGACGGCGAAGGTGTAGCCCCACTGATCGCTGAACGCCAACCACCCGTCTTTGCTTCGCCGCACGATCAAGGATGAGTGCTTCCCGAACAGCCGAAGCCCACACCGCAACTGGGCGACGCTGTACCAGTGTGTGTCTTCGATGTCCCTCAAGCGAAAGAGTTCATACCCGCCGTGCGGGCTATCTACCAACGCAACGTAGTCTTTCGCGTTGGCTTCTTTCAGCGTCTTCAGTTTCGGATTGTTTGAAAGAGGAAGAACTTCCCACCCTAACGCCTTGTCGTCTAGCACCTCGACCATTCGCTTGATCGGGATTTGACGGCAGTAGAGTTCCGGCAACGTCACTTCTCGGTACCCGCCCGCCACTTCCGCCCCGACTTTCTCATCATACCACGTACTCTGGGCGGTTACGGTCACCCGGTTGCCGTTCACTTCAATACTTCCGATGTACGTCGCCTCCACCAGCGCAACGAGCACCTTCGCCGCCTTCGGTGAGATAGCGCCCTTTCCTCTTAGAAAAACGACGTTCTCAAACTTCTTGACAAGCAGCATTACGTGACTAGCCGCAACCAGCATTCCGTCGGCGACGTGAATGCCCGGATACGGCGGTGCTTGAACGTCAAGCGCCACATCCAAGAAGCGCGCAAGTTCCGTGCTCAACATAGTGTCTCTTCCTTTCTACAACAAGAGGCGCAGCGTGCGAGGGGTTCGCAGCCGCGCCTCTCTTACAGTCTAGCGCTTCCAGTAGTTATATCTCGAAATGTAGTCATATGCGCCGAGCATCGCCGCGTAAATATTGACCACCTCAATCTTTTGCTTCGCGCCCGTTGGGAAAGTTAGCGTAAAGACACCTTCGCTCTCGGAAAGAATCCACTTCCCGCTTGGGCTGCGCCAAGCCGCCGCGTCGCTATCATACCGCCAAACAATACCGCACACCTCAAAACCGTCGCGTTGCATAGTGGTTGCCTCCTCTTGATACAGTGATTATCGATTACAGTTACACTATACCACAACCCGCGCGCGTTGTCAATACCCAATTTTGGAGAAATCGTCAGTACGTTCCCGCCCCGCGCGCCCACTCTTCCAGCGTGAGTGTCGGCGCGTCTACATCCAGCAACGTCGATTCGTCGCGCGTCTGGGCGATGTGCGACGGGTTGACGGTGAGGTGCATACACGCTTGGGCGAGATCGTCAAACACATACACCAGCGCCTGATCGTATGTGATCCCGCCGCGTCGCCGCCCACGCCGCACCTCGTGCACCACAACGCGCCCGTCGTGCGCGCGGTAAAACGTTCGCTGGGCGTTGCGCTCGCTCATCCCACCGATCCGCTCGCCGTCGAAGGAGATCAGGTACACCCGCGCGTCGCCCGCAGCGATGTAGCCGCCCCAGATATTTATCATCCCCGCTCCTCTGTTAAACAAAAAAAAAAGCGCCGGACGTTCGCCCGGCGCTCCACAACGTCACCCCGCACCGCTACCTCGCCAACGCCCACACACATCTGGCGAGTGCTTCGGAAAGCGTCACCGCTTCCGCTTCATACTGCGCAAGCGTGCCCAGCCCTTTGTTCCAGTACGCGACCTCGACGCACCAACCGCCTTCGCGTCGTTCAATCTCGACACAGACGACGCGCGGCAGCGCAAACAGTGCGTCGAGCGGCATAAACGCGGCGGTGTGGATGTCAAGTGCGAGCGCGTCGAAGGCGTCGCTTGGGCGGGCGACGGTGATGATGCGGTCGCACTCGCCCGCGTCGGTCAGTACGACGCAGATAGCGTGCGGGTGTCGTTCAAACTGGAATTTCATTCCTCTTCCTCGTACCGGCTTAGCCACTCATCAAGTTCCAGCGTCGGCGCGTCGTATGCGCCGACCCGAACGAGATCATTGTACCAGCCCCGCCGCGCGGCGTCTTCAATACTGCCGTACACCGACACAACGCCATAGTCGACGCCGCCCTTCTCCCAGTCGCCGTAGCGATGCTCGGCGACGACAAGACACCCGTCGTACAGCCGGTAGAACGCCCGTTCGTCCGTTCGGTCTTCGTCGACCTCAACGACGAGGGAACCGAGCAGTTCACCGTCGAACTCGATCCAGACGAACTGTGAAACATCTCTGTTGCCGTGGACGCCCCGCCAACCGTGCCAAACCCGTACCCGCATTTTGAACCTCCTTTACAACGAAGGGACGCCTTGGCGAATTGGATCGCCCCGAACTGCTACTCGTCCAGACCGACTGTGAGCGGCGGGATGATGCCCGCCTGCGCCAATTCCCGCCAGAACATCGCCGCCGCTCCATTCACCCCTCCCATCGAGGGGAAGACGTGAATGTAAGCGTGCGTCGCTTCTCCTTCCCACCGAGACCATCGAACGACGTGCGCCACGATACGCCCGTCGTTTGTCTGATAAAACGTCGTCTGTGTTCCTCTGCTGTTTTCCTCTTCCCAAACCGAACCGAGGGTCTCGCCCTCAAACTCCTCGTACTTGACGAACTCGTAATCTTCACCGCAGACGACGCGCCGGGAACCTGACCAAATACGGATTGTAGCCATTTCAGACCTCCTCTAGTGAATATCGATCACGCTTCTACTCTACCACACCCCGCGCCGGTTGTCAAGCGGGAAATTCGCGAAATTACATCTTGACAAACGCAGAGCGGGCGTCATTTAGACGCCCCAACGCAGATCAGAAACCCCGTCCGACAACGGATGGGGCTTTTCATTTCCTCTTACACTCCCCGCAATGCCCGTACCGCAGCGCAGCAGCGTACTGCTGCTGCTTCGCCAGCCCCGCACCGCAGTGCGGGCACCGGTACGACGCAGTGCGCTGCGTATGCGCCGGATGCGCCGCATCCGGTTGCGGCTGCGGATGCGAACCGCCGTGCGTATGCAGCAACGTCGCAAGCGTATACGCCAGAGTCGCCAGCGGCGCGCTTTCCAGCGCCGACAGCGCCAGCAGCAAAACGTCGAACGTTGCGAGAAACTGCGCAGCACTGCTCAAACCCGCCGGTACGCGCGCGGCGTAGTCTGCCAGAACGTTGAGCGTAATCGCCGTCAGCACCGCCGCCCGCGCCACGCGCGACGCCAACCGTTGGCGCTGTTGGTCTGCAAACGCGGCGAACGCCAGCGACAGATACGCCAGTTCTATTCCGACCGCCGCAAGCCAGCCCGCGAGGTCGCCGCGCGTCGGCGCGAGTGCGCGTTGGACGCCCAGCGCGCTCGGCGCACTCAGCAGCAGTACTGATAACGTTGCGAGAATGCGGAACTTCAAGCGGCTATCTCCTTTCCCGTCACAACACGCATTCTTCTTTTATTTCTATAGCGTGTTGTGACAGCCGCCCCCCGAACCCGCTAAGCGCCGCAAAACCCCTCCTCGCAGAAGTCGCTTTGTTCCTCCGGCGTCGTATCAACCCGCAACACCGCGATCTCGTCTTTCCCGCGCTTCCGCCGCTCCTCATTGATGCGTCGCTCCAGTTCCACCGCCATCTCGCGCAGCGCCGGGTACTGCTTGAGCAGTTCCGCCTGACTTCGCGCCGATCGATACGGGCAAAACCAACACGAAGATTTCGGCGGCGTTGCAAGCCCGGCGCGTTCAAGGATCGCGCGGCAGTCGTTGCGGGTAAGGCGCTCGTCTACCAGCGGGTAGACGTTCTCAATACGCTTGAAGCCGGAATCGCGCATCCGGTGGAACTCGTCTACGCTGATCCCCAGCATCAGGTGTATCTTCTCGCGCGCGTACTTGTCGTACAGATAGCGCCGGATCGGTTCGACTTTGTACTGTCTGGTGCACTGGCGCTTCAGTATAAACGATCCGTCTCGTGCACGCCAAGGCGCAGGCGTGAACGCCGGGTTGTTCAGCATATCCCCGTACAGATCGCGCCGTATGATTGTTATACCGCGCCCGTATTCGTTCTGCAACCAACCCGCGAAGTACGCGACGTACTCGCGCGTGTTTGGCGCTTCGGCGTCGAGCAGATCAACGTGGATAATCTCATCGATCCGCCAGCCGCGCTGCATCACCAAAACCACCAGCGCGGTACTCTGCACCCCGCCGCCGTATGAGATGACGGTAGCCATACCCACTCCTTTCTATCGTCGATTCAACCGCGCCGCGCGCGCCCAGTCTGAGTTACGGAACCGCGCGCCCAGCGCCCGCGCCTGCTCTCGACTAACGCCCGCGCGCTGGAGCGCTGCAAGCGCTGCCTGCAACGCATCGTCCCCGCCGTCCCCGTCCCCGCGAAAACCCCCGATTTGGTCGATTTTTGCGGGTTCGGGACGGTCGGGGACGGGGACGCTTGGGGACGGGGACGGGACGGAAGCCGTCCCCGCGCGTTCTGATGCCGTATCCGACCGTCCCCGCCGTCCCAGCGCTTGCCGATGCGCCGGGACGGACTTCTGCTCATCAGCCGTCACAACACGCGCTTCTTCTTTATTTCTATACGGTGTTGTGACAGCGCTGAACAACAGCGTCTCCAGCAGCGCTGCGTTATTGCGCGCGTTGATCAGCGCGTCGAAGTCTCCGACCAACGCCGGTGTTCGGATAAGGAACTGCTCGTTGTTGTGCCGCACCACGAACAGCCCGCGCTCGCCCGGCGGCGGCGGCAGTTGTGACGGGCGATACAACAGCGCCTTCGGATCGCGCACCCCCAGCGCCGGGGCATCTTGACTGCCGTCAACCAGCGCGCCGGAAATGAGCGTTGATAAGTTCATCCGCCACTCCAGCCGCTTGCCGGTTGGGGTTTGCATCGAGACGATCACCCTAATCCCCAACGCCCGCGCTTTGCTGACCAGCGCGATCAGTAAACGTTCCGTCTCGTCAACAACGTCGATAATATCCGTCGCCAACACAATCAACAATGGCAGCGGGTCGGGCGCGGCCCGGTTATACTCCTCGACGCTGCGCACCCCGGCGCTCAAGAGCAGCCCGAACCGGCGCTTCGCCTCTTCGTTGATTACACCGATTGCATCCAGTATTCGCCGCTGCCCCTCATCACCGTAGCCGCCCGCGGGAGGGAAGAGCATCTGCGGCGACCGCGCGAGGTTCGGCGTCAACCAGTCGCCCTTCCCGTCGAGGATCGCCCACTGCGCGCCCGGCTCGTTGAGCAGCGCGCTGAACCACAAGCGCAGCAGGTGATCCTTCCCGCAGCCACTGGTACCGTACAGCCCGATGTGCAGCGCGTCGCTGCCGAAGTCAAGCCAACGGAAGCGCCCTGTTTGGTCGCGCCCCAGCGGAACGGCAAACCGCGCCGGGCGCGGGTCGGCGGGGTTGAACAGCGACGGCGGAGGAAGCGTCACAACACTTGCTTCTCTTTTATTTATATGAGGTGTTGTGACAGCAGCCGCGGGCGCGGGCGTCTGCTCATCACCCGTCACAACACTATCTTCTTCTTTCTTTCTATACGGTGTTGTGACAGCAGCAGCAGCGTTCGGCAGCCAGCCGCGCTGCTCAAGTTGACGCTCGACCCGGTAGGCAGCGTCGTTGAGCGCGTGGTAGGCGCGCACGACCGCCTCGCGGTTCGTCGCCGCGAACAGCGCGAGGAACGCAAACACCCCGGCGATCGGGTCAACGCTGAACGCGACCGCAACGGCGAACAACATCAAAAAGACGGGTTTCCCGCTGACGTTCACCGTCCGCCTCCCCCGCTTCCGCCGCCAGGCGCGCGAACGTTCGCGGCGAGCAGCAGCGCCGTCAGCGCGAGGAGAACGGTGAGGAACTCAAACGCGAAGGACGCGGCAAACGTCCAGCCTATTTTTGTGAGCACCACCGCCGCGCCCTCAATCGCGTCCGGCAACGGCGCAAACAACCCGCTGCGCTGCCAGACCTCAACGAGCGCGGCGGCTTCGTTGTAGTCTGTGACAATATCGAAAAAGATAAAGAAGTACACCATCCACCGCAGCATCGGGATGTCACGCTGCGCCAGTGCGCCGAGCGCGATCTCGCTCAGCGTCGGCAGTAGCGCGATAAACAACGTGAACAGCGCCAGCCACTCCTCGCTCACAGATAACACATCTGCGACAATTGGCTGCATAAACCGCTGCGTCGGTACGATGTCGTAGCGGTACGCGAGCGCCCCGAAGACGTACGCGAGAATGAAGAAACACACCGACGCCACGCCCGCCGGAACCCCCCGCACCCCGCGCGCCCAATCCGCCGCGCGCTTGAGGTTGTCGCTCAGATCGAGCGCGCTCAGTAATCCGTCTGCAACGTTGCTGTTGACAAGGGCGAGGATGACGCCGCCCGCAATAACCCAAGAGATGAGGTCATTCATACCACATCCATCCCTTCTTCTTCAGCGTCCAACTCCCCACCAGATACGCTCCTTTCGGAATATCGCGCCCGGGCGCGTACTCCGGTTGCGTCGCGCCCTCGCGCACAAAGATCACAAAAATCCCCGCTGCGCGCGTCGCTGGATCGCGCTTCGCTCGGTTCTCACAGCGAAGGAGCGCGCGCTCCCAATTCTCCAACTCCTGATGCGGAACTTCTTCAATCTTCCACCACATATTCCCTCTTTCTTCATCTTCAACAGCGCCTTCCTCAGACGCTCCAATTCCAACGCCGGCATCACCCAGCGCGGGCGTTTGCGCACCGCGCCCGCGCGCGCCAGCAACACCGCGACCCGCACCGCTTGCAGACGGCGGAATGCGGTAAACTTACGGTACAGCCGGTACGTACTCTTGTTCATTCTTTCCGCCTTTCCAACGCCCGCGCCAGCATCTGTACAACCGTCTCGTGAACGTACCCCCAGCGTAGACAGACCGCCGCAAGGTCGCGGTAGGGCTGGCGCAGTCGTTTCGCCGCGCTGTGCAGATCGGTGTAGACGGTCAGTACGTCCTCATCCAGACGCCAGCACAGACCGAGATGCGCTTCCGGTGTATTGGGATCAACATACGTTTCCCCGACCGCCGCGCGCTCGTTGAGCGTCGGGATGTGATAACGCAGAAAATATCTGATGAACGTTGGTCGATACCCGACGTTCAGCATCAGTTCCGCAACCGCCCGCGCATCACTGCGCAGTTTGCGCCGCGTCCAGCGCCGCAGTCGCGCTTCGGTCGCCTCCGCGCCGCGCAGTCGCGCAGCGAAGAAGCGCATCGCCGCGCGTAGATCGTCATCGCGCATCGTTGATCCCCTTGCATATCAACCGCAGCGACCGCGCCGACGGAACCAACCCCAACTGAAACCACCACGACGCCGCCCGTCGGTCGCGCTCGTCTTCGATGCGCTCCAGCGCCTGCGTCACGCGAAGCGCCAGACGCAGCGCGGCGCTGGCGGGCGGGTCGCTGATCGCGTCGTTCCAGTGTCTGTTGATAAACTCGCCAAGTAGCGCAGGCGCGCACTTGTGCTGCAAGAGATATTCCGCCAGCGCCTCCCGATCCGCCAGCGCACGCCGCAACAGCGCCCGCGCCGCGTGACGGTCAAGCTGTGCGTCTGCGGGAAGGTGCGCGTACCAGCGCACAAAGCGCTCTACGTCGTCACTCATCAGCGCGCTCCTTCCCCAGCAGTTCATCTAAAACTCGCCTGGGCATCATCACCCACTCCCGATCCACCCGCGCGCCGTTTTCGGTGCGCGTCGGAACGTCGTCACCGAACACCAGAACAAATAGCGGAATACGCTCAAAGCGCGCGGCGCGGTCGATTGTCTGAAGCAATGCGTCGAGCGTCGGTTTGGTCAACATCTTTCGCCTCGCTTTCACTTCCACCGCAAATCCGGGGTTATCACCAACGAACCCATCAACGCCGAAGCGCGTGAGGTGCCCCACGCGCCCGGTGGATGTCAAAAGGCGGGCAAGCGACGGATCGCTCACCCGCCCGAAGATGGTTTGCAATGCCCGCAGTGCTTCTCTCTCCTTTCTTTTCCAGCGAGGTTCAGAACGGGACTTCTTCATCTTCTTCTTTCTTCCAGTTGCGCGCCTTACGGACGGGCGCAATGTGGACAATTTCCGCCCAGCCGCTGGGCTTGGTTTCGATTGTCAGTTGATATTCCCGCCCAACGGCGACGGTCTGGACATACTCCTCTGCGCGCTCTAACTGTTCGTCGGTCATCTGTGCAACGCCGTAAAGCGCCGCCAACGTCTTGTACAAGTTTGTGACCTTCCCGCCGTTTGGATGCGTCAACCGTTTTGGCTTCCGCACCCACTTTGAGACACGCACCGGCGCGTCTAACTCGGCGTCCTCCACCTCAAACTCGAAGACAAAAACGTCCTCCATCACCGGCTCCGGGCTAAGCCGCGTTTCAAACGTCGGACGTTGGCGCTCTTTGACGCCCAGAAACCGCCCGATGTACGCCCCGTTCAACTCCGGTCGCTCTCGCCCGTTTCCGTTGTGGTTGATGAGTTCTTTGAACATCTCGTCACTTCCTTCCTTTTCAACTTCGGCACACTCGCCTTACCCGTCACTATACACCAGAACGCCCGTTTTGTCAAGCGGTTCGCAGCGTTTTCTGAACGGGCACCAACGGCATTCCTCTGTGCCCCAAGCGACCGCCTCGGCGATATATCCTTCGAGCGCCAGCGACTGCAACCGCAACGCTTTGTACAGCAGCGCCTCAGCGCGGGCGCGGTCGATCTCGAAACGCAGTTCCTCCATCTCGCCCGTATCACGATTGACCAGCAGCACAACCCCCGTCTGCGCTTCGACCAGCGCCGCGTAGACGCTGATCTGATCGATATACTCCTCGACCTTCGAGCGCGTCGCCCACTCGCGCGCGCTGACGGTTTTGATGTCAACGACCGTCAGCGCGTCGTTGTCGTCAAGCAGCAGCGCGTCGATCCGCCCCGACACCGCAGCGCTCATCACCCGAACCTCTGTTTCAACGCGCCCCGGATACGCTTCCTTCAGCAGCGCTTCTAAGTGCGCGTGGATCGCGTCGCCCAGCAGTGCAGACGGACTATCCGCCCTCGGCGCGTCCGGTTCGCATCCCAACAGCGCGAAGGTGATGCGTCGGTCACAACCGGAAATCTCGCTCGCGTACACCCGATCCCGCGCCGCGACCGGTCTGCGCTTCGCGGCAACGACGCCGCGGATCGCGTCGACGAGCGGCTGCGGTTTTTGGATTTGGACGCCGAAAAACGAAGTCATCTTAGTATTTCCTCCAATTCTTTGAAATCGGATTTGCTTCAACCGCAGGCGGGCACTGCATCATATACCGCTGCGCCGCGTTGAGCATCGTCTGCTCCAGCCAGCGCTGCGCCTCATCTTCGGCGAGCGCTTCCGAAACAATCGCCAGCGCCTCGTCGTAGATCGGGGCGACGATCATCCGCTCGATCCCCAACGTCGCCTCAACCTCGCCCTCGCGCGGCGCGCAGAGACGGAAGGCGTCTGACATCGCTTGCGCCATAACGACCGCGTTGCCCCCTTGACAAGGGAAATTCATCGCCTGGCGTTGGATCGCGCCGCGCTGCCGCCACTGCTCCTTATTCGACGCGGCAGGCTTCGGCAACGTAAACCAGCGGCGCAGACCGGCGTACGTCGTTACGTATCCGGCGGTCGAACCGTCGAGACGCTTCGCGGTCTGCTCAAACGGCGCGCGGGCGGTGTCCGCAAACCAGTTCGACAACACCGGATACACCGACCGGAAGTCGCGGAAGAATTGTCCCGCCTCTTCGACCGATAGATGCAACTTCTTCGCCAGCCCGACCGGGGTGCCGCCGTAGAAGTATAAGAACGCAACCACCTTTGCGACTTGCCGCGTCGTCTTCTTGTACGTCTTCCCGATCCTCTCCATCAACCCGCTTTCGATTACAAACCGCACCGTTCGCTGCGCATCCCACCCCGACGGAAGAACGTACCCCTCAACCGGTTGGTTCTGGAACGTCAGCGTTGTCGGTGTCGGTTCGTCAACGTCCCCGCGCCGGATGTGGAACATCAACGCCGCGGTAATGCTGTGGTTGTCACCGCCGGAACGGAACAACGCCAGCAGCGCGGGGTCTTCCGAGAGATCGGCGGCGATGCGCTGTTCCATCGCTGCGTAATCGGCGTTCACAAAAACGTACCCTTCCGGCGCAACGAACGCGCTGCGGTAGTCGAGATCGTCACCTTCGCCGCGCGGGATATTCAAGAGATTGGGTTCACCGCACGCAAACCGTCCGGTGTCCGTCCCGGCCATCTTTAGGTTCGGATGTATCCGACCGGTCAACGGGTGGATGTGCGACAGAAACCCGCGTCCGTAGGTCGAAACGCGCTTCTGCCAATGTGACCACCGGCGGTACAACTCGAAAAATCGGCGCTTTTCCGGGTCATCCTCATATTCGCGTTCAACTTCGCCGAGTTCTTGTTTGTCCAGCGAGTTGATGTCAATCCCGCGCATTCTCGCCGCCGTCTTTACGAGTTCGCGCTTCGTCAAATCCTCCGGTTCGACGCCGAGGTACTCCGCAAATTGCTCCGACGCAGCGCGCAACCGCCGCTCCGCCTCGTCCGCCAACTCGCCCCAACAGACGGCGTCGATGCGCAGCCCGCAGTACTCTATCGCTGCGGTCGGGACGGTGAGACTGATGAACAACCGCACCGCGTCCAGCGCACCCAGCGCCTCAGCGCGGCGCTGCTGCTGGCGCCGGATCGCAAAGAGCAGTTCGACATCTTTGAGCGCGTATTCCACTTGCTCCGGCATCGGCTCCAGCACGTGCGGGTTGCTGAACGTCTCCCGCACGCTCTTATCGAGCGTCTCGCCAATCCAGCGTTCGGCGATGGCGGCAAGCGAGTGCGAGAAGTCGAGACCAAGCGTAATGACGCGATCCGCGACAACCACATCCCACTCGACCTTCGGAAAAATCCCGACGGTGTGCAGCACAAACTGCACATCAAAGGTGAGGTTCGCGCCGACCAGCGGCACGCGCTCGAATATCGGGATAAAGATATCCAGCCCGACGCGCAGCGCGTTGAAGCAATAGGCGTCGCCGGACGGCGTTGCGAACTGGACGAGAAAAATACGGGAAGTACGCGGGTCTAATCCGGGTCGCACCGGGTCGTTGCCGTAGTCGCCGGTATGGAGCAGCCGGGCGATATGCCGCATCACCCACGCCGGAACAACCGGACTATTGAGCGCTTCCAGTGCGCGCTCAAGATCGTTGATGCGCCGCGCCGAGGTCTTCCCGCCGCGCGGGACTTCGGCGAGGAGACGCTGAAGACGCTGCTTCTCGGCGAGGTGATCGACCGGCGGGGGCAGCGGGTCCGGCAAATCGTCGGGGTCGGGGTCAAACGTCAGACCCCACCGGTTTCGCTTGAGGTACGCAAAGTACGCTTTATACGCGGTCTTGGTTCGCTCTCTTGGGTAGTGGAAGTGCGGCTGCGTCTCGATGTCGAACGCAAGCGCTTCGCATTCGAGCAGTGATTGAACCGCATCAAGCGCTTCTTCTCTGTCGTTGATGTATTTCCTCAACTTTCACCAACCTTTCTTTGATGTCGTATTCTCTGTGCTTCCGCATCGCCCCGCGCCGCGTGCGCAGCCAGCGCGCAGTTGAGGGCGTGCGCAGCACATCGAATACTGCCAGTCCGTCGAGGAAGAGAATAGCAGCATAGACGGGGATTGTCAAGCGCCTCGCCGCGTCAACGACGGATTGCGGCAGAATTGTGGTGCGGTACGTATCGGATCGGACCGAGCGACGCTTGACTTCCAGCGCGGCGACCGGTCGCTCGCCGTCAACGATCAGAAAATCCAGCGGCGCGTAGGCGTCCAGCCGCACCAGCGTCAGATCGAGACGATGCGGGTAGAGCAGCAGCGCCGCCGTCTGCGCGATCACCCGCTCATACGGCAGCCCGAACGCGGCTTGTTCGTCAAACGATTTCATTGAACGCTACAACTCAAGCCGCTCCAGATACGCAGCATATCTGCGTCGCACATCTTCAAGCGACGCAACGCGCTGCCAACGGGCGGTCATTCGTCCGTCCGCTTCCCAACACTCCACTTCATACACAATTATCCCGCCGCCATCTGCTTCGTAAAATGCGGTCATTGTATCCGGCGTGCGAGTCTCTTCATCCCCCAATTCAATAACCATCCCCAACAGCCGCGCCCGGATCACCGTCGCCTCACAGTCGCCGTCGGTCGCGCCGCTCCAAAATATCACGTCACGATACGTCGCCATACGCGCCCCCTAGTGTACAGCAGTAGCAGCCGTCACAACACCGGCTTTTCTTTTATTTATATGATGTGTTGTGACAGGCGTCCCCAAAAACTCAAACACCGGCGCGGTGCGGTCTGCGTACCGCTTGCGGATGCCGGTGGTGCGTAGCCGCGCCCGCTCGACGTTGATCAGCCGGTAGACGCGCACCCGCTTCCCGCCGTCTACCCGCTGCTGCTTCCCCTCGATCCCGACGCCGATCCGCTGGAAGAGCGCGCCGATGAACGACATCGGCTTCCGGCGAAAGTCTTCGCGCACCTTGACCCCCAGCGCGGCGTGGATCAGCAGCCGGTTGCGCTCTACGAGGTCGAGGAATTCTTCAGTGATTGCAATCTCCGCGCCCTCTTCGATCCGCAATTTCAGCGCGGCGAGTAACGCGGTGAACCAAGCGGCGAACAACGCGAACCGGTTGCGGTCGGCGCTGAACCGCCGCGTTGTCTCTATTTCGTCCAGCGCCTTTGCTATCTCTGCATCTTCCACCGCCGCGAAGCGCTGCGCCGCGCCGTATGCGCCGCGCTCGTCGTCGAGCACTAATTCAGCGTCAATCTCGATGCCGTACCGCTCCTCCAATTCGACCTTCCGCTCTGCGTCGCGCTTCTCTTCCGCCGTCTTCGCGTCATCAGGCGCGGGCGCGTTGGCGATCCGTTCGGCGCGGGCGCGCTCTTGCGCTTGGCGCTGTTCGCGCAGCGCTTTCGCCAGTTCGCGGCGACGGTCGGTCGGTAGATTCGGCTTGTCGCGGTCATCCCAAACTTCAACGCCTTCAGCCACGTATGCGCCGGTAAAGTTCTCAAAAAAGTTGTTCTTCTGCGCCGCAGTTTTGGCTTTGACAACGCAGTACAGATCGAGGTAGACGTGGTCCCATTCCGTCGCCGGTTCCGCCGCACCGGACGCGCGGGAAACGCGGAAATCGGCTTCCAATTCGCGCAGTTTGGCGAGATCGCGGTACGCCTCCGGTGATGTCGGTTCGTTCATTCGTTTGGTCTCAACGTACACGTTGATCTCGCGTTCGCGCGGGTTGCGGATGCGCCCCAGTTGCTGACGGAAATCATCCACGTCGCCCACGCCGACGCCGTTGCGGGCGATCCCGAACAGTGCGAACCCTTCCACATCAATCGAGACGCCGGTGCCGACGGACGGCGAGTAGATGAACACATCAACATCTCGTAGAATATTGTTGATGTGCTCAAGCGTCTCGTTGTTGTTCTCGCTTGTTTCCGACGTAATCTTCAATATCCGCGCGTCCGGTAAAACCTGTCGGTAGAACAATTCCGCGCGGTCGGCGTCGGCGCGGGTGTTGCACGCAAGCGCGATTTTCCACGCATTGGTTTCGTACCACTCCAATGACTTCTGAAGTACGTCTTCCGGCGTCGGCAGCAGTACGAGATGGTCGATTGCGCGATGCGCGTACTCATTTTCGACGTAAGCAATAGGTTGGTCGGGAAACGCAGATTGAATGAACGTCAGCGTCGCTTCGCCAACATCGGCGTCGGCGAGAATAATCAAACGCGCTTTGCGGAGATGCTCCATCAACGCGCCGACAGCCGAGACTTTGCGGCTTTTCAGATTGCGGTCGTTGACAATCGCCTTCAGCACCTGCTCGATCTCGTCAACGATCACGAGATCATACGGCGCGTCTGTCTCGATTTTGTCGAGACTGTGGATGGTGGTAGCAACGCGCGGGGCGTTGGTGATCCACTTCCCGTCTTCGTAGTATGGGGTAAGGTTGAGGCGCGCTGCGCTCTGCCGCACCAGTGAGACGCGGTGCCCCACAGACAACACGCGCGGGTAGCACTTCGCCGCCTCCGCCAACCACTGCGTTTTACCGGTGCCTTTTGCGGAACGAATTACAACGATGTTGGGGTACTGATCGTCGGGGTCAATCTCGATGTCGAGGTAGCGCTGGTTGATGCGCATCGCGTCGGGCAGTTCCGGCGATACGACGTACCCGCCGCGCAGACCCGGCACCGTCCCCTCAAATCCGTACTTGCGTGCGAGATTGACCAAAACACCGATGCCGCTCTCAACATCTTCTGGTTTCCGGTGCGCTTCCCAGTTGTACGTCCACTTGTCCAGCACCTCCGTCGCAACGTCTTCCGGCAGTGCGGATTGGATCGCCCACACCGCTGCGAGCCACATATTGTACTCCAGCCCGTCGCCCGGAATGTACTTCAGCAACGTCTCAATCGTTTCGCGCGTCGCTGCGCCGCCGACGTGCTTCGGTGTGAGAAGCGGCTTGCGGGCAAACGCGGCGAAATCGGCGAGGTCGTAGTAGCGGTCACTGTTGCGGATGACGGTGACGGGTTTCTTCTGCGGACGCTGTTTCCAGTTGTAACTCCCGATCACCCGGATCGACCGCGCGGCGTCGCTGGTGTTGTCCAACGTCCAGCCGTAGCGCGCCGCCGCGATGCGCAGTTGCGCTTCGACGCCTGCTTGCACCGGCGCAACGTCATTGACCCAACGCGGTTCGCGCAGCACCCACATCGGCATCAAGCCG
>Ga0308411_10000603_pt1 | contig 24092 bp, 19 predicted proteins | sample HotsprottomLayer_2_FD_203530 | JGI IMG/M metagenome (GOLD analysis project Ga0308411, IMG submission 203530) | Hot spring phototrophic mat microbial communities from Octopus Spring, Yellowstone National Park, Wyoming, United States -... | ecosystem: Environmental > Aquatic > Thermal springs >... | reverse complement strand
CGGCGGTCCCATCGTCAAGGACCGGATCTTCTTCTTCACCGACTACGAAGGTTTCCGGGAGCGCACCCGCTTCCTGACCACCGCCACGCTGCCCACCGCCACCCAGCGGCAAGGGATCTTCCCCACCGTGATCCGCAACCCGCTCACCGGCGCCATCTACCCGGTGGGCGAGCCCATCCCCCGCGCCGATTACACCCCCCTGGCGCGCTACATTCTGGAGACCCTCCCGCTCCCCAACTCCACCACCAATCCGAACTTGTTTGAGAACATGCGCCAGGACCGGAACAACACCGACAAAGGGGACGCCAAAATCGATGGCCAAGCCCGCAGCAATATCACCTTCTTCGCCCGCGCCAGCCACCGGAAGACCAACATCTTTCAATCCCCCGACATCCCGACGCTGGCCGGGGGCGACGGCAACGGGTTCATCCGCATCCTGAACCAACAACTGGCGGCCGGCGCCACCTGGAGCATTTCGCCGCAATCCTTATTGGAAGCAAGGCTGGGGCTCTCCAAGACCCGCGCTGGAAAGGAGCCTCCCTACATCGGCGGACCCAGCATGAAGGAGCTCTTCGGCATCCCAGGGCTTTCCGAGGATCGGCGCTTGACCGGCGGCATCACCGCCCAAGAGGTAACCGGATTCTCGCGCTTCGGGCGCCAGCCGACCAACCCGCAGTGGCAGCATCCGTTCCTCTACAACCCCAGGCTCAACTTTTCCTGGATCGGAGGCCGGCACTCGGTGAAAACCGGCTTCGAATACCAGCGGGTCCACACCGAGATCCAAGACGTCAATCCCCTCTACGGGCAGGACTTTTACCAGGGCAATTTCTCCGGTCATCCGCTGGCCGACTTCATCTTCGGACTCCGCAGCCGCTACTCGCTGACCAACTTCTTCATCGCCCAATACCGCCAGACCGGCAAGATGGTCTACCTTCAGGACGACTTCCGGTGGAGCCGGAAGCTGACCTTGAATCTGGGCGTGCGTTATGAGTACTTCACGCCGCAGTGGGAGCGGGACATGAAGCTCTCCAACTACGATCCCATCAGCAACCGCCTGATTCAGGCCAAAGACGGCTCCATCGCGGACCGGGCTCAAGTCAATCCGGACCGCAACAACTTTGCCCCACGAATCGGTTTCGCCTATTCGCTAGACTCCAGAACTTCAGTCCGCGGCGGTTACGGGATCAACTATATCCACTTCAACCGCTCGGGCGGCGGCAACATCCTGGCCATCAACGGCCCGCAAGTGGTCACAGCGGTGGTCACACAGCGGCCCGGGGATCCCGGCTACCGCACCACCATGGAGGGCTATCCGGCGGGGTTGACCGATCCGGACAAGTTTGATCCTCTGAAAGCGAACATCTCCTACATCCCTCGCGAGACCCGCACCGGCTACGTGCAGAGCTGGTTCCTGTCGGTGCAGCGCGAGCTTTGGCGCAACACCGTGGTGGACGTGGCCTATGTGGGCAACCGCAGCAACAAGCTGATTATGTTCGCCGACTTCAACCAGGCGCGCCCGCAAAATCCCGGCGAGAACGCTCCCCTGGCCGCGCGGCGCCCGATCCCCGGCTTTGCCGGCATCACGATCACCTCGCCTTCCGGATGGGCCAACTATCACGCCTTGCAGGTGAAAGTCGAGCGGCGCTACGCCGGCGGCCTCACTCTGTTGAGCTCCTTTAGCTGGTCCAAGGCGATGGATAACGTGGGGCAGGCCCTGGAAGACCAGGGGAACGGAAACGCCTCTAGCCCGCAGAACTTCCGCAACCTGCGAGCGGAAAAAGGTCCCTCCGGCTACGACCAGCGGCTCAACAGCACCACCGCATTCGTTCTGGAAGTTCCCTTCGGGCGGGGACGCCGTTTCGGCTCCCATCTGAACCCCGTGGCCAACGCCTTGCTGGGAGGTTGGGAGTTGAGCGCCGTAAACACCGCTACCAGCGGCGAGCCGATCAACCTTCGCTACTCGCCGCCATCCAACTTCCAGGTCTCCGACATCGGTCCCGATTGGCGCGGCGCCATCGCCTACCGGCCGAACGTCATCGGCGACCCGCTCATGCCGGCCGGGCAGAGGACCCCCAGCCGCTACCTCAATCCGGCCACGGTCGTGATCCCTACCGACCCGAGTCAGCCCTTCGGCAACGCGGGACGCAACGCTGTCCGAGGGCCGTCCTTCTATCAGATCGACATGAACCTGCAAAAAGAGTTCTACTTCGCCGAAACGGCCCGGCTTCAGTTCCGCTCTGAATTCTTCAACCTGCTTAACCGCACCAACTTCCGCGTGCCCAACCCCAACCGCTCCTCGCCGGCGTTCGGAATCATCACCCAGTCTTATCCGGCGCGCCAGGTCCAGTTCGGGTTGAAACTCGTCTTCTAACCATGACCCGGGATCGGAATACGAGATGCTCGAATCTCAAGCCCATGTGGCTCGTCCTGACCGCGCTCGCGGCGCTTGTGGCGGGGACAGCTCATGCTGTCTCCGCCTTCTCACGGCTCCAGGTGCATGGTCACCGCGGGGCCAGGGCCGTCTTGCCGGAGAACTCGCTGCCCGCCTTTGAGCACGCCATCGAGGTGGGCGCCGACGTGCTCGAGCTGGACGTCGTGCTCACCAAAGATGACGTGCCCGTGGTCTCGCACGACCCGGTCCTGAACCGGCGCATCTGCTCCGGCCCAGGCTCGGGCGTGGTCCGCGAAATGACCCTGGCCGAGATCCGCCAGTGGGATTGCGGCGCGGTTGTCAATCCCGAATTCCCCAATCAGAAGGCGATTCCGGGAACGCGCATCCCAACCTTAGAGGAAGTGTTGGCTCTGGCGCCAAAAGGCGATTTCTGGTTCAACATCGAGACCAAAGTCCCTTCCTCCAACGCGCCCGATCCGGAGTTGTTCGCCCGCCGGATCTATGAAGCGATCCGCAAGCACGGCTTGGAGCGCCGGGTAATGGTGCAGTCTTTCGACTTCCGCACGCTGCGCGCCATGCGGGCCATTGCGCCCGGCATAAAGCTCTCCGCTCTGTGGTCCGGCCTGCCGCGCAGCTTTGTGCAGATCGCCGGAGAAGCCGGGGCCGAGATCGTGTCCCCGCATTACCTGCTGGTCAGTAAAGACCGCGTCGAAGAAGCCCACCGGGCGGGAATCCCGGTGATTCCCTGGACCGTGAATTCGCCGGCGGACTGGGACCGAATGATGGACGCCGGGGTGGATGGAATCATTACGGACGACCCGGCGGCGCTGATTCAGCACCTGAAGGCCCGCGGCTTACGGTGACGAACTGCGGAGCGGTCCGGCCGGATCTCCCTCAACTGCGCTAATGGGAACCGCTTCCTGCGCCTTGCCCGCGCGCGCCGACCACTCCGCCCCGGCCAGCACTAGCATGGCCCCAAAAAAGCTCCAGATCACAATGCTCGCCGAGTACACGAAAGGTCCGTACTCCCGCGACAGCTTCGCCCGGAGCAAAGGCCAGGTCAGCAGGTTGATGTATTTCAGCACCTCCAGCGCCATCCCCACCACAATGGCCGCGCCCGCCACCTGACGAGGCGCAATCTTGCGGTTCGGCAGCAGCCAGTAGATCAGAAACAGCATCAGCATCGAGATCGGCAGCGCGGCGATCTTGAAAAACACCAGCCCCAAAGTCTCCACCACCACGGAGCTTGGCCCCAGTAGCTGCGGCCAAATGGAGTAGTTCAGCGCCGTGAGCATCATGGAGAGCATGGCCAGCGTGCCGCAGGCGAAAATCAGCCCCAAACTGATGAGCTGGTTGCGCCAGTAGGTGCGGTGGCGCGGCACGCCCCAGGCCCGGTTTAACGCCACCTCCAGCGGCTCAAAGACACCGTTGGCGACGAATAACAACAGCAGCATGGAGCCCGCTTGGAACGGCCCGCGCCCGCTGACCATGACGTCCAGGTTGCGGCGGATGAACTCCCCAAGCTGTCCGGGAAAATAGTCCGACAAGGCCAGATAAACGGCCGCCACCGCCGCGTGCCACTTCAGCACGTGCCGGCACAGCGAGAGAATGACGATCAGAAAAGGAAAGAAAGAAAGCAGGACGGAGGCGGCTACGGCGAAGGCGTAGACGTGCACCTCCGTCTCCATCCAGTAGCGTAGAGTGGGCCGCAGGGCCCGTACGGCCTGCTTTATGCCGTCTTTCAACGTTTGCCGCTCTTGAGTTTCTCCCGCTGCTCCTTGAGCACCGCCTTCCGGCTGAGCTTGATCTTGTTGCCCTCCATGGCCAGCACCTTGACCAGGATTTGATCGCCTTCCTTTAGCTCATCCCGCACATTGCGCACCCGGTTCTCCGAGATCTCGCTGATGTGCAGCAGCCCGTCGGTGCCGGGGAAGATCTCCACGAAGGCGCCGAAATCCACCAGGCGGACAACCTTGCCCAGATAGGTCTTTCCGACCTCGGCCACCGCCGTGATCTCGTTGATCATCTGAATGGCCCGGTTGGCGGAATCGCCGTCGCTCGAAAAGACGTTCACCGTGCCGTCGTCTTCCACATCGATCTTGACTCCGGTTTGCTCGATGATGCCGCGGATCACCTTGCCGCCCGGCCCGATCAGCTCGCGGATCTTATCCTGCGGAATCGTGAGCGTGTAGATGCGCGGCGCGTACGGCGACAGCGACGGGCGCGGCGCGGAGAGGACTTCCCGCATCTTGTCCAGGATGAACAGCCGCCCGCGGCGGGCCTGCTCCAGCGCTTCCCGCATCAGGGCAGTCGTGACGTTGGGCACTTTGATGTCCATCTGGAGCGCGGTGATGCCGTCCACCGTCCCGGCCACCTTGAAATCCATGTCGCCGTAATGGTCTTCGGCCCCCGCGATGTCGGTCAGAATCGCGTAAGCGTCACCCTCCTTCACCAACCCCATGGCGATGCCCGCCACCGGAGCGGAGATGGGAACGCCCGCGTCCATCAGCGACAGCGTTGCCCCGCACACGGTGGCCATGGAGCTGGATCCGTTGGACTCCAGAATGTCGCTGACCACCCGCATCGTGTAAGGAAAGGATTTCTCATCCGGGATCACCGCCGCTAGGGCCCGCTCGGCCAGCGCGCCGTGGCCGATCTCCCGGCGGCCCGGCCCGCGCATGAAGGCCACCTCGCCCACGCTGAACGGCGGGAAATTGTAATGCACCATGAAGCGCTTGGAAGTCTCGCCGGACTCCAATAGCTCCAGCCGCTGCTCGTCTTCCTTGGTCCCCAAAGTAACGGTCACCATGGCCTGCGTCTCGCCTCGGGTGAAGAGGCTCGAACCGTGGGTCCGGGGCAACACGCCGACCTCAATCGAAATCGGCCGGATCTCGTCAAACGCGCGCCCGTCCGGCCGCCGCCGATCGCGCAGCATCTCGTCCCGGAAGATCCGCTCCTTCAGCCGGTCAAACAAACTCCCGGCCTCCGCCTGCTGCTCTTCCGGATAGGCCTCGACCGCCTTCTTGCGCAGCTCCCCCACGCGCCGGTAGCTCTCCAGCTTGGAGTACTTCTGAGTGTTCAGCGCATCGCTCAGCTCGGCGCGCCAGGCGGCGGAAATCTGGTCGAACATCTCCTGATTCAGCACGGGCGGCGTATGCGGCCGCTTGGGCTTGCCGGCCAGCGATGCCAACTGGCGGATCCCGGCCGTCAGCTTGCGGCAGCTTTGGTGGCCGAACTCGATGGCGTCTACCACCTCGGCTTCGGTGGCCTGGTTCGCCCCGGCTTCCACCATCACGATGCCTTCATCGGTGGCCGCTACCACGATGTTGAGCTTGGATTCGCGCAGCTCCGAATGCGTGGGGTTGGCGATCAGCCGGCCCTGAACCGAGCCCACGGTCACCGCCCCGAGCACGTGCTCAAACGGGATGTCGGAAATCGCCAGCGCCGCCGAAGCGCCCAAAAGCGCCAGCGGCGCCGGGTCGACCTCCGGATCGGCCGAAAGCACCATGCCGATCACCTGCGTCTCGCACGCAAATCCCTCCGGGAACAAAGGCCGGATGGGCCGGTCGATCAACCGGCTGGTCAGGATCTCCTTCTCGGTCGGGCGCCCTTCGCGCTTGATGAAGCCGCCCGGAAAACGCCCGGCGGCATAGGTGTACTCACGGTAATCTACGGTCAGCGGAAAAAACGAAATGCCGGTTCGGGGCTCTTCCGCCGCGCACGCGGTCACCAGAACCACGGTGTCGCCGGAGCGGACCAAAACCGAACCGCCGGCTTGCTTGGCAACTCTGCCTGTCTCCAGGCTGATTTTACGACCATCCAGGTCGATTTCAACTGTATGTGTCATTGGAATCTTCTCCAACCTCTCAGAGACTGGAGTTGACAACGGGAGGGCTGGCGCTCCAGGCGGAGGCGCCGCTCAGCGGAAGGTTGTCCCGTGGGGGCTTCCTCGCCCCCAGCGTGAATCACGCTGATGGGTGGCAATGGGCTCAAGCCCGCGTCACACCCTAGCGGCGCAGCCCCAGCTTCCGGATCAACGCCTGATATCTTTCCGGGCTCGTGCCCTTCAGATACTTCAGGAGCCGCCGGCGCCGGGCCACCATGGCCAGCAGACCTCTACGCGAGTGGAAGTCCTTACGGTGCGTCTTGAAGTGCTCGTTTAAGCCCGCGATCCTCTCGGTGAGAATTGCGATCTGCACTTCGGGAGAACCCGTGTCGGACTTATGAACCCGGTATTGACCGATCACACGGCTTTTTTGGTCTGCCGCCAGCGCCATCTAAAGTGGATGCTCCTTGTCTTCTCTTAATCTCGATTGAGTTCGTTCAATAGCATAACACACTCACGACCTTGGCGAACGGAGCCGCGCTCGCCCCCCGGCCGGTCCTAGCCGTGCGGGCACTCCCGCACCCGGCCGGGAAAACCGCAGGGGGTCCCCCAGCCCTTCGGCGCCAACCCTGCGCCCGTTACGCCTGGCCGGTTTTGGGACAACCCATTCCCGCGTGCTATGTTCGTTGAAAGGAGCAACGTTTCGATGGCGGTGCGTGCAGGTGTGGTCGGATTTCGCGGCTATAGCGGTGCGGAGCTGGTGGCGATACTCGACCGCCACCCGAAAGTCGAGCCGTGGCTGCTCGAACATCGCACCGACGCAGGCGAAAAGCCCCGCCCCAAAAACGCCAGGACTCACCCGCGCGTGCCGAGCAGCCCCGAGGCGGTGCGGAAAGAGAATTTAACGATAGTCTTCCTCGCCACGCCGCCGGAAGTCTCCATGGAGCTCGCCCCGGCGTTGCTGGAAGCCGGCGCCAAGGTCATCGACCTGAGCGGGGCCTTCCGCCTGCGCACCGCGGACAACTACGCCAAGTGGTACAAGGAGCAGCACACGCAGCCCGAGCTCTTGGCCGAAGCGGTCTACGGACTTCCGGAGTTCTATAGGGAACGCATTCCCAAGGCCCGGCTGGTGGCCAACCCGGGGTGCTATCCCACCGCGGCCAGCCTGGCCATCCGGCCCTTGGTGGCCTCCGGAGCGGCGGACCGTTCCGCCGGAATCGTCTGCGACGCCAAAAGCGGCGTGAGCGGCGCCGGCCGCAAGCCCAGCCTGAAGACCAGCTTCTGCGAGGTGACGGAGAACTTCTCCGCTTACTCCATTCTGAACCACCGCCACGTGCCCGAAGTCCTCATGAACTGTGGCCTGGACGAAAAGGAGTTCAGCTTCGTCGCGCACTTGCTTCCTCTGGACCGCGGCATTCTCGAGACCGTCTATTTCCGCCTCTCTCCCGGCCTGGACGAGGCCGCCCTCGCAACCGTCTACGAGAAATGGTATGGCCAGGAGCCGTTCGTGCGGCTCTATGAGCCAGGCCAGGTTCCCGACCTCCACGCAGTGCGGCGGACGAACTTCTGCGACATCGGCTTGCGCGCGGACCCCAAGACCGGCCGCGGGGTCGTCGTGGCCGCCATCGACAACCTCGTGAAGGGCGCGGCCGGGCAGGCAGTCCAGAACATGAACCTGATGCTCGGCTACCCGGAAACGGAAGGACTCTTATGAGTAGAGCCAGCCGAACAGCGCCCCGGGACCTGCGAAAGGCAGGGTGAGCAGCAATGTCTGGCTGGATCCGGTGGCCAGTTCGGGTTGCCGCCGCCATCGGCTTCCTCTGGTTGATCGTGGCCTTCACCCCGTTGGTTCACTGGTGGGCGACAAAGCTCGCCGGGCGTTGGGAAGAACCAAAGGGCGAGGCTCTGGTCGTCCTGGCCGGCTCGGAGATGGAAGGCGACATTCTCGGCGCCAGCACCTACTGGCGCTGCGTGTACGCCCTGATGGCCTACCGCCAGGGCTGGGCGCGGCGGATCTATGTGAGCGGCGGCAGCAGCGGTGAACAGCGGCCCGTGGCCGAACTGATGCGGCTGTTCCTGGTCGGCCAAGGAGTCCCCCCGCAGGTGGTGGAGGTGGAGCATGCTTCCCTCAGCACCCGCGAAAGCGCCCTCAATCTCGCCCCCACGCTGAAGCGGCAACAGGCCACGCCGGTCCTGCTGACGAGCGATTTCCACATGTACCGCGCCTGGAGAGCCTTTCGCAAAGCTGGCGTCACGCTGCGGCCCAGCCCGATCCCCGATGCGCGCAAGCGAGCTGTGCGCTGGGAGCGCCGCTGGGACGCGTTTCAGGATTTGGCCATCGAGACCGTGAAGATCGTCTACTACCGGGCGCGTGGATGGATCTAGCCGGCCCTGCGCGCCGCCGCCCTCTGCTGAACCCAATGCCGTGTCTTGTAGGGGCGGACCAGCGTGTCCGCCCCTCCGTGGAGCACGCAGTCTTGCGTGCCACACCGGTAGCCCTGTGGAGCAAGCCGCCAGGCTTGCCATGCCGGCGGTCACGCCGGCAGAGCCACACAATCCTGAACGCTACGCGAGTCCCAACGCCATCCAGCCCGCACGACTGCACGCTCCACTTTAAGCCGCCGCTGCAAGGTGGAGCATGCCGCCAGGCTTGCCATGCCGGCGGTCACGCCGGCAGAGCGACACCATCCCGAGCTGTGCGGGAGTCCAATCGCCATCCAGCCCGCACGCCTCCGCGCTCCACCTCAACCCGCCGCCGCCCCAAGTGGAGCATGCCGCCAGGCTTGCCATGCCGGCGGTCACGCCGGCAGAGCCACAGAATCCTGAACGCTACGGGAGTCCCAATGCCATCCAGCCCGCATGACTGCGCGCTCCACTTTAAGCCGCCGCTGCAAGGTGGAGCAAGCCGCCAGGCTTGCCATGTCGGCGGTCACGCCGGCAGAGCCACACAATCCTGCACGCTACGGGAGTCCCAACGCCATCCAGCCCGCACGCCTCCGCGCTCCACCTCAACCCGCCCCCTCTATCCCCATCTCCGTGTCCTCCGTGTTCTCTGTGGTTTGCTTTTTCCGTGCCCTCCTTGTCGTGTCCGATGTGGGGCCGGCTTTCCAGCCGGCCTTGGCCCCTTTACCCACCGCCCTCTGCCCAACCCAATGCCACGCTGTGTTATATTTATTCATCATGATGAATAAAATAACAATGCGGACAGGCCGGCCATGAAGGCTCTGGTCAAGTTGGGCGGCACGCTGCTCGACGAACTCGATCTCCGCCGCCAGGTCTGCCGGGGCATCGCCGGGGCGGTCCGGGCGGGCCACACGCTGGTGGCCGTCCACGGCGGCGGGCGCCAGATGACCCGATTCTTGAGCCAGATGGGCGTGGAGAGCCGCTTTGTCGATGGGTTGCGGGTGACGACCGATGAAACCCTCGATGCGGTGCTGAAGGTGTTCGCGGGCTCTGTCAACAAGCTGCTGGTCTCAAGCCTCATCGAGACAGGTGTGGCCGCCGTCGGGTTGTCAGGGATCGACGGGCCGCTGGTGGAAGCCGAGCTGTTGAAAGCGGAACTGGGTCACGTCGGCAAGCCCGTCCGGTCGAACCCGGCGCTGCTGAATTGCCTTTTGGCAGCCGGCTTTGTGCCGGTCGTGGCCTGCGTGGCAGGCAGCCGGGACGGCCGGATCTTCAACGTGAATGCGGACCAGATGGCGGTGGCTTGCGCAGTCGGCTTCCGGCCGGATCTGCTGCTGTTCCTGACCGACGTGGAAGGAGTATTGGACGCCGATGGCAAGCGGATTCCGCAACTGGACCGGGAAGGGATGCAGAAACTGATTTCAACCGGCGTCGCCAAAGGAGGCATGCTCGCCAAACTCCGGGCGGCACAGGAAGCGCTGGAGGCGGGGATCCCCCAAGTCGTCATCGCGCCGGGCAAAGAACCCGATGTGATCGGTCGCGCGCTGGCTGGCGAGCCGCTGGGAACACGCCTGAGTGGAGGGCCGGCCGGTGCCTGAGAACTCTACCCCATTGATCCGCAAAGCTCTATTGACAGACGTAGGGCCCCTGCTGAAGCTGATCAACGGCTACGCCGAGCAAGGAATCATGCTGCCCCGCACGGAGTTCGAGCTGGCCGAAAACATCCGCGATTTCACCGTCGCTGCCGTGGGCGGTGAAGTGGCAGGCTGCGGGGCCCTGCACTTCTATGGCCCGCGCTCGGCCGAGGTGCGTTCGCTGGCGGTGCACCCGCAATGGAAGGGCCACGGCCTGGGCCGGAAACTGGTCGAGGCTCTGGAAGCGGAAGCCCGCGAGCACGGCATCGAATCGCTCTTTGCATTCACTTATATTCCCGATTTCTTCGCCCGGCTCGGCTTCGCCGAGGTCGACCGCCGCCGGCTTCCTTCGAAGGTCTGGAAGGATTGCCTGCGCTGCCCCAAGCTCCAATGCTGCGATGAGATCGCCATGCAAAAGGCGCTGGTGGCCGGCCTCGGGGCGGAAGAAGCTCTGCAAGGTCAAGAAGCCGGAGACGCCGGCAACGGTTTCCTGATCGTTCCCACGGTGAAGCCCGCGGCCACGCCGCGCTGAGCCTCCCCGATTGTTACACCCAAACCCAAAGCAAACCTGAGAACTCCCGCACCCGCCGCCCACTACTTTCTGTGGCGGCATGAAAGCACAATCGGTCGACGTCAAGCAAGCAGCAGGAAAGATTCTCTGTTCCACCGTGTTTCGCGCCTGCGGCAAGAAACTTCTGGCCAAAGGCCGCCTCATCCGGGATGAGGACGTGGCGCTCTTGCGCGCGGAGGGCATGACCCAAGTCTGGGTCACCGAGCTGGAGGAGGGCGAGATCGGCGAAGACGAAGCGGCCTTGCGGATCGCCGCGGAAGTGGGTTGCGGATCGCTGGAGATCCGGCCCGCCCCCGGGGGCAAGGCCAACCTGGTGGCGGCCGAAAACTGCTGTGTGCTGGTGGATGAGGAACTGCTAAGACAGATCAACTGCATCACCGGCGCGGCCGTGGCCACCCTGGCGAACTTCACTTTCGCCGCCGCCGGTCAGCGCGTGGCCTCAGTCAAAAGCGCCCCATTCGCCGTGCCCCTCCAGGACCTTGAGGCCGTTCTGTCTGTCCTGAGGGAGCGCGGACCACTCTTGCAGGCGCGGCCCATCCGCAACCCAGTCGTGGCCGTGCTCTATTCGGACCCCATTTCGGCGGACAAAGCACGGCAATTGTTCGATAGCGTCATGCGGCAGCGGCTGGAGCGGTTTGGCGCCTCCGTCAGCCTCAGCTTGGCGAGCACGGAGCAGCCCCGGGCGCTGGCGCGCGCGCTCGAGCATCTGCTGAGGGCGAGGCCTACCGTCGTGCTCGTGGCCTCGACGACCGCGCCGGCCGGCCCGTCCGATGCGGTGGGATGGGCGATGGTGGAGGCAGGTTGCCAGATCGAGCGCTTCATGGCGCCCGTGGAGCCGGGAAGCCTGCTGCTGTTGGGATACAAGGACGACATCCCGGTGGTGGCGGCCCCCGGCTGCTGGCGCTCCACCAAACCGAATGTGCTCGACCTGGTGCTCTGTCCGCTGCTGGCCCGCTACCGGCTGAGCGGCTGGGAAATCGCCGGCTTGGGACACGGCGGCTTGCTCGAATGACTCGTACGGGGTCTACCGGCCGCGCGACGGCCCATCCGGGCCGGCGTCCGCCGGAGCATGGTGATTGACCGGGCCGGCGCCGTGTCCGAGCCCGGGGTTGGTGCGGATCGCCTCCGTGATGAACCGCTTGGCGCGCCGGACCGCTTGCGGCAAATCCAGCCCGCGGGCCAGCAACGCCGTGATGGCGGCCGAATAGGTACACCCCGTGCCATGCGTGTGAGGAGTCTCGATCCGTTCGCCGCCGAGCTCCAAAAACCCGCCTTCAAACAACAGCACGTCGGTCGCCGTGTCCGCTAGGTGCCCCCCTTTCACCAAGACCGCCCTGGGCCCCAAAGCCCGTATCCGCCCGGCCGCTTGCTTCATATCCTCGACCGACTGCACCGCCAGCCCAGACAGGGCGGCGGCCTCGGCGAGGTTCGGTGTCACCAGCAGCGCATGGGGAAGCAGGCGCTGGATGAGCGCTTCGCGCGCGTCCTCGGAGAGCAGGGGAGCGCCGTGTTTGCTGATCAGCACTGGATCGACCACCAGCGGGAAACCGAATCCAGAGGCCATTTCGGCCACCGCCTCGACGAGTTCGGCGTTTCCAAGGGCCCCCGTCTTGGCCGCCGCCGGCGGGATGTCGGCCAGCACGGCCCGGATCTGCCGCTGCACAAGCCCTGCATCCAGGCACTCGACCGCTTCCACGCCCGTCGTGTTCTGAACCGTGATCAGGGTCACTACCGCCTCGCCATACACGCCGAACTGGTGAAAGGTTTTGAGATCGGCCTGGAGACCCGCGCCGCCGCTGGGGTCCGATCCCGCGATCGTCAAAGCCACAGGCACACTCATTGGCTGGCTCCCGCTAGCCGTCCCGTCCGCCGCGCGTAGTGGAGGATGGCGGCCTTCTGGATGAACCCGGGCGTGAGTCTCGACAACAGAACCAGGATCTTGTAGCGCAGCCCGGGGATAACGATGACCTTGCCTTTAGCCAAACCGTCGAGGCTGGCGGCGACGACCTCTCCGGCGGACATCCACCAGCCCGGGCCGATGAAGTCATGCCCAATGCCTAGAACCTCGTGGAACTCCGTGCGGGTGAAACCCGGGCAGAGGGCCTGAACCTTGACCGGCGAGCCGATCGTGCTCAGCTCCAGCGCCAAGCCCTCCGTGAAGCGGTTCATCCAAGCCTTGGTCGCGCAATAGCTCACGTTGCTGGGGGTAACGTTGAAAGCGGCGACGGAGGAGACGTTAATGACGCCGCCGCGTCCGCGCGCAACCATGCCCGCCAACGCGGCGTGCGTGAGCCGAGCCGTAGCCAGAACGTGCAGGCGGTGCATGCGCTCCTGCGTCGGACCGTCCGCCTGGTGGAAGAAGCCGCGCGTGCCAAAACCCGCGTTGTTGATCAACAGCTCGAGATTGGGTTCACGGCGGATGCGCTCCTCAGCAGCCTCCAGCCCGGCGTCGGTGGCCAGATCGGCGGCCAGGATCTCGGCGCACGTTGCGCCCGCAGGCCGCAGTTCGTCAGCCAGTTGCTCCAGGCGCTCCTTGCGGCGCGCAACCAGGATGAGCGAGTATTGCCGGGCGGCCAGGCGCCGGGCGAATTCGGCGCCGATGCCGCTCGAAGCGCCGGTGATGAAAGCGACAGGTGCAGTGCCGGCCATGCTGGGCTCCTGAGGAGAAGAACATCAGGCTAGCACAGCCCGCCTGGCCTGAAGACCGCCGCCACTGTCGGCGGCCTATGTCTCCAAACTTACGCCACCCGGCCGAGCATCCAAGCGTGCCTCAACCACCGCGGCGTTCAGCGCCGGGTGACCGAAAGCGAGCGCCAGCTCGAGTTGCCCGCCGCGTCGTAGGCGCGAATGACGATCGTGTTCGATCCGGGCAGCAGCGGCGCCTCCAAGCTCCACGAAACCGTTCCCGAGGCGGCGCCGGATTTGCCTCCCGAAGTCGACCATGTGACCGAAACGACTCCGACATTGTCGGAAGCCGTGCCGGAGATGCGAATGCTGGAGGACGATGTGAACACCGTGCTTGTGGAGGGGCTGACGATCTTCAGGGTTGGAGGAACGTTGTCAGCGAGCACGGAGCGAGTGACCTGAAACGACCGCTGGGCGGTGGCCCCGCGGTCATCCGTCGCCGTCAAGGTGATCGTGTTGACGCCAACGCTCAACGGAAGAGCCGGGATCGTGAAAGAGCGCCCTCCGGAAGCTGTCCCCGAGCCTCCCTGCTGATTCGTCCAGGAAACCCGAACGTTGCCGCTGCCCCCCGTAACGGAGCCCGATACAGTCACAAAGGCTGCGGTTGTCGAGTAGGGCAGCGTCGCAGGGGATTGGATCGTGATCGCCAGTGGATCGGGCGTGGCCGGTGGGGGATTCGCCGGCGGTGTTCCGGGCCCGGACGGCGGATCGTCCGGGGCGCTCCGCGCCGCATACAGCTCGCGGATCGCCCGGATGTCCTCTGGCGTCAGGCCGGTGGCGCTCCGGTAATACGGGTACATGACCGAGCCGGGGACGTCGGAATGCCCCAGCCCGAGCGCATGACCCAGTTCATGAAGGACCACCGAAAAGACGTCCACGGCCGGGTAGCCTTGGTTTGGGTCTACCGTCCACAACTCATCGTCATCGAGGTGCAGGTCGCCCGCGATGGTCTCGGGGTTGGGCGGCGAGGGGTAAAACGTGTGCGCTAGAACCCGGCCGGGGCCGTCGAAGGGGTACATATCGCCGTGGGAACCGGCGGCGAACAGGAGGTTGACGGTTCTGGAGTAGTTGGGTCCGGGGACCGGCGCGAAAGAGATCTCGACGTATTTGGCCCACTCCTGGAAGGCTCTCAGAATCTCCGAGGAGACGCGATCCGCAGGCAGCTTCTGGGTGAGGCGTTGGAAGTAGTAGCCCAGCGCGGCCTTGCCCTTGCCCGGACCATCCCATCCCTCGCCCACAAACGCCACGTACTGTCCCACGGGACCGGCGGTCGTGAGAGCTCCAGGGCAAGCAATCAGCCCGGCGCCCTCGGCTAACTCGCGCGAAGCGGGGAATAGATAGGCGACCTCGTCACGGGCCGCGAGCCGCTCCAGCCGGGCCGCAGGACCCCGCACAAGCAGGTGGTTGGGGAGCAAGTCCCCCCTTCCGATCAGCCGGAAGCCCACCTCGCCAACAAGGCGCATGGCATCAAAGCGGTCCACGTCGGGGAAGAACTCGGCGACAAAGTCAGCCTCCTGACTAGGAGCGGCTTCCAACGGCGCCAGCGCGCGGCTGATCTTCTCCCGCGGCTGGAATCGGCGGGCGCGCAATCGCACGCCGCCCCAGTCCTGGCCCGGACGGGCGGTGACGACATAGCCGCCGTCCGGAACGTACTGGACGAATTGCACGCCGCGGTCAATCAGGCTTTGGAGCTCCTCCTGAGTGACCCCCGCTTCAAACTCGACGAGCAGGTGCTCCCGCCCGCTCACCGTGCGGCGGACGGGTTCGCTCCTGCGGGGCAGCGGGGACTCGGCCGAGGACTGAGCCTGATCCGGCACGGTGACCTTGAGATGAAGACGTGTCTGGGCAGGCAGCGCCGCAGCGGCAAGCACCCAGTAGATCACAAAACCAAAGGAACGCCTCATACTGCCCCTTATCGAAGTGGGGTGAGAGGATTGCGGGGTCCGGGACACTCAATAACCTGAGGGATTCTGCCTTATGAAACTTCCAACGGCTCCCCGATGGCTGCCTTTGGCCGTGGCCCTGCTCTGCTTGGGAGCGGGGATCATGGCGGCCGGTGAGCGGCCCCGGCTGGTAGAAGGTGCCTTCCGGTCGGAAGATAAACCCTTTCGGATCAGAGCGATAACCTACAGCCCGCGCCCTGCGGCCATCGACTACCAGCGGCCTTCGCCCGAGTGCCAGCTCGCCAGAGACCTCCCGTTGATCGCAGCCGCAGGGGCCAACACGGTGCGGACCCAGCGGCTGAGCCAAGAAAGCGAGCCGGTGCTGGCCTCCCTGCTGGAGACTACAGGGCTGTACTGGCTCGCGGGATTCTCCTTAGAACCGTACTACGACCCCGAGGTTCCGATCAGCGCCAAAAAGGCCCAAATTATGGAAGACCTGCGCCAGTTTGCGGAACGGCATTTGCACGACGAACGGTTGCTGGCATTTGTGATCGGCGAAGAGGTAGCCACAAACTACGAGCGCAAGTTCGCAGGCGATGCGGGCGGCTTCTACTCACTGTTGGCCGATGCCGCCACGATGCTTCGCGAGATGAGGCCCGACGACCCTCCGCTGGTGACCACGGTGGTTGGTGACGCGAGCCAGTTGCTCGTCGAAGTGCCAGGTCTGTCGTTCTGGATCTGGAAGATGCCCTCCTGGCACCCGGCGCTGGCCAAAGCGGAGGAGGCCGCGGCGGCCGGCTCCGCGCCGCTGGTGATCGAAGGCTTCTCCCGGCGGCTGCCGGAAGAGGGGCCGCAGCCAGAGGAAGGCGATGGTGGCCCCGTAGCGGCACTGATTGGGGCAATCCAAGACCTGGAGGGATCGAAGCACCTGCTGGGGTTTATCTATACGCGTTTCGCCGAGGAGCCGGCCGAGCGGACAAGCACGGAGCTATTCCGGCTTGAAGCCGAAGAAGGGCAGTGGGAAAACCTGGCGGCCACTGCGTTCTATCAAGCGCTGGCGCAGCTTTGGGAAGGGCGCCGCCGCGACGAGTGGGCAATGGAGGAGCCCGCGGAGCTCCAGGCCGTGGTCCACGCGGCGCACGGAGGCAACGTGGTTGCGGCAGGCGGATTGGCGAGATTGCAGGGGGCGGCTCTGGCGGCCCACGTCTATGCGGCCAACGGGGTGCCGTGGCCGCTGCACCAAGGCGAAACCTGCCTTTGCGTCGCAGCAAGGCCCCTGCGGCTCGGGATGATTGGGCCGGACTCGGGCACGGTGCTCATCCCGTGGGAGATGGAGCCCGGCGAGCACGACGCCGTCTACTACCGCGCGGGCAAAGCGGCGGGGCCGGTGCGGATCCGCGTGGACCAGCTCGCCCCGGGCATCTTTACAGACGCCATCGCGCGGGCAAACCAATCGTGCCTGGTGAGCGCCGGAAACGGCATCCGGCCTGGCGAAACCGTGACACTGTATGGGACGGGATTTGGCCCGGGCGATCCGTTGGAGGTGGCCCCCAGAGTTTATGTGAACGGAAAGGAAGCCGAGGTCTTGGAGGCCGGGCTGGTGCTGACGGCCCCTGGGCTCGCCAAGATCCGCATCCGGCTGGACCCGTCCACGCCGCCCTCTCCCGCGGGCAATATGGTGGTGCAATCCGGGACGGCCCGGAGCACGGCAGGACCTTTGCGCATCGAGCCGGCATCTAGCTCCTATGGTGTCCGGGTGGAGGCCGAGCGGTCGGACGTGTGGGTTCAGGCGGGCGGCTTCCCGGCAGCTTTTGTCTTGCGCCTGGAGGGCCTGCGCGGGTACTGTGGGCCCCTGATGGTGCAGGCTTTGGACCTGCCCGAAGGCGTCTCGGCTGAGCCGGTTGCGGGCCAGACGGGCGGATCCGCGGCGCTCGAGCTGCGGGCGGAAGCCTCTGCCCCGCCGCTGCAAAACGCGCCGTTCCGTGTGCGTGCTTGGGGGCAGGACGTCGAACCGGCGGAAATCGAGGCCCGGATCACGGTTCTGCCCAGCCGGGGCCTGATTCCCGTCTCTGCGCATTCCAATGGTTTCCTCTCTCGTTACCCGAGGGCTCAGTTCCGCTGGAACGGGCAGATCGTTTTTGACACCGTCGGCGGCGGGCCCGGACGCGGCATCAACGTGCTGGCGGCCGATCCGGCCACCGGAGCTTTCGGCCCGGTGCGCAGCTTCGATACCTGGGGTGACGAAGCCGCCTCGGCGGCGCTGGTTTCGTATCTGGATTCTTTGCCGGCGGGCACGCTGGTGATGTTTGCCGTGGCCGACGAGGGCACACGTCTTTTGAGCGTGGACGCTCGGGCGGCGATCGCACGCATGTTTTTCAGCCGCTACATCTGGTTCCTCGGCTATCAGGAGTCGTGGGCGCTGATCGGGCGCAAGGGCTGGTGGCCGTTTTCGGAGAACTGGTCGGCGGCCTACGGGATCGCAGCCTTCACGAATGTGAGCTTCCCCATGCCGTAGTCCGGGCGCGCGCGGGGAGGCGCACGCCTCACGCCGCCCTGCCTCAGGCTACGGCTTTCAAGAAGGCGGCCTTGAACTTCTCCATCTCCTCAGGCGTGCCGATCGTGACGCGGATGTGGTTGGGATACGTGGGCCAACTGCGCCCCACATAGACCCCGGACTGTCGCAAAGCGGCGGCCAAGTCGCGCCCGGGCCGCTTCACATCCACCATCAAGAAATTGGCAGTGGCCGGCAGGTAGGAGAAGCCGTGCCGGTCGAAGAATTGAAACAGATCCTGGCGGAGCGCGGCGGTGAAGCGCCGCCGCTCGGGAACAACGTTCGGCGCTTTGAGGCTGGCGATCGCCCCGGCCAGGCTCGTGATGGGCATCCAGGTGTTGCCGTACATGCGGATGCGGGCCAGCAAATCCGGCCGGGCGATGGCGGCGCCGGCCCGCAGGCCGGCCATCCCGTAAATCTTCGAGAACGTCCGCAGGATGACAAGATCCTTGCCCGCGGCAACCAGGTCCGTAGCGCCCCGCCCCTCGGTGTAGTGGATGTAAGCCTCGTCCAACAGGACCACGCAACCGGCGGGCTTGTGAGCCAGCAAATACTCTAGGTCCGCGCGCGAGGTGAGCGTCCCGGTCGGGTTGTTTGGATTGCAAACGTAAATGAGACCGGCGTTCGGGTCCGCCGCGGCCATGGCGCGGACGTCGTGCGCATAATTCTTGGTCAGGGGAATCCGAATCACCTTCGCCCCGACAAACCGGGCCGCGGATTCGCCGGCTTCGAACGTGGTGTCGGCCGCGACGTAGGCACGGCTGGGAGAGGCGAAGGCCAGCACCGACCAGTGCAGCGGCATGCTCGAGCCAGGGTAGGCCTGAACGTAAGAGGCCGGCAGCCCCTCCGTTTGAGCCAGAATGGCTTCGAACTCGGAGGGGTAGTCGAACATGTAGCGCCCGCCGTCTTGAACGATCGCGCGAATGGCCTCGGCAGCCTCCGGGCAGGGGCCCAGCGGGTTTTCGTTGGCATCCAGCTTAACCGCGTCGGCCGGAAGCGAACGCGGGCCGGCGCGCTGGGCCAGGGCCGGTTCGTTGTAAAAGGGCAGCGAGGCGGCCGACGTGAGCAGGGCTGCCAGGCGGGTGAAGGAACGCCGCGAATAGCCGCGTTCCAGAAAATCTTTGGCGAGGCGGGTCTCAAGCCTCATGACAGTTCCCTCCCGCTCCGGGCGGCTTGTAGAAACATGTTAGCAGGGATAGCGCCAAAGCGGTCGGCGTTCCTTCCAGCGGCCACGCGCCGGCTGTCGGGTTGCAGTCGAGCCTGCGGGCCGCTAGAATGATCTTTTCATGCAATACGCCTATTCCAGCGCGTTCATCTTTACGGTCCGGGGCTGGCGGCCCCGGGCGCGGTAGAAGAGTGGCGTTGGATTAGGCGGTCCTGGCAGTAGTTCAAGAACAAAAACCAACCCACTCGAAAGAGTGGGTTTTTTTATTTTTGGCGCATTAGGAGGGAGGCAGAACCATATGATCATCTCGATGAAACCCCACGCCACCAAAGAGCAGATTGACCGCGTCCGGGAACGCATCGAGCAATTCGGCTACCGGGTGCACTCCATCCAGGGCGACGAGCGGGTGGTCATCGGGGCGGTGGGAGTGGGGGACGTGACCGCGTGCCTGGAGCAACTGGAGGCGATGCCGGGAGTGGAGAGCGCCGTGCGGATCTCGGCCCCCTACAAGTTTGTCAGCCGGGAATTCCGGCAGACCCGCTCGCGGATCCGGGTCAACGGAGCGGAGATTGGCGGAGACGAGTTCATCGTGATCGCCGGCCCCTGCTCGGTGGAAAGCGAGGAACAGATCCTGCGGACCGCCGAAGCGGTGGCGCGCGCCGGGGCCAAGATGCTGCGCGGCGGCGCTTACAAGCCGCGCACGTCCCCCTATGACTTTCAGGGCATGGAAGAGGCCGGCCTGAAGCTGTTGCGCAAGGCCAAAGAGGCCACCGGGCTGGCGATCGTGACCGAGGTCATGAGCGAGAGTGACGTCGACTTGGTCGCCGAACACGCCGATATTCTGCAAATCGGCGCCCGCAACATGCAGAACTTCTCTCTGCTGAAAGCCCTGGGCCGCACCACCCGGCCCGTGCTCCTCAAGCGGGGGATGAGCTCCACCATCCGGGAGCTTTTGATGTCGGCCGAGTATATTGTCGCCCACGGCAATCCGCATGTCGTGCTCTGTGAGCGCGGCATCCGCACTTTCGAAACAGCCACCCGCAACACTTGTGACTTGTCGGCCGTGGCGGTGCTGAACGAGCTCACGCATTTGCCCGTGCTCGTCGATCCAAGCCACGCCGCCGGACGCCGCTCGCTCGTGCCGCCGCTGGCCCGGGCCGCGGCCGCGATCGGCGCCGACGGTCTGCTGGTCGAGGTTCATCCCACCCCGGAGAACGCGATCAGCGACGGAGCCCAATCCCTCTCGCTGCCGGAGTTCGAGCGGATGATGCGCGACCTGGCGCCCTACCTTCAGTTGTGGCGTGAGACCCGGGCCGCGGCGGGCAACGGGGCGATGTAAGCTACAAGATGTGAAGCTGCGCTTGCGCCCCTGGGTGGTTGTCACGCTGGTGCTGGCGCTGTGTGCCGGCCTGGTGTTCGCGGTCGGCCTGTGGCGCTCCCGCGCAGGCATCACTCCAACCCGCTTGGCCGAGTATCTGCCCTTGACCCAAGGGCTGACCCTGGGCATCGACGTCGCCGCTCTGCGCGCCGCCGGGATTTTGGACGCCCTGGCAGGGTCGGGGATCGCCGAGGAGCGGGAGTACCAGGATTTCGTCCGCGACAGCGGCTTCAATTGGGAGCAGGATCTGGACTACGTGCTGGCCCGCCTCACTCCCCGGGAGAAGTATTTCCTGCTCAAAGGACGCTTTGACTGGAGCACCCTGCGGGCCTACGCGCAAAAACAGGGCGGCCTCTGCCGGAACGCCTTCTGCGAGCTGGAGGGCAGCACGCCCGAGCGCCTGATTTCGTTTTTCCCTTTGCGGGTGGACGTGATGGCCTTGGCCGTGGGACCGGAGCGCGGCTTGGCTTGGTCCCTCGCCGACCGGGCGAGCTCCCGCGCACAGGCAGTCCCTTCCTCGCCGGTGTGGTTGCGCTTCCGTCCGGAGGCCCTCGAATCCGCTGCGCTGGCGGCCCCGTTGAAGCAGTTGCTCGCGCTGGCCGAGGGGGCCGAGCAAGTGCAACTGGAGCTGGCGGCTGGCGACGGCGGGTTCCGCATGCTCCTCGAAGTGGATTCTCCAGCCGGCGACGCCGCCGCCCAACTCGCCGCGCGGCTCCAGGCCGCCGTGCGCTTGCTCGGCGGCATCGATGCAGCCTTGGATCAGCGATCCGGCCAACCCGATTTAGCCCATGTGTTGTCGCGGGGAGTATTCGAGACGCGCGGAACCAAAGTGCTTGGCTCTTGGCCCATCGAGCGGTCCTTCGTAGAGGGTATACTGGGATTTTCCCGATAGGACACAATGGGGCAAACGAAACCTGCTGGTGTGCTGTGCGCCGGAAACATCGTGTTCGACATGCTCGTGCACCCGGTGGATCAACTGCGCTGGGGCGCCACAACCTGGGTGGAGACCATCGGTCAAAGCATGGGCGGCAACGGGGCGAACACCTCCTATACCTTGGCGTGTCTCGGAATCCCGGTGCGCTTGCGGGCTGTCGTGGGGGACGACACCTTCGGAGAAGAACTGTTGAGCGGCCTGCGGGCCGCGGGCGTCGACACCCACGCAGTCGAGCGCCGCCACGGCGCAACGCCCACGACCATTGCCCTAGTCAAGTCCGACGGCAGCCGCCTGTTTCTCCATAAGCCCGGGGTGAGTCTGAATGCCCTGGCCGAGCCGCTGGAATTCACCCCGCTGCTGCTGCACGGAATGAGCCACTTCCATGTGGCCAATCCTTTCTCGATGCCGGCCTTCCGCAAACACCTGCCGGAGACCTTGCGCCGGGCCAGACAAGCCGGCCTGCAAACTTCGCTGGATGCCGCTTGGGATTCCCAAGGCCGCTGGCTTCAGGACCTCGGACCTTGTCTGCCTGACGTTGGAACCCTCTTTGTGAACGAAGAAGAAGCCCACCTGCTGTCGGGGGTGGAAGGTGCGCTGGAGGCGGCCAGGACTCTGCGCCGTTTGGGAGCCGGAACCGTGGTGGTAAAGCTGGGCGCTCGCGGTTGCCTGGTTGTCTCCGAGGCAGAGGAGTTCCAGGTCCCCGCTTTCGAGGTGGAGGTGCTGGACACCACCGGCGCCGGCGACTGCTTCGCCGGTGGATTCCTGGCGGCGCTCCAGCGCGGTCTGAGCCTTCGGGAAGCCGCCCGGATCGCCAACGCAGCCGGCGCGCTATCTGTCCGGCGGGTAGGCGCAGTGGGCGGATTGCTCGGCTGGGATGACATGCAAGACTGGATGCGCAGCGCCAAAGTACGCGCCGTCGCCCCCTGACCAGTCTCACCCCCTGGCGCCAAGAGCACCTGGTCGCTTGCCATCAACAGTTCCGCCCCAGCTCCCTTCGCTTGCCCCGCGGAGCATGCTGCCAGGTTTGCCACAGCGCGGCATAGCCGCAACCAAACAGGCGTGGCGGCGGTGGTCTGACCCGCAACTCGCTCTCGTGGCGGCATGAAAATCTTCGCGCGCGGAAAAGGTTTCAGGGGCTAGTACTACACCGGACGCTCGCGTGGAGCAAGCAGTCTTGCTTGCACCACCGGCGCCTCTTGTGGAGCAAGCCGCCAGGCTTGCCATGTCGGCTTATCCGTGGAGCAAGCCGCCAGGCTTGCCATGCCGGCGGTCGCGCCGGCAGAGCAACACACACCCGAGCTGCACGGGAGTTCCAATCGCCATCCGGCCCGCACGACTGCGCGCTCCACCTCCAGCCGCCGAGCCGTGTAGGGGCCGCCCATCGTGTCCGCCCCCGCTGTACACTGTGGAGCAAGCCGCCAGGCTTGCCATGCCGGCGGTCACGCCGGCAGAGCCACACAATCCCAAGCTGTGCGGGAGTTCCCACGCCATCCGGCCCGCACGCCTGCGCGCTCCACCTCAACCCGCCGCCGCAAGGTGGAGCAAGCCGCTAGGCTTGCCATGCCGGCGGTCACGCCGGCAGAGCCACACACACGCCACACGTACGGGGTTTCCGAATGCCGTCCAGCCCCCACGCCTCCGCGCTCCACCTCAACCCGCCCCTTCTCTTCCTATCTCCGTGTCCTCCGTGTTCTCTGTGGTTTGCTTTTTCCGTGCCCTCCGTGTTCTCCGTGGTTTGTTTTTCTACGTGTTCTCTGTGCCCTCTGTACTACTAGCCCGTAGATTCTTTTCCGCGCGCGAAGATTTTTTATGCCGCAACCGGAGTGAGTTGCCCGCGAGACCACAGCCGCCACGCCTGTTTGGTTGCGGCTATGCCGCGCTGTGGTTTGCTTTTTCCCTGCCCTCCATGTCGTGTCCGATGTGGGGCAGGCTTTCCAGCCTGCGGCCGGCTTTCGAGCCGGCCTGGGTGCCCTTTACCCACTGCCCTCTTTTTCCGCCCAACCGCGCCGCCCCCCAGTGGAGCAAGCCGCCAGGCTTGCCATGCCGGCACTTCTTGTGGAGCAAGCCGCCAGGCTTGCCATGCCGGCGGTCACGCCGGCAGAGCAACACAATCCCAAGCTGTGCGGGAGCTCCCACGCCTTCCGCCGCCACGGCTGGCGGCGTGGCCCGCACGCCTCCGCGCTCCACCTCAACCCGCCCCCTCTTTTCCACCTCCGTGTCCTCCGTGTCCTCCGTGGTTTGTTTTTCTCCGTGTCCTCCGTGTCCTCTGTACTACTAGCCCGTAGATTCTTTTCCGCGCGCGAGGATTTTTTATGCCGCCACACCTGTTTGGTTGCGGCTCTGCCGCGCTGTGGTTTGTTTTTCCTGTGCCCTCCCCACCCCCAGTCACAACCTTCCCCAAATCTTTTTTCCTTTGCTTTTCAACCACTTGCCAACTCCCCCTTTCTCCTCCTCTTGCTCCCATCTTGTATGTTGAAAGTGAAAGGTGCGGCTGACGCCCTCGTGGGGGCCCGCACTGCGGACGGCGCAAGTCCCGGGCAACAGCGCCGACGCCCACAGCCACTGCCCTCACCGGATGGGGGTGAGCTCCGGTCCCTGAAGCCGGCCGCCGGGGGTGAGCAGGCGGGAGGAGGCCTCCTAACTTAAAGAAAAAAAGAGGCAACCAAAACC
>Ga0308411_10000602_pt1 | contig 24099 bp, 21 predicted proteins | sample HotsprottomLayer_2_FD_203530 | JGI IMG/M metagenome (GOLD analysis project Ga0308411, IMG submission 203530) | Hot spring phototrophic mat microbial communities from Octopus Spring, Yellowstone National Park, Wyoming, United States -... | ecosystem: Environmental > Aquatic > Thermal springs >... | reverse complement strand
CGCGCTCGACGATGCCGATCGCGCGCTCGACGCCGGCGCAGAACCCGCGCGGATTGGCGAGCAGCACTTCCATCGCGCCGATTCTACCCCCGCTCCTCGCCGCTCCCCGCATCGCGCCGCTTGCGGAACACGCCGTCCCAGATCAGGGTGCCCGCGCCGAGCGTGATCGCCGAGTCGGCGACGTTGAACGCCGGCCAGTGATGGCCGTAGGCGTGCAGCAGCACGAAATCGACCACGTGGCCGAGCGTGACGCGATCCCACAGATTGCCGATCGCGCCGCCCAGGATGAGCGCGAGCCCGAGGCAGAACACCGGCTCGTCGGCGTGGCGTCGGAGCAGGTACACGATCAGGACCGAGGCCGCGATCGCGACCGCGGCGAGGAACTCGCGCTGCCAACCCGGCGCGCCGGCGAGGAAACTGAACGCCGCACCGGTGTTGAACACCAGGACGAGGTCGAGGAAGGGCAGCAAGTAGACCACCTCGCCGGGCCGGAGATGGGCCTGCACGACGAGCTTGGTCGCCTGGTCGAGCACCGCGACGACCGCGGCGACGAGCAGCCAGGGCGCCAGCGCGCGCACCGGCTACGCGAAGCGCCGCGTCTCGCCCGGCCCCTCGAGGTTCGAGACGCAGCGGCCGCAGATCGTCGGATGCGCCGGGTGCGCGCCGACGTCGGCCCGGTAGTGCCAGCAGCGCTCGCACTTGCGGCCGGCGCTCGGGCGGGCGGTGATCGTTTCGTCGGCCGGCCCTGCGACCCGCGTCACGCTCGCCGCGGACGTGATGAGCGCGAAGCGCAGCTCGTCGCCCAGCGCGGCAAGCGCCTCGAAGCGCTCGCCCGAGGCGGCGATCTCGACCTCGGCGGCGAGCGACGCGCCGATCCGGCCCGCCTCGCGCAGCGCTTCGAGCTCTTTCTGGACGCGCGCCCTCACGCCGCGCACCGTAGTCCAGCGCTCGAGCAGCGCATCCGCGCCGGCGATCTCCGGGAACGAGTGCCACGTGTGGAAGAACACGCTGTCGTCGGCCTTGCCGGTGAAGACCTTCCACGCCTCCTCGGCGGTGAACGACAGGATCGGCGCCATCAGTCGCAGCAGGCTCCCGGTGATGTGCCACAGCGCGTTCTGTGCCGAGCGCCGCGGCAGGCAGCCGCGGCCGGTGGTGTACAGCCGGTCCTTCAGGACGTCGAGGTAGAACGCGCCGAGGTCCTCCGAGCAGAACGTCTGCAGCTTCTGCGCCACGTGGTGGAACTCGTAGCGATCGTAGTGCTGCGCGAGCTCGGCCTGGAAGCGGGCGGCCAGGGCGACCGCATAGCGGTCCACCTCGACCCAGTCGGACGGCGGCAGCGCGTGCGCAGCGGGGTCGAAGTCGGAGACATTGGCGAGCAGGAAGCGCAGCGTGTTGCGGATGCGCCGGTAGCTCTCCACCACGCGCTTCAAGATCTCGTTCGACAGCGAGAGCTCGCCCGAGTAGTCGGTCGCTCCGACCCACAGCCGCAGGATCTCGGCGCCGAGCGAGTCGGACACCTGTTGCGGCGCGATCACGTTGCCGAGCGACTTCGACATCTTGCGGCCGGTGCCGTCCACGACGAAGCCGTGCGTGAGCAGGGCCTTGTAAGGCGGCACTCCGTTCAGCATGCACGACACGAGCAGCGAGGAGTGGAACCACCCGCGGTGCTGGTCGGACCCCTCGAGGTAGAGATCGGCGGGGAATCCGGTCTCGTTGGGGTGCGAGCCCGCGCCGGTCCGCCGGCCGTCAGGGCCGCCCATCACCGTCTGGTGGGTGGAGCCGGAGTCGAACCAGACGTCGAGCGTGTCGCGCACCTTCTCGTACTGCGCCGCCTCCGCGCCGAGCAGCTCCTCGGCGGTGATCCGCTGCCACGCCTCGATGCCGCCGCGCTCGACGCGCTGCGCCACCGTCTCGAGCAGCTCCAGCGTGCGCGGGTGGAGCTCGCCGGTCTCGCGGTGGATGAAGAACGGCATCGGCACGCCCCACTGCCGCTGGCGCGAGAGCGTCCAGTCGGGACGGTTGGCGATCATCCCGTACAGCCGCGCCTGGCCCCACGCCGGGAAGAACTTGGTCGCAGCGACGCCGCGCAGGGCGATCGTGCGCAGCGTCTCGGGCGGCTTCACGCCGCGAAATCCGGGCACGTCGTCCATCCCCGCGAACCACTGCGTGGTCGCGCGCAGGATCACCGGCGTCTTGTGGCGCCAGCAGTGCATGTAACTGTGGACGTGGTCGGCGTGGCTGAACAACGCGCCCGCCTCGCGCAGCTTCGCCACGATCCGGGGGTTGGCGTCCCAGATCAGCTGGCCGCCGAACAGCGGCAGGGTCGCCGCGTAGTGGCCGTCGCCCTGCACCGGGTTCAGGATCTCGTCGTCCTTCATGCCGTAGCGGCGGCAGCACTCGAAATCCTCGACGCCGTAGGCGGGCGCGCTGTGCACGATCCCGGTGCCCTGATCGAGCGTCACATATTCGCCGAGATAGACAGGAGAGGCCCGGTCGTAGAGCGGGTGGCGGAACGCGATGCGCTCGAGCGCGGCGCCCTTCGTGGTGGCGATCGCGCGGCCGGCGAGGCCGAAGCGCGCGAGGCACGCCTCGACGAGCTCGGCGGCGAGGATCAGGTAGCCGCGCGGCGAGTCGACCAGCGCGTAGTCGAGGCCCGGGTGCACGTTCAGCGCCTGGTTGGCGGGAATCGTCCAAGGCGTCGTCGTCCAGATCACCGCCCAGCCGGGCCGGTCGTCGAGCCGCGTGAAGCCGAACGCGCGCGCGATGCGAGCGTGATCGCCGAACGGGAAGCCGACGTCGATCGCCGCGTCGGTGCGGTCCTCGTACTCGACCTCGGCCTCGGCGAGCGCCGAGCCGCAGTCGAAGCACCAGTTGACCGGCTTGAGGCCGCGATAGAGGAAGCCTTTCTCGAGCAGCCGGCCGAGCGTGCGGATCTCGTCGGCCTCGTTGCGGAAGGCCATCGTGAGATAGGGGTTGTCCCAGTCGCCGAGCACCCCGAGGCGCTGGAAATCGGCTTTCTGCCGCGCGACCTGCTCGGTGGCGTAGGCACGCGAGAGCCGCTGCGTCTCCTCGGTGGAGATCAGCCGCCCGTGCTGCTTCTCGATCTGCACCTCGATCGGCATGCCGTGGCAATCCCAGCCGGGGACGTAGGGCGCGTCGAACCCGGCGAGCGTGCGGCACTTCACGATCATGTCCTTGAGGATCTTGTTCACCGCGTGGCCGATGTGGATGTCGCCGTTCGCGTACGGCGGCCCATCGTGCAGCACGAAGCGCGGGCGCCCGGCGCAGACCGCCCGCAGGCGCCGGTACAGGCCGGTCTCGCGCCACTCGGCCACCCAGGCGGGCTCGCGGCGCGCGAGATCGCCGCGCATCGGGAACGGCGTGTCGAGGAGGTTCAGCGTGTTCTTGTAGTCAGGCATCTTGGTAGGCTCTGAGCGCCGCGCGCGCGGCATCGCAGTCGCGGGCGATCTGCGCCTTCAGCGCGGCGAGGTCCGGGTAGCGCGCCTCGTCGCGCAGCTTGGCGAGGAACTCGACCCGCACGTGGCAGCCGTACAGATCGCCGCGGAAGTCGAACACGAACACCTCCAGCACCGGCCGGCCGTCGGTGTGCACGGTCGGCCGCACGCCGAGGCTCGCCACGCCGTCGCGCGCGGCGGCGGCGATCCCGTGCACGCGCACCGCGAAGATCCCCGCGAGCGGGGGGCGGTTGTGCTTGAGCTGCACGTTGGCGGTCGGGAAACCGAGATCGCGCCCCAGCCCCAGCCCGCGCACCACCCGCCCGCTGATGCTGTAGGCCCGGCCGAGGAGCGAGCGCGCGTGGTCGAGCTGCCCACGCGCGAGCGCATCGCGCACCGCCGAACTCGAGACGCGCACCCCCTGAACCGCCACCGTCGGCATCGCCTCCAGCTCGAAGCCGAGACGCCGCGCGGCCTCGGCGAGCGAGGCGAAGTCGCCCGCGCGCCGCGCGCCGTAGCGGAAGTCGTCGCCGACCAGCACCCAGCGCGCGCCGAGCGCCCCGACCAGGAAATGCTCGACGAAAGCGTCCGGTGCGAGCGCGGCGAACGCGCGCCCGAAGCGCTGGACGTGAACGTGATCGATGCCGCGCTCGGCGAGCAGCTCGAGCTTCTCGCGCAGCGAGGTGAGCCGGGTGGGCGCCGCGGCGGGCGCGAACAGCTCGCGCGGGTGCGGCTCGAAGGTCAGCACGCTCGCCACCAGCCGCCGCGCGCGCGCGCCCTCGATCAGCCGCGCGAGCATCGCTTGGTGCCCGCGATGCACGCCGTCAAAATTGCCGATCGTCACCGCGAGCGGCCGCGGCGCGCCGCGCGCCGCGAGCCCGCGGGTCACCTCGATCTTGCGGCCGAGGCCGCGCGCGACTTGCATCCGGACCCCGAGAGGACGCGAAAAGCGTTGAATATTAGCGGCTTTCCGATTCTTCCGGGAAACGATGCCGCGGCGCAGCGTCGGGCTGCGCGGCGCGTCAGTTCAGGCGCGCCGCCGCCGCGCGCAGCGCGACCAGCCGGTCGCGCATCTCGGCCGCGTCCGGGGCATCCGGCCGGCGGCGCAGGTAGCTCGCGAGATCGGCGGCCGCCGGGCGGAAGCACTCCAGGTGCGCGAACAGCAGCCCGCGGTCGCGTAGCTCCTCGACCGCCTCCGGCACGACGAGCAGGAGCCGGTTCACCACCGCGAGCGCGGCCTGGGCGTCTCCCGCGTGGAGATAGATCGCCTTGAGGTTGCGCAGGACGCGCGCGACGATCTGCCGCGGGGACGCGGCGTCGAGATAGGCCGCGAGGTCGGCCCCGCGCGCCTGCGCGGCCGGCATCACCTGCTCGAGTCGCGCGCGCAGGCTCGCCGGTGACTGCGGTGCCCCGCCGGCGAACGGGTCGAGCACCAGCGCGCCGCCTCCGAGACGCACTTTGACCAGGAAGTGGCCGGGGAAGGCGACGCCCTGGACCGCCAAACCGACGCGCCGCCCGACCTCCAGATAGACGATGGACAGCGTGATCGGGATGCCGGTGCGCCGTTCGAGCACCTCGTTCAGGTAGCTGTTGCGCGGGTCGTAGTACGCCTCCGCGTTGCCGGTGAAGCTCAGCTCCTCGAACAGGTGGCGGTTGATCGCGGCGACCCGTTCGGCGGCCGACGCATCGGCCGGCAGGCGCCCGCGAACCGTCGCGGCGATAGCATCCAGGCGCGCGACGCACGCCGCGGCGTCGAGGCCGGGATAGCGGTCCTCCGCGATCAGCAGGCACGCCTCGGCCAGCCCGAACTGCTCGCGCGTGACCAGCTCGGCGAACCGTGCCAGGCCGCCGCTCGCCACCTCAGCCCTCCTCGCGCACGAAATCGCTCACCCGGAATCCCAACGCCCACAGGACCGCAAAGTACAACAGCGCGCCCAGTCCGACCAGCGCGGCGAGCGCCGCCGCGCGCAGGCGCCACGTCGCGTCGATCCACCAGGCGGCGGGCCCCATCGCGACCCACAGCACCGCGGCCATCACCGCCGCCGCGACGGCGACCTTGGCGAAGAACCGGCCCCACCCGGGTCGCGGCGTGTAGATCGCCCGCACCCTCAGACCGCGATAGAGCAGCCACGCGTTGAGGCAGGCGGCCAACCCGATCGACAGCGCGAGGCCGGCGTGCTGCAACGGGATGATGAACGCTGCGTTCATCAGCTGGGTGGCGGCGAGCGTCACCAGCGCGATCTTGACCGGCGTTTTGATGTTCTGGCGGGCGTAGAAGCCGGGCGCGAGCACCTTTACCACGATCAGGCCGAGCAGCCCGACGCTGTAGGCGACCAGCGCCTGCCGGGTCATCTCGAGATCGGTGGCGTCGAAGCGGCCGTGCAGGAACAGCGTCGCCACCAGCGGGATCGCGAGCACCGCGAGCGCCGCCGCCGCCGGAACGGCGAGCAGGAACGTGAGCCGCAGGCCCCAGTCGAGCAGCGCCGAGTACGCCGCCGGCGCGTCCGCGGCGTGGTGCTTGGAGAGGCTCGGCAGCAGGATCGTGCCGAGCGCCGCGCCGAGCAGGCCGGTCGGGAACTCCATCAGCCGGTCGGCGTAATAGAGCCACGATACGCTGCCGGTCTGCAGGAACGACGCGAAGATCGTGTTCAACAACAGGCTGATCTGCGCCACCGACACGCCGAGCATCGCCGGTGCCATCAGCGTCAGCACCCGCCGCACGCCCGGGTCGCGCGGCGCAAACCGCGGCCGCGGGAGCATCCCGATGCGCGCGAGATAGGGCACCTGGAAGGCGAGTTGGAGGACGCCGCCCGCGAACACCGCCCAGGCGAGCACCAGCACCGGCGGATCGAAGTACGGCGCGAGGAACAGCGCGCCGACGATGAACGCGAGGTTGAGCAGCGTCGGCGTGAACGCCGGGACCGCGAACTGGCGCCAGGTGTTCAGCACGCCGGCAGCGAGCGCGACGAACGAGATGAACAGGATGTACGGAAAGGTGATCCGCAGCATCGCGACGGTGAGCTCGAACTTCTCCGGGGTGGCCGAAAATCCGGGCGCGCTCAGGTAAACGATCAGGGGCGCCGCGGCGACGCCGAGAGCGGTGACCGCGACCAGCGCCACGAGCAGCGTCGCGGCCACCCGGTCGGCGAGCAGCTTGGTCTCCGCCGGCCCGTTGCGCGCCTTGTACTCGGCGAGGATCGGCACGAAGGCCTGCGAGAACGCGCCCTCGCCGAACATCCGGCGCAGGAGGTTCGGGATCCGGAAGGCGACGAAGAACGCGTCGGTCTCCAGCCCGGCGCCGAACAGGCGCGCGATCAGGACGTCGCGCACGAACCCGGTGATCCGCGACACGAACGTCATCCCGCTGACCGTGGCGACGGCCCGGAGCAGATTCATCGCTGGCGATTATACGGGCCGCGGCCGCCTAAGCCCTTGTATTGCCTTGCGCCGCCAGCCTTTCCGGCATACAATCCGCGGCTTTTGCGGCGTCGCCCCGACGCTCCACCTGGATTCCCATGGCCAACACCGCACAAGCCCGCAAGCGCGCCCGCCAGGCCGAGACGCGCCGTCAGCACAATGCCGCGCTCAAGTCGGCGCTCCGCTCCGCGATCAAGAAGGTGAAGAAGGCCATCGCCGCCGGCGACAAGGCGGGCGCGATGGTGGCCCTTCGCGCCTCGACCTCGGTGGTGGATCGCATCGCCGACAAGCGCATCATCCACAAGAACAAGGCGGCGCGGCACAAGAGCCGGCTCGCCGCGCAGATCAAGGCGCTCGCCTGAGGACCGCGGCCGCGCGGCGGGCGGTCGGCCTCACTCGGCGGGCGCCGCGCCGCCGCCCCGCGGCGCCCGGCGGCCGGTGCGAACCAGCAGGTCGTTGTCGCGGGCGAAGCCCTCCAGGAACCGGTACGCGAGCGGCTCGATTTCCGCCAGCCGCGCGTCAACCACGACGCACTTCTCGCCGTTGACGATCACCGGGTACACGTACGGGGAGTAGCGGTTGCGGTCGGCGGCGCCGAACTGCGCCATCAGGCCGCACAGCCGCTCGGCCCAGTCGCTGGGGCGGAACTTCCGGCCGTCGAGCGTGACGCCCACGATCACGAGCTCGGAGGGGTCGACCGGCATGGGGAGCGTTGTGGAGCGGCCGATTCTAGCCGACGGCTGCGCGCGCCGACCTTGTAATCGGGCGACTTTTCGCGCATAACCCACGCTTTCGCGCCCGCCCTCGCCCCCGTATGCGAAAACCGGTGAGCCGCATCCTCGTCATCAACGACGAGGCGCTCGTGCTGCGGGAGTTCGTGAAGGGGCTGAACGCGGCCGCGCGGTCGCTCGACAACCCGCTCGGCATCGTTTTCGCCGGCGTGACCACGGCGCGCGAGGCGCTCGCCGCAATCGAGCAGGACGGCGATCTGCAGGCGGTGGTGGTCGACGACAAGCTCTACCACCTTAACGGCGGCAAGGCACGCAAGCTGCAGATGTCGGCGCTCGAGCTGGTGCAGCGGATCACCCGGCTGCGTCCCGAGCTCGACGTGTACATCCTGATCGCCCAGCAGACCGAGGACGAGGTCGTCGACACGCTGTTCGCCGAGGCGGTGGACGGCTACTTCTACCGCGAGGAGCGCGACTACCGCGGCATGTACCGCATCCTGAACGCGCAGATCCAGGAGCGCGCCCGAACGCCGTTCTACGACCAGCTCAAGAACTACGTCTGGATGGCGAAGGATTCGTGGCACACCCCTGGCCACTCGTCGGGCGAGAGCCTGCGCGGCAGCCCCTGGATCAACGACTTCTACGAGTTCATGGGCGAGCACGTGTTCGACGCCGACCTGTCGGTCTCGGTGCCGATGCTCGACTCGCTGATGGAGCCGAAGGGAGTCATCGCCGAGGCGCAGGCGATCGCCGCCAAGGCGTTCGGCGCACGGCGGACCTTCTTCGCGACCAACGGCACGTCGACCGCGAACAAGGTCATCTTCCAGACGCTGCTCGCCCCGGGCGAGAAGCTGCTGCTCGACCGCAACTGCCACAAGTCGGTGCACCACGGGGTGGTGCTCTCCGGGGCGCATCCGATCTATCTCGACTCGTCGGTGAACCGCAAGTACGGGATCTACGGTCCGGTGCCGAAGAAGACCATCCTGCAGGCGATCGAGAAGCACGCCGACGCCGAGGCGCTGATCCTCACCTCGTGCACCTACGACGGCCTGCGCTACGACCTCAAGCCGATCATCGAGCGGGCGCACCACCACCGGATCAAGGTCATCATCGACGAGGCGTGGTACGGGTTCGCGCGTTTCCACCCCGCCTTCCGCCCCACCGCGCTCGAGGCCGGGGCCGACTACGCGACGCAGTCCACGCACAAGGTGATGAGCGCCTTCTCGCAGGCGAGCATGATCCACGTGAACGACCCCGGATTCAACGAGCACATCTTCCGGGAGAACTTCAACATGCACACGTCGACGTCGCCGCAGTACGCGATGATCGCCAGCCTCGACGTGGCGCGCAAACAGATGGTGATGGAGGGCTACAAGCTGCTCTCCCGCACGCTCGCGCTCGCCGCCGAGCTGCGCAGCCAGATCAACTCCACCGGCGTGTTCCGCGTGCTGGAGCTCGACGAGCTGCTCCCCGACGAGGTCAAGGGCGACGGCATCCGGCTCGATCCGACCAAGGTCACGGTGGACATCTCCCGCTGCGGCTACACCGTCGAGGACCTGCAGCGCGAGCTGTTCACCCGCTTCAACATCCAGGTCGAGAAGAGCACCTTCAACACCCTCACGCTGCTGCTCACGATCGGCACCACGCGCAGCAAGGTCTCCAGGCTCTACGACGCGCTGATGCGCATCGCCCGCGAGGGCCGCGCGCCGCGCCGCCTGTACCAGTTCCCCGACATCCCGAGGTTCACCCGCCTCAGGTATCTGCCGCGCGACGCGTACTACTGCGGCGGCGAAGCGGTCGCGCTGCTCGACGACAAGGACCAACCCAACAGGGCGCTCGCCAACCGGGTGTGCGCCGACCAGATCACGCCCTATCCGCCCGGCATCCCGGTGCTGGTGCCCGGCCAGGTGGTCACCCGGCCGGTGCTCGAATTCCTGGTGGGCCTGCTGCGCTCGCAGAAGCGCGTCGAGCTCCACGGCGTGCTCTACGACGGCTACGTGCCGTGTCTGCGCGTGCTGCGCCCGGTCGAGGAGCGGGGGCTGAGGAAGATCGGCTGAGGCAGGCGCCGTGCCGGGATGTCAAAAAATCCCGCTACATGAAGCTATTGCGTTGCCGAGTTCAGCGCGCCGTGTTATAGGGTCCCTAAGTGCTTGATTGGGGACGATAATGCCTGTTGCGAATCCGACAACCTCCAGATCGACCACAAAGTACGCGTTTCGCATCAGGACCCGCACCGGGATGGTGGTGGAGAACCTGTCGATCCACGGGCGCGACGAGGCCGACGCGCAGCGCAAGCTGATGCAGATGTACCACCATTGCCAGGTGATCGAGTGCCGCCCGCTCGCGCGCGCGGCGGAACCGCGGCCCGATCACGCCTCCCTCGAGCACGTCCTCTCGCTCGTCGCGCGGTAACCGGCCGCGCGCTCAGACCTCGAGGAACCCGGCCGCCAGCAGCTCCTCGAGCAGCGCCTCGTAGTCGCGCGCACCGCGGCTGCGCGGGTCGTGGGCGAAGATGTCGCGGCCGTGGAACGGGCTCTCGGCGAGCGCCACGCTCTCGGCGATGCGCGTGGCGCAGAGCTCGGCGCCGAACCGCTCGCGCAGCGTCGCCTCGATCTCGTGCGCCATGCGGCGCCGCGTGTCGAACCGCGTAAGGATGTAGCGCCGCTCGATCCGGCGCTTGACCACGTGCTCGAGCGCCTTGAGCGTGTGCTCGAGCGCAAGCGCGCCCTTGACGGCGAGATAGTCCGCCGAGATCGGCACCAGGACCTTGTCGGCGCCGAAGACCCCGGCGAGCGAGAGCACGCCGAGCATCGGACAGCAGTCGATGAAGACCGCGTGCGGGCCGGCGCGGGCGCCGAACGCGTCCAGGGCGTCGCGCAGCCGATAGAGCACGCGCGGCCCCTTGCCGTAAAGCGAATCGACCTTCGTCAGCTCCGCGTGGGCCGGGGCGAGCTCGCCCCCGGCGCCGTCGCTGCCGGCGAGCGCGACCGGCCGCACGAACGCGGCGAGCGGCTTCGACTCGCTGAACAGCGCGAAGACGCTGTCGGCCGAGCGCTCCGCCGGTGCGAGGATCTGCGACAGGTGGGCCTGGGCATCGAGATCGACCAGCAGCGGCCGCAGGCGCCGGCGCGCGAGCGCCGCGGCGAGGTTGAGCGCGGTCGTGGTCTTGCCTACCCCGCCCTTCTGGTTGAACACCGCGAGCCGCGTCATCGGACCGATTCTAAGCGGCGGCGCAGCGTGTGCTACCATCGCGTCCGATTCGCGACCACGGCGGCGCAAGCCGCCGTTTGCATTTGAGGCTCGCCGATGCCGTCCCACCTGATGAACACCTATGCCCGCCTGCCGGTCGCGTTCGCGCGCGGCGAAGGGGTGTGGCTCTACGACCAGGCGGGCCGGCGCTACCTCGACGCGCTCGCCGGGATCGCGGTCTCGGGGCTCGGCCATGCCCACCCGCGGCTGGTGCGCGCGATCGCCGAGCAGGCGGCCAGGGTGATCCACACCTCCAACCTGTACGAGATCCCGCTGCAGAGCGAGCTCGCCGGCCGGCTGTGCGAGCTCGCCGGGATGGACGAAGCCTTCTTCTGCAGCTCCGGCGCGGAGGCGAACGAGTGCGCGATCAAGCTCGCGCGGTTGTACGGGCACCGCAACGGCGTGCCGAACGCCGCGATCGTCGTCATGGAGAAGGCCTGGCACGGCCGCACCCTCGCCACGCTGTCGGCGACCGGCAGCCGCAAGGCGCAGGCCGGGTTCGAGCCGCTGGTGCCCGGTTTCGTGCGCGTGCCCTACGGCGACGAGGCGGCGATCCGTCACGCGGCCGACGCCAATCCGAACATCGTCGCCGTCCTGTTGGAAGTGCTGCAGGGCGAAGGCGGGATCAACGTCGCCGCGCCCGGCTACGTCCAGGCGCTGCGGCGCATCTGCGACGAGCGCCGGTGGCTGCTGATGATCGACGAGGTGCAGAGCGGCATCGGCCGTACCGGGCGCTGGTTCGGCTTCCAGCACGCGGGCATCCGGCCCGACGTGATCACGCTGGCGAAGGGCCTGGGGTCGGGCGTGCCGATCGGCGCCTGCATCGCCGCGGGACCGGCTGCCGGGGTGTTCACGCCGGGCACCCACGGCTCGACCTTCGGCGGCGGGCCGCTCGCCTGCGCGGCCGCGCTCGCGACCCTGGCTGCGATCGCCGACGAGCGGCTGCTCGAGAACGCGGCGCGCATCGGCGACTGCCTGCGCGGCGCACTGCGCGAGGCGCTCGCTGGCGTCCCCGGCGTGACCGCGGTGCGCGGCCTCGGGTTGATGATCGGCATCGAGCTCGATCGGCCGTGCAGCGAGCTCGCCGCACGCGCCCTGGAGGCCGGACTGCTGATCAACGTCACCGCGGACAAGGTGATCCGCCTGCTGCCGCCACTGGTCATCGGCGAGGCGGAGGCGCGCGAGCTGGTCACGCGACTCGCCGCCATCGTGCGCAGCTTCCTCGGCCCGTGACCGCGCCCAAGCACTTCCTGCAGTTCAACGACCTCACGCGCGACGAGCTCGAGCACGTGTTCGAGCGCACGCGCTGGATCAAGGCCAAGTTCAAGCGCTACGAGCAGTACTGGCCGCTCGTCGATCGCACGCTGGTGATGATCTTCGAAAAGCAGTCGACCAGAACGCGCCTGTCGTTCGAGGCCGGCATGCACCAGCTCGGCGGCGCGGCGATCTTCCTGTCGACGCGCGACTCGCAGCTCGGGCGCGGCGAGCCGGTCGAGGACGCCGCGCAGGTGATCTCGCGCATGTGCGACATCGTGATGATCCGCACCTTCGAACAGGACGTCGTCACTCGGTTCGCCCGCCATTCGCGCGTGCCGGTGATCAACGGCCTGACCGACGAGCACCATCCCTGCCAGATCCTGGCCGACATCTACACCTACCTCGAGCACCGCGGGTCGATCCAAGGCCGTACCGTGGCGTGGATCGGCGATGCGAACAACGTCTGTCACACCTGGCTGCAGGCCGCCGAGGTGCTCGACTTCCAGGTGCACGTCTCCTCGCCGCCAGGCTACCGGGTCGATCCGGCGCGCGCCGGGCTGCGCGGCACCGCTCACTACCGGGAGTTCGCCGACCCGCTGGAAGCGGCGCGCGGGGCCGACCTGGTGACCACCGACGTCTGGACCAGCATGGGGTTCGAGGCGCAGGCCGCCGCGCGCCGGGCGGCGTTCGCCGGCTGGCAGGTCGATGCGCGGCTGCTCGCCCGCGCGAAGCCCGATGCCCTGTTCATGCACTGCCTGCCGGCGCACCGCGGCGAGGAGGTCGCAGCCGAGGTGATCGACGGTCCGCAGAGCGTCGTCTGGGACGAGGCCGAGAACCGGCTGCACACCCAGAAGGCGTTGATCGAATACCTGCTGCTCGGCCGAGTGGCCGGCTGACCGACCAACCCGACTCCGTTCCGATCGCGCCCCTATGCCCGCCACTGCCCGCCAGAAAGTCAAGAAAGTCGTGCTCGCCTACTCCGGCGGCCTCGACACCTCGGTGATCCTGAAGTGGCTCCAGGACGAGTACCGCTGCGAGGTGGTCACCTTCACCGCCGACATCGGCCAGGGCGAGGAGCTCGAGCCGGCCCGGCGGAAGGCGAAGCTGCTCGGGGTCAAGACGATCTTCGTCGAGGATCTGAAGGAGGAATTCGTCCGCGACTTCGTGTTCCCGATGTTCCGTGCCAACGCGGTGTACGAAGGCGAGTACCTGCTCGGCACCTCGATCGCGCGTCCGCTGATCGCCAAGCGGCTGGTCGAGATCGCGCGCAAGACCGGCGCCGACGCGATCGCGCACGGCGCGACCGGCAAGGGCAACGATCAGGTGCGCTTCGAGCTCGGTGCCTACGCGCTGATGCCCAACGTGAAGATCATCGCGCCCTGGCGCGAGTGGGACCTCACCTCGCGCGAGAAGCTGCTGCGCTACGCCGACGAGCACGGCATACCGGTCGACTTCAAGAAACGCAAAGGGGGCGCGCCCTACTCGATGGACGCGAACCTGCTGCACATCTCCTACGAGGGCGGGATCCTCGAGGACCCGGCCTACGAGCCGGAAGAGTCGATGTGGCGCATCACCGTCAGCCCGGAGAAGGCGCCGAACCGCCCGCAGTACGTCGAGCTCACCTACCGGCAGGGCGACATCGTCGCGATCGACGGGGCGCGCATGACCCCGGCGCGCGTGCTCGCCGCGCTGAACCGGATCGGGGGCCGGCACGGGATCGGCCGGCTGGACATGGTGGAGAACCGCTACGTCGGCATGAAGTCGCGCGGCTGCTACGAGACCCCGGGCGGGACGATCATGCTCAAGGCGCACCGCGCAATGGAGTCGATCACGCTCGACCGGGAGGTGATCGCGCTCAAGGACGACCTGATGCCGCGCTACGCCCGGCTGGTCTACAGCGGCTACTGGTTCAGCCCGGAGCGGCTCCTGCTGCAGAAGCTGATCGACGAGTCGCAGAGACCGGTGAACGGCACCGTGCGGCTGAAGCTCTACAAGGGCACGGTGATGACCGTCGGCCGCGAGTCGAAGACCGACTCGCTGTTCGACCCGGCGATCGTGACGTTCGAGGAAGACTACGGCGCCTACGACCAGGCCGACGCCGGCGGCTTCATCAAGCTCAACGCGCTGCGCATGCGCATCGCCGCCAATCTCGCCCGCAGGCGTCGCCGATAGACCTCGCCCGCCGCGAATGCGGGTCCACGTCCTGTCCGACCTGCACCTCGAAGCGGCGCCGTTCGAGCCGCCGCCGGCGCCGGCCGACCTGGTCGTGCTGGCCGGCGACATCGACAACGGCCCGGCCGGGATCGAGTGGGCGAAACGGCGGTTCTCCACGCCGGTGCTCTACCTCGCCGGCAACCACGAACCCTACGACGGCGACTTCGAGCAGACGCAGCGCGCGCTGCGCGCGGCCGCCGCCGGGAGTCACATCGTGCTGCTCGACTGCGACGCGGCGGTGGTCGGCGGCGTGCGCTTTCTCGGCTGCACGCTCTGGACCGACTTCGAGCTCCTGGGCGAGCCGGGCCGCGCACTCGCGCTGGGCCGTTACCGCGACTGGCTCGTCGACTACCGCGCGATCGGCTTCGGCGGCCGGCGCTTCGCCCCCGACGACTCGATCGCGCTCCATCGCGTGCATCGCGCTTGGCTCGAGACCGCGCTCGCCGAGCCGTTCGCCGGCCCCACCGTGGTGGTGACGCACCACGCGCCGCACCGGGGCAGCATCGCGCCGGCCTTCGCGACCCACCCGCTCAACCCCGCGTTCGTGAGCGACCTGGAACCGCTGATGGGGCGCGCCGCGCTGTGGATCCACGGCCATACCCACCGCGCCTTCGACTACGTCGTGCACGGCACGCGGATCGTCTGCAATCCGCGCGGCTACCCCGGCGAGGACACCGGCTTCCGGGCCGATCTCGTGATCGAGGTCTGAGGGCGCCCGCGGTCGGGAGGCGACCACGGGGCGGATCGACTCGGGCTGGAGCATCTGATCGGCCTCGTCGACACAGTCGGCGCGTCAAGGGTGCGCGCCAGCGCGGAAGCTGCGATTATCCGCACCGTGCCGGCGGGCGCGGGGGACTGGAGCAGCGGTCGAGGATGGCGAAGATCAGGATCAAGTGGCCGCGCGGCGAGCTGACCGCGACGCTCGCCGGCACGCCGACCGCGCACGCCGTTCTGGCGGCGCTGCCTGCGCGAGCGCGCGCCAGTACCTGGGGCGACGAGGTGTACTTCTCGCTCGCCGCGGGCGTCGAGCTCGAACCCGACGCGCGCGAAGTGGTCGATCCGGGCACCGTCTGCTACTGGGTGCAGGGCGCGTCGCTCGCGCTCCCGTTCGGCCCGACGCCGGTGTCCCGCGCCGGTGAATGCCGGCTGGTGACGCGGGTCAACGTGCTCGGCAAGCTCGACGGCGACCCGCGCCTGCTCGGGACGGTGCGCGACGGCGACGCGATCGAGGTCGAGCGGCTCTAGCGCAGCGCCGGGCCCGACCGCTGCCGCGCAGACGGCGCGAGCCGATTGTCTGCGCCGCCGGCCAATGGTTCAATCGGCGCTTCGGCCGGCGCCCGCCGCGGACTCCCGGCCAACACTCCGGAGTGACTGGTGAAGGGTCATGTCGTCGGCTGGCTGAACTTCGGCGCGCGCCGCCCGCGCGGTTCGAGCACCGGCGCACGCCCCCTTGCAGATCGGCCGCTTCGGTCTGCTCCGGCCGGCGTCTGAGGGGCGATGTGGAAGCTTACGTCGTCGACTGGCTGAACCTCGGCGTGCGCTGGCTGCATTTCGTGGCCGGCGTCGCGTGGATCGGCACGTCGCTGTACTTCGTCATGCTCGACATGTCGCTCACCCCGCCGCGCAACCCGGCGGACGCGAAGCGCGGGGTGTTCGGCGAACTGTGGGCGGTCCACGGCGGCGGCTTCTACCAGAGCCAGAAGTTCCTCACCGGGCCGCGCGGCGAGCCGCTGCCGGAGAACCTGCACTGGTCGAAGTGGGAGGCCTACACCACATGGCTGTCCGGCATGGGGCTGCTCGCCATCGTCTACTGGTATGGCGCCAACACCTATCTGATCGACCGCTCGGTGATGGCGCTGTCGGTCCCGGCGGCGATCGCGATCTCCGCCGGGTCGCTCGTCGCCGGCTGGCTCGTCTACGACCTGCTGTGCAAGGCGATCCGCCACGAGCTCACGCTGTCGATCGTCGTGTATGCGCTGCTCGTCGCGGCCGCCTGGGGCTACGCCCAGGTGTTCGGCGGTCGCGCGGCCTACATCCACGTCGGCGCGCTGATCGGCACGATCATGGTGTGGAACGTCTTCTTCCACATCATCCCCGGTCAGAAGCGGATGGTCGACGCCATCCGCGCCGGTCGGGCGCCGGACGCCCGCTACGGCCAGATCGGCAAGCAGCGCAGCGTGCACAACACCTACTTCACGCTGCCGGTGCTGTTCATCATGATCAGCAACCACTACCCGATGACCTTCGGTCACCGGCACGGCTGGGCGATCCTCGCGGTGATCATGCTCGCCGGCGCGCTGATCCGGCAGTATTTCGTCCTGCGCCACGTCGGCCGTAACCTGGTCGCGCTGCCGGCGGCGGCCGCGGTGCTGCTGCTCGGGCTGGCGGCCGCGCTCGCCCCGCGATCGACCGGCGAGGCCGCCGCCGCGACCGAGCGCATCCCCTACGCCCGGGTCCAGCCGATCATCGCCGAGCGCTGCGCGGTGTGCCACGCCGAGCGGCCGACTTTCGCCGGCTTCCGCGAGGCGCCCGGCGGCGTGATGCTCGACACGCCCGAGCGGGTGAAAGCCGCCAGTCAGAAGATCCATCAGCAGACGATCGCGACGCGCGCGATGCCGATCGGGAACCTCACCCGGATGACCCCGGAGGAGCGCGCGCTCCTCGGGCGGTGGCTCGCTGCGGGAGCGCCGATCGACTGACGCGTTCGCGCGCCCGGGCGCGCGCCGGACCGGCAGCGGCCGCGCTCAGGCGGCCTTGCGCCGGTTCGCTTCGAGCCAGGCGTCGACCAGCGCGACCGTCTCGTCCAGCGCGGCGAGGCGCATGCCGCGCCGCGCGGCGATCGCCTGCAGCAGGCGATCCACCCGCTCGATGTGCGCCGCGCCCGCCGCCAGGGCGCGCGCCGCCGACGATGGGCTGCCGAGCGCGAGCGCCGCGTTGGCGTACTTCTCGAACGGCACGAGGTCCCGCGGATCGGCGCCGAGGTCCACGCACAGCGCGACGACCCACTCGTAGACCGCGCGGGTCGCGGCGAGATCGCCGTGCACCGCGTCCCTGATCGAGCGCACCGCGTCCTTCCCGACGCAGCGGTAGTTCCCGGCGAGCAGCATCGCCCATTTGGCGAGCGGGACGAAGACCGAGTCGTGAACGCGCAGCTTCACCGGCAGATCGAGCCGCTCGCCACCGAGCTCGAATCGCGCCGCATCGATGTCGGCCTCGAGCCGCCGCAGGAGCGCGGTGTGCGCATCCGCCTCGAACCGTGCCGCCTTGAAGTTGGTCGGCAACCGGACCTGGAGCACGTTGAGCTTCTCCTCGGGCGGCCGGAACGCCTGCGCGTCGGGACTGCAGAGGGTCATCAGCGCGGGATCGAAGGGGTCCCACACCGTGGGGTCGGTGTACGCGCCGCGGCACGCGTCCAGGTCGAGGCCGGGAATGCGCGCGAGGAAGGGCAGCGGTGGCATGTTCATGATCGACATGCAGGGCACCCTCGCCCGCGCCACCCGCTCCATCAGCTCCCGCACGCCCGGCGACCGGTACTGCGGCTCCTGCATCGCCAGCACCACCAGATCGAACCCGGCCGGGTCGAAGTCGCGCGCGCCCCCAGCCGACATCGTTCCGGGGAGCGTGCGCGAGTCGAGCTCGACCAGCTCGGCGCGGCCCTTGACGGGGAGGCGGACGCGGAAACCTTCCCGGTTCATCAGTTCCGCCTCGGCCGGCAGGCAGACGAGCCGAACCGTGTGCCCGGCCAGCAGCAGCTTTGCCCCGAGGAGCGAGCCGTACGAAGCACCGAGGATGAGAATCTCGCAGCGGTCGGTCATGGTGACTCCCTACAAGGTCGGCCAGACCCGTGCACCATAGGCGTGCGCGGGGCGCATGTCACGCGGCGAAGCACAATCCCGCGATGCGAAACGGCCGCCGGCCGGTCGCCGCGCCGACGGCGGGCGCGAAACCTGCCGGCCGCCGTCAGCCGGCCGCGGCGTAGACCGCGCGCGCCGCGTCGACTCCGGCGCCGCGCGGGAACGCGAACCCCTCGCCCGCGAGGACCGTCTCGAGCGCCGCCAGCGTCACCAACACCGCGTCCTTGCGCGCGTTGTAGCCCATCGTGCCGATCCGCCAGATCTTGCCGTGCAGCGGACCGAACGACGTGCCGATCTCGATGTTGAAGTCGTCGAGCAGCGCGCGGCGGACTCGGTCGCCGGCGACGCCCGGCGGAATGTGCACGCCGGTGACGTTGGGCATCTTGTGCGCCTTGTCGCCGAACACCCGCAGGCCGATCGCCTCGACCCCGGCCACCAGCGCCCGTCCGGCGAGCGCGTGCCGGCGGAAGGCCGCCGCATGGCCCTCCTTGACGAAGATCCGGGCGCACTCGCGGGCGGCGTACAGCATCGTCGTCGCCTCGGTGTGATGATTGAGCGCGAGATCGCTCCAGTAGTCCATCAGCATCGCGAGGTCGAAGTAGTTCGAGCGCACGATCGCGCCCTCGCCCGGCACGTAGTCGCGCGGACGCAGCCCCTCCTCGACGTGCCGCCGGCGATAGACCAGCTCCGCCATCGGCTCGCTTAGCGTGATCGGCGCCGAGCCCGACGGCCCGGCGAGACACTTCTGGAGCCCCCCGGTCACGCAGTCGATCTCCCACGCGTCGGTCGGCAGCGGCATGCCACCGAGGGTCGCGGTCGCATCGACCTGGAGCAGCGCGCCGTAGCGATGGCAGATGCGTCCCAGCTCCTCGAGCGGCTGCGCCATCGTGGTCGAGGTATCGCCCTGGCAGGTCGCAACCAGCTTCGGCCGGAACGCTTTCACCGCGGCCTCGACCTGCTCGGGGCGGAACACGCTCCCCCACTCCACCTCGGCGACGCGCAGATCGGCGCCGGCGCGGCGCGCGATCTCGGCCTTGAGCTGGCCGAAGCGGCCGAACGACAGGACGAGCACGCGATCGCCCGGCTCGACCACCGACACCATCGCGCACTCGATCGCCGAGCGCGCGGTGCCATCGATCGCGAACGTCCAGCGATTGCGGGTTTCGAAGACGCGCCGGTACAGCTCCATCGTCTCCTTCATGTAGACGCGAAACTGTGGGTCGAACTGGCCGAGCAGCTGGGCCGACATCGCGCGCAGCACGCGCGGGTCGGCGTTGATCGGCCCCGGCCCCATCAGCAGCCGCGGGGCGGGATTGAGCTCGTCGAAGATGCCCGACTCGTCGTCGAGCGCCGCGATCGAAGGCAGGTCGGCTTTCATCGTCGGGACCGCAGGGGCTGGACGGCAATGCCCGCGCCTCGCGCGCTCCTACCCGGCCGCGCTCACGGTCACGCCCGGCTCGGCGGCGACGAAGCGGCCGATCGCGCGCGCATCGGCGAAGCCGTGCCGGCGGAAGATCTCGAGCACGTCGCGCTCGGTTTCGGGCGCGCACGCCACCAGCAACCCGCCGCTCGTCTGCGGGTCGGTGAGGAGCTGTCTCTGCCACTGGGCGCAATCCGGCGGGAGCACCACTTCGGCGCCGTACGCGGCCCAGTTCCGCGTCGAGGCGCCGGTATGGATACCAGCCTGGACGTGCTCGAGCGCCTCGGGGATGAACGGCAGCTTGTCCCACGCGACCTCGGCGCGAAGCCGCGCGCCGCGGCACATCTCGAGCAGGTGGCCGGCCAGACCGAAACCGGTCACGTCGGTCAGCGCGTGCACACCGGCCAGCGCAGCGAGCTCGACGCCGGGCCGGTTGAGCATCGTCGTGTGATGGAGCATCTGCGCATAACCGGCCGCCGAGAGCTGCCCCTTTTTCAGCGCGGCGCTCAGGATGCCGACGCCGAGCGGCTTGCCGAGGATCAGGCAGTCGCCGGTGCGCGCCCCGCCGTTGCGCTTGACCCGCTCGGGGTGAACCAGCCCGAGCACCGCCAGCCCGTAGATCGGCTCGACGGTGTCGATCGAATGACCGCCGGCGACCGGGATCCCGGCCTCGGCGCAGACCGCCTCGCCGCCCTCGGTGATGCGCTGGATCACGGCGAGCGGGAGCGTGCCGACCGGCATTCCCAGCACCGCGAGCGCGAAGATCGGCTCGGCGCCCATGGCATAGACGTCGGAGATGGCGTTGGTCGCGGCGATGCGGCCGAAGTCGAACGGGTCGTCCACGATCGGCGTGAAGAAGTCGGTGGTGGCCACCACCGCCTGGTGATCGTTCAGCTTGTAGACCGCCGCGTCCTCGTTGTTCTCGGTGCCGGCGAGGAGCGCGGCCGGCAGCAGGCGCGCCGGCGCCTTGCGCAGGATCTCGGCGAGGACACCGGGGGCGATCTTGCAGCCGCAGCCGCCGCCGTGGGCGAGCGCGGTGAGGCGGACGGGCGCGGCGAGGTCGGTCATCGGGTATGCGCGCGGGGCATGCAGCGGGATTCGTCGCGATTCTAAGCGAACGGCGCGGGGAAGCGCTCCTTCCAGTGGCGCGCGACGTCGACCCGGCGGCAGATCCAAACGCGCTCGTGTGCCTGCACGTGATCGAGGAAGCGCTGCAGCGCCCGGAAGCGTCCCGGCCGGCCGAGCAGGCGGCAGTGCATCCCGACCGACATCAGCTTCGGCCGATCCGCCCCCTCGGCGTAGAGCACGTCGAACGTGTCGCGCAGGTAGGCGAAGAAGTGGTCGGCGGTGTTGAAGCCCTGCGGCGTCGCGAATCGCATGTCGTTCGCGTCCAGCGTGTAGGGCACGACCAGGTGCGGGACGCTGCGCCCGTCGGAGGTCTCCACGCGGGTCCAGAACGGCAGGTCGTCGCCGTAATAGTCGGCGTCGTACTCGTACCCGCCGTGCTCCACGACCAGCCGCCTGGTGTTCGGGCTGTCGCGCCCGGTGTACCAGCCGACCGGCCACAGCCCGCCGGTCATCCGCCGCACGATGGCGGTGCCGACGCGCAGGTGTTCGGCCTCGGTCGCGGGATCGACGTTCTGGTAGTGGATCCAGCGCCAGCCATGGCACGCGATCTCGTGCCCCAGCTCGACGAACGCAGCGGTGAGGTCCGGGTGGCGCTCGAGCGCCATCGAGACGCCGAACACGGTGAGCGGCAGGCCGCGGCGCTCGAACTCGCGCAGGATGCGCCAGACGCCGGCCCGAGCGCCGTACTCGTAGATCGACTCCATGCTGAGGTGCCGAGCCGGATAGGCCTGGGCGCCGATGATCTCGGACAGGAAGATCTCGGAGGCCGGATCGCCGTGCAAGACGCAGTTCTCGCCGCCCTCCTCGTAGTTGAGGACGAACTGCAGCGCGAGCCGCGCCCCGCCCGGCCACTGCGCGTGCGGCGGGTTGCGCCCGTAGCCGACCAGGTCGCGCGGATAGGCTTCGGTCATGTCGTCTCCAGCAGGTCGAGGAACGTCAGGGCCATCACTTCGGTCGCCTTGTAGAGATCGTCGAGCGCGAGGTTCTCGTCGGCGCGGTGGCCGTTCGCCTCTTCGAGCGTGCGCGGGCCCGCACCGTACAGGACCGTCGGAATGCCGGCCTCGCTGTAGTGGCGGGCATCGGTGTAGAGCGGCACGCCGTGCGGCTGGACCTCGATCCCGAACACCGCGCGCGCGTTCTTCTGGATCGCGTGGACCATGTGCTCCTGGCCGGGCCGCCGCACGAACGGCTGCGCGAGCAGGATGCGGCGGATCGTCACGCCGATTCCCGGCATCTTGCGCGCCGATTCACGGATCAGCGCGGTGATGAAGCGCTCGGCGGCGCCGGGCGTCTCGTCCGGGATGATCCGCCGGTCGAGGCGAAACACCACCTTGTCGGGCACGACGTTGGTGTTGATTCCGCCCTTGATCAGGCCGACCACCAGCGTCGGATGGCCGATGCCGGGAATCTGCGACTCGAGCGCGGTGAGCGCTTTGCGGTAAGAGTAGAGGTCGTTCAGGATGATCGCCGCGGCTTCGAGCGCGTCGTCCCCCTTCTCCGGCAGCGCGGCGTGCCCCGATTTGCCGGTCACCTCCACCTCGAGGTGCAGGCAACCGTTGTGCGCCGTCGTCACGCCATAGGAAAAACCGGCGCACACCGCGAAGTCGGGCTTGGTCAGACCCTGCTCGAGCAGCCACTTCGGGCCGATCTCGCCGCCCACCTCCTCGTCGTAGGTGAAGTGCAGCTCGATCGCGCCGCGCAACCTGGCGCCGCAGCGCTTGGCGGCGAGCAGCGCCCAGGCGTAAGTGGCGAAGTCGGACTTCGAGACCGCGACTCCGCGACCGAACATCCGCCCGTCGCGGATCTCGGCACCGTACGGGTCGGTGGTCCAGCCCGACCCGGGCGGGACGACGTCGCCGTGTGCATTGCACGCGATCGTCGGTCCGTCGGCGCCGAAGCGCTCGCGCACGATCAGGTTGGTGCAGCTCACCATGCCGCTCGCGCGCGCGAGCGCGTCGGGCACCGGGTGACGCTCGACCGCGAACCCGAGCGCCTCGAGCAGCGCGGCCGCGGCCTCGGCATGCGGCGCGCAGTCACCCGGCGGATTGTCAGAGGGGCGCTTCACCAGCTCGGCGAGAAAGCGCGTCTGCGCGGCGCGCTCGCCGGCGAGGAAATCGCGGATGCGCCCGCGCGCGTCGCTGCTCACTTCGTCCTCGGCCGGAAGTTCTCGATGAAGCGCAGGAACACCCGCGCGGCGGTCTCGACGTCGTCGAGCGCGATCGCCTCGGCCGGATTGTGGCTGATGCCCTTCTCGCAGCGCACGAACAGCATGCCGATTGGCGCGAGGTCGATCATCGCCATGCCGTCGTGCCCGGCGCCGCTCGGCAGCTCGCGCACCCGCAGGCCCTCGGCGGCGATCGCGCCGGCGAGCTGCTCCATCAGCCACGGCGCGCAGGCGGCGGTGTCTCCCTCGTGCACCTTCGTCGCCCTGATCCGCACGCCGCGTCGGCGGCCGATCGCCTCGAACTCGGCGAGCAGGTCGAGCACCGCCTCGCGGCGCACCGCGTCGAGCAACGCCCGCACGTCCAGCGTGAAGCGTGCCTTGCCGGGGATCACGTTCACCGCGCCGGGCAACGCCTCGATGCGTCCCACCGTGCCGACCAGGTCGCGGGTGCGCGCGCACAGCCGCTCGACCGCAAGCACGCACTCGGCAGCCGCGGCCAGCGCATCGCGGCGCAGCGTCATCGGCACGGTGCCCGCGTGCCCGGCGACGCCTTCCACCTCCACCGTGTACCGGCTGGCGCCGAAGATCCCGCTCACCACGCCCACCGGCAGCCCCTCGGCCTCGAGCACCGGTCCCTGCTCGATGTGCAGCTCGGCGTAGGCGAGGACCTCGCCCCGTCGCCGCGCGGCGCGCGGGATCTGCGCCGGGTCGAGGCCGAAGCGCTCGAGGGCCTCGCGCATCGTCACCCCGTCGCGGTCGGTGGCGGCGAGCACCTCGGGCTTGAACGTGCCGGCCACTGCCCGGCTGCCGAGCAGGGTGGCGTTGAACCGCACCCCCTCTTCGTCGGCGAACCCGACCACCTCGACCGCGAACGGCAGGCGCCGCGAACGCCCGCTGAGACTCGCGACGCACTCGATCGCGGTGACGACGCCGAGCATGCCGTCGTATTTCCCGGCGTCGCGCACCGTGTCCAGGTGCGAGCCGAGCATCAGGCACGGCAGGCCGGGGCGCTCGCCCTCGTAGCGGCCGACGACGTTGCCGATCGGATCGAGCCGCGCGGCCATGCCCGCCTCGCGCATCCAGCCGAGGACCAGCTCGTTCGCCAGGCGCTGCTCCGGCGACAGGAACACGCGCGTCAAGCCGCCGGGCGATTCGCTGATCCGCGCGAGCGCCTCGCATCGATCCCAGATCCGGCGGGCCGACACTGCCAAGG
>Ga0308411_10000599_pt1 | contig 24137 bp, 23 predicted proteins | sample HotsprottomLayer_2_FD_203530 | JGI IMG/M metagenome (GOLD analysis project Ga0308411, IMG submission 203530) | Hot spring phototrophic mat microbial communities from Octopus Spring, Yellowstone National Park, Wyoming, United States -... | ecosystem: Environmental > Aquatic > Thermal springs >... | reverse complement strand
GGCATAGGATTAGTCTTCACCCAAATTACATCATTAAGTATCCAGTAGCCTAAATCTTGCATAATCTTTCCAATTCTAAAAATACTGTGATAAGTTGCAATAATCCATATAGTAGCAGAAGATTTCATTACCCTTTTTACTTCGATAAGTAACCTTGTAATAAATTCATCATATTCTTTAAATGAAGAAAATTTATCCCATTCGTCATTTACTCCATCAACCACTGTTTTTACCGTCCATCGCCTTAATTCTTTTTTCGGTAGTTGTAAAAAATATGGTGGGTCAATAAAAACCAAATCAAAAGTTTCATCTTTTATTTTTTTAAGCACCTCAAAAGTATCTCCTAAAATAACTTTATTTTTAATTTCTTCAATTTGATAATTTTCCTGTTCCTCTTTGTCTTCTATTATGAGGTTTATACTAAAATCTAAGTTAGAATCTTTGTTTTTAAGTAAAACTTTTTGAAAGCTTTCTGTTTTGTCCATTTTTTTATCCTCTTGGTTTTGGTAATTCTGTAAAGCATTTTTTTTGTAAGAAATATATCTATTCTTCTTTTATTACTTGATAAATAGCCTCAACAAGAGATAAACCCTGATCCTGATATTTCTTAATCTTATTGATTTCGCTTACATCTGTCGTATATAACAATTGTGAAAATCTATCAAGAACAAGTCTACTTACAACAAAACCTGTTTCACTTTGAATAATAAACTCAGAATACTTACCTTTCTGAGTTGAAATTACGGGTAATAGCTCTAAAATTGCTCCATCCATTGTTAACGCCCCGGTTCCTGCAAGCTGTTGGACCTTTTCTTTTTCATGTTGAAAATATACTTTGTTAGCACTGATTTGAAATAATGTTACTGTTTCTGGATTGTTTATAAAATCTATTACACTTTGCGTAGCAAAAAAAACAGCCCCCATATATTTTCGAAGTTCCCTAACCCATTTATCAGCAAAAGTTAAGAAAAATCTGTTATTTAAAAAATTGTGAGCTTCATCAATAATAATAAGTTTTTTCATTCCATTTTCTTTGTATACTACATTATTTATCTGTTTTACAAAAGAAAAAATCAATAAAATCATTAATTCTTGACCAACTTGATTAAAACTCGGAATAGATATAATATTTATATCATTGTCAAATTTAAAAACGTGGTTTGATGTAAAATACGATTTTTTAGTTCCCATCGTTGTGTAATCAAAAAAAGCATTTGCATTTATTTCACCAACGACTTCAACTGCAACATTGTAAAGGTCATCAATAGTTGCTTTATTACCAAATCTTTCTATTGTTAATTGGGTTACTTTTGATAAAGAACCGTCGAGTTCTGGTGAAAAAGTTCCTTTCGTAGAATATAATAGTTTTACCATATCCTGAGCCATTTCTCTATCTGTGTCTGTAATATCAGCAGGATTGTCTGGTAAGAGCGCAAAAGGATTGAGACAAGGGAATAAATTTAAAGAACTTAAATCAAAATATTGCGCCTTCAAAATTTCAGCAATCTTTCTGAAAGAATATCCTACCTCAATTACAAAAATCTTATCAATTCTTTTATTTCCATTTGTATCATACATTTCAGAATAATACTGCATTATCAGTTCGTTTAATAAAACTGACTTGCCTTTACCAGAACCACCAAAAATTATTGTGCTGTAACTATGTGAACCTTGAAAAAAATCATAACCAATGATTTGTCCTCTTTTACCAATGAATAAAAAAGATGGATTATTCTCTATACCTTTAAAGTCTCCAAAAATAGGAGAAATTCTTGCAAGGTTATCCGAAAAAGCAATGAAACTCCTTACAAACCCTAATTCTCTATTATCTAATGAGATTTTCTTGCTTTTGAGAAAGCCATACTCAAATTCGGGATTAAAATTTGCAGGCAAGTTTGCAAAAAATAATGGTAACTTGAGTATATTTTCCTCTTGCATAATAAATCCTTTTTCTTCCATTAAACCTTTAGCAATTGTTTTGTTTCCTTCGCTTTCTTCTTCTGAATTATTTAAAATAAATAATGTGAAAATAGCTCTGTGAAAATTTATTCCTTCATTCAATTTTCTTAACGCTATTTCAATATCATTTAGTTTTTCAGCAATTCCTCTTGCATTTCTACCAGTCCAGAAATTCTTTTCTTTTTCTATAAATTGCTTGTTTTTATAAAAATCTTGAATAATAATAACTAAACTCATTATAAACTCAGCTGGTATTCTTCTTGCATTAGAACTATCAAAATAATCTCCAATAACCTGCCCGATTTCACCTCCCTGAACAAAAACAGGAGCTTTTTTTATTGTGAGAACATTTACAACCTTTTTATCTTTATTATTTTCCATTATAAAATACTGGTTTTTGTTTTCATAAATATGTATTTCACCGTCGGCAACACTATACTTTAAAGGAATGTTATTTGAAATTTCTACCTTATGCCTACACATAAAAATATTATTTAAAATAGAAATTAGATCTGTTTCATTCATATTTTTGTGAGTTATACCAATAATATTTAGACTTCCTATAATTTTCTCTCTAATTGTTAACATCCTTTCCATTTCTTTTTTTTCTGTTGTTTCATCATTTATTTCAATTGACGATTTATAAGTTAAAACACAACAAAAATCTACAGGGCGATACCCCTTTAACCCTTTTATTAAAGAGGTTTTATTACCTTCGTAAAATATTTTACACCTGTTTTCAATAATGGCTTTTTGAAGTTCATCTTTTGGATTTTTATTATCAAGATAATTCTTAATAATCTTTGGTAATGGTATATCTTTTAAATTATAAAGTTCTGTCTTTTCATAGTTATAAGTTTTTGTGTTTTCCGGGTTGTAGAATTTATATAAATTTATCTGAATAATATCATTTGGATAATAAAGCTCTTTGTCATTGAAAATATCACCAAAAACATTAAAGTCTCTCTGTGAGAGAGAGACAACTGGAGATAATTCTAATGCAAAAAATAAATTATGATTTTCTGTTAAAAATAGTTGAGTTTCTGGGTCATAAGCTAAATATTGCATTAATTCTGTTATATTCTTTGCATTTTTATGCCTGAAAGACGAATAAAAATTTTCTGTTGTTATAAACATTTCCCCCTCTTTTAATTTGAAACTTCTTCACTTTCAAAAATATAATTTGTTTTTACAATGTAAATAATTTCTTTATCTATTAATAATTTACCTATTCTTCTTTCATAACCTTCTAAAATACAATAATGGATTATATTTCTCTTATCATCTACATTAACATATTGAACTATCAACTTATTGTTGTCGTTTATTCCAAGCGTTCGACCACTCCAGCTGTCAACTTCTGTTTTATCCGTTTTAAAGTATACATCAAAAACATCTACACCCCTAACTTCTTTGTATAGAGCAGACCCACAACCTGTAAATATTAGAAAGACTATTAATAAAAAACTATTCTTTACCCTCTTCATTACTACTCTCCTCCTAAATCATAATAAGCACAGGAGACTCCATCTTCTTTAAGATGGATAGAAATGGGTTCTATTTTTCTGTTCCTACCCCTAACATAGCCCGATGAAAGTTTAACTTTCCCTGGATGAGGGTAGTCAACTTAGCTCTTTCAAGCATCCACCTCTAAAGGTGGATGGTAATTTACAAATAACACCCTATAAAAAATCTTAATTCTATCTTTTTATTGTTTATATTCCAGTTAGTATCAAAAGTTTTATAAAATACGCCTACAGAAAAAAATATTTGATCTGCCAAAAATTTAAAATCAAAACCAGTTCTCCAGGAAAGATAAAATTTATTATCTCTATTGTCTTTCCAGAAAATTCCTGTCAGTAAACTATAATCAAGCTTTACCCACCAATCTTTCGGAAGTAACCTAATACCTCCACCAAAACAAACCTCTTTATAGTTTGAAATAAAAAGAAAATTTGATAAAAAGAAAAAGGGGTAGCTTGCCCTGTATAATACACTTAAAAGTAATGTTGAGTCATAACTTTCTTCATTATTTAAAAAATTTTTGTCTATAGATTTAGAAAAGGTTTGTCCTAATCCAATCTCAAAGAATGAAGCAAAAACATTTGTTGTAATTACTGTTATTAGTATTAATATTATACCAATCCTTTTCATCATTTGGTTCCTTTTTTATAATTCCTTACAATAAGTTCAAATGGATCACCTTTAAATACCACTCGCACTTCTTGCTGATTAACTACAAAAACATAAGGCAAAGCGAATTTTAATAACTGATCTAAATATTTATCCAAAATTTTATCTATTATGCTTGACGAAGATGCTGACCCTAAAAGCTCGTTACTTATAATTGTTACAGGTTTATTTATCGTTACATTGCCATACGTTATACTAGCTTTTAATAAAGAAGACAAGATTGACGCTAAAGCAGATTTACCTATTAATTCTGCTTCTATATCTTTTCTCTCTCCTTTTATTCCATGCATTCCTTCACTGTCAACCACAAAACCATCACAGCTTTGAAAATATGACTTTTTGTTAACTATATAAGAAATACCAGTAATGTTAATTCTTACTCTTGCCGTTGCATAATCCCCTACTGCATGTCCGACAAGTAACATATAATCTATGTCAGCCTCGTAGTAATTTGGTAAAATTATATTTGATTCTGCAATTAATACAACGGGATAACTTTCACTTTTTTCACTCTGATAAACAGGAAAATATCCTGTTGTCAATAGTCTTGCTCTACAAAAACTACCCGGCAATACCTGTATCTTAATTGTGTTGTTTTCTGTGTCTTCAATAATCTTTTCCGTTTTTGCTACCGTTGTAATTGGAGCTTCTTTGTTTAAAATCTGTTCAGCATTCATCATTTTTACAAAAAAGAAAAATAATAATAAAGATACAGCAATAATTCTACTTAAATTGCCATTCATCATGACTTTTTTCTCCTTTTATTTTTTCTTCTTTCTTACTTTTGATGATAATTACTTTAGGTTGTTTTTTTACATCTTCTATTTCTTTTTTAATTTTTTCTTGTTCCCCTTTTATTTTTTCAGTTTTTTCCTGCCAAGTTCTATTAACATATTCACTTAATTTTTCCTTATCAAATGCTGTGTAAAAGTCATGCTTCATATATTCTCTTTGTGAAACATTTACAACTTCTTTTTTTATTGAACTTAAAAAACTTATATATATAATTATTAGAATTAAACCCCCAAGTCCTACTCCGATATAAATTATTAAATTTTTCTTGTCCTGTAGAGGATTATTGGTCTCATTCATTACTACTCTCCTCCTAACTATAATTAAGCACAGGAAGCTTCATCCTCTCCATCTTGGAGAGGAATGAGATCTATTTTTCTGTTCCTACCCATCAGAACTGTTTGGTATATACGACAGAGTCTGGATAAGTATCCCAGGGTATCAAAACCCATCAAACATAGCCCATTGGAAATATTAACTTTCCCTGGCTGAGGGTAGTTAACTAAGGCTCTTTCAAGCCTTCATCCACCTCTATAGGTGGAGGTAGTTGACTTTTATTTTCCCCCAACAAATTATTTACTTTTAAATTAGAAACTTTTATACCTTCTGTCCATATTAGAAAATCGTTGTTTGTTTTATCTTCAATATTTATTTTATCTTCTTTTTTTATCATAATTTTTCTAGTTTTTGGATTTATTAAAACTTTCTTTTTTCCCTTTTCACTGACACTGACACTGGGAACAATCGTTATTATTTTTCCTTGTGTTAATTCTTCCTTTAAAATTTTTATATTCTCTTTTTTTATTACTAATCTCACAAATTCTATTGATACTGTAAATATTAGTAAAATTAAAAGAAAAATTGTAACATAAATTACTTTTTTATTCATCATAATTAAGCTCAAGAGACTCCATCTTCTTCAAGATGGAGAGGAATGGGCTCTATTCTTCTTTCAAACATTAATGTCTTTGCTCTTTCTAAAAGTCTTAATTTACTATACTTTACACTATTACTTATCTTCTCTCCTGTTAGAGAACCTATTGAAAAATACCCACTACTTCTTAATCTTAAAATAATGCATGGTAAACCTTGATACTCAACTTCGTCAAATCTCCTGAAACCATATATTTCTTTGATAGTATTTACCGGTCTTTTCCCTCCTTTAATAGGTTTTGTTTTATGCAAGGAACGGTTTTGTCTCCTGAAAAATTTGCCAAAATACCACTCAGTTGCTCTATTCGTTTCTTTACCTCCACCTGCTATTACAAATGCATCGTTTCTGTGTGTCTTTTCCAATCCCATCTCTATTCTTTTTGTTTTTGTGTGGTAACCATATGTGATATTAACATCATTTTGTTCTCTTAATTTGTTAACTATATACCACCCTATCGTTGATATATGACTGGCATCTTTAAGAATTTTAATATTTTCAATCTTATTACATGTAATCTTTATTTTTCCCTCATGTATAGCTTTATGTTCATCAGCGGTTAATACTATCAAATTAGAAGGGTTATCTGTTCCACCCTGATGTTTCGGAATAATATGGTGCACTTCTAATACACCTTTTTCACCTGAAAGTTCAGATTTATATCCCACACGCCACAAACAATATTCCCTAATATCCCTGAAATCTTTTTGTAATCCTTCTTGATATTCTTTACCGCTAACTTCTGGGTTAACTATCTTATGCGTATCAAAGGGTGCTATTTCAATTACAACTTTTGTAACTGGCAGTATCTTTGCTACAAAGTTAAAAAGTCTGACATGTGTATAAACTTTCCACTGTAAACATGGTGCAAGCCATCCTTTAGGTTTACGTCTGTTTAGAAATCTTGGTTTTCTATATCTTCTTTTACGATATCTTCTAAATCTTCTAAGCCCTCTTCTTTCAATCAATGACTTCTTAATATCTTGTCTAAGTTCAACTCCTCCACTAAACAATTCTTGTTTGTTTGTTATTGCTGAAATACCAACTACTTTTGCCCCAATGTCAATACCAACAATAACAGGTTGTGTATAGGTTGTTGTAAAATATAACAATTGAATTGTAAATGGTTTTCTTCTAACAACCTTAGCAAGCCCTTGTTTTAAAAGTCTTCTAACTTTACCATATCTTTTAGTAGGCATAATTGGTTTTCCATCTTTTGAAATAACATAAACCATTAGCGGTAAGCCTCCTTATAAGGAGTTAGGTGCTCATCCCCAAAGTTATATGGGCTTGTTATGTATATACCACTGTTCCTACCCCTCAGAACTGTTTAGGTATATACGACAGAGCCTGGAACTTGAGCAGTATTCCAGGGTGTCATAACCCATATAACATAGCCCGATGAAAGTTTTACTTTCCCTGGCTGATGTTTGTCAACTTAGGCTCTTTCAAGCCTCCACCTCTATAGGTGGAGGGTAGTTGACCTTTATTAATCCCAAAATGTTAAAACTAAAAAGTAATATACAACCTGCTTTGGGTAAATTATATCACTATCCCAAAAAAATAGCACAACTTTGCCCTTTGTTATAATTTCTTTGTTAAATCTTTCAAAATCTTGATAATTAAGTCTATAAGCCTTATTATTACTTTTATTAACAATCAAAAATTGTCTTACAAGATACGATTTTTCATCATACTCAAAAATTTCATCTTTTATATTTGAAAAGTATAAATTTGGATGAGAAGATGATAGTAAGAATAATTTTTTAAGTGCTATTTCACCCGACGATAAGGGGTCAAAATTTGCATAGACTTGTCTTATTAAGTCTATTTTTTTATCTATTTGTCTCGTTTTTTTATCATTACTTTCTTTTTCACTCAAGACAATTAAGTCATTTTCTTCTTTAATATTTTTACTTTGAACAGTCAAAAAGTCATCTTTATCACTCTTGTTTTCTTTTACATCAAGAACAAAAGTTCCTAAATTTGTTAATCCGTTTGTAACAACAATTTGTAGTAAAAAAACTTGTTTGTCTTTTGTCGTTATTGCAAACAAAACATCTTCTGTAGTTTTTGCAAAGATAATTAAATTATCATTTGTAACCTGACATACTTCTGCAGATTTCATTGATTTAACTGATAGAATTTCTCCGTTTTTAATCGCAATTGTAAATGGAATTCCTTTATTAACAAGCAAACGTGGTGGATTCACCCGCTTTACAGCAAAAATGGGTTCTGTTATTAATAATAAAATCAAGATTAATACTAACATTTTCCCCACCTATTTTTCTTTTATTTTTTTTATCTGTTTTACCAACAGTTCATAATTTGGAGTTAAATAAAATTGTATCAAAAGATTTATAACTTCCTGTGCAACTTTTTCTCCTTTTGCAAATACAAAAACATCACAGTTTACTTTTGCAATTAATTTTTCAGTATTTACTTCAATTTTATCATAATTTACGTTAACAATTTGCGATATTTCATATTTGCTAATGTATTCCGCATTTGTTACGACTTCCTGTAAAAAATATTTTCTTAAGGTTGGGTCAAGATAAAGAGCAAGCATATTCATCTTTTGAAGATAGTCTTCATAGTTAAGATAAGAAAAATAAAGTCCTGCTATATAATAAGAATAATCTATCAAGGTCTTTTTTGCTATCTTTCTTGACTGTGTTACAAAATTTCTTTGAGTAAATGGAGAAACAATTACTATTGGTTTATTATTTATAACATAAAGCAGTAGTAAAAAGAAAACAATGATGACTGTTGTCAATGTCATTATTGTAAAAAATAAAATTCTATTGGTTTCCTTTATTGAAAAGTAATTTGATAAATATTTTTTATACCTCATCTTTTTTCCTTAATAAACGAAATTTGTAAAATAATAACTGTTTTTTTCTGGATCATAAATCATAACAGTAAAATTATTATTAATATACCTACTTTGAGAAAAATCAATTACTTTAATAACAGACTTTTTATCTTTTAAATTTTCTTTTTGCCCCTGCCTTTTTATTTTAAAAAATTCATCAAAAGTAAAATAAGCTAAGTTGCCCTCAAAAAGGTAAACAGATCTCCTTCTAAAATCAATCGGAGTAAAAAAAATCTTCAAAGTATTCCTTTCAAATTTTTCAAAAAATGTGTTTTGAGGAAGTAAGCTTTTTTTTTCCATTTCTCTTTCATCTTCTAAAAAAAGATGAACTGTTTTAACATATATTTTCTGATTGTTTATAATTGAAGAAAAAACAAACAAAGTAATGTGAGCTGTTAACAATAAAATGATATTCAAAATAATAATAATCCTTTTTGTTATCATCTAAAAAATTCCTTGTTTCTATTTGTTAATCCCCCTAATTTAAAGTATCCAAATCTATAAAAAAAGTGTTTGATATATCCCTTTGGTTTTAAAAATCTTAATCTTCTATTTGCTTTTGCAATTAGAACAACAATAAGCGAGTTTAGTATAGTCAATAGCATTGATTGCATTATATTTAAAAAAACTACTAAAAATACTATAAAAGAAATCGTAAAACTTATTGCAATAATATATAATTCTGACTTTGTCATTCCAAATACAATCTCCAATTCCTCTTCTAAATGTTGCACAAAATATAAGTTTAATTTTTCATCATCTTTCATTTTTTCCTCTTTGAAAAAACAATATTTCTTTATAATATTTTATGTTATGTTATTTTTTTTGAAATGTCAATATTTTTTGTGTTTTTTTGAAAAAAAAATTTTTTTTTGAGTTTTAGATTGAAATATGAATTGTTTTTGTAAATTATTCTCTTATATTTTTCCAAGTTCTTTTTTTAAATCCTGAAATTTTTGTATCTTTTCATTTAAAAACTCAGCTGTTCTTTTTTTTGTCATTTTTATTAATTTCTCATAAGTTTTCATTTGCATAGTATAGTTGACTTCAGTTTTTTTTCTAAATTTATTTGCTATTTCAAAGCTTTTTTCAGTCTCCTTTTTTATGTTTTCAACACTTTCTGGTATGGCTTTCTCTATATCAAATTCAATACCTTGCTCTGTTTCCTTTAAAAAATTTTCCTTATTTTGTTTTTGTCTGTATAGTGGACTGCTATACTTTAAACGCTCGTCTTCAGTCAGAATCTTTAATAAATTTCCACCAAATGGCTTAAACCTCGCAACGCCTGTTTTTGGATAATTTTTAATAATGCCATGCCCTGTGTATATTTTCCCATCCCCTATCGTTGCAAAAAAGTGCAATTCTTTTAAATTTGTAATCTCTGATGGTAATATTGTTTTATAACTTGTTATGTTTACCGCTTCACTTTGACTTTCAGTAGTTTGATAATTTAATGATAACCGTGTTTCATATAATTCATGTTCCCCAAAAAGATTTGCAAAAGTTTCAGCTGTTTTGTCGTCAGACAAACCTAAAATTATTTTTGTATTACAACTGTTTACAAGGGTTCTTGTTAGATGTTCTCCATAAATTTCTTCAATTTTTGCTAAATCTTGTCCAGCAACAAGAATTGACAAACCCTTTGATCTTCCAAGAGTAAGCCCATCGATGATCATGGGAATTTTTTGTAAAGCTCCAAATTCATCTAAAATAAGATAAATTCTCCTACTACTGTCGTCAGAAAGAGACAAAACCTCTGTAATAAGCATATTGACAAACAAACTCAAGGACGGCTTTAAGGCTTCTTTTACACTTTCCATGCTTGTAATAAAAATATTTCCACCAATTTCTCCGTTTACCCACTTTTTTATAGAAAAATCTCCATCAATCCTTGCAAGATCCCTTAAAACAGGAAGATATTCTGAAAAGTGCCCTAAAATACCGGAGGCCTGCCCTGACATTGCATTGCTTTCACCTTCCGGTGGAATAACATCTTCAAGCTTTGGATTAACCTGAGACACAACTTTTCTTATTGTTGCAAAATCAAGCGTAGCTAATTGATATATAATATTATTGTTTCTCATCTTCTTATCTTTCGTGATAGGAGCAAATTGAGTTACAAAGTCGTATATAGCTTTTATTAATAATCTGACACCAATTAGCCAAAAATCATCTCGTTCTGAAGGGGGGACAATGCTTGAGGCAATGTTTGTTGTAATTAATTCTCTTTCAGTGGGATAATCGCAAGCATCTATATCATTAAACAAGTTCCATTTTAAACACCTTTCATCGTAAGGGTTAAAAATATGGTCTATTCCCTCACGATAAAACATTGTTATGAAATCACCTTTTATATCATTTATTATTATTTTTTCCCCTCTTTCAATAAGCTGTTGAATAAAGTCTGAAATAAGAACAGTTTTTCCTGATCCAGTTTTTCCCAAAATTAAAATTTGTTTTACATCAAATTTTTTGGGGATAGCAAAAGTTCCAAACCAGTCAAGGGTTATATTTTCTGCTTCAAGCCCTTTTATGTAGTCTATGTATTCTTTACTTTTTGTTGATACAGTCTCTGTTCCTCTTCTCTTTATAGAATAAACAAAATCAAGAGGGTTATATTTGGTTCCTATAAGTGGACTAATACTCTTCAGTTTTTCCTCCTCTACAATCTTATTTTATTACTTTTTATTAATTTTTCAGATGGTTTAATAACTGTTTCATTTATTGTTTCTGTTATTTTATTTTTAATGTTATTTTTTAATTCGTCAAAACTAATTGATTTACTTATTTTATTTATTCTTTCCTCTAAATCTGGCGATAGGTCTTTTGATTTATTCTTATAAAGTTCAATATTTTTGTTGTATTCTTCTACTAAAAAGCTTTCTCCTGGTTTTAATTTATTCAAATTTTCAAAAATGATTGTATATACTTCTTTTTGTATATTAGTAGCATTAATAACTTGATCTAAATATTTTTCAAAATCATCCTTTTTAAAAGAAGCAGAAAGTAACATAATTGCTGATAATTGTTCTGAAGATATGTTTTTGTGTTGTTTGGGATATTTTTCTTTTATAAAATCGTCAACTATTGCACAAGATAAATTTAAAAGGTCCTTTGTTTTTTCTTTTATTTCAGAAGTAGATACGTATTTTTTTATCTGCAAATAATATTGCATAATTTTTTCAGATGAACAAAAATCTTTTAAAAAAATTTCTTTATCAGGATATTCACATATAACACCAAAACCAAATCTTTTTATATTTACTGTTAATGTTTTGAGTGTATTATAATACTTTTCCACGGCTTTTTCCGACATTGTTTAAAACCCCCTCTTGTAGATTTTTTATTAATATCATAGCACTTCCAATGTTTTTGAAAGCTTTTTCAATATCCTCATATTCAATCCTTTCTTTATTGTTAAGATTATCTATGGTATCAATGATTTTTTTGAAGTCTTTATTGCTTGTATATAAATTACTCTCTTTTATTTTTAGAAGGTTATCAGTTTTTACACTGTAATTATTTTCATTATCTTCAAAAAGAGATACATTAGAAAAAACAATATTGTTAACCCGTTCAAGATATAAGTTTAAAATACAATCTTTTATAACTTTATTTTTACTTTCGTCTTCAAGTAGTTTTTTTATTTCTTCCTTAAACTTTTCTTTATAATAATTATTTTCTTCTTCATCGTTATTTATATATCTAACTTCGCCATTTTCTCTAACTCTTATTTTATCTATATACTTTTCTGCAAATTGCTTCAACACGTCTTGTGAATATGTATTATTTTTTATATCCTCTATGTCATCAATAATATCTCTGAATATTTTATTATTTTTATATAGTAATGAATTTTTGACCTGTTCATCGTTTTTTAAGTTAACCTCCTCAAAAAGATTTTCATCGCTTAAAATTATCTGCTCTGCTACTTTTGTTAAAGCTTCTACTAATTCTTCACGCATTATTAAATCTTTTTCCGGGTTATTCTTATCCACTAACTTTGTATCTTCCGTTATTTCATTAAGTTCAACTCTTTTTCTGAAATAAGCGCTTCTTTTCTCATCAATTATATCCCTTTTCATTGAAACCTGAATAAGGCCAATGGTAATTGCTGAATCAGTTAAATCATATTTATTTGTTTGTTTTAATTCATAATAAGTCTCAAAAGCTTTTCCAACTATATCTTCATCAATGTTTTTTCTACCCTCAAATTTAAAATATATGTATATGTCAGAAACAAGCTGATCATTTTTTTTGAGTATTTTGCTATATTCAGGATCTCGCCTGTAAATCTCTAGTTTATCTTTTATATTGTTAACATATTTATTTTTGCTTAAAATTTCATAGTTTTCATTTTTTGGTTGTAATTCTACATTCATAAACTTACCCCTCTGCTTTTGGTTTTTGTATTTGTTTTTTCAATTGTTTTATTAAGTTCTTGTTGCTTTGTTATTACTGTGTTCATCTTTTCTTCTTCTATCTCTTTTAGTATTTCTTCTTCAAATTTATCCCGCCTTTTTATTTCTACTCCATCCTTTGCCCCTGCTTTAATAAGTTCATCAACAATGTGAGAATATCCATTTCTTTTTGCATACATTAAAGCAGTTTTACCATCATTATCTTTAGCATTTACATCAGCCCCCGCTTTAATTAGTTCTTTTACAACTTCTATGTTTTCTTTTTCACTTGCATACATTAAAGCAGTTTCACCATCATTGTCTTTAGCGTTTACATCAGCTCCCATTTTGATTAGGTCTTTTACGACTTCAACGTTTCCATATAGACTTGAATACATTAAAGGATTTTTCCCATCATTATTTTTTGCATTTACATCGGCTCCCGCTTTGATTAGTTCTTTTATAACTTCAATGTCAATGTTTCCATTTACACTTGCATTTATTAAAGGAGTATATCCATATTTATTTTTGACATTGACCTCAGCTCCCACTTTGATTAGTTCTTTTACGACTTCAACGTTTCCTTTTAGGCTTGCATACATTAAAGGAGTATCTCCATATTCATTTTTAGCATTTACATCAGCTCCCGCTTGGATTAGTTCTTTTACGGCTTCAATGTTTCCATATTCACTGGTAAACATCAATGGAGTTATACCTTTATTATTTTTAGCATTTATATCGGCTCCTGCTTTGATTAGTTCTTTTATAACTTCAATGTCAATGTTTCTTTTATCACTTGCACACAATAAAGGAGTAGTTCCATCTTCAGTTTTAGCATTAACATCAGCCCCTGCTTGAATTAGTTCTTTTACAACATTAACATTACTATAACTTGCAAATATTAAAGGAGTTGATCCATATTCAGTTTTAGCATTTACATCGGCACCCATTTTAATTAGTTCTTTTACGACTTCAACGTTTCCTTTTTCACTTGCAAACATTAATGGAGTTTTGCCGTAATTTTGTTTAGCGTTTATATCAGCTCCAGCTTTAATTAGCTCTTTTACGACACTGACATTTCCAGCTCTACTTGCATACATTAAAGCAGTTTCACCATCATTATCTTTAGCATTTACATCAGCCCCTGCTTGAATGAGTTCTTTTACAACTTCAATATTTCCATTTTCACTTGCAAACATTAATGGAGTATATTCATTTTTGGTTTTAGCATTTACATCAGCCCCTGCTTGAATTAGTTCTTTTACGACTTCAATGCTTCCATTTTCACTTACAAACATTAATGGAGTATATCCATATTTATTTTTGGCATTTACATCAGCTCCCGCCTGAATTAGTTCTTTTACGGCTTCAATGCTTCCATTTTCACTTGCAAGTATTAAAGGAGTATTTCCATTTTCATTTTTAGCATTTACATTAGCTCCTGCTTTAATTAGTTCTTTTACGGCTTCAACATTTCCTTTTTCACTCACATACATTAAAGGAGTTCTGCCAAACACATCTTTAGCGTTTATATTAACCCCTTCTTTAATTAATCTTCTGATAAGTTCAGTGTCATTTTTTTCTAACGCTTCAAAAAAAATTTTTTCTCTTTCGGTCATAAACTTAATCCTCTGCTTTTGGTTTTTGTATTTGTTTTTTCAATTGTTTTATCAAGTTCTTGTTGTTTTACCCCTTTCATATTTCTTTTTTCCCTTTCTATCTCTTTTAAAAGTTCTTCCTCAAAACTATCTCGTCTTTTAATAAAGTTCTTCTTTTCTTCTATTTGCTCCTTTTCTTTAATTTCTTTTATTATATCTAAAATTAATGTTTTATATTTATCATCTTTAGCATAATCTAAAGCCGTCTTTCCATCCTTGTCTGTAACATTAACATCAGCCCCAGCTTCTATGAATGTTTTGACACTTCCAACATATCCATTTGCAATTGCTACCATTAAAGCTGTTTTACCTTGATTATCCTGTAGGTTTACATCAGCTCCAGATTTTATTAATAATTCTGTTATTTCTTGTTGTTTTTTTATAACTGAGTTAACTATTAAGTTAGGATTACTTTTTTCTTCATGATAATAACGAAAAAAATAATATTTTGCAACGTCTAAACAGCCGTTATTTGAATAAAACAAAGCATTTTTCCCTTCGTTATCTCTCATATTTACATCTGCACCAGCTTTGATGAGTTCCCTAATGGTATCCAATCTTATTTCTTTACTTGCATACATTAAAGGTGTTCTGCCATACACATCTTTAGCATTGACATTGGCACCCGCTTTGATTAGTTCTTTTACACAGTCTATATTGTCTTCTATACACACTGCATACATTAGTGCAGTCCATCCATTTTTGTCTTTAGTATTCACATTAGCCCCAGCTTTGATTAACTCTTTAATACAATCAGTATTTGGACTATTAGTTGCATTCATTAAGGCGGTTACACCATTTATATCTTTAGCATTCACATCAGCCCCTGCTTCGATGAGTTTCTTTACACAATCTATGTGACCAAATATACTTGCAGTCATTAAAGGTGTCCAGCCAGTTTCATCTTTTACATTCACGTCAATTCCTTCGGCAATTAGCTTTTTAACAAGCTCTATATTATTATCTTTTATTGCTTCATCTAATACCTCAAAAAGTTCTTTTTCTTTATCTTTTGTTTGTATATCTACATTCATAAACTTACCCCTCTGCTTTTGGTTTTTGTATTTGTTTTTTCAATTGTTTTATCAAGTTTTTGTTGCTTTGTCATTGCTGAATTCATTTTTTCTTCTTCTATCTCTTTTAGTATTTCTTCTTCAAATTTATCCCGCCTTTTTATTTCTACTTCATCCTTTGCCCCTGCTTTTATAAGTTCATCAACAATGTGAGAATATCCTTTTCTTTTTGCATACATTAAAGCAGTTTCACCATCATTGTCTTTAGCGTTTACATCAGCTCCTGCTTTGATTAGCTCTTTTACAACTTCAACATTTCCATTTACACTTGCAAGTATTAAAGGAGTTATCCTTTTTTTATTTTCAGCATTTACATCGGCTCCTGCTTTAATTAGTTCTTTTACAATATCAATGTTTCCATTTTCACTTGCATACATTAAAGGAGTGTGTCCCGTATCAGCTTTTGCATTTACGTCTGCCCCTGCTTGAATTAGTTCTTTTACAATTTCAATTTTTCCATGTTCACTTGCAAACATTAAAGGAGTTCTTTTATCTAAATCTTTAGCGTTTATATCAGCTCCTGCTTTGATTAATTTCTTTACAATTTCAATAGTTCCATATTTACTTGCATGCATTAAAGGAGTATAGTCATAATAAGCTTTGGTGTTAACATCAGCTCCTGCTTTGATAAGTTCTTTTACGACTTCAAAATTTCCTTCTGCACTTGCAAGTATTATAGGAGTTTTTCCATCATTATTTTTAGCGTTTACATCAGCTCCTGCTCTAATTAGTTCTTTTACGACTTCAACGTTTCCTTTTTCACTTGCATACATTAAAGAATTACTTCCATAATTATTTTTAGCATTTACATCGGCACCGGCTTTGAGTAGTTTTTTTACAATTTCAACGTTTCCTTTTTCACTTGCAAACATTAATGGAGTTTTGCCATAATTATGTTTAGCGTTTATATCAGCCCCTGCTTGAATTAGTTCCTTTACAATTTCAATTTTTCCACATTCACTTGCAAACATTAAAGGAGTATAGTCATAATTAGCTTTGGTGTTAACATCAGCTCCCGCTTTGATTAGCTCTTTTACAACTTCAACATTTCCATTTACACTTGCAAGTATTAAAGGAGTTTTTCCATCATTATTTTTAGCGTTTATATCAGCCCCTGCTTGAATTAGTTCCTTTACAATTTCAATTTTTCCACATTCACTTGCAAACATTAAAGGAGTATAGTCATAATTAGCTTTGGTGTTAACATCAGCTCCCGCTTTGATTAGTTCTTTTACAACTTCAAAATTTCCATTTACACTTGCAAGTATTAAAGGAGTTATCCCTTTTTTATTTTCAGCATTTACATCGGCTCCTGCTTTAATTAGTTCTTTTACGACTTCAATGTTTCCTCTTTCACTTGCCAACATTAATGGAGTTATACCATTTTTATTTTTAGCATTTACATTGGCACCTACTTTGATTAGTTCTTTTACGACTTCAATGTTTCCTTTTACAGTTACATAAAATAAAGGGGTTTTACCATCTTTATTTTTAGCATTTACATCAGCTCCCGCTTGGATTAGTTCTTTTATAAATTTAATGTTCCCTTTTATACTTGCAAGTATTAAAAGAGTATATCCATCTTCATTTTCAGCATTTACATCTGCCCCTGCTTTAATTAGTTCTTTTACAATTTCAACATTTTCATTTTCACTTGCAAGTATTAAAGAAGTATTTCCATCTTTATCTTTAGCATTTACATCGGCTCCTGCTTTAATTAGTTCTTTTACAACATCAATGTTTCCATTTTCACTTGCATACATTAAAGGAGTGTGTCCCGTATCAGCTTCAGCATTTACGTCTGCTCCTGCTTGAATTAGTTCTTTTACAATTTCAACATTTCCATTTAGGCTCGCATACATTAAAGGATTTTTTCCATCTTCATTTACATCATTTACATCAGCACCTGCTTTGATTAGTTCTTTTACTATTTCAACGTTTTCATTATAACTTGCATACATTAAAGGAGTTATTTCATATGCATCTTTGGCGTTTATATCAACTCCTTCGTTAATTAATTTTCTGATAAGTTCTGTGTCATTTTTTTCTAACGCTTCAAAAAAAAGTATCTCTCTTTCGATCATAAACTCACCCCTCTGCTTTTGGTTTTTGTATTTAAAACAGCTTTATCAAAGTCGTTTTGTTTTGTTATATCTACTTTTTGATCCTCACTCTTCATTTCACTTAAAATTTTTTCTTCAAATTTATCCAGCTTTTTTGTAAACTCTTGTTGCTTTCCTGTCTGCTTTTCAGTTTCCTTATTTTCTATATTTGTTTCTGCAATTCTTTTCTTATCAAATTTATCTTGTTTAATAAATTCTGCAGTCATTATAATCATATCTTCAGCAGTAAGTTCTTTGTCTAGTCCAACTTTTGAATACATCTTTTTTATAAAGAAATAACTTTCTATGACATGTTTATCAAAGTTTTTACCAAATTCTTTTTCGAAAACTTTTTTAATTTCAGGCTTGTAGTAAAAACTGAAAACTTGTGTTAACATTTCATCTTTTTCAACTTTTTCAACTCTCATATTTTTTCCTCCTGTTTAATTTTATACTATTATACAATATCTAACAATAAGTTTTTTGTTTTTGTAAAAATTTTTTTTTCGATATATTATAATATCATAATAAACTTTTTTAGGAGGAGAAAATATGGATAACAAAGAAAGAAAAAAAGTAATTCCCTGTGAAGTTTATTCAAGAGTTGTTGGCTATTATCGCCCTGTTCAATTGTGGAATATTGGTAAAAAACAGGAGTTTAAAGAAAGAAAAATGTTTGATAAGACTCTTTTAACTTAATTTTTGCAAGAAGTCTCCACCTTCTACAAGGTGGGATGAATTGCAGTCTAAAAAGAGTAGGGTTGGGACAACCCGAATTTAGGCCTGTGGAGCATGCTCTGGTGGATGACCGTATCCAGCAATGGATACCTAAAAAGCCATCATGCTGTGAAGCAGGAAGCTCCTCCTTCTATTAAGGTGGAGTAGTTCACGTATAGAAAAATAGGCAGTCTGTTATGTTTAGTGGCTAAAAACTGATTAGGAGAAAGTTTAATATGATAAAGAACAAAAACAAAACTTCTTTAGGCCCAACGACACAAAATAAAGTATATTGTTTCAAATGCTACGATTTTGTAACTTTGTTTGTTGAATTACAACCATCAATACAGAAATATATGCTTTATATATATCATAGAAATTCTAAACAAAAATATAATATAATAATTGAAGATAATACCTCATATTATACTTTTTCACCCGATGTAAAAAATTCTGAATATTATGCCCTATACGAGACAGATAAAGTGAAAAATATAACTTTAGCTAAAAAAAATAATAAATCTTAAAGACTTTTTTTTACCTACTTAATTGTTAATCGATATATAAAAAAGGAGTGAGAGATGCTGAAGAAAAGATATCTGATATTACTTTCTTTAATAATTATTTTTGCTTTGTTTATGTTTTGCAGATATATTTATACTTTGAAAAATATAACTATTTACTCAATTTGGTTTTTCAACCAGAAAAATTTTTCTTTTGTGAAAGTAAAAAGTTTTAGTTTTCTTCCATCCGAAAGAATTAGTAAACATTCTGAATTTATTAATGAAAGTTTAGAAAACAAGCCTTGTTTTTTGCTTGATTATAATTTTAACCCTGATTTTTGCAAAAAATACAACATTCAAGTTATTACAAATTTTACTTTTTTCCCTGTTTATCTCTATGCTAATAAAAAAATCATACTTTCAGAAGAGACAAATATCCCCGCTAGTTGTTTTAATAATGTTATTTTCTCCCTCTATTTAATAATGTCTAAAATTTATCCCTATGAAAAGGATTTTAGTAGAATATATGAAAAATTTTGTTATTATAAAGCAAATTCAATTAATACAAAAACATTTCTTAGCAAAAAAGGAATACCAGTTTCTCTTTCAAGACAGAAAAAATACCTTGCTATTTCCCTAAACTTATATTATTTAGATAACGAAATAAATAGAAAATACTTACATTACCTCTTAAAATACAAGAAAAATCCTCCAGCAACTTTTGAAGTCGTTAACCCTGATTTTTTTGAATTGTTCATAAACAATTTGTTTTTGTTCTAAGGTGAACTACTCCACCTTTTTCATAGCTTGATACCTTTTTAGAAATCCATTGCTGGATACGGACTTTCTCCCAAGCATTATCCACTGGCTAGAATTTTTGTTGCCCAATCCTACTCTTTTAGTCTGAAATTTTTTCTCTCCTTGTAGAAGGTTGAGACTTTTTGCAAAAATTAGGTTAAATCACTTTAAAGGTTTGATAAAAATTAATAAATTTTTTTAACTTGTTATAATATCTAAAAATAGATAATTTTTTCTAAATAAATTAGCTTAAATCACTTTCAAGGTCTAAAAAATGACAAAAAAAAGCTTTAATTCATTGTAATATATATATTTAACTCAATTTTTTTAGCTTAAATCACTTTCAAGGTTTGCTTAAATCACTTTCAAGATTAGCTTAAATCACTTTCAAGGTCTAAAAAGTGATTAAAAATGCTTTAACTTATTGAAATATATATAATTAATTTATTTTTTTTAGCTTAAATCACTTTCAAGGTTTTTTGTTCTAATTCTTTGTATTTCAATAAAATAAATTCCGAATAATATTATAATATATTATTAATAATAATAATATATATAATATTACTACTACTATTATAATATAATACATAGTAGTAGTTTTTATTTTTTTTTTTTTTTACAAGAAAATTATCTTCTATAAAGCAGGGCAAATTACTATAAAACAAATTAATAAAAACAATTGACTTTTAAAATATTCTATGATAATATAAACAGATATGAAAAAAGAAAAAACTTATGATTTAAATAATGTTTGCGATAAGAAAACAATTAAAGTTGATTTTAATATTGCAGAATTTCCTGTCTTGTTTTTGAGACCTAAAAGTCGTATATGCAATCACATCCTTAAAAATAAAAAAAACTTTAACATTGATTTTGGAAGTGGATCTTCTATAAGTATAGAAATTACAAAAAATAATTACTCACTTTTACTTGCAAATGGAGAAATTAAAAAAATCAACCTTACCTTACCTACAATTTTTGATAGAAATGTTCTAATTGTAGCTTATAAACTATTGTTAGATAAAAAAGAACAGCAACAAGATATTTTTGTAAAAGATTTTCTTGATTATTTTGAAGTTGAAACTAATGTAGTAAATTACATTACTTATATGAGTAGTTTAATTAGACTGCTTTTTAGCTTTGTGGAATTTAAAAATTGTTTTTTAACAAAAGAAAATAATAAAACTTTTGTAAAATTACAAGAGAAATCATTTAATTTATTGCAAGAGCTTGGAAAAGAATTTGAAAAAGAAATTACAGAATTTCCTAAATGTTATAATCAAAAACACCTTGCTTATGCAAAAATAAACTATTCTATACCTGATATTATTAAAAATAATTTTGATAACAAAGTTTATGTGAATTTGATGTATGAAGCTTTTAGAAAATACAAAAATAATGATTTTAAGTTATCATTTTTATTATTTTTGCTTTCTCGTTCTACTCGAATAAAAGCTAATTCTTTTGATATATACCTTTTTGACTTTCTTAAAAGAATGTATCTAAAAGAAGAAATTAAAGAAATATTTGATAATCAAAATTATTGTAGAAAAACTATTTTTTACAAAAATTTAAATGAAAGTTTTAACGATTTTATCAAAGATGGCTTCTTTTCAAATTTTTCTGTTGAAAAATCTAATGATAAATTAAAGTTGATTGTATGTAAACCCTCAAAGCTTTTATCAAAAGAACAAGAAGAAAATCAAAATACAGGACAAAATTATGATAATATTGAAGAAGATATAATTCTTTTTGAACTAAAAAGTAGAACTAAATTTGATGAAGAAACAATAAGATATATAAAAAAATATTTTGATAAAGTAAAAAATCTTAATAATGAAGGGAAAATCGGAACAATAATAAACTTAACAAAAACTGAAGAAGGAAAAAGAAAACTATTAGTTTTTGCAAAACAAGAAAAAAAACTTGAAGAAAAAGAAAAAAAGAAATTAGAATTAGAAAGGGAAAAACAAATTATTGAAGAAAAACGAAAACAAGAAGAAAGAGAAAAAAAAGAAAAAATTAAACAAAAACAAGAACATTTATTAAACGAACTAAAAAAGATAATTTTAGAAAAACATATAACATTAACAACAATAAAAAACACCAATAACATTTACCTTTTAAATTTTGTAAATTTTGTAGAAACAAATAACCTTTCTTTGGATAAAGGTTTAAATTTCTTTTTACCTGAAAATTTTCTCGAGCATAGACAAAAAGTTAAAATTAAAATTAATAACGTAGAAACGGAAATTGAATGGTTTACTTTTTATTTAGATTATATTGTCCCTTTTTTTGATAATATAGAAAATATAATAACCTTTCTGAAAGAAAATTTCTAATTTTTTTTTTCATTTTTATCGTAACTACTCCACCAAAATAGAAGGTAGAGTTTTTTTTTGCTTTACAGCCTGATAACTTTTTTTTTTAGGAATTCATTGCTGGACCAACAACCACCAGACTATGCTTCACAGGCCTAAAATTTGGTTTGTCTAACCCCACTCTTTTAGATTGCAATTTATCCCATCTTGTAGAAGGTGGAGACTTTCTGCAAAAATCAGGTTAATTCGATATATGTGTAAGTTGAAAAAGAATATTTTGATTTTTGTAATTTTTATAAGTTTTTTTTTAAAACTAAAGCGTTTTTTTGCCATAAACATAAATTTATAAAAGAGATATAAACTTTAATTAAATAAAAGGGAGGTTAATATGAAGATCGAAGGAAAATTACCTGTTGCTGTGCAAGAAAAAGTAATGAGGTTTACTTCTAATAAGAAGTTTTACCTCAAAAACGTGATTAGAAATTCTGTAAGAGAGTTAATTCTTTCTTACAGAAATTACACTGAAGTGGTTGTGAACGACAATATTCTTAACTTTATTTTAAAAAACCGCTTCTGTGATTTTCTTCTTGCAGATAACACCGAACTTGATGTTGTTAACATCGCCGATGTTCCAATCTATTCTCCCAAATATTTTACCCAAGATGAAATTTTATATTCCATCATTCCTGTTGAAAATTGGCAGGTGAAGGATTTATGGAAAATTAAGAAAGAACAGGTTGATTTGTTAACTTATTACAAACACTTGTTTAATTCTCCAGCTCAAAAAATTTGTTTGATATTTTGGGCTACCGATTATGACAGATTTAATACAAACCCCCTTGTGGGTTTTACAAGCGTGTTTACCGTTGAGTTTACTGATTTTAATTCTCAACTGACAAGAGATTATGTTATTAATAAGCTAACAGAAAAAATTGAACAAATAAAAAAATTACTTCTTGAGGAAAAGCTTCCTCTATGCGATGAAAACTACACTAAAAAAGGGAAAAGATGTTCGGTGTGTATGGTAAACAGATTTTGTGATCAGTATTTACAACAGCAACAGCAAAATAAAAACTTACCTGTTGATGTTACAAAAGCTAAAAAAACTCAAACAATTGTTATAAATAATTACACAAATAACCCACAACAGAAACAGATGAATACACAGGCATCCAGATTACAACAGCAACAGCAAAATAAAAACTTATCTATTAAGGTTTTAAATGTGGAGAACACTCAAACAACTGTTGAGAGTAACAATGCCAACATTAAGACTCAACAGGTAAGAAATTCACAAGTGCTCAAAACTAAACAGGTTGAAACCACTGTGCAACCTACTACAACTGTAACCGATCAGGAAACAGTTTGTTATTAAAAATAAAATAGGAGAGAAATATGAAATATAAAGATTTTATTTTGGAAGCATTGTTTGCTGACAAAAAAGGACATACAAAAACACCAGAATTTATTAGCTTTTCTCCTTCTTCACTTTTTGCTTGTTCAAGAAGGCTATATTATGATTATTATCCACCAAAACAAGTAGAATTATCGAATGTGGCTAAAATAAAAATGAAAATAGGGGATATTTTACACTCCCTTGTAGAAAGTGCTTTATACAAAAAAGCAGAACTTGCGTCCCTGGAGTATAATTCCGAAGAGCTTACAGAAACCAAATTGTTACTAAACGAGCAGGATAGTATCATAATTAGACATAAGATTGATAGTCTTATTGGGGATGAGATTATCGAAATTAAAACAACACAAAGCTGTTATGAAATTACAGAAAAACCAAAAGATGACCATATCTTTCAAGTA
>Ga0308411_10000596_pt1 | contig 24162 bp, 21 predicted proteins | sample HotsprottomLayer_2_FD_203530 | JGI IMG/M metagenome (GOLD analysis project Ga0308411, IMG submission 203530) | Hot spring phototrophic mat microbial communities from Octopus Spring, Yellowstone National Park, Wyoming, United States -... | ecosystem: Environmental > Aquatic > Thermal springs >... | reverse complement strand
GTTGCTCTTGCCGCGCAAGTGCACCCGCCGCATCCCGCCGGTCTCGTACAGATGAGCGAAACTTCTCTCCATCCGTTCCCCGCGCCGCCGCATCAGCGCCTTGGCGGCCTCCGTCTGGAGCCGCCGCGTCTTGGACAGCGTCGAGTGGTCGGGCGTCCGCTCCTCCAGGCTCAGCCCCAAGAACTCCCGCAGGCTGAGCGAGTCCGAGACCCGGTAGGCGATGCCGCGCTCCGAGTCGATCCCCTCGAAGTAGCCGATCAAAAAGCAGCGGAAGCGCGATGGACGGACGGCCCATAGTCGGGGCGTAGTACTTGCGGCAGATCCGCTCGGCGTAGGCGTCGAAGTTGGCCCGCTCCAAGATCTCGTTCAGGCGGCGGTAGAAGGGGTGAGAGCCGTGAGCCCGCAGATGGCTGGTGTCGACCCAAAGGGAGGCCTGTTTCGGTTTGCGTTTCCCAAGCCCCATGCCCAATGATCGCTCCAAAACGTTTTGAGTTCAAGATGTTTTTTGGGACTTTATCCGCCGGCTGGTTGCGCTTGGCCGGCTTTCCTAAATGCGAGGTACCCGCGTTGAGCCAAGGCAGCTGAAACTTCAAGGGCAACGGACGGAGATGCGCCAGCAGATGAGGCAGAGGTGTGTTGCGCCATGCGTTGGAATGGCGCTCACGACCGTCTCCGGCTTCACTCTTTTTCTTCCAGAAAACGGAACTGGGCGGCTTCCATCCAGGCGGCGTTCTTGGCAGACTCCGCTTCCAGAAGCGACCTGAGCTCGGCTAAGGACTTGCGCAGAGCAGCTTCGGTCACTTGGGCCGTACGGGCTTTGAAGCCGTGAATCAGGATGGAACGGTTGCGGCTCTTGACATTGAGGCCGAGCCAGGCCAAGTCCATAAGCCTGGGGGCGAAAGGATCCTTTAGGTGATCCAGCAGTCTTGCCACGCTTTCCCTCCCCAGCTCGTAGTAGCCGCCCGAAAGAAGCTTGGGAGGTTGTTCCAGCGACTGGACGAACGCCTGAACCCGCGGGTCGTCTTTGCGCACATGGCCGCTGTCGATGCCATGTTCGAACAGGCGGATTTGACCAACCAGCTCGACGAGCCGGTACAGCCGCAGCAAGATTTCTTCATATTGTCCTTCCCGCAGCCGCCGCAGAGTATTCTGGTAGAGGTCCGCCGCAAGGCAGCGCGTGGCGTCAGCCTGCAATTCGGGCTTGAGTTCGGACGGCTCAGCGCGCGAGAGTTGATCGAGCAAGGACATTTGAGCTTCCGACGGCCAGAATTCCTCCATGGTGAGCGGCCTCTTGTGTTTCTGCGCCCCGGCCAGTTTTTGATAACACTTCTTTGCCGCCGCGTAGTGAAACCGATCCCACGCGCCCCAGAATTCGGCCGCCCATAACAGCCACGGCGCCTTCGGGCCGTCGTCGTCTTCAATAACGCGATGGACGGAGCTGAACTCGCCTTCTTTTAAGAAGTTATAAGCTAACGACAAACGCTGCGCGCGGAACAGATGCTCGGGGCATAGTTCGAGGAGCTTCTCCGTTCCACCGATCACTAATCCCTGCTCATTCCGCTTCTCACCGTCGATGTAGCGGTACTGTTTTATGCCGTGCGAGGCGGCGGCCAGCGCCAAGGCCGCGGACATTACTTTTGTTCCACGGGTGAAGTCTGCGGTCAGATGAGAAGGCCGATACCCCTCCTGCTCCACCAAGCGGCTCACGACGCCGTCAAAGAAGCGAAAACAGCGGTCCAGGTTCGCCTCATCTCCCTTCCGAGGCAACGTCTCGATTTGCATGGTGACGTCGGGATGGCGTTCGGCAAGCAGCCGGGCGTTCGGCTCGGTTTCAAGGGAGCAGAGCAGGATGACCTTATCCCATTTGCCTGCCAGCAGTGTCTTGAGAAAAGGACTGAATAGCGAGTTTTCGAGCTGGGTCTTGTCGCCCATCCCGACGGTGACCAGTAATGCGGTACGCTCATTCATGGTAAAGGCTCCAGTAAAACCCATCCGAATACCGACCGACCGCCGCCGGCCAGTTCGCACACCGTGCGCGTTGACCCTTGGGTGATCCACTGTTTCTTTTGGCGGTTGTAAGCCAGGCGCGCGCCTTCGAGCGACAGCGATTCGAAGTGTGAATATCGTCCCACCCGCAGCAGGCAGCCTCCCTGGGGAGGGGCCGCCGCTGAGGCAGCCTTCTCCGGGTAGTAGTTGGGAAAGTGCTGCTGCTCTTCCTTAAAGCGTGTTAGAAAGAAGAAATTTGCGGTTTGCATGAGCCAGGCGCGGTCGACAGGCCAGGGAACGCCGATCTTCTTGGGATCCCCCACATGCGGATGGTTCATACGCCTATGGTCGATCGAGATCGCCAGCTCAAATGCGGCTTCGTCGCCATCTGCTCGGGATCGCAGCCGCTCGACGGCCATCAATGGTCCCTCACGAGCCGCGCCGTCTGCCCAGACGACTTGGGCCAAATCGACGCGTTCGGTAGGGCGCCCGACCGTCCGGCAAGGGGTGCCATCGCTCACCTTCAAGAACCGGAATGGGTCTTGTTCGATGCTGCCGCCGTTGCGAAAAAGCGCCTTCAGGAGCGCCGAATCCAGCCCTTGCAGCAGTCGCCGGGTCTGATCCTGGTTGCCTCGCGCCGCGGCTTCCTTTGCGCGCCGGACTTCCCGCTCCGCCTGGCGGAAAAGATCTTCCCGGGAGGACAACAGTGCGTTCAGGGCCGCTGTGCGAAAGGCGCCTTTAATGGCCGAACCTGGAATCACGACCGATCCCGTGTAAGGGTTGCGCGGCAGGGGACGGATCTCTCCTTTAGCCTGTTCCGGTTTGGTTATCGCATTCATGAGAGCCCGGCGGGCCGAGTCTCCCAGCTCGCATTGGTACCAGTGAGAGCTTTTTAGCTTGCGGGCCGAGGTCCGGATGCGGTTTAGAGCGTCATTCATCTTATGGGCCTCAATGCAGGTTTCATACTCCGCGCGCTGTTGGTCACTCCAGCTTGCAAATACTTCCGTAGGGCGGAACCGCACCAAGAACTGGTCATCCAAAAAATACTCCTCAGGCCCAGCATTCTCGCCTGTACCGATATGAACGGGCGTCACAGGTGTCAGCCGATAGCGGACCGTATCTATCATAAACTAATCCTTTTCTGTGTATGGAACGGTAAGATGCCAGGCGCAATGAACCACTCTTGGATTTACGGAATATACTTTTCGGAGCAGCTCTCCGAAGGGGCCGTCATCGGCAGGGCGGAAGGTGGCGCCGGGGCGCAATAAGGTAAGAGGTTTCTTGAAGGGTTTGGCGCTGATCGAGAAAAGCCCTCCCACCTTGCCGAAGTGAGTGTGGAGGCGGTAGCGAGCCTCGGTCATGTTCGGGGTCAGGCTTCCGTGCGACAAGCTCATACGGCGGCTGCCCGGAGCGTCGAAAAGGCCGTCTGGCGCGGACTCGATGTCCAGAACGCTGAACTGGCCTCGGCCGGCGCTGGCGTCCCGGCCGTAACCCATTTTTCCGGTCTGGGTGAAAAGATCGCGGAGCAAGGGAGGATCGAGCACCGTCTGAACGTACACCTCCCGTTCCTTGGCCGCCTGAGAAGGCCACTCCTCGTCGGTGAAATAGAGGCCGCCTTGTTGCAAAGTACGGTTGGTGAGGCGGTTGATGGTGTTGTGTGGAATCCGGGCCATGCCGGCAATGGCCTCCGGAAAGGGCTCACTCCTTCGAGCCGCGCGCTCGCGTTCCCTGGTTTGCTCGTCCGCGGTTAGAGCGGCGAGCAAAGAATCTTCATTCAAGTGGTCACGGATTCTAAGGAACTGATCACGGCTCAGCCAGGGTTGTTTTTTCAAAGCTTTCAGCGAGGCTGCCTCGAGAGGTTCGGGATCTCGCGGCTGGGCCCGCAGCAGCGGCTTGGGCAAATAGCCGCGGGGCATCGCATCGGAGATCAGCAAAGGCTGGCTTTCCATCTCTCCCAGCCACTGCGCGAAGCGCTGCTCTCCGAACCTCCAGCGGTAGGCCCAGCAGAGATGGCCAAAAAGAGTCCCAGAGATCATCGGGGTTGCGATCGGTCCCTCCAGCCAAAGGCGGACCATGTAGAACGGCATGAGCTTCTCCTAGCTGCCGATCGGAACGATCTCGTTGGGCGCTTCCAGTTGGAACGGCTTCATGGCGTCGAACTGCGCCTGCCGGTCTTCCTCGTTGATGCGCAGATCCGTTATCCGGACTTTCCCGTAGCCGCGAGAACCGGATCCTCCCAGACAATCCTGCTCGAGCAACTTGAGCGCCTCGATGAGACGGTTGAGACAGACGCGGTCCTGACGGCCCCCATCGTTGTCGACGGAGAACTCGCGGAATAGGATCTCCAGCTCGAATCTGGCTCCGGCCGGAACACGCTCCACCGTGCGAGGACCGATATTGTGCGCCTTGCCCTGAATGCGGTCGATGACGACCTCAGTCTTGTCCTCTGTCAGCGGCAGGCCGGCCTTCATCTTCTCTTGCACCCACTCTTTCACCAGGTGCGCGTCGCGAACCACAATGCGGGTGGGGCCGCCAGCCCAATTCTCCGCGGTCACTCCGAAGGTCCTGAGGATAATGTCATCCGAAGGGGGATTCTTGCATCCTGTTCCGTAAGGCTTCCCATCGGGCTGAACCTTGTGCAGCGCCCATTCCAATAAGGACCTTAGCTTCCCTTTCAGGCTGGAGCCCGGAATGTAGGGCTGCTGGGTGTGCGGATGCCGGATGATGGGGCTGTCGACGCCGCCGATCTCGACCGTGTCCCGCCCGGCGCCAATGTGCAGTCCCGTAACCGTCTCCAAAATGGCTCGAATTTCGTGCCGACGAACGAACTCAATAGAACATTCTCGGTTCATGGGTGAATTGATACCTCCCATCATTCGCTGTCCTTGGCATAAACCCGGTGGAACGCCACTACGGCCTGGAAGTGCTGGCAAAAGGCCCGAAACTGGGCGGCTGTTTGGACGGAGTGGACGTGGCGTTCGATAAAGTCTTTAAACTCGCCAGGAAAGATCTTGGAGCTCCGCTTGTGAGCGTAATAAGCCTTTGCGCGGAGCATTTTGAACTCCGGCCGCAGCTTTCGAAAAACTTCCTCCTCGTTCGATCCCGGCTGGTTTGCGCACTCGTGTTCGAGACGACGCCGCAGGTTCAAGACGTCTTCGTAGTATCTGCGGAGCTGGGTATGTCTTAGTTTGGCTTCCGCGAGTTTTTTCCCCTCTGTTTCAGCCTCGGCGTCAACTAATTCCTCACGAAGGTTTCCGTTGTTATCAAAATACTCAACTGCCGTGGGCGAGGCGGGCTGTGCCTTCGTGCCGGCGGGCTGCCCATGGGGCCGCACAGCGCCGCTGCGATTGCTTGTTCCCATACTTCACCTCTCTTCTTCCGTCATAGTTCGATAGCTAAAGAGCGCCACCGTAACAGCCGTACGCGCCGGGGGCGCGGGTTCGGGAGTCCTTCTGAGATCCGCAGTGAGTCCCAGGAGCCCGTTCAAGAACGACGCCACTTCCTCACGTTTCGCTCTTTCGTCCCGGGGGGCATTATCCAGCAGAAGGTTCCGCACGAGCTGATAGCCCCAACGGGCGCGCCAAGTGGCTTTCTGGAGGTCAACCGTCGGGAAGGGGATGCTGCTGCGCGAGGCCGCGGCGAGCTCCACTTCAAGCCGCTCCTCGTCGAGCCCGAGCAGGCGGAAGACGAGCGCTTGACTGACCCGTCCTTGTTCCAGGTACAAGCGCAATTGTTCGGCTCGTTCGAGTTGGGCCTCGAATTCCTGCCAGCTCTGCGGCGCGGCGTCGATGGCGCAGACGCCGTCTTTTAAGCTATTTCCCGCCCGGTTCTTTCTAGCCTTGGACCTTTCCAAGCGCATCTCGGCTGCCTCGGCGGCTCGATTGAGTGGAGAGTTGTCTTTTATGAGCTCGAGGCCGGCCGAAAGCGTGATGTTCGGATTGTTTCCCACCCAGCGGCCGAATTCACTCCGCAGGCGCAGCGCCAGATGAAGGGTTTGCCGCCAAGGTCCAATCAACAAAAGGTCGTCTCCGCCCGCGTAGACCGTATAAGTGGAAGGAAACTCACGCGCGATCAGCCAAGGCAGGCACGCGCTGAAAAAGAAGTCCATCATCCGGCTCAAGGCGGCCGTGCGGCTGAGGCTGATGTCCGGCCCGAGCCCGCGCTGGAAAATCATCCCCAAGCTATCCACGTCTGCTTTGAGCACAGCGAGGCGGCGCACGCCGCGCAGCTCACCGTTGTGTTCGACGATGTCATCGGTGGCGATTTGTTCGAAGAGTTTCAGATCTCCAGGCCGGCAGGTGCCAGCCTGCTCGCTGAGGCTTCGGTAAGCTGCTTTCGCCAGATCCGCCTCCGTTATACGTGGAACATAGTTGGCGACGAAGCGTAAAGGCAGTTCGGGAACCAGGCGGTCCTTCTGTTCCGGTCGCCAAAGTTCCCAACCCGAGCGGCTCGCGGACAGGCGCCGGGGACGTTCGACATCCACGTGGAGAACAAGGTCCTGCCAGAACTCAAGGCTCAGGTCGCCGGGTTCGCCTTCCCAACGGATGCAGACCGCTTCCGGAAGTATGCGACCGAGCTCGTACTCCTGGTGGCATGGATCGCAACGGTACAGCGGCTCCTCGGCATCTGTGGATTCGCGATTCGACCCGGGCCGCACTCCGCACGCCTGGCATACCCAACCTTCTTGATAGTCGGCGTCTGAATGAACGGCGCCGTGAAGAAGGGTGGTTCGGAACGGGCGAAGCTTTTCATTTTCGACGCAGGCGGAAAGGAGGCGAAGCAAGCCGGGATAGTGGCCACGAATTAACTGGTCCGCACTGAAGGGCGACGAGAGGGCAAGATTCAGGGCGAGCTGTCCTTTCCAGCGGCGGTAGATCCAGGGCTCGATCCGGCGCCTCAGAGCATCCACGGTGGATTCCGTTGAGTTCAGGTTGGGCACGAGGATCAAGAATCGTCCTCCCGCGCACTGCAAAAGAGAAAATGCGGGAAGCCCGAACGCCGAGCGCGCGTCCATGGCCGCGGCCTCCAGGATCAAGGTCATGTAAAAGCTGCGCGCTCGGAGGATCCGGTTCACACCCCGCACGCCTTGATGCGCCAATTGAAAGAGGGTGGATTGGATGCCAGACAGGTCTCCTGCCAGGAAGCGGAACTTTGGAATTTGCCGGTCCCGGATGCGGGCTGCATTGTCGAGCGAGCCATCTTCCTCGTGCCAGCGGTATAGCGCAGCAGCGACGGCCGCGGCGGCGTGGGCGTGATCGTGCAAAGAGATATCGGGTTGGTCCTTCGTGGAGGATGGGACGGCGTGCTGGTAACGGCCGGAGAGAGAAAGCAGGGCTTCCTCAAATAGCTCCTCGTTGGGGCCGGAGGCGATGTTGCGAAACTCATCCAGGAACTTTGCCCACAGTTGACGGTACCGCTCCGGATATTCTTTCGTTTCAACAACTTCCCGGGGGAACACGTCCTTGCCGGGCAGCAGCGGGGCCAAAGGGATTTCGGAGCGGGTGGGCGGCCTATCCTTATATATATGGACCCGGGCAAACGGGCTGAGCAGAGCCGTTCGGATATAGTCGCCCTGCCCGCGGGTGACCATCTCGAACTCTTCATCTTTCGGCTTGCGCTCCATTCCGGCCGAGAGCCGGTCCGCCTCCGCGCAAAGCCACTCCAGCGGGTCTGATCCCCCCGGATTGTGATGGTGGACGGCCACTTTGCGGATCTGAGACGGGTTAAGCCCGCCGGGCAAGGAAATGTGTTCCTGCTCCAGCCACTCAAAGAACTCGGCGGTGTAGAGCGCGTGCCAATGGGTGAAACGTCCATCCGGAGCCTGAGGAAGGATGTTTTGGATCAAGTTCTCCGTCGCCGGGCTGAAGCGGCCTTCCCGCCAAGCCGCACGTTGAGCGAACTTGCCGATATCGTGGAGAAAGACTCCCAGAACGGTTTCCCTCATGGATGGCAGTTCAGGCATAGTGAAGGCCCTTGTCTTTCTCGATGAATTCAATCTGGTCCGGCCGCAGGTCCAACTGATACGTGGTGGCCGGACGCTTGCCGTGGCTTCGGATCTGGTAGGCCGCCGCGCGCCAGTTCAGCGCTTTCTCGAGGGCGCGATGGAGACGCGCCTTGTGTTGCAGGAAAAAGTCCCGAGGCATGCCGTGCTTTAGAACTTTCTTTGTGCGATCCCCCTGGGGCGGGCGGCCGAAGGCCTTTCGGTATTCTTCGAGGAACTCCTGTCCCAGAGCGGGGTCACAGCCTTCGCTCGGGCACTCTACGCCGGGCAATCCCGCGCGTGCGCGGCGAGCAAACAACGCCAGGAAGGCGAACTGAATTGGGGCCAGAGACAACCGGGTTCCGCCGGCCTCTGCCCAGCCCTCCTCGAGGTTGAGGACCAGCCGCACGCCGCCGACCCCTTGCTGCGCCGCGTTCACGGCTCTCTCAAAAGGGACCGATTGTTCGAGCGCCCACGCCGGGAGGATGGAGCGCAGCCGTACGAAGGGGATCTCGGCCAGCCGCACCCTTGCCGTGGCCGTGTCCAGCGGGCGGCTGTCCGGAGGAGAAGTGTAGATCACACGGCTTTGCCGGGACGGGTAGAAGAAGCCAGGGTGGGACTCGAAGGGCGGGTCGACGAGCACATGCGAAAGTTGATCCTGTGGCCTGCCGAACAGGCTAAGCGCGTAGCCGAGATAGTAGCCCATCGTCTTCCGCCCTCCGGCTAAGGAGACGTGCAGGGATGCGTTCTCATCGGCGGTGAGGCGCCGCACGCAGTCCAGGATGGTGTCCGCCGCGGCCCCGTTGTCCATCTCAGTTTGAAGGTCGCGCAGAGGATGCCCCTCATGATTCCGGATGACTTGAATGTGATCGGGGCCGAATTCCGCGAGCGGCATCTCGTACTCCTCAAACAGGCGCTGAAACCACCGCTGGTCTGCGTTGAGCAAGCCTAGCCGGGCTCGCTCGGCCCCTTCGCTGGTTGTCAACAGGTGGACTTCTGTGGGGAACCAGGCTGGACGACGGACTTGGGTTAGAGCGTAAATGGTTTCCGTAACCACCTGCGGAGTCAGGCCGGCTGCGACCAGGAGGATTCTTCTTGGATACTCGTGCGGTTCTCTCACGATCTTGCCTCCAGCTCTAAGTATGTCCCGGAGAGCGCGGCTTTCTCACATTTCGCAATATTGCGGTGGCTTGGCCTGCGGAAGCCTTCGCTCCAGGGCAGGACGGCTCCCCTCCACCCTTGATCTGAAGGCTGAGGCCCAGTCACACGTTGGCTAATCCTCTGCCAATCCGATCAATGTGAACTTGTTCCCGTAGGACTCGACCAAAACGGAGACCTTCTCGAGTTTCCTCTTGCTCTTGAGTTCGGAGGCGCGCGCCTCTCCCAACCTCTTGAGGAAGGAATCGAGAGCTGAGTCTTGCAGTGGTGAGGTCTGCTTCCCCTGGAAATGCGCGGTCACTGAGCGCTGGCCCGGATTGTAGGAGAGCGTGGCGTTGTCCCACCGGATGGAGTTCGAATGCGCAGACCGGCCCGTAGGAGCGGCTCCTGCTTCCTTGGCCCCGGCCGACGCCGCCGTGGGCGTTGTGGTGATCGTGCTTCGTGCAGGACCTCCATCTTTCGGGCGCATCGCGCCGTAGCCGACCGCGGTCTTGGCGCCAAAGCCGAGCCATTGGAAAGCGTGCCGGAAGGCGGCTTCCATGGGCTTCTTCCACTTCTGTCCTTCGGCCAAGTCGGGCGCGAGACGGCTTAAATGAGTTTCGTCGCATGTCACGCAGAAAAAGAAGACGGACTTGGGAGGTACGGTTAGAAAGTGGATTGGCTCTGGTTGCCCTGAGTCGTGGGGATTAGTGCTGCCTGCGCTATCTTTCTGCTTCTCTTGATAATAGTGGCCTTGGTGCGGCGTCATGATCTCGACCATCAGGGAGTCTCCGGCGATTTCCGGGACTACATCCCAGAAGCTCAGAGCGCCGCGGACATGCTGCGATTCGTGCTCGGGCGTTTCCCGTCCGAACAGCACATCGAGCATGGAAAGCATGACAGGCTGCCGTCGGCTATCAAGAACCGCCTGGCGTTGGTCCCCCTCGCCGGTCATCAGGGGATAGCGCTGCTGTTCCGACCAGCCGCCAGTGACACCCCATTGTCCGCTGGCCAACTCCAGGGCCGCCTGACGGAGGACGCCTTTGACGCCGCTGCCGGGAAAATAGGGCAGCCCGTAGGGGTTGAGAAAGGAGAATCCGTTCTCCGATGGGTGCTCATTGCCCAATCCGGTCGTAAATGGTGAAGTCGCAATCGCCTCCAAGCAAAGTTTTTGGGCCGCGGGTATCAAGCCGGCCAGCGCCCGTTGCCGCCCGGCTAGAGCGCGCATGCGCAGGGCACCGTCTCCCTTGAGTTTGCCCGCCTCATTCAAGGCCTTGCCGACCCCAGACTTATCTTTCGCCCACAATCGAGGCGACTTATCCCCAGCGGGCGCGCTCGAATTCTGTACACGACCCTTCGACCTCGGGCTGTCCTTGCTCTCTTGCCCTGCACTCTTCTCTTTGGGATCGTCCTTGTATAACCATATCTCCAGCAGCAACCCGAATCGCAAGGCCGGCGATGCATTTTCGAACTGGGTCTTGGGCAGGTAAGCAGGCACCGCAGCGATGGGCATCTCAACCTCCTTGTTTGGGGCGCGCAGCCGCCATTTGGCGCAGCCATTTCAGCCATGCAAAGGCTTCCGCGTTGATGGCCTGATAGTCGGACGGACTCGCCTTGAGCAGGGACTCCATGAAGGGCTCGAACCCTTCGCTTTGGATCTGGGCTGGGAAACGCTTTCTCAACCATTTCCTGAGATCCGCGGCGACTTGCTCCTGGTGATCCCCCTTTTCGTGGCAAAAAGCCATCACCTGCATCAAGCCGGAATTCATAATCAGCGCCGGGAGTCCCTTGGCGAAATTGACGTGGTCCTTCTTATATTGCTGGCACTTTTCCCAGGCGTCTTTGGCGCGTTGTTGTTCCAGAGTCACCATGACTACGCCTCCACCACACTGGCCACCACCAGACCCCGGCCTGTGGTGGCGTCTCCCCCGATCTGCAACAACTTTCCGTTGATGGCGTGCTTGATCTTTGCTAGCACCGATTCAGCGTCCTGCTCCCGCCCATTCTTGCCCCCACGCGTCTGGCTGGCGAGCAGCGGCGCGGCCAGGATCGACTCCGGCGGGAGGTTTTCGGTGTAGAACAAACCGCCGTCGTCCGCCGTGCCGGTGTCGGGGTCGATGCGGACGTGCGGCTCGACGAGCATGGCGTTCTCCGCAAAATAGGAGAACCGCGTATCGGAGAGAATCACGAGATCGCTGGCCAGTTTTTTCCGGAAGTACTCATGGGCGCCGTTGGAGGGCAGCGCCTTTTCAGCCAAGTCCTTGGCGATGGTACCGACGTCCGCCACGACCTGAGCCGTGTATTCGAAGGCCTCCAGGTACAGCTTGTTGTCTTGCGAGCACAGTGCCTTGTTGGAGACCAAACACTGGTCGTCACCGAAAGGCGGCAGCGCCGGCCAGCTCGATTTAAGACCTACGAGCTCCAGCAATCGCCGGGCCCGTGAAAGCGCCTGGGGGCAGGTCGCGTACACGAAGCCGCCTCTGAGGCTACGGACCGGCAAGACGACCAGTTGGGCGTCGCCAAAGCTGACCGCGCCCGCATGGAGTTGACCTGAATCGGAATCTGGGCCGAACAGATCCGTCAACAGAGTTTCGTCTCCGCCTAAAGCCTTGAAACCGTGTCGCACCGCTCCCTTGATGCCCGAGCCGGCAAAGCAGGGATGCCGAGTGTGGCGTTCCCGTTGGATTGGATTGTCGATGACGCCGATGGCCTGTCCGGAGCCCATGTGGACAGGACTGACGGCGTATAAGAACAACGCGGCATGCTTCTGAAACATTCTTCGTCTCCTTTGAAACTCTCACCACTGAGCCAGCCAGATCCGGTTAAAGCCCTCCGCCCGGCGGATCGGGTCTTCACAAGGCTCCTGCCAGAGGCCTCTTTCCAGCAGTCGCTGGAGATCTTCCGGCTGAGCCTCTAATTCACTTAGCCAGTACACACTTCCCGCCGGCGCAACGCGTTGCGCTTTCTTGGGCAGAGCCCTCGCCAAATCCCACCCGGAGATCGTCTCGGCGCGAGCCACGGCGGCCGCCACGAGCCGAGCGCGCACTCCGTGAAGCTCGAAGCGGAAGGACTGTTCCCCGTTCTGCTGCGTCCCTGGGGGCAGCCAGCCGCCTGGAAAGATTCCCGGCGAGGCGAGAATTATGCGGCAGCGGCGGCGCGCCGAGATCGCCTCGTAGTCCGGTTCAGGCGCTTCATAGCCGGGTGCTGGATGCACCGCCGCCGCCCGCCCGTCGCCTCCAAACCGGAGCATCCCGGAAGCCGGGACTTCGGCCCCCGTAACGGCCACCAGGAAGCCGGCGTCGAAGTCAGCATCGCCCTTGCCGGCGCGCAATCCGCGCTTGACCATCGCGACAGCCTGGTTTGTGAAGAGGCGTCCCTCGGCGGCGCTCCGCTTCGCGGGGTCCAAGCCAACGCCTACGCGCACATCCAACTGCCACAACGCGGCGGAAGCAACGAGTTCGTCTGCCGACGGAATTTCTCCAGCCAGATACTTCCGCCAAGCTGGTTCCGTTAACCAGTAACCGCCAGTAGGCTTGGTCCTTTGAGGTTGCGACAGGATCGGCCACTGCGGCAGCGGGTAAGAACTCTTCAACATTGCCCCCAGCATGCTGAAATCGTGCGGAGACAGGCGTTTGATCTCCAGCTGCTTTTCCTCGTTCTGGCTGATGATGAGGTCGGCGGGTGGGGCTGTCAGCATCTCAACCTTTCCGTCCGCAAATCTCCTTGCCAGATGAAACGCACGAAGAGTGAAGCTGCCGGGGTTCTCCGGCGTACCCAGCGTGCGGTGAATGACGCCGCCGCGAGCAAAAGCAGCCAGGTCCACCTTCTCGTCCGCCAGGATTCGTGAACGCAGAGCGCCCGCGGCCACAGACGGCCACGGAGGAACCAGGCTTTCGCCAAAGCTTCCCGGATCGCCAAACAGCTTGTTGCCGCGGAGGAACAGCACATCTAACGGTTCTAGAAACCGGTACGCCACGTCTTTCATTCCTCCCCTCCCGTCCGCACCTCGCGAGCCAGAAACTCGGCCACCGTAAGGAAATTCCGCAGCCAGTTGAGGCGGGGCGTGGGATTGCCCGGAGCTGGTTTCGAAGGTTGCTTCATGGCCAAGGCCGTCAGACGCCGGGCCAGCTCAGGCACCAGCGCCTTGGCCTTATCTTGCGCCTGACGCGCCAACTGATAAGCCAGCATGGACTCCAGCATCTGACCGTCGTTGCCCGGCTCGGGGAGGTCGGTCAGCCACTCCAGCGTGTTGTAAACCGCCCGCCGCGAAACCTCGTCTCTGGTCAGAAAGTCCCGCAGATCCGACAGCAACTCCAGCGGCTCTCCCCACTCAGCCGAAAGGTGCAGCGTCCCGCCGGAGCGCTTGAGTACGGTGATGTGGAAGGCATTGCGGTTGATGGTTCTTCCGTGACCGTCGTCCCGAGCGTAGGACTTGGCTCTGCGCTCCGATTCCCGCAACTCCCGCAGCACCGCCGCCAGCGGGGCCTGATGATGGGCAATCACCACGCCGCAGGAGGCCGTCGCCGCCGGGCCCATCATGCGCATCAGACGCCCGTCCAGGTAAGCGAAGCCATTCTTGCAGACTAACTCGCCGCGCCGCCGCCGGAGGGTGGTCCAGTCGATCGTGTCTTCCTCCCTTGATCCGCCGCTGTAAGCCAGGCGCAGCCGCCCCATGGCCGACAGAACGTCCGCAACAGGGAGCATGGCCAGCACGTCATCTCCGCCCGCGTAGATCAGCCGGCCCAAATGCTCCTCTTGCACGATGTGAGGGACGACGATCTGAGAAAAGTCGTTCAGCGCCGCCGAAATCGCCAGATGCCGGTTGGGGGAAACCGGGCGCTTCTGGTTGCCGTAGTTTTTCAATTGTGCAGCACTTGCACTCAGCTCCCTGAATCCTTCGCGCACCATGGGGTGAAAACTCTGGAGGAAGCTGATCGCCGTGCGTTCCTCGCCCGAAAGAATCGCGCCCATGTGATCTCCGTCCATCATCAAAAGCGCGTAGTAAGTTTCCAGCCTGGCCGGGGCGGCGTCTTTCTCCTTCCCCGCCAAGGCCTCCCGAACCAGTTTCACGGCCGCCGCATAAGCCTGTTCTTCCTCCGACTCCCGCATAGCGTCCAGGTATGCGGGGATCGCCTTAAGGTACTCCCTCACCGACTCATTAACGGTCTGGCGGATCAGCTTGCGCGGCAGCGCGGCTCCTTCCACTTTGGCCGTTTCCATCGCCTCCTGGAGCCTTTTGTGGGTCTTTTTGTCTTTGGTCAGCCACAGCTCCAGTTGGTGCGCCAGCGCCATCGTATGCGTGGAGACCACAAACCGCTCCGCACCCTTGCCCGTGTACTCGCGGACCTCCTCGGAGAACAGCGTCGGCCACAAACGTTTAATGGCCGGCAACGCGCCCAGGTGCTCGCCTTCTTTGGCCCAGGCCGGTCTCACGCCTGCGATTTTGGTCCAAAGGGTCTCCACGTGTTCTCCTTCACGGAAGCCCTTGTCGCGCCGGCTCTTCCTGCTGCCTTTCGGGACGTTCAGGTGCGCCAAGTCGTTGGTCAACCATTCGGTCTCGCCGGTAAGCGTGCAGCGCCAACCTTCCTGCACGCTCTGCTCGAAGGGACGAACGGATTTGGCCGCTGCCAGCACCCGCTCGGTCAGATCGTAGATGGCAGGATAAAGCAGCCCGGGATTTGGGGACCAGAACCGGATTCCTCCGGGCAGGCTGACTTCTTTCGAAAGCAGCTTCCATGCGTCACTGGTCAGAAAGCCTGCCGGCTCGCTCGGCGCGACCCCGAAAAACGGCGCCATCGCCTCCTGCAAACGGCTCACGTCCAGGTCCGTCTGTTTCGCAACGTTCTGGGGCGGCACCAGCGCAAAGGACGCCGCCGCCCAGTGCACCTCCGGGAAGCCGGACAACTGCTCCTTTACTCGGCTATAAGGTGGTTTCGACGCGTCCTGCGGCTCGTCTTTTTGCCGGAACCCGGCCTCTTCCAACAAGCGGTCGGCGGTTTTGTAGCCCAGCTTTAACAGCCAGTCTCGGACATGGTCCTTGCAACGTTGCGCCAGTTCCTCCACCTGGCTGGCGGGAACCACAGCCACGAACCGGTTCGGCATCGCCGCCGCGAACAACGGGTTGGCGTCAGGCGGCTCGTTCCACCGGGGGGCATCCTGGAATAGGTCCTTCGGCAGCTTCATCTGATCGATCAGCCACAGGTCAACCTGTGCGATCCCGCGCAACCGAGGGAACAGTATGGCATCCGGTCCCAGCTCCTCACAGACCGACCGCATTGTCTCCCAAGCCAGGCGGGACAGCAGGTGTGAACCGGCCCAAAGATCCTCCGTCTTGCGCGCCGCCGCGATGAAACTCTGCACTGGGCCAATGCTCATCGCCAGCAGGGCGGCCTCTCCGTTTGGATCGGCCGCGAACGCCCCGGCAAAAGCCGAAGTCAGATCCAGGTGGTCCCAAATGCTGTGGTCGGGAACCCGGGTGTCCGCCGGCAATAGCTTCCAAAGTTCCCCTAACTTGCCCGAGTCCTTGTCCTCCTTCAACTCGGGCCCGAACCGCCACAACGCCAGAAAAATCTTGCGCAGATCGGATCCCGCCGGCGAGCCGCCACCAACCTTCTTAATCAAGTCGTCAAAATAGTTGAAGCTCCGCTGCTTTATGTCTTGGATATCGGTCTCCGACAGGCCCCCTTTCAATTCGATTTGCCCGCCGGAAAGCGGGTGGATGAGCACTGGACTTTGGGCCCAGCGAACCTGCGCCCAAGAATCCGTCGCGTAAGTCTTCACGGCCCCTGACGCTGTGCTGCTCGTGACTACGGTCATGGGCCACTGCGGACGATCGGCGCCTGCCGCCCACCAGTCGGCGCGCCGCACCAGCTCGTAAACCGCCGTGGGAAGACCCTCTTTGAATAAGACCGCCGACAGGACTTGTGCATTGTCCGGATCGATCTTCTCTGTGGGAAGCTCAATCAGGCCCAGCAGCCGGCTCAAAGCGCGGGATGTGCCGTTTTCATGTCCCTCAGGATCCCGGAGCAGGATCAGCGCTTTCTCCGCCGGGTCGTGCAGCCGCGCCGCCAACTTGGTTTGCCAGAACTTTTCCGAATTCATACGCGCTCACTCCTTAACCCGGACCAGCTGAACGCTGTCCAACATCGGCTTGAGCTTGACCCGCCGTGCGGCATCTCTAATGCACAGGTACTGGCGGCCACCGCCCTTTGCGTCGCGACACAGCTCATCCAACAATTCGTGCACCCGGCGCCACACGCGCTTGATGACATCTAGGTTCGGCTCGAACCTCGGCGGCGGCTGGCAAGGGACGTGGAAAATGACCCCGACCAGCTTCGTCGGGTCCCCTGCCGCCCGCCTGACCTTGAATCTAAGGCTGTTTGGAAGCCGCAGCTTGTCGCCCCACGCATCGTTGTGATTGGTGACGGGGTACGACAACCAGTGTCTGTCTTCAGGCTTGCCCTTACTGCCTGGAGTGAAAACAAACTGGGTTCGCAACCCGAGCTTAACAACGGCCAAGTCCCGCATTAGCCTTTTCCAATCTTCATAACTCCCCACGGTCTGCCAAATCAGGGGGCCTTTGTCGTCTGTCCCGACGGCGCGGGGCCAGTCCTGCTCCAGGGCGCTTTTCCAATCCAGAAGCGGAGTCGCCCCTACGAGCTTTGAATTGGCTCCGACAGGCTCCAACACGAACGATCCCCAGCCGTTACGGCTGCGTCCGCCCACCGTCCCGTAGCGGTCCATCAACCAGAGGGCGCGTTGCAAGCGAGGCCGGTTCGTTTTCAGAACCTCGGCAAGTTCCGGGTTCGGGTGGTCTTCCAAAACGGCCAGGGAAAGTTCAGCGCATTCCCCGGCTTGAATGGCGGCATTGCCTTTTAAAAGGGTGGGGTACACTGAGTAGCTTTGTCCTGGCACGGTCGTTTTCTCGGTGGTCAGCGGGCCATATCCCAGATAAAGCATTGGGCCAATCTGTTGGCCGCGATCTGGATGGAGTATTTTTTCCGCAGGGTTCAATTCCTTTTTACCCCAACTAGCCTTGGTCTCCCTCCCCTCATCCCACCGGTCCAAGCGCAGGCGAACCAGGCTCTTGTTGAAACAGGTCTTGGCATTCGCCCCCTCGCCGCTCTTCAGCCAGGCATTTCCAAACAAACGGCCCTCCTCGTAGCGCATCGCCTCCACACTGCCGGAAAAGCCGTGATCCGCGGCCCAAACGACCCGCCACCATTGCCGCAGCAGCGCCTTAAACGGCGGCGTGCGCCACCGGCCGTCTTGTTTTGCGTCTCCCAAGAATCCTGGGGTTAAGAAACGAACTTTATAACTCAGGATCGCCATCGCCCTAACCTCGACATTCGAACCTCAGCCGCCATCCTCGGTCCCACGCTTCAACCCAGCAGGCGCTTGAAACAGGCTTCCAACTCCATTGTCAAAAGCGCTGGGTCTTCCAATAACCGTTGTTGACTCCCGTTGAGCGGCGTCCAGCCGTGGGCAAGGTTGTTGCGCAACCGCTTGAGTTTCCAGTAAGCGCGCCGTTTCCATTCGGGATGTACTTCTTCCTGTATCTCGGCTTCTAACTGTTCAATTGCCTCGCGGCGGGCGTCCCGGAAATCCTCAGGGTTTAAGCCGCGCTCGAAGCATTCGCGTGTGACCAGGGCCTCCCACCCGAAGATCGCCGCTCGGACAAAATCCCCGCGCCGCAGGTACTGATAGGCCAAGCGCCGCTGGCATTCATCCAGCCTTTGCTCTTCCACCCAGGCCAGTCTCTTGCGCAACTGCTCCTGAAATAGCCCGGATGCGCCCTTCAAGGGTTGAGACAGTACAGGCAGGAACTTGCGCAGCTTGCGGACCGCCGCCGGCAAGTTGAAGGTGCGCTCGTGGAACGCCGCCGCTTGCAGCCGGCGCGCCGTTTCGACAGGCACGCCGTCTGACACCAGAAGCTCCGAAAACACTCCGTAATCGCCTGTCGCCTCAAAACCGTCGAGCGCTTCGATCCAGCGGCGGATGGCCCTCAGTCCGTCCAGCCGCAGCACCGGGGTAAGGCCGTTGCTGGTCATATCGAGCGCCCCGTACCACAAGCTGCGCACTTCCAGCCGGCGAATGCGCTCCAGCATGAAGGCCGAAAGAAAACCGACCATCCCCAGATGCCGGAACCCGTGTGTCAGATCAAAACTCACGGCCCCTTTGTCCACTACGGCCGCGATCGTCGCCAGGATCGCCTTCTGCTCCTCCAAATCCTTGCCATACGGGATCAACCTAAGGGTCACCGGCCGGCCTAGGGTCTTGGTCATCAAAGAGGTTACCCGTTCCAGCAGCTCTTGCGTCACACTGGCGTGTAGGACGGCCTCCACCAGCTCCCGCCGTGCGGCCTCTTCCTCGCCGCCAATGACATGCTCAACCAGCAGGTCCCACTGGCTCCCGGAAGTTCCCAGAATCACCAGCCGGTCCGGCTGTAGGTACTCCATCAGCGACAGGCCGAAGAAGGCCGTCGTCCGCCGCCCGTCGGGGAACTCATAGGTCGCCTGACGGTAGCCGGTGGATGGGTTGTCTCTGCCTTTGCCCAGAAAAGTAATCAAGGTGTGGATGGATGCGGCGGCTGCTGCGCCCATCGCCGGTCTTGGATTCACTTCCTGCTGGTTCACGGACCGTCTTCCCTCAGTTGCAACTATAACCCTGCTTGCCGCTTCTTACGCAGGTTCGCAATATTGCCGTCACGGGAGAACCTCCAGTTCGTACCGGCCCAGCCCCATACTCGTGCCTTTGCCGGCATGGGTCCACTGTCCGACCCAGAGATAGGGCCAGAACTGAGGCCAGCGGGCAGCTTCGTACTCCACCCAGCCCACCATTCCGCCCATCTGCATCTTGGTCTTCTGCCGTCCCGAATAGCGGGTCCATTCTTTCCAGCCAAGTTCCCCATCGCTCCACCGGACCTCGCGGCTGGCGGCGACCAAGCCTGCGAAATCCACTTCGAGACGCCGCCCGGCGTGATAGGACATCAGCAGGGAGACGCGCCGCAGAAGGTTGCTAAACAAGTCGGCAAAGTGGAACGCCTCTGGCGTGACCAAATCTTCCCGCCGTCTTAAGCGCAGCGGAGTCAACAACGATATCCGCACGCGCGGCGGCGCCGGAGGCCAGACGAGCGCGGCCGCCGGCATGGGTTGGATCTTCCCCGGAGGCTGATAAATCCGCTTCCAGTCGCGCCGCTCCCCGTGTTCCTGTTCCAGGTCTACCAGCTCCAGCGGTTGCCCCTGACTCCGCAAGCCTTGCGCGCCTGCGTTCTTCATCGCCTGCACGAGGTACGCAAGGTACTGGTTCGCCCGTCCGAACAACGTCATCCCGATCCGTTCCACCCGGGGATCAATAACCACCGGCCGCAGCTCGGCATCGAGCACGAATGGATGCGGCGCGTATTGGGTCCGTCCCAAAACTGCCTCCGACTCATCCACCGGGGTCTCGAACACATAGGGATACACGCAGCTCCGGTACAGCATGCACTCGGAGCACTCTTTGTCCCTGGCAATGCACACCAACTGCCGCAGCGCGCGCCCAAACACCCCCCGCCAGGCGGATCCCAGATACACGTCTCTGGAGAGCGGTTTCTCCGCCCGGAATGTGAACCGGTACCTTGCCGCCGGCAGGATCGGGTCCATAACTTCCGTGAGTTCCGAATCCGTCATGGATGACGTTCCTTCTCTGATACCACATTGCCAAGGCCGAGACAATACCCCGAGCTCGGTAGTTTTCAGACCTTGCGGTTGCGGCCCTCCGTCTTCTTGTTGCCCGGCTCTCCTCTCTCGGTTTCCCTCAGGGTTGCCTCCCGGAAGCCTTCCTTGCTCAGCGTCCGCAGCAGTCCCAGCCCCTGGCCGTAGATCCGCGTGGCGCTATAATGCAGCGCAGCTCCCACCCCTGTCGCGAAGCCCCTCTCCGGCAACGGGTAGACCCGCACGTCATCTTCCGTCGTCTTGATGTAGCGCAGCGAGGAGGCCACCGCGCGTTCGATCGAAGCTCGCCGCCCGACCGCCAGAAACACCGAATACTGCACCGCGATCGCTTCCCTCTTCCAGAACCGGTGTACCCGCCCCAGCCTCCGCGGATCCGCCACGTCGTAGCACACAAGCCAGCCACGCGCTTCCCCGAACGACATGTTTCACTCCACATCCTCACACGCCCAGTAGGCGGCCCATTTCCGGCACCTCTCCTCAAACTCGTCGCGGATCTCATTCCAGATCCGCGCCGCCTCCTCCAATCCGGCCGCCGTCGCCTGCCCGGCGGGTCGGCACAACTTCCAGGACTCCACATCCGTAATCAGCCGCTGCGCGGTCCAAGCCCCGCAAGCCCTCTCGTCGCCGCGCACCCCCAGCCGGCACAACCCCCGGTTCACGGCCGCGGCCAGCATTGCCCGCAGCCGGTTGTAGATCTGCCGCGGCGCCTCCGCCGAACCTCCGCTCCAACGCGCCAGCAGCCGCTCCAGGCTCTCCGAAACTCTTTCCGGCAGGCGCGGCAAACCCGCCTCCTCCAACGCTTCCCGCCGCGCCTCCTGCGCCAGACGCATCCAGTGCATCCAGCAGTGCCGCTCCGTCCACCGCACTCCCGCAAGCCGCCGGCTGGCTTTGCCCCGCCACGGAATCAGGACTCCAAACGGCGCGCCCGACCGGCTCAGAATCGCCACCGGGATTCCCTGTGCGGCGCACAATCGGATCACTTCAAACGGAATCTCAGGCGTGCCCTCCACCGCCATCCCCTCCAGCCGCGCAAGCGGGAATCGCCGCTCGGCCTGTTGCGGGGCCCTCACGGTCAGCGACGGGCCGTCGGCCCGGACCTCAATCTCATCCTTGCCCGATAGGTACAGTATCTTGCGCAGCCGGTATTTGCTGTCTGTCACCGGTTGGCCTCCTGTGGCGCGCGGCTGCCGGCCCGCGCTCGGTTCTTGATTGCCCCACTCCTCGGTTGCTGACATTGGCCAAACTCCTTACTCCTTTACTCCTCGTCATCCTCCATCCCGGCTTCGCCTGCCTCGTCCTCAATCGACCGCACAAGCGTGCGCACCGCGCGGCGCAGCGTTCTTCCGGCGCCTTCCATCACTGGCTCAAGCCGGTCGTAGAAATCCCGCCTGGCCGTCTTGCCCATCAAACACCGTCCCTGGTCGGAGACAAAATCTTCCTTGCGCAGAACCCGCTGCCGGAATAGCTCCCACACCAGCCGGTCGACGCGAGCCCGCAACGGCTCCATCAGATCGCAAGCCAGCGAGGGCCGGCCGTGAGCCGGATCGTGCAGAAAGCCGATGTACGGGTCCAGGCTGTGTTCCTGCACGGCCCGCATCGCTCGCCCGAACAACACCGTGTAGCCCAGCGATAGGGCCGCGTTCACCGGGTCGCGCGGCGGCCGGCGGTTCCTGTCTTGGAATCCCAGCGAAGACGGAAATAACTCCGTCAGGCATTGAAAGTAGGCCGCCGCCGCGGCGCCCTCCAGCCCGCGGATTTGGTCCATGCTCAGCTCGCTGCCTCCTCGGAGCTGTTCCAGAATCTGCCCGAGCGTGCCCAAGGCCGCCCTCGCTTGCGCCCTCGCCGTGAGCCTCTCGTCGGCGGCGAATTCCAGAAGCCGCATCTCGCTTCTTACCTTCGCTTCCACCGTGCGGCTTGCCCATCTCCTTCGCGTAGGCTCGTCGCAGGCCGAGCGGTACTGCGCCAGCCGCCGGCGTCCAGTCCGCCCATTTTGCCCCGTCACGAAGGCCGCCGCCTCACTTCTGGACGCCAGCAACACCGTGATCACCCCCCGGTGAGCCAGTTGCGCCAGCAGTGAACTGGACAACCGCACCTCGGCGTTGACCACCACCTGCTCCAGCATGTGCAACGGGACCCGTCCCGACAACTGCCCGTTTTCGCGCAGAGTCAGCGTTCCGGCATCCAGCTCCAACTCCAGCCCTTTGCGGTCGATGTACAAACAGCTCATCTTTCCTCCCCTCCGGCGCCGCAGCGCCGGATCAGCCGCCCTGACTGCTGCGCCCGGCAGCGCAAGCCAAAGCAGATGCGCCGCTGTGGTTCAGCAGGCTGACTGTCTGCTCAGCGGACACTTTTTGTGGAGCGAGCCTCGAAGCCTGCGGCTGGCCATCCCGTCGGCCTGGTCTCTTGCGCTCCTGCTCCTCCAGGGGCAGGCTCGCTCCCCGGGCTTGCCTAAAACAAGCCGCCGGGCTTGCCACACCGGCACCCCACCCGCCCAGCGCCCCTTGCCCCAATGCCGTTCCAGATCCTTGGTTGTTCCCCTGCTCATAAGCTTCCCCTCCGAGGCGATGCTTGGGGACTCCTTACGCCCTCAGCCCGCATAGAAAAACGGCGGATCCCGCGGCGGAACGGCGATTCCAAAAGTCAACACCTCCATGCGTGGATCCAGCTCCACCAGCAGCAGTGAGTCGACGTCCAGGTCCAACGTTTGCTTCATCGCGGCCAGCAGGCGGTTGCGTTCCCCCTCGGTCAGAAAGCACTCAAAGACCGACTTTTGCCCGCCTGTGGCGTATCCTTTCATAACCTGCAACGCCCGACGCAAACGCTTTTCATCCCGCACATCGTAGGCTGCCACATAGAGCTTCCGCGTCTCCATACCTCTATTGAATGCGGACTGCGCCCGGTTGTTACGGTTCGCAATGTTGCGAAGCCAGCCGCCCGCGGCCGCGGGAGGAGGACCGGATCGGCGGGCGGCGAGGCTGCTTCGGACGGGTCCAACCGCCGCCGGGCGCGCCCAGCGCCTCTCGAAAGCCCGCCCGGCGGCCTCGGCTCGGCAAGATTGCGGGGACTGGACGGCCAGGGCGATCCGTGGTAATCTGGCTGCGGACGGTACTGTGAAGCAGGTTTGGGATGAGGTGGAAGCGGGCAAACCTAACTTGGAGCATGCGCCTGAATTTTGGCAACCGCGGCCGCAAGCGGCTGAATCCGAGGGGCTTGCGGGGGCGAGGCGTTTGAAAGCAGACCTGATCGAGAAGGGATTAAGACGGCTTTAGCTGGCGCGCCCTGTTTGCTGAGATAGGTTTGAAAGCAGACCTGATCGAGAAGGGATTAAGACGGGGATGTCAGAGAGCGGCTGGAACGGTCTGAGACGTTTGAAAGCAGACCTGATCGAGAAGGGATTAAGACAGGGAATTTCCCTTCCATGTCTGTCAGGTAAATGGTTTGAAAGCAGACCTGATCGAGAAGGGATTAAGACAAACCTCGGCGGGTGAATCATAGCGGAGTCGCTGTTTGAAAGCAGACCTGATCGAGAAGGGATTAAGACGGGATGAACCCGTGGTACCTGAGGAACTCCTTTGTTTGAAAGCAGACCTGATCGAGAAGGGATTAAGACACAAGGCGTCCGCAACGTTGTGCAGCGGGCGGTGTTTGAAAGCAGACCTGATCGAGAAGGGATTAAGACGCGTTGAACCTTCTGCTTGTCGGCGGGCTCGGTTTGAAAGCAGACCTGATCGAGAAGGGATTAAGACCCCGCCCGGAAGAGGTACTGCACGTCATAGAGTGGGTTTGAAAGCAGACCTGATCGAGAAGGGATTAAGACAAACCTCGGCGGGTGAATCATAGCGGAGTCGCGTTTGAAAGCAGACCTGATCGAGAAGGGATTAAGACGAAGTGAAGGGAATGGAAGCGGAGTGAATTGGGTTTGAAAGCAGACCTGATCGAGAAGGGATTAAGACGTACTTCTCCCACGGGATTACCCCGTGGTACCGTTTGAAAGCAGACCTGATCGAGAAGGGATTAAGACGGGCCCGGGGGCCGGGAATTAGGTCTACCGGGAGGTTTGAAAGCAGACCTGATCGAGAAGGGATTAAGACAGAGTCGAACGAGGTAGTAGCGGATCTCCGCGTTTGAAAGCAGACCTGATCGAGAAGGGATTAAGACAGTGTCGGCGTGGCCAACCGCGGACAGGAAGCCGTTTGAAAGCAGACCTGATCGAGAAGGGATTAAGACCGACTCGCCTCCGGGATACGTACGGGCTCCTCGTTTGAAAGCAGACCTGATCGAGAAGGGATTAAGACAATGTCGCCCGGTTGGATGGAGATCGAGGTCCGTGTTTGAAAGCAGACC
>Ga0308411_10000595_pt1 | contig 24167 bp, 25 predicted proteins | sample HotsprottomLayer_2_FD_203530 | JGI IMG/M metagenome (GOLD analysis project Ga0308411, IMG submission 203530) | Hot spring phototrophic mat microbial communities from Octopus Spring, Yellowstone National Park, Wyoming, United States -... | ecosystem: Environmental > Aquatic > Thermal springs >... | reverse complement strand
ACGCCAGACGCGACTCCAGCGCGGCGGATTGAACATACCACGGGCGTCTCCAACAGCCGCCCAAATCCGGAACTTTCTACTTTGCCAGGAACCGGAAGTTTCTACTTTGCCTTGACATGGAAAAAGTCGCACTCCGGCAAATGAAACTTGTTTCACTTTCCGCCTCTCGCTGCTTGCCGGAGGCGATCCGGGAACACGGCGCCAAACGGGAGGGTGCGGCCGCGCCGAGGCAACCTTGGCGGCGCGGGAAGCATCCACAAGAATGTCCGGCTTGCGGAGGGCTGATATACTAAAGATCGGGCGGGAGTTGCGGCGGGCGAAGCTGCACTTCCCCGCCGGCTGGGCGAAGCAGGAACAGGAATGAGCAGCCGATTTCAATACCTTTTGGTGACTCTCTCCGGCGTCCTTGTGGCGCTGATGCTCGTGGGCATGCTGCTGGGCCAGAGCCGCCCGGCGCCGTCGACGGATCCCTACCGGCACCTGAATGTCTTCACCGAGGTGCTGGCCAAGATCAAGTCGGATTATGTAGAAGAACCGGACATGAAGAGCGTGTCCCTGGGCGCCATCAACGGGCTGCTCGTGTCGCTCGATCCCTTCGCCTGCTATCTCAACGCGGACCAGTACAAGCAGTATCTGAACACGTTGCAGAATCCGAAGGGCGGCGTGGGGCTCATTCTCAGCCGCAAGTACGGCTACGAGATCAGCGTTGTGGATGCGATTCCGGGCTCGCCTGCCGACAAGGCCGGCCTCACCACCGGCGACATCATTGAAGCCATCAACGGGATTCTCACGCGGGACATGCCGCTGGCTTTCGCCGATGTGCTGCTGCACGGCGAGCCGGGCACGAAGGTGGAGCTGACCGTGCTCCGCCTCAGCCGCCCCGAGCCGGTGAAGGTGACGTTAACGCGCGCGGTGGTTGTGCCTCCCGCTGTGACGGCAAAGATGCTGGACGGCGAGACCGGCTACATCTCGGCCGTGGATCTGACCAAGGGCAAGTCGGCCCAGGTGGCGGCGGCCGTGCGGGAGCTGACGGGGAAAGGGGCCAAGCGGCTGGTTCTGGACTTGCGCCACGCGGCTTTGGGCGTTCCCGAGGAAGGGATCGCGCTGGCGAACCTGTTCCTCGAGAAGGGCGTGATCGCCTCGCTGGAAGGGCAGAAGGTGAAGAAACAGGTGTTCGAGGCCGACCCGGCGAAAACGGTGTATCGCGGCCCGCTGGTGGTGCTCACCAACCGCGGCACGACAGGAGCGGCGGAGGTCGCCGCGGCGGCCCTGGCGGCCAACAAGCGCGCAGAGCTGGTGGGCGAGCGGACCTATGGCGATGCGGCGATGCGCAAGCCCGTTGCCACGGGCGACGGAGGCGCCGTGCTGCTGGCGGTGGCGAAATACTACTCGCCCGACGGCAAGGCGATCAACGAGACTTCGGTGACGCCGAAGCATCTGGTTTCCGACAGCGAGCCCGCGGCCACGGAAGAGGAAGAACCCGGTGCGCCGCCGGCTGCGCCGGACCTGAGGCAGCCGGAAAAGAAGGATGACACGGTATTGAAGAAAGCTCTGGAAATTCTTGGCGGCAAGCCGGCGCAGGCGCAGGCGGCCGCGGCCGCCGGCAAGCCGCTGCCAAAGGGGGCTTAGCAGTACAAGCCATGCCACTGTACGAATACAAGTGCGACCAGTGCAATGAAGTGTTCGAGGTGATGCAGAAGTTCAGCGACGCGCCGCTGGAAACGCACGACAAATGCGGCGGCACGGTGCGGCGTCTGCTCTCGGTTCCCGCGCTCCAGTTCAAGGGCACGGGATGGTACGTCACCGACTACGGCCGTTCCGGCAGCAGCGGAAGCAACGGCAAGAGCCGGGAGACGAAATCGTCGGACAGCGGATCCAAGGCAGAGTCCACAGCCAAGAACGGCGACGCAGCCAAGAGCTGAGGCGGCGCAGTGGAGCTGCTGTATCTGTCCCACTGCGTCCCCAACCCGCCCGACAAGGGCGAAAAGATCCGTGCCTACCATGAAGTCACCGCGCTGGCGGAACGCCACCGCGTCCACCTGAGCTGCTTCGCCCGGAGCCCGGAGGAGATGGAACAGGCGCGCGCCCTGCTGGACCGGTGCGCCTCGGTCTATGTGGCGCCGCTGTTCCCTTTCGCCTGGCATCTGGCGCGCGCCGGGCTGCGCTTTGCGGCGGGGGCGTCGCTCAACGACGCCTTCTATGCGAGCGGCCGCCTGTCGGCCGATGTGCTGGGCCTGCTGATGAGCAGGCCGGTGCGCGGCGCGGTGGCCTACACGGCGGTCATGGCCCCGTTCGTGCCCGCCGAGGTCCCCTTCGTGCTCGACATGACGGACGTCGATTCGGAGAAGTGGCGGGCCTGCGCACGTTACCGAAAACCGCGCATTTTGTTTGAAACAGAAGCGAAACGTCTTGCGCAACTGGAGGTTCGGGAAGCGCGCCGCGCGAGGCGGGTTCTGCTGACGACGGCGGCCGAGAAGCAGGCGCTTCTTGCTCTGGATCCCTCCTTGCAATGCTCCGTTATGGAGAACGGCGTCGACTTCGCGTTCTTCGACCCCGCGCGGACGCCCGAGGACCCGGCGCTGGCGGTGCGCCGCTATCTGCTTTTCTGCGGCACGCTGGATGATTTCCCCAACGAGCAGGGCATCGCCGATTTCGCGAGGAACGTCTTTCCCGCCTTGCGCCGCAGCCATGAAGGACTGGAGCTGATCATCGTGGGACGGAACCCGACAGCCCCGATCCTTGCGTTGTCGGCTTTGGACGGCGTGGAAGTGGTCGGCGGGGTGGACGACGTCCGTCCGTATTACCGGCATGCGCTGGCCACGGTCGTCCCGCTGAAAATCGCCCGCGGCATCCGGAACAAGGTGCTCGAGTCGCTGGCGATGGACAGGCCCGTGCTGGCCTCGCCGGAGATTTGCCTCACGTTCGGGGAACGGCTGCCCGCGGGCGTTTCCTGTTGCCGGAGCGCCGGGGATTACGCCAACCTTCCGCAGGCGAACCGGATCCGCGAACAGGCCAGGCGGCGGTTCTCATGGAAGAGCAATCTTCAGGTTCTGCATGAAGCGGTTGAAGGGCTGGAGAGACGCCGTTGAAACCTTGCGTGTTTTTTGACCGCGACGGGACGCTGATCGAGGAGCGCAATTACCTGGCGGATCCCGGGGGGGTGGTGCTGCTTCCCGGGGCTGCCGAGGCGGTGCGGCGCGCCCGCGAGGCCGGCTTGCTGGCCGTGGTTCTGACCAACCAGTCCGGCGTTGGGCGCGGGTATTTCACGATGAACGAGGTGGAAGCGGTCCACCGCCGGCTCCGGGAGCTGCTGGCCGCCGAGGGTGCGGAGCTGGACGGGATCTATGTCTGCCCGCACGCGCCCGAAGCGGGCTGCAACTGCCGCAAGCCGCGGACGGGCCTTGTGCAGCAGGCGGCGCGGGAGCTGGACGTGGATATCCCGCGCTCGTGGGTGATCGGCGACAAGGCGGCTGACCTTGAGCTGGCCCGAAACGCCGGCATGCGCGCGGCGCTGGTAGAGACGGGCTACGGGGCCTCGGCGACGGAAGAGCAGCGGCGGTTGGCGGATGTGGCCGCCCCGGGCGTGCTGGCGGCCGTCGGGAAAATCCTCGAATCCGCGAAGGCGGCAAAAGAGCGAAAACAGGTAGCCCGGTCCGATATTGAGGGTTGACAAAAGTCATCAAATCGGATAATGTTGGAGTTTCGGCCAGTTGATCTGTTCCCTATCAATTGGCCCGGCAGCCAGGAAGTCGCCCTGGCGGATGCGCAGAAACTCCTCCGACTGCGCGAGAGCCGCGATGAACCAGTCGTACTTTATCGTAGTCCTGGCTCACTCCCTGCATGGCCGCTTGCGGCGTTTCCACATCGATCAAAAGGTGGTCTTCGCCGTTCTTGCGCTGGCGCTTCTTGGCTGTTTCACGCTGTTCGGGATGGTTTCCAGCTACGTCCGCATGGCGTGGAAGGTGTCCAACTACAACAGCCTGCGGCAGGAAGCGGAGCTGCTTCGCGCCAGGTACCAGAGGCTGTTGAGCCAGACGCAGGAAGCCAACGAGGAGCTGGCGAGGCTGTCGGTGTTCGCCGCGGAAGTTTCCATGGCGTACGGCATTCATCGCCAGCCGGCCTATCCGGGGGAGCCGGAGCTGGCGGTGACATCTGTGAAGCTGACCCCGACGCTGGCGGAGACCCTGGAGACCTACAACAAGCTGCGGACGGCATCCCTGACGGCCAGCACGCGGCTGTCGGCGCGGCGCTGGCTGGTCAACACGACGCCGAGCCTGTGGCCCGTGACGGGACGGCTGCTCAGCAACTTCGGCACGCGCGAGGATCCCTTCCACGGCCACATGGCTTTCCACACGGGGGTCGACATCAGCGCGCCGGTGGGCACGCCCGTGAAGGCTGCCGCGGACGGCATCGTGATCGAGGCCGACTGGATGGGCAACTATGGCAAGCTGATCGTGCTGGACCACGGGAAGGGCTTGCAAACCTGGTACGCGCATCTGTCCCGGATTGATGTGATCCCGGGGCAGGAAGTGCGGCTTGGACAGATCATCGGCGCAACCGGGGCGACGGGGAGGGCGACGTCGCCGCACCTGCACTACGAAGTGCGCCGGGGAGGCGTGGCCGTGAATCCTTACGGCTATCTGGCCCGGTCGGCTCTGACGACGCCAGACCCGGCGAAGGATTTCCCCTTCTGACAAGGCTTTCCTGAAACCTGTTTTGCGCGCGCCGTCATCCATCGGATGTGAGTTCTCCTGAGCGCCGGTCTCCTCAACGCCCGACGGCAGTCGGGGCGGAGGCGGCTCTTTTCCCTGCCGGCTTTCGCATCGAGGGTTCTTTGCGTCTGAGCCGACGGAGCTTTTTTGCGGGGACGCTATGGGCGCCCTTGATGGTTCAGGGCGCACCCGTGCCGCGGGAATGGCGGAAGTATCTCGACCCGGTGACCGAATTCGAGGTGCTCCTGCTGACCGAGCCGCAGTTTGAAAGCATCTTCCCTTCCCCGCCGGCCATCCCTGTGGACCGGCGCAGCCGCCTGCTTGTGTATGCGAGCACGCGCAGCGGGCAGTGGCAGCCGTGGGTGATGGATCTGTCCGACGGGACCAGCCGGCAGCTTGGCACGCATGCGGAATTCCTGCCTTCGACCCTGACCCTGAGCTCCACAGGCCGTGAAGCGGTTTTCGCTGAAGGCGACCGCTTGAAAGCGGTGCAGCTGGCAGGGTTGCGGCAGCGGGACCTGGCGATTCTGAACAGCGGCGCCGAGTGGTTCGGTCCGCTGGCGCCGTCGCCAGACGGGACCGCGCTGTTCTATGTCGAAAAGGCGAGCGGCATCTGGCGCGTGCAGCGGCTCGCGTGGCCCAGGGGGGCGCCGGCCACAGTGCTCGAGTCCGGCGAGCCGGTGCTGGCGCTGACGCCCAACCCGCGCCGCGCCATGTTGCTGTGGAGGACCGAGGCGGGCGCCATCGAGACATCGGCGCAGGACGGCACGCTGCGCCGGAGACTGGAAACGCCCCCGGGCCGCGTGCTGGAGGCCGCCTGGTCGGCGGACGGCCAGGCGGTGCTGTACCTGCACGAGTCGGCCGAAGAGCGCCCGCGCTGCACGCTGCGCGAGCAGATGCTGGACAGCCGCGAAGACCGGCTGCTGGCGCCGACCAGCCAGTTCGGGCGCTTCTCGCGCAACGCCAACGGCAGCGTGTTCGTCGGGGCCAGCCGGAGCGTGGCCTCGCCGCTGATTCTCATCCTGCTCCGCATCAACCGCCGCGAACTGCCGCTGTGCGAGCACAAAGCCTCCGACCCGCAGATGACGCGGCCGGTGTTCACGCCCGACAGCCAGCGGATCCTGTTCGTCAGCGACCGGCTGGGCAAGCCGGCGATCTTCATGCTGAACGTGGAGAAGCTGATCGAAAAGACGGAATCCTGAGGCCCGTGCAGTCTACCGCGGGCGGAGGCGCGGCCAGGCGATCTCGATTCCCTGGGCGGCGAGCAGGCCCTGGAATTCGCCGAGCAGCACTTCCGTGTTGCGCACCTGGCGCGGGCGCAGGCGGCGTTGCACGCAGAAGGCGGCCAGCGCGCCGGCGCTTTCTCCGATGTTCCACTCGACCGGGTGCAGGCGGTAGCAGCCGTTGGTGATGTGGGTGACGCCGAGGTTCTTGCAGGCCGGCAGCAGGTTCTCCATCCGCTTCGGGATCAGCGCCCCGAGCGGGATCTGGAAGGGCAGGCTGCTGACGTCGATGTAATTGTCGCCGCCGCTGGACGGGTGAAGGTCGATGCGGTAGCTGCCGATGCCCACGGAGTCGGGAAATACTTCCGCCGTCACTTCCTCGCGCGACTTGCCCGTGGCCTTCATGCGCGCTTCGGTGCCGACGTGGTGCTCGAGCACGGTGAACTCGGCCACGATGCGGCGGGACTCGCGGATATAGGGGTACATGGCGAGCCCGTCGGCCGTGCCGGTGATATCGGGGCGCAGATGGAGGCCGCGCCAGCCGGCGCCGCCGTCCGGCCGCGGGGCTTCCGTCTGCATCCAGTACAGCAGCGACAGGCTCAGCTGGCGGGCGCGCCGGAGATGGCGCGCTGCCTCCTGTTCGGGCACGCCGTAAAGATTGCCGAGCCAATAGTCGTTCTGCGGCCAGTTGACCAGTGTCACATCGCTGCGGCAGAAGCCCGGCTCGTAGATGCCCTTTTGCACGATGCGGCGGTAGATCCAGAGGTTCAGGCCGGGCTGCCGCGCTTGCAGCGCGGGGTCGAAATAGACGTTGCGCGGCTTCAGCGTAATGGGGTCCGACATCGACCAGCTCAGGAGCTTGCCTGGCCAGGGCGGGCTGAGCTGCGGGACGTAGTCCCGCCAGAAGGCGTATTCTTCGGGCTTGTCGATGGTGTGGTCGGCTTCGGGGTCGTAGCCGAGCGCGAAGCAGACGGTGAAGGCCTGGTGGTTGTGCGGACGGGGTTCGTCGGCGGCGTGGAGCTCGCCGGTCTGGGCGCGGGACTCGGCGCCGGTGACGAACTCGGTTCCGGTCATCGGCAACAGCTCGCCGGTTTCGGTGGCGTCGAGGAAATACGCGGCGCGGAGGATGCGTTCGTCGCCTGCGCCGTCGCGAAAGGCGACGGCGCGGACGCGGTCGCCGTCGACGTCGGCCCGGACGGCGCGGGCCTCGGTGAACAGGGCGAGCTTTCCGGCGGCGAGATACGGCTGCAACATCGCGTGGAGCACGGCGAGCGCGACGCGCGGCTCGTGGGTGAGCGCCGACACCGAGCCGCCGCCGGGGTTGAGCCGCGCGTTGGCGCGCGGCGCGGGCAGGAGCGGGTAGTGGTCGCGGTAGTACTGGCGGACGCCCTGGCGGAAGGCGCGCCAGGAAGCGGTGCAGCCGAACATTTCGATCCAGGGATGTTCGTCCGGCGGCACCGCCTGCGAGGTGAGCTGGCCGCCGATCCAGCGGGTCTCCTCGGTCATGACCACGCGCAGGCCGGCGCGGCAGGCGGCCAGCGCGGCGGCGCAACCGCCCGTGCCGCCGCCCACGATGGCGACATCGCAGGCGATCTCCCTGCCGGAGGCCCAGGCCGGGAGGGAAATAACGGGAATGGAAGGAATTGTTTTGAGAAACGAGCGCCGTGTCAGCTTCATCCGAATCACTCCTACGCTATCATGGGCTTGAGCCGGCACGGCGGGAACCATTCATGGCGGTAGTCACCGTTTCCGGGCAGCCCGGGTGCCGCACGGGCGAGGTGGCGCGCCTGGCGGCGCAGCGGCTGTCCTTCACCCATGTGAGCGCGGAGCGGCTGGACGCCATGCTGGCGGAAGAGTTTGGTCCGGTCATTGAGAGAGCCTCCCGGGCCTGGCCGGACATGGCCGCTTCCATCCTTTTGCGGCTGGCGACCAGCGAGCACCTGGTGGTGGGCGTGGACGGGGCGGAAGAGCTGTTCCGGGGCTTCCCCGCCCTGCTGCGGGTGCGCGTCGTGGCGCCGGCGGCGCGGCGCACGGGCAACGTGATGCTCGACAACGGGCTGAACCGGGCCGAGGCCCGGCAGGCCCTGGCGGCGCGCGACCGCGAAGCCGCGCGGATGCGCAAAGCGAGGTTCGGGCGGGCCGGGGCGCCGGCGGAATCCTTCGACCTCGTTCTGAACGCGGCCACGCTGGACACGGCCCACATGGCCGAGCTGATCGCGCGGGCGGTGGAGCAGAAAGGGCTGCTCGAGCACGGCTTCCTGTCGCCGGCCGCCGAGGCCCAGCTCCAGTTCCAGATCCGGCTGCGGCTGGCGCGGCACGGCATCCAGCCGCGCGCCCGGGCGTCGCTGCGCAAGGTGCAGTTCGGCCACCCTTCGGAGGAGATTTTCGCGAACCTGCTCGACTTTTACCGCATCCCGTGGGAATATGAGCCGAGGTCCTTTCCCATCGCCTGGGATGAAAACGGAAATGTGATCGAGGCGTTCACGCCGGATTTCTATCTGCCGGAATCGAACCTTTACGTCGAGCTGACGACGATGAAACAGTCGCTGGTGACGAAAAAAAACCGGAAAATCCGCCTTTTGCGCGAGATTTACCCCCATGTCAATATCCAGGTTTTCTACCAGAAGGACATCATGGACCTGGTGATGAAGTACGGGCTGGCGCCGCAGGCGCAGCCGCAGCCATGAGCGCCGCGCCATGAAGGTCCCCGCGCTTCCGGTCATCGACAGGGTGTTGTTCACCGAGTAGGAGGTGCAGCGGCGCATCCGCGAGGTGGCGGCCGAGGTCTCCTCCCGTTACCGGGACGGCAACCTGAAAATGATCGGGGTGCTGAAGGGCAGCGTTTTCTTCCTGACGGCGCTGGCGCGCGAGCTGACCATTCCGGTGAAAATCGACTTTCTTTCCATTTCGCCGTTCTCCGACCACACGCGCGCCCCCGGCGTGGTGCGGATCGCGAAAGACCTCGACGAGTCGATCGAGGGCGAGGACGTGCTGCTCGTGGAAGATATCGTCGACACCGGCTTCACCGCGCGATATCTGTTGCAGACGCTGGCCGGCCGCGGCCCGAATTCCATCGCGCTGTGCACGATGCTCGACCGCCCGGCACGCCGCATCGTGCCGCTGAAGATCGACTTCCGCTGCTTCGAGATTCCGGACCGCTTCGTCATCGGCTGCGGGCTGGACTACAAGCAGCTGTACCGCAACCTGAATTTCATCGCCGTTCTGAAGCCCGACTGAGAAGGTTTCAGGCGCGCCGCAGGACGAAGTCTTCCTCGAACAGGTCGTATTCGGTCTGCCGCATCCCGCAGCGCAGGTACGTCTGCCGGGCCCGCTCGTTGGACTTCTCCACATAGAGCCGCAGCCCGCACACGCCCGGCGTCGACAGGGCGAGCGAGCGCACGTGGGAGTAGAGCGCGCGGAACACGCCGCGGCCGCGCAGCTCCGGCTCGACCCAGACGCTCTGGATCCACCAGAAGGCCCCGTTGCGCCAGTCCGACCACTCGCAAGTGATCATGAGCTGGCCGGCGCGGCGGCCGCCCGCCTCGGCGATGAAGTAGCGCCCGCGGGAGGGATCCTCGAACAGGGCGTGGACGCCCGCCCGCAGGCGGTCCAGGTCGAGCGAGAGATGCTCGGTCTCCAGCGCCATGGCGGCATTGCCGCGGACCAGGAACTCGGCGTCCGCGGGCCCGGCGTCACGAACGACAATTTCTCCCGTCATCTGTTTCAAACAACCCTTTTCAATTTTGTCACGCGGCCGGCCTCCACCCACTCGACCACGAAGATGTTGCCGTCCTTGTCGAAGCAGGCCGAGTGCGGGCAGATGAAGCGCCCCGCGGGGAAGCGTTCGCGCGGCTGCTTGCGCAGCTCGCCCCACGTGCCGGAGGGATCCTCGCCGAGGTGGACGATGAGCCGGTCGCCGCCGTCGAGAAGCGTCACGCGCGCTTCCAGATCCGGCACGAGGAGCGCCGGGCCGCGGTGGTCGAAGTGGCAGGGCAGCTTCACCGTCCCTTCGGCGGCGAAGCCGAGGTGCGCGCCGTCCAGCGAAAAGTACTGCAACCGGCGGTTCGTGCGGTCGGCCACCAGCACACGCTCCTGGCCGGAGCGGCGGTCGATGGCGATGCCGTGCGGGCAATCCAGCTTGCCCGGCTCCTTGCCTTTGCCGCCGAAGGTGAACTTCCAGCGGCCCCGGGCGTCGTAGACGTTGATGAACGACGAGCCGTAGCCGTCGCCGACGTAGATGTCGCCGTTGGAGGCGATGGCGAGGTTGGTCGGGCTGTAGCGCGGGCGCTTGCCGCCCGGATCGGGCTGGTAGGCGGGAGATTCTTCCGGATACCCGATTTCCCACACGCGTTCGCCGCGCAGGCTGTATTTGGCGACCACGGCGCGGCGGGTGTCGCAAAAGTACAGGAATTCGTCCGTGCCCTCGCGGCGGATGGCGAGGCCGTGCGCGCCGCCCTTGAACTCGGCGCCCCAGCTGCGCACGAAGCGGCCGCGCGGGTCGAACACGACGACGGTGTCGTCGCTCTGCGAGGCGGCATTGACGGTGTGGTGGATGTAGACGAAGCCCTGCGAATCGATGCACACGCCGTGGGTGTTGCCGTAGGCGATGCGCGCGGGCAGCTCGCCCCAGTCGTGGTGCACTTCGAAAAGCCATTCGCCCGCGCCGGTCATTGGCGTTCGCGAGCCGGATTTGTCGCTGGTCCAGGCGGCGGGCGCGGCGGCCAGCGCGGCAAGAGCGGTGCGGCGGGTTGGGTTCGGCATCGGACAAGCCCCTTTCTGGTGAAATCGGAATGTTTTTGCGATTCTATCGAACCCCGGCCGCCGCGGCGATGTGGCGGCGCAGCTCGGCGAGTCCGTCGCGCAAGGCCGTGATGCCGGGCTGGAGGATGAGGTTCGAGCGGATCTCGTGGATGCGGCCGTTGCGGACAGCCGCCGTGGCGTCCCAGCCGGGGCGGGTTCGAATCGCATCGACGCGCACGCGGCGGCCGCACCAGCTGGCGAGGATCAGTTCCGGGTTGCGGCGCGCGACCTCGGCGGGATCGACCACGCGGTCCGCGGCGCGCCATCGATGGCGCAGCTCGGGAAACAGCGGCCGGCCGCCGGCGATTTCAACGAGATCCTCCACCCAGCCGGCGCCGGAGATCAGCGGATCCATCCATTCCTCGAACCAGACGGCCGGGTGCGACGGCAATTTATCGCCCCATTGACGGCACTGTTCCAGATGCGCGCGCAGCTCCGAGGCCAGCGCCTGTGCCGCCTCGCCGGCGCCGGCAACCGCGCCCAGCAACAGGATCGTGTCCAGGATCTGCTCCACGGTGTGCTGCGTGGTGACGAGCACATTGCAGCCGGCGCGGACCAGCGCGGCGGCGATGTCGGCCTGCACGTCCGACCAGGCAATCACCAGATCAGGTTCCAACGCCAGGATCCGGTCCGGTTTTGCCGTGGAGAAACCGGCCACGCGCGGCTTGCCGGCGAGATCCGGAGTGCGCGGCGCGTAGGCGGTCAGGCCGACGATGCGGCCGGCCTGGCCGAGCGCCGCGAGGATTTCCGCCGATTCGGCGCTGAGGCAGACGATGCGTGAGGCGGGCAACACCATCAATCTAGCCCGCCGCATCGCCCGTGCGCCAGCCGCAGGATTTCCGCGGCCGGCTTCCCTGCCCCGCGCCTCCCGGGGCGCCTGATATAATCGCCCGAAAGCGCAGCCGCAGCCCGGATGCGGCAAAGAGAGGAGAGGGGATGCATGAAGCGGAAGAGCCGTTTCCGATTGGCTTTGCTCATGGCCATGCTCTGGTTGCCGGCCGCTGCGGGCATGGCGCAGCAGGATGTCAAAGGCAGCGCCGATCACCCCATGCTGTCGCGCTATCCGAATTCCCACATCACGGAGTACGAGAAGGGGTACAACGCCGTGGAGATGCTTGTCGGAGGAGGGCCCGGCGCACGGCCGAAAAAGCAGCAGCTGGAAGGGCAGCTCACGCGAATCCGCTACTTCCACAATGATGCGAATTCGCAGCCGAGCGCTTTGCAAGTCATCCGGAATTACCAGAATGCCGTACGGTCCATCGGCGGCAAAGTGGTGTACGAACGCCTGCCCAAGCCGAACGACGGAGGCGAAACGACCTTGGTGGCGCAGTTCGGCGGCAAGGAGGTTTGGGTCCGGGTGCGGCCCGAAATCTTTTCGGCCCCGACGCAGAGCTATCTGCTCGAGATCCTCGAGCGAGAGGGCATGGAGCAGAAGGTGACCGCCGCGCGCCTGCTCGACGAGCTGAACAGGCAGGGGTTCACAGCTCTGTATCTCAATTTTGAAACCAACTCCTGGCAAATCCGCCCGTCCGACGCGGCGACGCTCGACGAAGTGGCCGCGGCGCTGAAGCAGACGCCGGGCATGAGGGTGCGCATCGAGGGCCACACCGACAACGTGGGCACACCGGAAGCGAACCGGGTGCTGTCCGAGCGCCGGGCGCAGAGCGTAATGGAGGCGCTGGTGCAGCGCGGCGTGGACCGGGCGCGGATGAGCGCGGCCGGGTTCGGCCAGGAACGGCCCATCGCCGACAACCGCACGGAGGAAGGGCGCGCGAAGAACCGCCGCGTGGAACTGGTGCGCGAGTAGAGCGGCGCCCGCCCGGCCTCAGCATTTCCGGCGCGGGGTGCACTCGGGGCAAAGGCCGAAGAGCAGGATTTCGTGCTCCTCGACGACGAAGCCCGCCGGGGCCAGTTCCTGCACCTGCGGCAGGCAGCCTTCCACCTCGAACACGCGCCGGCAGCGGCGGCAGCGGAAATGATGGTGATGTCCGCGGCCGGCCAGCTCGTAGCGGGCCGCTTCCCCGCTGATCTCCACGGCGGACAGGAACCCTTCTTCCAGCAGCGCGCCGACGGTGCGGTAGACGGTGGCGATGCCGAGCCCGCGAACCTGCTTGCGGGCCAGCTCGAGAATCTCCCCGATGCTCAACGGGCGGGTGGCGGCTTCGAGAACCGAGCGGATGGCGGCGCGCTGCCGCGTCCGGCGGCGCTGCACGGGGGCGCCTTTCATGAGAACCGAGCCTCAACAGGATTGTAGCAGAGGCGCCGCCGCGGGCGGCGAACAAAACCGGAGGAAATTGTTTGGTCCCGGCGGGCGTGCCGGCCGTGCTAGCATAAGTGTTTGTCAGGCTCCGGGCTCCGTGCAACGGGGCGGTCCGAACCCCGCCAGGTCCGGAAGGAAGCAACGGTAGGACCCCACCCCGTGTGCCGCGGATCCCCCGGGGCCTGGCACGGCTCACCCGTCCCATGTACCAGGTCCTGGCCCGGAAGTACCGCCCCCAGACGTTCGCCGAGCTGCTCGGGCAGGAGCATGTGCGGGCCACGATCGAAAACGCGATCGCGCAGCGGCGGATCGCGCACGGCTACATCTTCGCCGGCCAGCGGGGCACGGGCAAGACCACGGTGGCGCGCATTTTGGCGCGGTGTCTGAACTGCGTGGAGGGCCCGACTCCGGCGCCTTGCGGCCAATGCAGTTCGTGCCTGGAGATCGCACAGGGCAACGCGCCCGACGTGATCGAGATCGACGCGGCGTCCAACCGCGGCATCAACGAGATGCGCGAGCTGCGCGAAAACGTCCGCTACCGCCCCTCGCGCGACCGCTACAAGATTTTCATCATCGACGAAGCCCACCAGATCACCAACGAGGCGTTCAACGCGCTGTTGAAGACGCTCGAGGAGCCGCCCGAGTGGGCGGTTTTCGTGCTGTGCACCACCGAGGCGCACAAGATTCCCGCCACCATCGCCTCCCGCTGCCAGCAGTTCAACTTCCGCAGCGTGGATTTCGGCCTGCTCGTCGGGCGGCTGCGGGAAATCTGCCGGGCCGAGGGCATCGAGGCCGACGAGGAAGCGCTGGCCGTGCTGGCGCAGGCGGGCGAAGGCAGCGTGCGGGATTCGCTGTCGGCGCTCGACCAGGCCATCGCCTGCTGCGGCGGCCGTCTGGAGGGGCCGGCCGTGCGGCAGCTGCTCGGCCTGTACGGGCTGGAGACGCTGGAGCAGACGGCGGAGGCTCTCGCCGCCGGCAGCCCGGCGCAGATGCTCGAAATTGTCGCAAAGCTCGAGAATTCCGGCCGGAATTTGCAATATTTCTGCCGGGAATTGTGCCGGTATTTCCGCAACTTGCTGGTGGCGAAAATCGCCGGGGCGGACACGCCGCTGATTGCGGCGCCGTCGTCCGAGCAGGCCCGCCTGCGGGAAACGGCGGCGCGCTTCAGCGAAGAAGACCTGACGCGCTGGCTTCAGCTGTCGCTCGACATGTATTCGCAGCTGCAATACTCGCTCCAGCCGAGGCTTCACCTGGAGCTGGGGCTGTTGCGGCTGCTGCACGCCGGAAGGCTGCGGCCGATCGAAGAGGTGATCGGGGCGCTCGGGGCGGGCAGCGCGCCGGCGGCTGCGCCGGCCGCGGGTTCGGGCGGCGCCCGGGCGGCCGGGCCGCCGGGCGCGAAAGCTTCGGAACCGGCCCGGCCTGCGGCATCCGCGCCGCCGGCGGCCGACGGGAGCCTGAAGCGCCGGCTGGTGGCGGCTTTGGAAGCGATGAACGCCTCGCTCAGCGCCCATGCGGTGGAAGAGAGCGAGCTCCGCGAGTCGCAAAACACGGTGGAATTTCTGGCGCCGCGGTCGGCCGTGCTCGGGCTGCGGTCGCCGGACGTGGCCAGGGCGCTGGCGCAGGTTCTGGGGCGCACGGTGAAAGTGGTTGTGACGGCCGCCAACGGCGCGGACGCGCCGCCCGCCGCGTCCCCGCCCGCCGCGCCGGCCTCCGGGGCCGCTGCCGCGCGCGCGATGGAGCACCCGGCGGTGAGGAAATTCCAGGAGCTCTTCCCGGACAGCCAGGTGCGGGACGTGCGGAATCTGAGGGAGGAATAGATGAAACTGCCCGGCGGCAGCATGCAGCAAATGATGAAACAGGCGCAGCAGATGCAGCAGCGCCTCCAGGAAGAGATCGCGGCCATCCGCGTGGAGGCCTCCTCCGGCGGCGGCATGGTCACGGTGAAGATGGACGGGCTGAAGCAGTGCCTCGGCGTGAAAATCGACCCCGAGGCCGCCGGCGACGTCGAGATGCTGTCTGACATGGTGATGGCGGCTTTCAACGAGGCGGCGCGCAAGGTGGACGAAGAGTCGAGGAAGAAGACGCAGGAGATGCTCGGCGGCCTGGGGCTGCCCCCGGGCCTGTTCTAGCAGGTCGCTGAAATAGCCTGCTCGGTCACAAAAAAGTACGCGCAAGTTGTTGATTTTTCGTTGGCGCGCTCAAAGTTTTGACCGTATTTCAGCGACCTGCTAGAGAGCGGTCGCAAGCATGCCTGATTTTGCCGAGCCGCTCGAGCGGCTCATCCGCGAAGTGAAGCGCCTGCCCGGCATCGGGCAGAAATCGGCGCAGCGAATCGCCTTCCATATTCTCCGCGCGCCCAAAGAGGACGTCGAGCGGCTGGCCGCGGCGCTGCTGGATGTAAAGACGAGGCTCGGACTGTGCGCCGAATGCAACAATATCAGCGACGCCGAGCTGTGCCCGTTTTGCCGCGACCCGCACCGCGACCGGAAGAAGATCTGCGTGGTCGAGGAGCCGCACAACATCCTGCCCGTGGAGACGACGCGGATCTACGACGGCCTCTATCATGTCCTGCACGGCTCGATCAGCCCGCTGCGCGGCGTCGGGCCGGAGCAGCTGCGGATCAAGGAACTGTTGCAGCGGCTGGAAAAAGGGCCGGTCGAAGAGGTGATCCTGGCGACGAACCCGACCGTGGAGGGCGAGGCGACGGCGGTGTATCTGGCCCGCCTGCTCAAACCGCTGGGGGTGAAGGTGACGCGGATCGCCATGGGCATCCCTGTCGGCAGCGACCTGGAGTATGCCGACGAGGTGACGATGTCGAAGTCGCTGGAAAACCGCCGGGAGATGTGACCGCGAGGGCGCGGGCGGCGCGGAGACCCGCCGCGCCGTCACGCGGCAGCGCCGGGCTGTGATTCATCAGGCTGTGCGGCGCCGGGTTCCGGCAGCAGGAGTCCAGCCACGGCGATGACAATCGCCAGGGAATACAGGGCGGACCAGGGAGGGCCTGCGACCCAGAGAAGCCAAGGCAGAGGCGACAGCAGGAACACCCAAAGCCAGAGTGGCAATCCCCGGATTTGCCGGGCGCGCAACAGGGCAAACGCGGGCAACAGCAGCACCAGGTCAGGCAGGTAGGAATGGTAGCTCACCGCCAATCCGCCGGCAAGCGCGGCGGCCATCCCGGTTTCGAGCCGGGCCGACCGAAGAGCGATGACGGCCACGGCCGCTGCCGTCAGCGCGCATAGCGCCCAATAGACCCATGGCGGGCCTCCCGCCGTGGCGACGAGGTTTCGCAACGTGGGCATCACTTCGAGGCGCGGGTGGATTCTTGGGTCGCCCAAAGTACGAAGATATTGGGCCACCCACCCGGCGCCTTCGGCCAAGAAGCAGGCGGCGAGCAGTGCCACTCCCCCGGTTGCTGCGCCGACAAAGAATCGCCATCTCTTTTGCACGATTAGCACGAGAGGCACAAAAACGAACAGATGCGGCTTGATCGCGCAAAGCGAAAGAACGGCGCCGGCGGCGAAATCGCGGCCCCGCTGCTGCAGGAGCATGTCTCACCCGGACTTGCAGCCACGAACGGAAGCGCAGGCACCGGAGAGGGGAAACGGGCGGCGGAAGCAGCCGGAACCGGCGCGGCGGAAGAGATCGTTTCGCACAGCAGGCCTGCCGGCCGGGGCCTGCCGGGCGACAGGCACAGCGGCCGGTCCGCTGCCGGAGCGGGGCGGCGGCGCGAGAATGCCAGCACGGCCAAAGCCCAGGCGGCAGCGCAGGGAAGCACCACATGGAACGGCGGCCCTAGCAGAGCAAACCCCAAAGGAAGCGGACTGGCAAGAAACCACCACGCGGCCGCCGGCAGTCCGCGGAGAGCGGCGGCAGGCAGCAGGGCGAACGCCACCAGCAGCGTCAGCGCGTCCTGCGGATAGGCGTGGTAGCTGAGCAGATAACCCCCGGCAAGCACCGCCGCCAAGGCGGCGTCGATGTTGCGGCTGCGGGCGCTGATCCACACCACCGCAGCCGCCACTGCCAGCATCGCCACAGGCAGAAACCAGGCCGGACTGCCAAGCTGGACCGACACCCCTTGCAGGTTGGGCATGCCGCCCATGTCGCGATGGATGGCGGGTCCGGTCAGAAGCTTCCAGTAAGACGTGAGCCACCCGGGTCCATCTCCGGCGAAGCCCAACAGAAAAAGCCCGGCAGATCCGGCCGCGCCGCCCGCCAGCACGCGCCAGCGCCGGTGCGCCAGCAGCACGAGCGGCACGAGCAGGAACAGGTGCGCCTTGATCGAACACAGCGACATCACCAGTCCCGCCCCTGCCTCCAGCCCGCGCCTGAGCAACAGCACGGAAGCACAGAACAGCGCCACCGCCAGCCAAACATCCTGCCCCCACAAGATCGCCAGATATGTTGCGGGATATACGGCGCCAAAGCTTGCCGCAGGAGGGCTCGGGCCCAGAATCCGGCGGAACACCCAGGTCGCTGCCGCCACGTTCAGCAGCACGAACAGCCAGAAGGCCGTCCGGTACGGCAATCAGCCCAGAGGCTGAAGCAGAAAGGCATAGAAAGCCGGCCGGCTGTGCAGCACGGCGGGAAAGCGCACGCCGAACAGACGCTGGTGCCACTCATAGTTGGCCTCCGCATCGTAGAGCTTGCCCGTACCCGCCAGCTTCGCCCCCGTGTAAAGCTGCACGAAGTCCGTCTGGCCGCGCAGGAGGAACTCGCGCACGGGCCATGCCAGCACGGCGGCCACGGAGGCGGCCGCAAGCAGGACAGCCGCTCGCCGGACAAAGCGCGACAGCGCAAAGTTCATCCTGATTCACCATCGGCGGAGGCCGCCCCGGGCTGCATACCGCCTTTGCGCCCGGGCTTCAAACGGCCAGCACCGTCAGCGCGCCCGCTTCGGCCAGGCCGTCCCGGGTCAGGCCCCCGATGCGGACTTCGATCAACTCGTTGGCAGGGCGCGGCCGCGCCAGCTCCACCACGAGGTAATTGCCGGTAAGGGCTTTGCCGTTGTCGAGCGTCACGGCGCTGAGCGTCCGGCCCGGCATGCGCCTGCGGAAGGCGAGGTTCTTCTCCGCCGCCAACTGCCGGAGCTGCCGTGTCCGCTCCTTGCGCACCTCCCACGGGACGCGCCCTTCCATGGCGGCCGCCGCCGTGCCGGGCCTTTCCGAGTAGGTGAATACGTGCAGGTAGGTGAACGGCATCCGGCGGATGAACTCGATCGTCTCCTCAAACTCTGCTTCCGTTTCGCCGGGAAAGCCCGTCATGACGTCGGCGCCGAAGGCGGCGTCCGGCAGCAGGCGCGCGGCCCGCAGCAGGCGGTCCTCGTAGTGCCGCGTCCGGTAGCGGCGCTTCATTCTCCTGAGCACGGCGTCCGAGCCCGATTGCAGCGGCATATGGATGTGCGGGGCGATGCGCGGGCTGGCGGCGAACAGCTCGAGCAGCTCGTCGGTCCAGTCCATCGGCTCGACGGAGCTGATCCGCAGGCGCCGGACATCCATTTCATCGAGGATCCGACGCACCAGACCGTGCAGGCGCCGCCCGGCCGGAAAGCCCCGTTCCCTGCCCCAGCGGCCCAGATTCACGCCCGTGAGCACGATTTCCGCATAGCGCCCGGCCAGCGCGCGCACCTGCCGGAGAACCTCTTCCTCCGGCATGCTGCGGCTGGGCCCGCGCACCGAGGGGATAATACAAAATGCGCACGGATTGTTGCAGCCGTCCTGGATCTTCAGGTTTGGCCGGGTGCGGTCGCCGGCGGCGTCTTCCACCGGAGCCGACAGGAACGACGCCTGGCGGGCCATATCGCCGACCAGGATTTCGCCGTGATATTCCTCGCGCCCTTGCAGCGCGCCCAGCCACGCGCTCAAGTCGCTCTTGTGGCTGTTGCCGACCACCAGCGAGACGCCCGGCACGCGCGCCAGCTCCCGGGGCGCGCGCTGCGCGTAGCAGCCGGTGACGACGATGCGCGCGGCCGGGTTCTCGCGGTGCAGGCGGTGGATCGCCTTGCGGGCGTCCTCGTCGGCTGCGGCCGTGACCGTGCAGGTGTTGACGATGACGAGGTCGGCCTCCCGCGGGTGAGCGGCGTCCTCAAGGCCGCGCTGGCGCAACAGCCCTTCGAGCGCGGCGCCATCGGCCTGGGTCGCGCGGCAGCCGAAGTTCTGGACGAAGAACCGCCTCACAATTTCAGTCTAGCAGCGGGTCTGCTGAGGGCTTGGCCCAGGCGTATTCCGTTCATCGGGCGGGAGTAAGGCGAATCCGGCCTGCGGAAAGGGGCGGCAACGGCCGATAGTGGATTGCTATGGCCTCGGACAGGCTCCTCAGCCAGGAGGAGATCGACAATGTATTCCGCACGGCCAAGGGCGTCCGCGCCAAGGACGACCCGGCCAAGCGGGCGCAAACCTATGACTTCCGGCGGCCGGACCGGATCGCCAAGGACCAGCTCCGCGCCATCCACCTGCTGCACGACAACTTCGCCCGTTCGCTGGCTTCCAGCCTTTCGGCCTATCTGCGCGCCTACGTGATGGTGAACCTGATCAGCGTCGAGCAATTGTCGTTCCTCGAGTTCTCGCAGTGCCTTTCGGCGCCCACCTGCATCGTGAGCCTCGGGATGCGGCCGTTCGACGGCAACTCGATCCTCGAGATGAACCCGCAGATGGTGTTTCCGATCCTCGAGATGCTGCTCGGGGGCACGGGCAAGACGCCGCTGAAGGAAAACCGGGAAATCACCGAAATCGAGCGGGCCATCCTGACGGGCGTGTTCCGGATCATCCTGCACGACCTGCGGGAGGCGTGGGCGCCGATTGCAAACATCAATTTCTCGATTGAGGCCTTCGAAACCGAGCCGCAGCTGTTGCAGATTCTCGCGCCCAACGAGGCGGTGGTGGCCATCGGCATCGAGATCCGCATCGGCGAGATCGCGGGCATGATGAATCTCGGCATCCCGTCGATCATTGTTAAGATGCTGCGCCAGAAGTTCGACCAGCAGTGGTCGGTCCGCAAATCGGAATCAACCGAGGAGGAACAGGAGCGAATGTTCCGGCTGTTACAGCCGGCGCTGCTGAAGCTCGACGCGCGGCTCATCGGGCCCACGCTGACGGTGGAACAACTGCTCGAACTGAAGCCCGGCGACGTGCTGGCGTTCGACTACGCGGTGGAGAAGCCGCTGCACCTGCTGGTGAACGGCTCGCGGAAATTCATGGGACGGGTGGGCACGAACGGCCGGAAGCGGGTCTTCCACATCGAAACCCTGCTGGAACGGGAGTAACAGTCGCGGGCCGGCCCCCAAACGGCAGCCGCCGCCCGTCGGCTTCACAGCCGGCCGAGGAGCCACAGCGCCAGCAGCGAACGCAGCGACCACGCCGCGGTGCGCCACCAGTTGGTGAGCACGAGCCTGCGGTGCGCCTGCGGGTCGAAGCCGGCGGCGAGCCTCGCGTGGAGGGGAACCTGCACGGCAAAGGTGGACACCCAGATGCCGGCCAGCAGCAAGCCGGCCAGAGCCACCGGCCAGAAGGGGATTTCCGCCGGCCGGCGCAAAAGAAGCCAGAGTGCGAGCAACGCTTCGGCCGTCATCGCCGGCGCAACGATCCAGGTGGTGCGCCGCTGGTGCAGCAATTCGTAGCGCGGAAAAGCTCCGCGGCCTGTCTCGGCCATCAGCGGATAGTGGACGAGTTGCACAAACCAGACCAGGCCGGTCATGAATAGTGTGGCAGCAGCGTGGAGTATGACAATCAGCTCCATACCGGGAATCTCCTTCGACGATGCCCGATGTGCGCCGCCGGCCGCGCCGCCGGGCGGCTCTTTCGAGCCTCGCGAGGGGCGGATGACGGCCTGTCCGCCCGCGAAGGTTCAGCGGATGCCGAGCCTCTCGCACACGGCCTCGCCGGCGAGCCGGCCGCTTTCCAGGGCGCCCTGAATGGAGGGCGTCGCCCGCCAGTCGCCGCAGGCGAACAGGCCCGGAGCGATCTCGGGCGGCTGGATGCGTTCGAGCGGATGCACGACCGGGAGGGCGTGTTCGATGTGATAGTGGGCCAGGTGCCGGTATTCTTCCGCAATCAACCCGAACCAGCGCTTGAGCTGCGCCCGGATGCTCGACAGGAGGCTCGCGTGATCGCGCATCTCCCAGCCGAGGACAGTGGCCGAAATCAGGTGCTCGCCCGGCGGGGCGTAGCCGGGGGCAACGTTGCTCATGACGGCAAGGTTGGTGATCGGACCGCGGCCGCCGCCGCTGAGCACGAGCAGCGGCTCGTCGATGGGCGGCTCCTTGGCGGCAAAGTAGAAGCACCACACGGAACGGGACGGCACGGCGGGCTGCCCGAGCAGCTGCGCGGCGCTGCGGGCGTCGGCGGCCACCACGACGGCGCGCGCCGTAATGCGCTCCCCGCCTTCCAGCCGCACGCCATCGGCGTCCACGGCTTCCACGCGCGCGCCGAAGCGGATGGAGCCCGGCGGCAGCGACGAGGCCAGCTGTTCGGGAATCGCGCCCATGCCCCCGGCAGGCACGGCGGCATCGCCGAGGGCGAACATCCGGAAGATGAATTCGAACATGCGGGAGCTGCCGCCGAGCGTGGCATCCAGCATGGCGCCGCCGATCCAGGGCCGGAAGAAATACTCGATGAGCCGGCGTGAGAAGCCGCGCCGGCGCAGCTCGGCGATCACTGTGGTCTCCGGGGAGGAGAAGATTTCGTCCTCGGTCTTCCGCCGCAGCTCGCGGCGGAGGCGGTACAGGCGGAAATAGTCCGCCCAGCGGGGCACGGGCGCCAGCAGCGTGGGCCAGAGCGAGGCGCGGTCGCGCCACGGGTCGCCGAGATGATAGAAGCGGCCGTGGTAGCGGACCAGCGCGCCGGGGGCGAAGGCGTGCAGCCGCAGCGAAGGGTAGTCAAGCACGGCCTGCGCTTCCGGATACGCGGTCAGCAGCACCTGAAACCCGCGGTCCAGCCGGAAGCCCTCCACGGTGTCGGTGCGGACCCGCCCCCCGGCGGCATCGGAGGCTTCCAGAATCTCGAAGCGCAGCCCGGCGCGGGCCAGCACTCTGGCGCAAGCCAGTCCCGCAAGGCCCGCGCCCACGACAAGAACGTCCCGGTCAGGCATGGCGGTCCGGATTCTCCTCCCCGGCCGGGGCGCGGCTCGCGCGCAGCTTGCGCAGCGCCAGGAACTCGGAAAGATTCTCTGTCGTCAGCATTCCAACCAACCGCTCTCCTTCAAAGACAAGCGCGCAGCCGGCTCCGGCCAGCGAGCCGGCGGCCTCGGCCAGATCCATCTCCGGGTCGAGCCGGACGAAGTCGCGATCCATGGCCGAGGCCACATACCCCTCCGGCCCTTCGGCCGCCAGCGCGCGAAGCAGGTGGCTGCGGCTCAGCAGGCCGGTCACGCGCGGGCCGGCCAGCACGGGAAAATCCTGTTGCGACGTCGCCAGCAGCATTTCGGCGGCGTCGCGGATCGTGTCGCCGTGGCCGAGCGTGCGGAAATCGGTGATCATCGCGTCCCGCACGCGCGCGCCCTGCATCAGGGCCTGCGCCGTGGCGGCGATGGACTCCTGCGCGGCGCCGATGTAGATGAACAGCGCCACGAACAGCAGCAGGAAGTTTCCCTGGAGAAGGCCCAGCAGCGCCAGCAGCGCGGCAATGCCGGTGCCGATGCGCGCGGTGATCCGCGTGGCGTCCTCCACGGTCCGCTTCTCGGCCAAAAGGCTTCTGAGCACGCGCCCGCCGTCCATGGGAAACGCCGGCAAGAGGTTGAACAGCGCGAGCACCAGGTTCGCCACCGCCAGCCGGCTCACGATGTTGTGATCCGAGGCCTCGCGCCACTGCTCGAGCGCTATGCGGCCCCCGGCCGCCCATGTGACGCCGAGAAGAGCAACGCCGAGGACGAAGTTCACCAGCGGCCCCGAGAACGCCACCCAGAACTCTTCGCCGGCCTTGGGCTGCCGTTCCAGCCGCGCCAGGCCGCCGATGGGCAGCATGACGATTTCCTGCGTGCGGATGCCGTATTTTCGCGCCGCAAGGGCGTGGCCGGCCTCGTGAAGCAGGACCGAGAAGAAGAGCCCGAAGACGAACAGAGCTGCGCCCGCCCACGACTGGCTGCCTCCTGCGGTGAGCACCACCAGCCAGATGACCAGCAGCCAGAAGGTGAAGTGAAACCGCACCGGGACGCCAAAGACCACAACGGACCCGGCAATGCCCGGGACTCGTCCGGCGGGCCGCAGCGGCGCTGGGGTCGGATTCATCTTGCTGCCATGATACCGTTGCCGCACCCGGGCTTTGCAGGCGCGGCCGCGGCGCGCTTACCGGTCGCTGAATTCGGGCGCGGCGTAATTGCGGCCGGTGACGAGAGCGAGGTAATCCGGCCGGTCCGCAGCGCTCAGGTGGCGGTAACTGCGCACGATCTCCCCGTGAAACAACAGGAAAACGCCCGGCATCTGGAAGCCGTCCCCCATGAGGCGCCCCACGCCGTGTCCGCCCAAAACGCCCGCCTGGAAGCCGCGCCACCAGACCTTGGGGCCCAGCACGTCGCCGAGCCGCCCGCGGGGCAGCCCGAAGGCGCGGTAGAGGGTCCGCTCGGGGTCGCTGATCCGCTGCACGTCCTCGAGGCCGTATCGCGCGAAGAAGCGGCGGGCGTATTTCTCGTCGCTCATGTGAACCAGCACGAGCCGCGCCCCTTCCCGCTCGATGTCCTTGCGCGCGGCAGCGAGGTCCGCCAGCGCCTCCCGGCAGAACGTGCAGCCCATGTGGCGCAGGAAAACCAGCAGCACCGGCGACAGGCGGGACAGCTCGTCCAGCGTCAGGCCGTAGTTCGTTTTGCGGTGGAGCGCGAAACGGAGAATTTCCGGAGAAATGGTGCGCCGGCGCGCCACCGAGGCCTCATACGCGCTTTGCAGAATGGCCAGCAGGGGGACGCTCCAGGCGGCCGCGTCCACGCCGATCCACCACCAGAGGGCAGCGGGCGCGCGGCCGTGCAGAATGTCGAGGGCGATCCAGACGCCCGTGCCGGCTTTGCCGAGCAGCCCCATCAGCACCACCGGCCAGTGGCGGTAGGCGTCGCGGGCCGCCAGCAGAAAGCCGAAGCCCATCACCGCCATCCAGACGGCGATAGCGTGCCAGCCTTCGCTCATCAGCGCGCTCGGCGGATGCGTGGCGCCCAGGCGCGCATCGAGCCACTCCGCCATCACCACGGCGCCGGCGG
>Ga0308411_10000594_pt1 | contig 24238 bp, 23 predicted proteins | sample HotsprottomLayer_2_FD_203530 | JGI IMG/M metagenome (GOLD analysis project Ga0308411, IMG submission 203530) | Hot spring phototrophic mat microbial communities from Octopus Spring, Yellowstone National Park, Wyoming, United States -... | ecosystem: Environmental > Aquatic > Thermal springs >... | reverse complement strand
CGCTTGGCGAGCTGGACGGGGTGGTGCTCGGGTGCCACGAGGATGCCGGTGGCGAGCACGACCCGCTCCGTGACACCGGCCAGGTACGCGAGCAGCTCGAGCGGGTCGGGGATGGGGCAGTCGTCGGGCAGCGGCATCCGTCCGCTCGGGGCGTAGGGGTAGCGCTGCGCGTAGCCAGCACGCACCACCACGTGCTCCACCGCGTAGACCGACTCGAAGCCGACCGCCTCGGCGTGGCGGGCGAAGGCCCGCATCCACCCCGGGTCGGCGGCCACGCCGGCACGGTACGGGGGCAGGATCCCGAACTGCACCGCCGGACGCTACCGACCGTCAGGTGGCTTCTGGCCGCTGACGGTCGTGAACACGATCCGGGCCATCGAACGCTGCAGGTCCTCGCTGCGGATCCCCCAGAACTCGAAGCCGTAGCGGTGGGCAGCCACGTGGGCCAGCATCGACACCAGCACCCCGGCGCTGGCCATGGGGTCGAGGTCGGCGGGCTGGCGTCCGGCTCGGCGCTGGGCGTCGATCACCTCGGCGAGGGCGGTGGTCAGCTCGTGCAGGAGCGCCACCCGGGCTTTGCGAAAGCGCTGGTCGCCCTCCTCGGTGGCGAGGTCCACGACCCGAAGCACCGGCCGGTACTCCTCCCAGAAGGCCATGAACCCCTCGACGAGGCGGTTGGCGGTCTCCCAGGCGGCACGGCCCTTCCAGGTGCCGTCCCGCACCAGCGCGCTCAGCCTGGTCCCGCCGGCGAGCGACATCTGCTCGGCGAGCACCAGGATGGCCGAGGTGACCTCGGGGAAGTACTGGTAGAACGTCGCCGGGGAGGTGCCGGCGGCGCGGGCGATGTCGACGACCTTGAGGTCGCGGTACGACGTCGTCTCCAGCATCGCCGCGGTCTCCTCGAGCAGGCGCTGGCGGGTGGCGCGCCCCCGACGACCCGGGACCCGGCCGTCGGCGGCCCGCAGCTCGCCGTCGTCGGCCCCTCCGGTCGCCACCTGCACGAGCGCGGATGGTAGCGGTCGGGGTGCTCAGGACCAGGCGGCGATCACCTCGTCGGTGGTGGGCAGGGTGCACACCAGCGACAGGGTGTGCTCGAGCACCGCCCGGGCGTAGTCCTCGGGGATGCCGGCCACGGCGTCGCGGGGCATCACCACCTGGTAGCCGGCGTTGACGGCGTCGAAGGCGAGGTCGATCATCCCGACGTTCACCGACACGCCCACACCGACCACGGTGGTGACCCCGAGGTTGCGCAGCACGGGATCGAGGTCGGTGCCCCCCATGGGACCGAGCCCGTGCAGGCGGGTGAGCACGATGTCGTCCCCGGTGACGCCGATCTCGGGGATGACCTCGACCGCAGGGGTACCCGGCAGCAGCGGCACGGGGGTCCGGCGCATGCCGACGAAGAGCCGGGCGTTGTGGTTCGAGCCCCGCCCGTCGGCGCGCCGGGCCGCCACGCAGTGCACGACCGGCACGCCGCGCTCGCGCGCCGCGGCCACCAGCCGGGCGGCGTTGGGCACCATCTCGCGCCGGGCGATCGCGGCCAGCTCCGGGAGGGCGGCGGGCGAGCCGATCACCCCGTTCTGGCACTCCTGGGTGACCACCGCGGTGTGTGCCGGGTCCACGAGGGCGGCGAGGTCGACAGGCACCGGTGCTCCGCTCAGCTCAGGAACCGTTCGGCGAAGCGTCGCAGCCCGTCCACCGCCTCCGGCGACCGCCGCCACGGCACGACGATGATCCGGTCCACCCCGGCCGCCTCGTACCGCTCGACGTCCGAGGGGTGGGTGACCTCGCCCATCACCGTCACCTCCAGCGCTCGGTCGGCGCGGCCGGCCTCCTCCTCGAAGCGGCGGAGGCGCCCGATCTGGTCGGCGGCCGTGTCCGGGGTGTGCGACATGCCGATCCAGCCGTCGGCGAGTCGGGCGGCACGCCGCAGGGCCCGCTCGCTCTCACCGCCGACCACGATCGGCGGGTGCGGCCGCTGGACGGGCTTGGGCTCGAACATCACCGGACCGAACTCGTAGAACTCGCCGTGGTGCTCCACCACCTCCTCGGTCCACAGGCGCCGGCACACCTCGATCGCCTCCTCCAGCCGGCGCCCCCGGGTGCGGGGGTCGAGGCCCACGGCCTCCCACTCGGTCAGCAGCCAGCCTGCGCCGACCCCGACCTCGGCCCGACCCTGCGAGACGACGTCGAGCGTGGCGAACGCCCGGGCACCCACGAACGGGTGGCGCAGCCCGAGCAGGTACACGAACGTGCCCAGCCGGATCCGCGCCGTCAGAGCAGCGACGTGGGAGAGGTACGCCGGGGCGTCGAACACCGGGGTGCTGGGCGGCACGGGAGGGTGCTCCTCGCCGGGCACGAGCTGGCCCCGCATCTCGACCGGGAACACCAGGTGCTCGGGCAGCCAGGCCGACTCGAACCCCAGCCGGTCGGCCTCGAGCACCGCGTCGAGGAAGAAGGCGGGGTTGAGCCGCCCGAAGGTGATCCCGAACCTCACGGGCGCCCTCAGGCCTCGGCCCGCATGCGCGGCAGCACCTTGTCGGCGAACAGCTCCAGGCTCGGCCAGGCCAGCTCGGGCGGGGTCCCGCCGCAGAGCGGGTGCAGGGTGATCCCGCCGAAGTGGCCGAGCTCGCGGGCGACGGCGACGCACTCGTCGGGGGTGAGGATCCGGTAGACGCCCTCGGCGCGCAGCTCCTCGACCGTCGAGGCGTGCGAGTGGACCGCCGAGCGCTGGTCGGCCCGTTGCCAGGAGTGGTAGGTCACCGCGTCGTGGAGCAGGTACGGGCCGTGCTCGTGCCACGCCCGGTCCGGGTCCTCGGCGATCACCACCGTGCCGGGCTGGGCGGGGCTCGGCATGAGCACCATCCCCGGGGTCCGACCCAGCCGCTGGCACTCGTCGCGGTAGTGGTCGGCGAGGGACTCGTCGCCGATGGAGGGGAAGAACCCGAGACCGAAGCGCGCCGCCCGCTCAGCCGCCTTCGGGCCCGACCCGCCCACCATCACCAGCGGGTGGGGCTGCTGCAGTGGCCGAGGGGTGACGGTGACCACCTGCCCGTCGTAGACGAACGGCTCCCCCGTCCAGGCCTTGATCATGACCTCCAGGCACTCGTCGAGCCGGCGCCCCCGCCGGGACCAGGACCGCTCGAACATGGCGTACTCGATCGGCCGGTAGCCGAGACCGGCGACGATCGAGATCCGCCCGCCGGACAGCAGGTCGAGCACGGCGATGTCCTCGGCGAGGCGGATCGGATCGTGCAGCGGGACCAGCAGCGCAGCGACGTTCATGCCGATCCGCTCGGTGCAGCCGGCGAACGCCGCGGCCATCACCAGCGGTGAGGGCAGGAAGCCGTCCTCGGCCCCGTGGTGCTCGGAGAGCACCAGCATGTCGAGACCGTGCCGGTCGGCCCAGGCACCCATCTCCAGGGCGGCGGCGTAGAGGCGTCGCGCCTCACTCGGCTCCATCCCCGGAGCCCGCATGTCGAAGCGGATGACGGCCAGAGCCATGCGGTGCGACCCCCTGCGAAACGGTGAGAACGTGTTCTAGTCTGGCACGGACCACGTCCCGCCGCTGCGGTCAGCGCCGGCGCACGGATTTCCCCCGGTCGCGCCCCCTGGGACAGACTCCGCGGAACCGTCGTCAGCGCCCAGGGGGAGCCCGACCATGCCCGAAGCCGTCATCGTCGCCACCGCCCGCACGCCCATCGGCCGGGCCATGAAGGGATCGCTGGTCAACGCCCGGCCCGACGACATGGCCGCCTTCATCATCAACGACGTGCTCGACAAGGTCCCGGCGCTCGACCGCCAGCAGGTCGAGGACGTCATCGTGGGCTGCGGGCAGCCCGCCGGCGAGGCCGGCTACAACATCGCACGGGTGGCGGCGGTGCTGGCCGGGCTGCCCGACGTGCCCGGCGTGACCGTCAACCGCTACTGCTCGTCGTCGCTGCAGGCCATCCGCATGGCGGCCCACGCCATCCGTGCCGGTGAGGGCGACGTGTTCGTCGCCGCCGGCGTCGAGGCCGTGAGCCGGTTCCCGATCGGCATGGCCGATGGCGCCCCCGGCTCCACCAACCCCGTGTTCAACGACGCCATGGCGCGCACCGCCGCCCGGGCCGAGGGCGGCCAGGGCCCGTGGTCGCCACCCGAGGGCCTGCCCGACATCTACATCGCCATGGGCCAGACGGCCGAGAACGTCGCCGAGCACGAGAACGTCTCCCGTGAGGAGATGGACGAGTTCGCCGCTCTCTCCCAGCAGCGGGCCACGGCCTCGCTCGAGCGCGGGTTCTGGGAGGACGAGATCACCCCGTACCCCACCGTCGACGCCGAGGGCAACGAGGTGCTCGTGACCCGTGACGACGGGATCCGCCCGGGCACCACGGTCGAGGCGCTGGCCAAGCTCAAGCCGGCGTTCCGACCCGACGGCCGGGTCACCGCGGGCAACGCCTGCCCGCTCAACGACGGGGCGGCGGCGGTGGTGGTCATGAGCGACACCCGGGCCGCCCAGCTCGGGATCACGCCCCTCGCCCGGGTGGTGGCGAGCGGCGTGAGCGGGCTCAACCCCGAGATCATGGGCATGGGTCCGGTCGAGGCCAGCCGGCAGGCCCTCGCCCGGGCGGGCATGACCATCGACGACGTCGACCTGGTGGAGATCAACGAGGCCTTCGCCGCCCAGGTCATCCCCTCCGCCCGCCACCTCGGGGTGGAGTGGGACAAGCTCAACGTCAACGGCGGCGCCATCGCCATCGGCCACCCGTTCGGCATGACCGGCGCCCGGATCATGACCACCCTCATCCACGGGCTGCGTGACGCCGACAAGACCATCGGGCTCGAGACGATGTGCGTCGGCGGCGGCCAGGGCATGGCCATGATCGTCGAGCGCCTGAGCTGAGACCGGCGCCGCGACACCCCTGAGCCGGGACGCCCGCAAGCTCGGGACACCGGGACGCCCGGCCGGGTCGTCCTCCTCGGGGATGGCCGGGGTGGCCCGGGTCAGCCGGCCCCGTACACCGGAGCGGGCTCGGGCGCCTCGCGCAGCAGATCGGCCACGACCGCGCCCACCTCGGCCGGCTCGAAGCGGGTCCCCTTGTCGAAGGTCGGGCCGTGCTGCCAGCCGTCGGCGACACCGATCCGGCCCCCCTCCACCTCGAACACCCGGCCAGTCACGTCCGCGCTGAGCGGGCTGCCCAGCCACACCACCAGGGGTGAGACGTTCTCGGGTGCCATGGCGTCGAATCCGCCGTCGACGGGTCTGGCCATGGTCTGGGCGAACACCTGCTCGGTCATCCGGGTGCGCGCCGCCGGGGCGATGGCGTTGGCGGTCACGCCGTAGCGGGCCCACTCCGCCGCCTGAACCAGGGTGAGCGCGGCGATGCCGGCCTTGGCCGCCGAGTAGTTGCCCTGCCCGACGCTGCCCATCAGCCCGGCGCCGGAGGAGGTGTTGATGACCCGGGCGTCGACCGCCTCACCGGCCTTGGCCCGCTCCCGCCAGTGGGTGACGGCGTGTCGTGCGGGTGCGAAGTGGCCCTTCAGGTGCACCCGCACGACCGCGTCCCACTCCTCCTCGGAGGTGTTGGCGAGCATGCGGTCCCGCAGGAACCCGGCGTTGTTGACGAGCACGTCGAGCCGGCCGAAGGTCTCCACCGCCTGGGCGACCATCGCCTCGGCCTGGTTCCAGTCGGCGACGTCGGCACCGTTGGCCACCGCCTCGCCACCCATGGCCCGGATCTCCTCGACCACCGCTGCGGCCGGACCGGTGGAGCCCCCCGTCCCGTCGAGCTCGGCGCCGAGGTCGTTGACCACGACCTTCGCTCCCTGCCGGGCGAACTCGAGGGCGTGGGCGCGGCCGAGTCCGCGTCCCGCCCCGGTGACGATCACGACGCGTCCTTCGCAGATGCCAGCCATGGCGGCATCATGCCCCGTGATCTGACGGATCGTCACATTCCCGGGTCCGACCTAGGCTCGGGGACCGTGCGCTACGGGGTCACGATGTTCGCCACCGACCGCTCCATGGACGTGGTTGAGCTGGCGCGCGAAGCCGAGGCCCGTGGCTTCGAGTCCCTGTTCCTGCCCGAGCACACCCACATCCCGGTGAGCCGGCGCACCCCGCCCCCGACCGGGGAGGCCGAGCTGCCCGAGGAGTACCGCCGGACCCTCGACCCGCTGGTGGCACTCGCTGCCGCCTCCTCGGTCACCTCCAGCATCCGGCTCGGCACCGGGATCGCGCTCGTCGCCCAGCGCGAGCCCATCGTGACCGCCAAGGCGGTCGCCACCCTCGACCGGCTCTCCGGGGGGCGCGTCGTGCTCGGCATCGGCTACGGCTGGAACGAGGACGAGCTGGCCAACCACGGGGTCGCCATGGGGGATCGCCGGGCGGTCGTGCGCGAGCGGGTGCTCGCCATGCGGGCCCTGTGGACCGAGGAGGTGGCGTCGTGGTCGGGGGCCTTCGTCGAGCTCGCACCGAGCTGGTCGTGGCCCAAGCCCATCCAGCGCCCCCATCCCCCGATCCTCATCGGCGGCGCCGCCGGCCCCACCCTGTTCGCCCACATCGCCGAGTACGCCGACGGTTGGATCCCCATCGGGGGCGCCGGGCTCGCCGATGCCGTTCCGGAGCTGCGCCGCGTCGTCGAGGCCGCGGGCCGGGACCCGTCGAGCCTCGAGATCGTGCCGTTCGGCTCCATCCCCGACCCCGGCAAGCTCGAGCACTTCGCCCGGGTGGGGGTGACCGAGTGCGTCCTCCGTCTCCCGTCGGCACCGAGGGACGAGGTGCTGGCCGTCCTCGACCGTTGGGCGGCGATCGTGGAGCGCTCCCGCTAGAGACGCTCGATGATGGTGACGTTGGCCTGACCGCCACCCTCGCACATGGTCTGCAGCCCGAAGCGTCCGCCGGTGCGCTCGAGCTCGTGCACGAGCGTGGTCATGAGACGGGCGCCGGTGGCCCCGAGGGGATGCCCGAGGGCGATGGCGCCGCCGTTGACGTTGACCTTCCCGAGGTCGGCACCCAGATCCTTGACCCAGGCCAGCACCACCGACGCGAAGGCCTCGTTGATCTCGATCAGGTCGATGTCGTCGAGGGTCAGCCCGGCCCGGTCGAGCGCATGGACCGTGGCCGGGATGGGGGCGGTCAGCATCAGCACCGGGTCGGCGCCGCGCACTGACAGGTGGTGGATCCGCGCCCGCGGGCTGAGCCGGTGGTCGCGCACCGCCTGCTCGGAGGCGACGAGCAAGGCGGCCGAGGCGTCCGAGATCTGGCTGGCCACCGCGGCGGTGACGCGCCCGCCCTCGCGCAGGGTCGGCAGGCTGCGCACCTTGGCCACGTCGGGTTCCCGACGGGGCCCCTCGTCGACCGCCACCCCGGCGATGGGGGCGATCTCGGCGTCGAAGCGGCCCTCGTCGATGGCCTGCACGGCCCGGCGGTGGCTCTCGAGCGCGAACGCCTCCATGTCCTCACGGCTGATGTCCCACCGCTCGGCGATCAGGTCGGCGGCGCGGAACTGGCTCACCTCCTCGGTGCCGTAGCGCGCCACCCAGCCGGTCGAGCCCGAGAACGGGTCGGGGAAGCCGTACTGCTCACCGGCCAGCATCGCCGCCGAGATCGGGATGGCGCTCATGTGCTGGACCCCGCCGGCCACCACGAGGTCCGAGGTGCCGCTCATGACCGCCTGGGCGGCGAAGTGCACGGCCTGCTGGGAGGATCCGCACTGGCGGTCCACGGTGGTACCGGGCACCTCCTCGGGCAGGCCGGCCGCCAGCCAGCAGGTGCGGGCGATGTCACCTGCCTGGGGGCCGATCGTGTCGACGCAGCCGAACACGACGTCGTCCACGGCGGCCGGGTCCACGCCGGTGCGCTCCATGAGTGCGGTGATGGCGTGGGCACCGAGATCGGCGGGGTGCAGGCCGCTCAGGCCGCCGCCCCGCTTGCCCACGGGGGAGCGGACGGCGTCGACGATGTAGGCCTCGGGCATGGCGTCTCCTTGGTCGGGACTGATCGGTCGGCGGCTCGGAACGGGGGCGGCTCACCCGGGTGGCCCGAGCACCGCCAGGCCCACCCGGTGACGGTGGAAGGCGGCATCGCCCCACGATGCCGCCAGCGCCCACACCCGCTTCATCCACAGGTGCAGGTCGTACTCGACGGTGTAGCCGATCGCACCGTGGCACTGCAGGGCGGTGCGGGCCATCCGCTCGGCCGCCTCGGAGGCGTAGCACTTGGCCATGCTCGCGTCCCGGGAGCGGGTCGGGGCGCCGGTCGCCATGGCGTAGGCGGCGTGGTGCACGACCGGGGTGGCGAACGCGAGCGCCAGCGCAGCATCGGCGAGCTGGTGCTTGACCGCCTGGAAGCTGCCCACGGGCACGCCGAACTGCTCCCGCTGGCGAACGTAGTCGACGGTCACCTCGAGCAGGTGCTCGGCCAGGCCGATGAGCACGGCTGCGGTGCCGAGCGCGCCCCGGTCGAAGGCGGTGTTGACCGCGTGCCAGCCCTCCGGTCCCTCGACCAGCACGATCTCCGCCTCGGGGTCCCATCGGAGCGAGCCGAGGCGTCTCGCGCCGTCCACCGAGGGCTGGGGCTGCACCTCGACGGCGGAGGCCGGGAGGGCCACGAGGCGGTCGGCTCGCTCGACCACGAACAGCTCGGCGTAGGTGGCACCCGGCAGGAACGGGTCGCCGGCCAGCGCAACCGACACGATGGCCTCGCCGGCGGCGATCCGGGGCAGCCAGGTCGAGCCGACCGTTCCGTCGGCCACGTCGCGCAGCAGCGGCGCCGCCACCGCGGTGGTCTCCACGAGGGGCTCGGGCAGGGCGGCACGGCCGGCCTCGGTGAGCAGCAGCACGAGGTCGAGCTCGCCGAGTCCGAGCCCGCCGTGGGCCTCGGGCACCGTGAGGCCCACCACCCCCATCTCCGCCAGCGCCCGCCAGACCACCCCGCTGCGACCGTCGGGGCTCACCCAGGCGTCGCGCACGACCTCGGGCGGACACTCCTTGGACAGCAGGTCGCGCACCGCGTCGCGGAACAGGAGCTGCTCGTCGGTGAAGGCGAAGCGCACCCCCGCTACCTCCTCGGCAGCCCGAGCACCCGCTCGGCGACGATGTTGCGCTGGATCTCGTTGGTGCCGGCGTAGATGGGGCCCGCAAGGGCGAACTGCCAGCCCTTCACCCACGCGCCGCCGTCGACGGCCGCGGGTGCGTCGCCGGTGAGCTCGGCGTAGGGACCGAGCAGGCGCATGGCGGTGGCGTGCAGGCGCACGTCAAGCTCGGACCACCACAGCTTGGCGAAGCTCGAGCGCGCTCCCGGCGGGCGCCCCTCGACGATGTCGGTGACGTCGCGCAGGGTGGCCAGCCGGTAGGCCTCGGCGTCCATCCAGGCCCGGATCACGTCGTCGCGCAGCCCGGGGTCGATGCCGAGCCCCTGACGGGCCTCGGCGTCCGAGCACCGCCGGCGGTAGAGGTCGATGAGCCGGTCAGCGGACGCGGTGAACCTCCCGGGGCTGCGCAAGGTCAGTCCCCGCTCGGACGAGGTGGTCGCCATGGCCACCTCCCAACCCCGGTTCACCCCCCCGAGGACGTGGTCGTCGGGCACGAACACGTCCTCGAGGAAGACCTCGGCGAAGCCCTCGTCGCCGTCGAGGCGGCCGAATCCCCGCACCGTCACCCCCTCACGGTCGAGCGGGACGAGGAAGTAGGTGAGCCCGCGGTGGCGCTCGGAGTCGGGGTCGGTGCGGAACAGGCCGAACAGGTGGGTGCAGAACGCCCCCCTGGTCGTCCAGGTCTTCTGACCGGTCAGCCGCCAGCCGCCGGCGGCCTCGTCGCGCACCGCCCGGCTGCGGACGTTGGCGAGGTCGGAGCCGGCGTTGGGCTCGCTCCAGCCCTGGCACCACAGGTCCTCGGCCGCCGCCATGCGGGGCAGGAAGTGGTCCTGCTGGGCGGGGGTGCCGAACTCGAACAGGGTGGGAGCGAGCAGGAAGATCCCGTTCTGGGTGACCCGCTGCGGAGCGCCCGCCCGGTAGTACTCCTCCTCGAAGATGAGCCACTCCCACACCGAGGCCTCCCGCCCCCCGTAGGCACGGGGCCATGACACCACCGCCCATCCGGCCTCGTAGAGCCGTCGCTCCCACTCGACGTGAAGGGCGAACCCCTCCCGGGTGTCACCCGAGGGGAGCGGCTCGGACGGGACGTTGTCGGCCAGCCACGCCCGGCACTCGGCGCGGAACGCCTCCTCCTCGGGACTCCAGGTCAGGTCCACGCACCAAGCCTGACGCAACGTCAGGTACCCGGCAAGACCGCCACCACCTGATCTGACGGCTCGTCAGATCTTCGTCTACCATCGACCTGCTGTCCCGCTCGATCCAAGGGAGGACCCCGTGACCATCACCGCCCCCGAGCCGGCGACCGACCCCACCGCCCGTGAGCTCCCGAAGATCATCAGCGTCGACGACCACGTGATCGAGCCGCCGAACGTCTGGCAGGACCGCCTGCCCGCCCGCTACCGCGACGTCGGCCCGCGCATCGAGCGCAAGCGGGTGTCGAACCTGCAGTTCAACGGCACCACCTACACCTTCGACCTCGATCCCGACGGCCGCGAGGCCGACTTCTGGGTCTACGAGGACCTGATCGTGCCGCACCGGCGCATCATCGCCGCCGTGGGCTACCCGAAGGACGAGGTCACCCTCACTCCCATCACCTACGACGAGATGCGCCCGGGCTGCTACGACCAGCGCGCCCGTCTCGAGGACATGGACCTGAACTGGGTCGAGGCGTCGCTGTCGTTCCCCACCTTCCCACGGTTCTGCGGCCAGACGTTCCTCGAGGCCAAGGACCGCGAGCTCGCGTCGCTGTGCGTCACCGCCTACAACGACTGGATGGTCGAGGAGTGGTCGGCGGGCACCGGGGGCCGGCTCATCCCCCTGTGCATCGTGCCGCTGTGGGACGTGCAGGCAGCTGCAGCGGAGGTCCGTCGCAACGCCGCGCGCGGCGTGCGGGCGGTGTGCTTCAGCGAGATCCCCTACCACCTCGGGCTGCCCAGCGTGCACGACCGGGACCGCTACTGGGACCCCTTCTTCGCCGCCTGTGACGAGACCGGCACGGTGGTGTGCATGCACATCGGGTCGTCGTCGAAGATGCCGGCGACCTCACCGGACGCGCCGGCCTCCGTGCAGGCGACGCTCAGCTTCAACAACGCCATGGGGTCGCTGTCGGACTTCCTGTTCTCCGGGGTCCTGGTCCGGTTCCCGAACCTGAAGCTGGCCTACAGCGAGGGCCAGATCGGCTGGCTGCCGTACATCCTGGAGCGGGCCGACGACGTGTGGAACCAGTTCCGGGGCTGGGCGTTCGATCGGGAGCTCGTGCCCGAACCACCGTCGACGTACTACCGGCGCCAGGTGTACGGCTGCTTCTTCCGCGACGCCCACGGCATCCGTTCGCTCGACGAGATCGGCGTGGACAACGTGACCTTCGAGACCGACTACCCGCACTCGGACTCGACCTGGCCCGACACCAAGCGGATCGCCACCGAGATGTTCGCCGACCTCGACGACGAGGTCGTGCACAAGATCGTCCGGGGCAACGCCATCCGCATGCTGGGCCTCGAGGGGGACTGAGCCGGCGGGTCCGGGCGGCCGCATCCGGGACCGACCACCGGCCGTGGCACTGCTGGAAAGGCCTCTTGCAAAAAAGGCTTGCGCAATCTCGCCGACCTTGGTAGGTCTAACGCACTACCCGTGTGGCCGTTGACACAGGCGACCACACACGGTGGCGGTGCAACACAACGAGGGTGGCGGCCGGGCGAAGAGTGGCCGCCGGGAGGGAGTGAGAGACCATGGAATACTGGCCGACGGACGCGCGCGTCGCCGTACGGCGACGGAGCCTGGCGGTGCTGGTCGCTGCGGCGCTGCTGCTCGGGGCGACGGTCCTGATCCGGATGCCCGGGCGCGCAGGTGCCGACTCGGTGACCACCACCGTGGCGGCCAAGTGCGCCGCCGCCGGACTCAACCTCGACCTGAGCGTCCCGATCACCGTCGCCGACTCGCCTGATCCCGTCGCGCCGGGCGGCCAGGTGAACCTCGAGATCCAGTCCGGCCTGCCGACGCTGCCGCTCGAGGTGACCGTCAACGAGGTGCTGATCACGATCCCGGTGCCCACCCAGGTGCAGAGCATCAACAGCGTGACCTTCACCGGCGGCAACCTGCCCAGCCCGCCGACCTACACGGTCACCTCGGCCGGGGTCGTGCTGCGGTTCCTCGGCCCGATCTCGTCGAGCACCATCCAGGTGCCGAAGGCGACCGTGAACGCCACGATCAAGGACCCGGCGACCGGCCCGATCCAGTGGAAGACGTTCAGCCAGCTCGTGTCGAAGGCATCGAGCCCGCTGCTCGGGAACCTGGACGCCACGTGCACGCCGACGGACCCGAACCTCGTGCTGAACTCCACGGCCATCTCGGCGCCGGCGACGACCACCACCACGACGGCGCCCACGACCACCACCACCAAGCCGCCGACCACGACCACGACGGCGCCCACGACCACCACCACCAAGCCGCCGACCACCACCACGACGGCGCCCACGACCACCACCACCAAGCCGCCGACCACCACCACGACGGCACCCACGACCACCACCACCAAGCCGCCGACCACCACCACGACGGCACCCACGACCACGACGACCAAGCCGCCGAGCACCACGACGACCACCAGGCCGACCACCACCACGGTGGACAAGCCGGGTCAGTCGAAGCTCTGCAAGATCGTGGTGTTCGTCTTCAGCTGGATCATCAAGACGTTCTTCGGAGGAGCCGGCTTCCACCTCTGATGCCCGGCTGAGCGACCCCGACGATCCAACGCAAGGCGGAGGGGGTGACGGCTCCGGCCGTCACCCCCTCCGGTCCCCACCGGTCTCCGTCGAGGGGTCGACGATCAGCCGGCACGGCCTAGCCGGTGAGTGCCCGGAGCGCCTGCTCGGCCTCGTCCACGATCCGGGCGACGACCTCGGCGACCGTGGGGAGGTCGTCGATGAGCCCGACCCCCTGACCCGTCGGCAGGATCCCCACCTCCGGTGCGCCGTCGACCATGGTGGCCTTGATGAGCATCGGAGCGTTGGCCGCCATCGCCACCTGGCTCCAGGTGAGCTCCTGGTTGCGCCGCATGGCCAGCCCCTCGGCCACCAGCGCCCGCAACGAGGTCCCCGTCTGGCGACGGAACGCCAGGGCGTTGCGCAGCGCCCGGGGGAACCGTGTGAGCGCCGAAGCCTTCTCCAGCTGGTCGATGACCTCGGTGCGGATCACGCGCTGGGGGTAGCCGTCGACGGCGGTGGTGACCACCGTGTCGTTCACCGTGGCACCGAGGTAGAGCTCCTTGATCACCTCGGGCACGGTGGAATCCCGGGTCAACAGGAAGCGGGTCCCCATGGCGACGCCGGCGGCACCCCAGGCGAGCGCCGCCACCAGTCCCCGCCCGTCGGTGAACCCCCCTGCGGCGATGACCGGGATGTCGACGGTGTCGACCACCTGGGGAAGCAGCAACGAGGTCGGCACCGACCCGGTGTGGCCCCCGCCTTCGGCCCCCTGTGCGATGACGGCATCGACACCCCACTCGGCGACCTTCTCGGCGTGGCGCCGGGCACCGATGGTGGGCATCGTCACCACCCCGGCATCGCGCAGTCGTCGCACGGTCTCACGGGTCGGCGCCTGGGCGAAGCTCGCCACCCGCACACCCTCCCGAACCAGCAGGTCGAGGCGGTCGGCGATGTCAGGCTGGTCGGCCCGGAGGTTGACGCCGAAGGGCCGGTCGGTGCGCTCCTTGACCTCGCGGATCGCCTGGCGCAGCTGGGGCAGGGTCATGGTGGCCGAGGCGATGATGCCCAGGCCGCCCGCCGAGCTGGTGGCGGCGGCGAGGCGGGCGCCGGCCACCCAGCCCATGCCGGTCTGCACGATCGGGTACCGCACCCCGAACAGGTCGCAGATCCGGGTGTGCAACGCCGGGTGCACGCCGGACGACCTCACTCCCTGACCTCGCCGGCCCGCAGGCCGGCCGGATCGATCACGTGACGGATCAGGTGGAGCTCGGCGTCGGTGGGGAGGCGGGTCTGGGGAACCTCGTCGGGGACCACCAGCTCGAAGCCGGTGGCGGCGACGATCTCGTCGATCGTCACACCCGGATGCACCGAGCGCACCCGCATCCGGTGGTCGGGGGTCTCGAAGTCGAACACGCCGAGGTTGGACACCACCCGGCGGATCTCGTGGAAGCGGGCCGCGATCGGACCGAGGGCGGCCGCCCGGTCGTAGCCCACCCCGCAGACGACGTCCACCCGCTCGACGAAGGTCCGGGGGGAGTGGTTCGGCACCCAGTAGCTGGTGGTGTGGTTGATGGTGTTGCCCGGTGCCCCCCGGAAGCCGAGCAGCTGTGCCTTCGGCCGGTGCCAGTCACCGATGCAGGCGATGTTCTGGTTGCCGTACCGGTCGATCTGGCTCGCACCCATCATCACGTGGCGCCGGCCGTTCCACAGCACGGTGAACATCTGCGGATAGGGGTTCCAGGCCTCGACCTCGCAGGCGATCCGCAGCCTCCCGCCCTCGCTGTGGTACGGGTCGGTGCCCGGGGGGAGCGTGGTGGTGGTGAAGGTGGCGAACCCGTCGGTCATCACGAGAGCGGGCTCGAAGGTCTCCCGGGCCAGCCGCCCCCCGATCATCGGGATGGTGCCGATGGGATTGCACAACCGCTCACCGTCGCCCCGGAAGCACTCGGCGACGGCCACGACGCACACCTCCGCCCGTGTCGGCGCATCCGTGCTCATCCCCGCTCCTCCCGCCAGGTGTCGACCGCCCGCTGGTAGCTGCGCTCGTCACCGGCCAGGAACCGGTCGCGGAACGCCTCCCACGCCTCGGGGGACGCGGCGGTGGCGGCGTAGTGCCGCTGGAAGGCCTCGTCCCGCCCGTAGTCGGGTGAGCACTCGGTGAAGTGGGCCCCGTGCGGGGCCTCCACCACACCGGTGACGTGCAGGCGGCTGATGCGCTGGGTGTGGAACGGACCCGCCTCCGCCAGCTCGGCGGTGGCGACGACCCGCTCGCAGGACAGGTAGGTGCGCTCGGCGGCGAGGGCCATCCAGTCGTCCATGTAGAGGTCCGGACCGAGGAACTGCCCGTTGCCGGCGCGGTCGGCCCGGTTCAGGTGGATGAGCGCCACGTCGAGCGTCAGCGCAGGCACGGCCACCAGCTCCTCGCCCGGACCACCGTCGGGACCCGGGTACGGGGAGGTGACGGTGCGCAGCTCGGGCATGACCGCGGGCAGGTCCGAGCCCAGACCCGCCCTGGTGGGCAGGAACGGGACCCGCCAGGCGGCGGCCATCAACCCGAGCAGCAGCATCCCCTCGTCGAGCTCCATCGCCTCGACCGTGCCGTCCTGGCGGGCGGCGCGGACGTGGGGCTCGAGCGGGATCGTGTCGAGCGAGACGAAGCCGTAGACGGCCCGGCGCACCTTGCCGGCGGCGCACAGCAGACCGAGATCGGGACCGCCGTAGCTCACGATCGTGAGGTCACGAAGCGGCGAGCGCAGGATGGCCCGCACCAGCGACATGGGCTTGCGGCGGGAGCCCCAGCCGCCGATGCCGATGGTCATCCCGTCCCGCAGCTCGGCGACCACCTCGTCTTCGGTCATGCGCTTGTCGGGCACGCTCGGCACGGCCGCCCCCTCACCTCGACAGGTCGGCGTCGCGACCTTCGACGAAGGCGTCACGGGCCTCGTCGGCGACCCCGGACAGGTTCAGCTCGAACGTGAACCCCTGCTCGAAGCGGTAGCTTCGCTTCACGTCCCACAGGTCGATCCCGTTGAGCGACTCCTTGGCCGCCCGGATGACGGTCGGGCTCTTGGTGGCGATCTGGCGGGCGACCTCGAGGGCGGCCGGCCGCAGCTCCTCCCGGGGCACCACCCGCAGCACCGACCCGTAGCGGTGCAGCTCGGCCGCGGTGGCGGTGGCCGCGGTGTAGACCATGGCCCGCATCTTGTGCTGGGGCACGAGCCGGGCGAGGTGCGTCGCGGCGCCGAGCGCCCCCCGGTCCACCTCGGGCAGCCCGAAGGTGGCGTCCTCGGAGGCCACGATGATGTCGGCGTTGCCGACCAGGCCAATGCCCCCACCGAGGCAGTACCCGTGGACAGCGGCCACGACCGGCACCGCGCAGTCGTACACCGCGGCGAAGGCCGCGTAGCAGCCCCGGTTCGCACCGATGAGCGCGTCGAAGCCCTCGGTGGCCTGCATCTCCTTGATGTCGACCCCGGCGTTGAACCCGCGCCCCTCGGCCCGGAGCACCACCGCCCGCACGGAGCGGTCCTCACCCAGGCCACGCACGCGGTCGGCGAGCTCGAACCAGCCCGCCACCGGGAGGGCGTTCACCGGCGGGTGATCGACGACCACCTCGGCGATGCCGTCCTCGACCCTCGACGTGATGCCCATCGGCTCGCCCCTCCTGTTTCTGATGAGGCGTCAGCTTCGCTGTGGCAAGGTAGGCGATCCCAGGAGCCCGTGCGAATCCCCGAGGAGCACCGATGACCGATCCCCCCGGCCCCACCGGCCCGTCGGCACCCTACGACCTCACCGGAGCGGTCGCCGTCGTCACCGGAGGGACCAAGGGTGTCGGCCGGGGCATCACGACCTGCCTGCTCGCCGCCGGTGCCGAGGTCGTGATCGCCGCCCGGCACGAACCCGACACCGTGGTGGCCGCGGGAGGACGCACCGCTGCGTTCACCCGCGCCGACGTGCGCGATCCCGAGCAGGCGGCGGCCGTGGTGGCCTTCGCCGTCGAACGGTTCGGCCGCCTCGACGTGCTCGTCAACAACGCCGGTGGGGCGCCCCGGGCGGACACGGCCACCGCGTCGGCGCGGTTCTCGGAGTCGATCGTCCGGCTGAACCTGCTGGCGCCGCTGTACCTCGCCCAGGCGGCCAACGCCGTCATGCAGCACCAGCCCGCCGGAGGGGTCATCGTCAACATCGCCAGCGTGAGCGGCACCCGCCCCTCCCCCGGGACCGCCGCCTACGGAGCGGCGAAGGCCGGCCTGCTCAACCTGACGACCACCCTGGCGGTGGAGTGGGCCCCGAAGGTGCGGGTCAACGCCGTGACCCCGGGTCTCATCGAGACCGAGCAGTCCCACCTGCACTACGGCGACGCCGAGGGCGTGGCCGCCGTCGCCCGCACCGTGCCGATGCTGCGGATGGGCACCCCCACCGACGTCGGCAACGCCTGTGTGTTCCTGGCATCGCCGGCCGCCGCCTACGTCAGCGGCGCCAACCTCGTGGTGCACGGCGGCGGCGAGCGACCCGCCTACCTCGACGCCGCCACCGCGGACTGACCCCCGCGGGCGCGCCGGCGTCGCGGACGGGCGCGCTACACAGGACCCATGGCGTGGCCACCAGCCGCCTACCTCCACCTCCGGGCGGCCTTCGCCCGGGGCGACCATGCCGCGGTGATCGCCGACGGCGTGACGCTGCTGGCCCGGCTCACGGCCGAGCCCGAGCGGTGGGACTGGGCACCCGCGGTCGCGCTGCTGGTCGGCGACTCGCTCGCCACCCGTGAGCACCACACCGAGGCGATCGCCTGGCTCGAGTACGGCCTGCGCATCCTGCCCGGCACGCCGGTCGCCCGCGAGCTGCGAGACGGCCACCACGAGCACCGCCTCCTCGCCGAGCTGTACCTGTTGACGGGCCGCTGGGAGCAGGCCCGGGTCCAGCTCGAGTGGCTGGGCCGACCCGACCACCCGCTCGAGAGCCGGCTCGCCTCCCTCCGGGGCCGCACGGCCCTGGCCGCCGCCCGGGCTGACCACGACGCCGCCCAGTGGCTGCTCAACACCGCCGCCGACCTGGCCCGCCGGTCCCGAAGCCACCTGTACCGCACGCTCGTGGACGGCGACCGCGCCATGGTGCTCGCCTCCGCCGGCCGGTTCCGAGAGGCCCTGGCCCTCGCCGACGAGGTCCTCCCCCGCCTCGGCGCCACCGCACCGGGCCCGACCCAGGCGTGGGCGAACGCCCACGCGGTGATGACGGCCACGACCCTCGCCCGCCGGGCGGTCGAGACCGCCGAACCCGGCGTCGCCGGGCGCCTGCTCGTGGCCGCCTCCGTCCCCGCCCAGCGGTCCGGGCGCGCCTACCTGGGCGCGCAGCTGGACCTCGCCACGGCGGCGCTCGCCCGGCTCGAAGGACGACGGGACGTCGCCGAGCGTCACCTGTGGCGTGCCCTGGATCGCTTCGCCGCGCTCGGGACCGCACCGGCGCTGGCGCTGGCCCACCTCGAGGCGGCCCGCCTGGCCGAGGCCAGCGGCTTCACCCAGTCGGCGGCGGCGCTGCACCGACGGGCGCTGGCGGAGCTGTCCGTGCTGGGGATGACCCGCGAAGCCGGCGAGGCCCGCCGGCGGCTCACGACCCTCGCGGGCTCCAGCGGTTGAGGTAGGGGGCCAGCGCCTCGGCCAGCGTGGGGGAGCCGGCATCGGCCAGGCGGTAGGTCGCGTGTCGCACCGGATGGCCGAGGTCACCGAGGCGGGCCAGATCGATCGGCGTCCCGGTCACCACCACGTCGCAGTCGGTGACCCGGATGGTGGCGATCAGCTCGGCCAGCTGGGCCGGTGAGTACCCCACCGCGGGCAGGACGACCCCGAGGTGGGGGTAGCGCTCGAAGGTCTCGGCGATCGAGCCCAGCGCGTACGGGCGGGGATCGACGAAGTGGCGCGCCCCCGCCGCTCGGGCCGCCACCGTGCCCGCTCCGTAGGGCATGCCACCGTGGGTGAGGGTCGGACCGTCCTCGACCACCAGCACCACCTTGTCCTCGAGCGAAGGACCCGGCTCGAGGGTCACCGGGGAGGCCGTCCGCACCACCACCGCGTCCGGGTTGGCGTCGGCCACGTTGCGCTGGACCATCTCGACGCTGCGGGCCGGGGCGGTCTCGACCTTCGCGACCACCACGATGTCGGCCATCCGCAGGTTCACCTCACCGGGGTGGAAGCCGACCTCGTGGCCCGGACGCATCGGGTCGACGAGGGTGATGAGCACGTCCGGTCGCACGAACGGGAAGTCGTTGTTCCCCCCGTCCCAGACGATCACGTCGGCCTCCGCCGCCGCCGCCCGGAGCACCTCGGCGGTGTCGACCCCGGCGAAGACGACGAGTCCCTCGCGCACGGGTGCCTCGTACTCCTCGCGCTCCTCCAAGGTCGGCGAGGAGGCATCGATGTCGGCCATCGAGGCGAACCGCTGCAGGCGCATCGCCTCGAGATCCCCGTAGGGCATGGGGTGGCGGACCATCACGGGACGCAGACCGGCGTCGCGAGCCAGCGAGCAGACGGCCCGGCTGGTCTGGCTCTTGCCCACGCCGGTGCGCACCGCGCAGACCGCCACCACCGGCACCTCCGCTTCCAGCATGGTGCGGTGCGGACCGAGGAACCGCACGTCGGCCCCGGCTGCGAGCGCCATGGAGGCCCGGTGCATGACATCGGCGTGCGACAGGTCGGAGTAGGCGATGACCACCTCGTCCACCGCCTCCCGTGCCACCAGCTCGGGCAGCTCGTCCTCGGGGTGGACGGGGATCCCCTCGGGGTACCGGGGACCGGCCAGGGCGGGCGGGTACCGACGGTCGTCGATGCCGGGGATCTGCGCGGCGGTGAACGCCACCACCTCCACCGAGGCGTCGTCGCGGAACACGACGTTGAAGTCGTGGAAGTCACGACCACCGGCCCCCATGATCACGACACGCTGCATCCGCCCCGGCACGCTAGTCACTGCGCGCCACCGGACCCCGGCATCAGCCCTGACGGGTCGTCAGAATCCCCGTGCCTGGACTACGGTGGGCTCCGTGACGACCAAGACCCCCGTACCCGCCGTCGAGGGCTGGTTCACCACCGACCCGCAGGCCCCTGCGCTGATCGGGACGCGCTGTCGCGTCTGCGGCACCGTGTGCTTCCCCCCGCAGACCTCGCTCTGCCCGAACCCGGTGTGCGAGGGCCGAGAGCTCGAGCAGGTCGAGCTCAGCCGGCGGGGCACGATCTGGTCCTTCACCAACGCCTGCTACCAGCCCCCGCCGCCGTTCATCGCGCCCACCGACCCGTTCGAACCGTTCACCATCGCCGCCGTGGAGCTGGCCGCAGAGAAGATGGTCGTGCTGGGCCAGATGGTGCCCGGGGTGACCGTCGAGGACCTCCGGGTCGGCGCCGAGGTCGAGGTGGTGCTCGACACGCTCTACGAGGACGACCAGCACGCCTACCTCGTGTGGAAGTGGCGGCCCGTCGCCGCCGGGGAGGCCTGAGGTGGCCGGCCCGGGAACCGGGGAGGTCGCCGTGCTCGGGGTCGGGATGCACCCCTGGGGCAAGTGGGGCCGGAACTTCGTCGAGTACGGGCTCGAGGCGGCCAGGGCGGCCCTCGCGGATGCCGGGTTGAGCTGGTCCGACGTGGAGTTCGTCTCCGGCGCCGACACGATCCGCAACGGCTATCCCGGCTACGTCGCCGGGGCGACCTTCAGCCAGGCCCTCGGCTGGCAGGGAAACCGGATCGCCTCCAGCTACGCAGCGTGCGCGTCGGGTGCGCAGGCGATCAACGCCGCCCGGGCCCAGATCCTCGCCGGCCTGTGCGACGTCGCCCTGGTCGTCGGGGCCGACACCACCCCCAAGGGGTTCTTCGCCCCGGTGGGCGGTGACCGTCCCGACGACCCCGACTGGCTCCGGTTCCGCCTGCTCGGCGCCACCAACCCCACCTACTTCGCCCTGTACGCCCGGCGACGCATGGCGTGCTTCGGGGCCACCGAGGAGGACTTCGCGCAGGTCCGCGCCAAGAACGGTCGCCACGGTCGGTCCAACCCCTACGCCCGGTACCGCAAGGCGTTCACCGTCGAGGAGATCCTGGCCTCGGCCATGGTGGCCGACCCGCTTCGTCTGCTCGAGATCTGCGCAACCTCCGACGGTGGGGCGGCCCTGGTGCTCACGAGCATGGAGGTCGCCCGCCGCCACACCACCGCCCCGGTGCGCATCGCTGCGGTGTCGACGATCACCCCGACCTATCCCCAGACCGTCATCGAGATGCCGAACTTCGCCACGGACTCCGCCGCAGTGGTGGCCCCGCCGGAGCGACCCTTCCGCGACGCCATCGCCCACGCCGCCTACGAGGAGGCCGGAATCGGCCCGGAGGATCTCGACCTCGCCGAGGTCTACGACCTGTCGAGCGCACTCGAGCTCGACTGGTACGAGAACCTCGGGCTGTGCAAGGAGGGCGAGGCGGAGCGGCTGCTGCGCGACGGCGACACCGAGCTCGGGGGCCGGGTGCCGGTCAACCCCAGCGGCGGGCTGTCCTGCTTCGGCGAGGCCATCCCCGCTCAGGCCATCGCCCAGGTGTGCGAGGTGACCTGGCAGCTCCGGGGCCAGGCCGGTGCGCGCCAGGTGGAGGGTGCCACCACCGGCATCACCGTGAACCAGGGCCTGTTCGGACACGGCTCGGCGGTGCTGTTGACCCGCTGAGCGGCACCGGTGCCGCAGCCACGGCGTCGCCGACACCGGTCGCCTCCCGCTCAGGGAGGCCGGCCCCCTCAGGGGTGCTGGCTCGAGACCGCGACCACCTCACCGGTCATGTAGGACGAGTAGTCCGAGGCGAGGAACACCATCACGTTGGCCACCTCCCACGGCTCGGCGGCGCGTCCGAAGGCCTCCCGCGTCGTCAGCTCGGCCAGCAGCTCCTCGGTGGTCACCTTGGCCAGGAACGGGTGCATGGCGAGACTGGGGGCCACGGCGTTGACCCGGACGCCCGCCCGTGCCGCCTCGACTGCGGCGCACCGCGTGAGCGCCATGACCCCCGCCTTGGCGGCCGCGTAGTGCGCCTGGCCCTCCTGGGCGCGCCAGCCGACCACCGAGGCGTTGTTCACGATCACGCCGGTGCCCCTCGGCATCATGTGGGCCAACGCCGCCCGCGTCATCCGCATCGTGCCGTTGAGGGTGACGTCGATGACCGAGAACCACTGCTCGTCGGTCATCTCGACGAGCGGGGCGGTGCCACCGAGACCGGCGTTGTTCATGACCACGTCGACGTGACCGAGCTCGGCGACGGCGGTGGCGAACAGGCGCTGCACGTCGGACTCGACGGTGACGTCGCAGCGCACGGCGGCCGGCGGGGCACCACCGAGGGCACGCAACCGTTCCACGGCCTCACCGAGGCGGCGCTCGTGGATGTCGCTCACGAGCACCGCAGCGCCCTCCTCGACGCAGCGTCGGGCCACGGCGAACCCGATGCCGGTGCCGGCGGCGGCGGTGACCACGACGGTCCTGCCCTCCAGCAGGCCGTGACCGGCCACGTACTCGGGCGGCCCCGGACCCATCAGCGGACCACCTTCGGCTCGGCGGGCAGACCCAGGGCGCGCTCGCCGATGATCGTGCGCTGGATCTGGTTGGACCCTCCGTAGATGGTGTCGGCCCGGGTGTAGAGGAAGAGCCGCTGCGCGGCGGTCAGCACGTAGGGCGCACCGTCACAGACCCCGGCGTCCGCTCCCAGCACGTCCACCGCCAGCTCACCGAGGTCACGGTGCAGGCGCGCCCAGTAGAGCTTGGAGACGTAGGCCGGCCCCGACAGCTCCGGCCGGTCGGCCATGGTCAGCATGCGCAGGGTGTTCCAACGCATGATCTCGAGCCTGGTCCACAGATCAGCCAGGCGCTGGCGCAGCACCGGATCGCTGTGCCGACCGGCGCGACGGGCGGCGTCGAGGATCGCCTCGTACTCGCGCACGAAGCCGAACTGCTGTCCGAGGGTGGATGCCCCCCGCTCGAACGCGAGCAACCCCATGGCGACCCGCCAACCGTCGTTCACCCCACCCACGACCAGGTCGGCCGGCGTGGGGGTGTCCGCGAAGAACACCTCGTTGAACTCGGAGGTGCCGGTGATCTGCACGATCGGGCGGATCTCGATGCCGGGGGCGTCCATGCGCACGAGCAGGAAGGAGATCCCCCGGTGCCGCGGGGCGTCACGGTCGGTCCGGGCCAGCAGGAAGCACCAGTCGGACCAGTGGGCGTTGGAGGTCCACACCTTCTGCCCGTTGATGATCCACCGGTCACCGTCGAGCTCGGCCCGCGTCTGCATGTTGGCCAGATCGGAGCCGGCGTTCGGCTCGCTGTAGCCCTGACACCACAGCTCGGTCCCCGCCCGGATGCCGGGAAGGAAGCGCCGCTGCTGCTCAGGGGTGCCGAAGTGGATGAGGGTCGGCCCGATGAGACCCTCCCCGATGTGACCCAGCCGGCCGGGCCCGCCGGCGCGCGCGTACTCCTCGTAGAAGATGACCTGCAGGTTCAGCGGCAGGCCCCGTCCGCCGTGCTCGACGGGCCATCCCAGGCAGGTCCAGCCGTCGGCACCGAGGCGGCGCTCCCACGCGAGGCGGCCCTCGAAGCAGCTGTGCTCGTCGCCGGGACCACCACGGCCCCGCACCTCGGCGAACTCACCGCCGAGCAGGTCGTCGAGATAGGCGCGGACCTCCTTGCGGAACGCCTCCTCCTCGGGGGTGAAGCTGAGGTCCATGGCACCCCGAGCCTATACCTGACGCAGCGTCAGAACCCAGGGCGGGGGGCTGGAGGGAGCTCCCCGGGCAGCACACGCCGGACAGGTGGGTGCGCCCGCCCGGGCAGGACGCGTCGGCTGGGCAGGAGACGTCGGCTTCCGACGGTCCCAGCCCGGGCGACGCCAGGTACCCACGCACCCGAGGCGGCGCGCGGAGCCGCGCCCTCTGCGTACCACGGGCCTGCCCCGTTCCCACTCATCTGAGGAACCGGCTGAGGGATTCGATGACGCACGCCGGCTTCCTCCCTCCGTCGATCTCCATGGTCACGATCATGGTGGTCTGCACCCCCCCGGGGATCTCGTCCACCGCGACGAGCTCGGCACCGGCACGCACCCGCGAACCCACCGGTACCGGTGCGGGGAAGCGCACCTTGTTGCAGCCGTAGTTGATCCCCATCGACACGCCCTGCACCTCGACGATCTGCGGCAGCAGGCAGTTCGACAACGAGAGCGTCAGGTAGCCGTGCGCGATGGTGGTGCCGAACGGGCCGCTCGCGGCGCGCTCCGGGTCGACGTGGATCCACTGGTGGTCTCCGGTGGCCTCTGCGAAGCGGTCGATGCGCTCCTGGGTGATCTCCAGCCAGTCGCTGTACCCGAGGTGGGAGCCGACGGCGCCGGCCAGCGCGTCGAGGTCGCGGAACACGGTCTGGGCCATGCCCGGATCATGGCACGCCCCGCACCTCCCGGCCCTTCCACCTCGCG